>Ga0067045_1027345_pt1 | contig 335693 bp, 309 predicted proteins | sample TerdegcTABiofilm_FD_59184 | JGI IMG/M metagenome (GOLD analysis project Ga0067045, IMG submission 59184) | Combined Assembly of (Gp0054472, Gp0054536) Wastewater bioreactor microbial communities from Singapore -Terephthalate degrading...
CAGGCCAGGGCGCAGGCCACCCGCTGGCAGGGGCTCTGGTGCGGCCGCCATGAGTGGCGCGAGCCGGTGGACTGGTGGGCAAGGCGCCCCCTGCCCGAGGGCAACTGCACCCTGCTGGCCTCCTGGTCAGACAGCCCCCAGGGGCTGTGGCAGCGGCTGGGGGCAGAGGGGCACTGGCTGCGGCTGCCCCTGAAAGAGGGCTGGCTCGCCCTGACCCTGGCCGGGGATCGCATCGAAGGCATATTGCTGGTGGGGGAGCGCCGCCCTGACATCAAGGTCGATCTGCTGGCCAGCCTGCTCGGCACGCCGCTGCAGGCGGGGGCCCTGAGCCAGACCCTGAGCCTGGCCCTGGCCGGGGAGAGCCGGCTGGTCTGCTCCTGCCTGCGGGTGTCAGAGCAGCGCATCGTGGATGCCATCACCCGGCAGGGGGTGAGCGAGCTGGCGGGGCTGCAGGCCCTGCTCGGCTGCGGCAGCAACTGTGGCACCTGTCTGCCAGAGATCGACAAGCTGTTGATCAAGCATGTCTATATCGCCCAGGCCTGAGGCCTGGGCAGCAACACAAGGAGTGTGAGATGAGCCAAATCAGTCTGGTGGGAGCGGGCCCAGGGCCCCTCGAATTGTTGACCCTGCGCGCCCTGCACCGCATAGAGGCGGCTGAGGTGGTGGTCTATGACCGCCTGGTGGGGAGCGAGATCCTGGCCCGCATTCCCCAGGGGGCGGCCCGCTTCGACGTGGGCAAGCGCTGCGGCGAGCCGAGCCCCACTCAGGAGGAGATCAACGCCCTGCTGCTGGCCCTGGCACGCACCGGCAAGCGGGTGGTGCGCCTCAAGGGGGGGGATCCCCTGGTGTTCGGCCGGGGCGGGGAGGAGGCGCTGCACCTGGCCCGCCATGGCATCGAAGCCGAGCTGGTGCCCGGCATCACGGCGGCCCTGGGCTGCGCCGCCAGCACCCTGATCCCCCTGACCCACAGGGGGCTGGCCCGCTCCCTGACCCTGGTGACGGGCCACCTGATGGACGAGGGGGACTATAGGGGCTGGCAGGGGCTGACCCGGGCCGGCCACACCCTGGTGTTCTACATGGGGCTGGAGCGGGCGGCCCAGATCCGGCAGGGGCTGCTGGCGGCCGGGGCATCCGGGGATCTGCCGGTGGCCCTGGTGGTGGCCGGGTGCAGTGCGCGCCAGCAGGTCCATCACGCCCGGCTGGAGGGGCTGGAGCAGGCCGCCCGTGCCCTGCTCGGCCAGAGCCCAGTGCTGATGATCATGGGGGAGGTGGTGAACCTGGGCGCCGAGCTGCAGGCCCTGCTGAACCAGACCATGGAGCGGGTGGCCTGAGCCGGATTTTTCCCTCTACCCCCACTACCTCTGGATAGATAAAAAGGAGGTAGATTCAAATAGTTGGCCTTCATGTTGCGGCATGTTCAGCAGACACGTTGCGATAGCCGTTGGCAAGGAGCGCCATGACTACTCTTCCCCGGGGCCAGGATGGCCCCCCCTCCCGCCTGCTGATCCACGCCGATGATCCGGGTCAGGCCAATCGCCTGGCCCTGCTGGTGAGCCACTACGGCCATCAGCCCAGGATACTCGACACTCGTCAGTTGCTGACCCCTATGGATCAGGGGGACGCTCTGCTGGTCAGTTGCCGCCAGTTCGGTGCCGAGGTGCGCCTCGGCCTCTCCCTCTGGCCCTGCTTGCCGCGCCTGCTGTTCTGCGAGCGGCTGGGGGGCGACACCCAGCTCGCCCTGTTGCAGCAGGGGGTGCTGCTGGTGCCCCACCCTTGTGGCGAGCGGGAGCCGGTGGAGCAGTGGCTGCGGCTCGCCCGCAGCCAGCTGGCCATGGTGCAGGCCCTGATGCAGACCGAGAGCGAACTGCGCCAGAAGCTGGAGGAGAGGCGGCTTATCGAGCAGGCCAAGGGGCGCCTGATGCGCCATCAGGGGCTGGACGAGGAGCAGGCCTATCGCCTGATGCGCAGCACCGCCATGAGCCGCCACCTGAGCCTGGGGGAGCTGGCGCGGCAACTGCTGCAGGCACTGCCCGCCTGAGCGCCCCGCTGGCAAACCGTTTTGGTGCAATTGCGCCTAATTGAGGCAAGTTTGGGGGAAAAGCAGGGAGACAAAGGCCGGGAAGGGCCGTCTGATGGGCCCTGGACGAGCTGGCACGAAAAGTGAATAACGAAAAGCCGAGTGCAATGAAGTGAAGACACGCAGTGAGGGGCCGGTTGGCCACTTCGCTGCAACAGGGCAAAGAAGCCCCACCGATCCCGGATCGGTGGGGCTTTTTTTTGGTCGCAACACGCTGTTCGGGTCGCAGCGCTGCAACGAGGCAGCACTGCCATCCCTGACAGCCTGGCGCGAATGCCCAGACCCTGAACCGAGCGAGGAGATGCAATGAAGGGACGACAAGGATGTACGGGCTTGCTGCTGGCGACGCTGTCGCTGCCGGTACTGGCGCTGGGGGCTCCGGAGCAGGAGGAGCTGAGGCTCGGCTTCATCAAGCTGACCGACATGGCGCCGCTGGCGGTGGCCTACGAGCGGGGCTACTTCGAGGACGAGGGGCTCTATGTGACCCTGGAGGCTCAGGCGAACTGGAAGATCTTGCTGGATCGGGTGATAGACGGCGAGCTGGACGGCGCCCAGATGCTGGCGGGCCAGCCCCTGGCGGCCCACATCGGCATCGGCACCCAGGCCGAGCTGGTGACGGCTTTTGCCATGGATCTCAACGGCAACGCCATCACGGTGGCGAACAGCGTCTGGGCCGCCATGGCGCCCCAACTGCCCAAGGCGAAAGCGGGCCAGGTGCCGCCACCTGTGAGCGCCGCGGCCCTCAAGCCCGTGGTGGCGGAGTACCGTCAGGGGGGCAAGCCGTTCAGCATGGGGATGGTGTTCCCCGTCTCCCCCCACAACTACGAGCTCAGGTACTGGCTGGCGGCTGGCGGCCTGCATCCCGGCTTCTATGCGCCCAAGCTTGGCGACAATTCCGGCCAGCGTCAGGCTGACGTGCTGCTGTCGGTGACGCCGCCACCCCAGATGCCCGCCACCCTGGAGGCGGGCACCATAGCCGGCTACAGCGTGGGGGAGCCCTGGAACCAGCAGGCGGTCGCCAGGGGCATAGGGGTGCCCGTCATCACCGACCTTGAGATCTGGCGTAACAACCCGGAGAAGGTGTTCGGCGTCACCCGGCAGTGGGCAGAGCGCCATCCCAACACCCATGTCCGGCTGGTGAAGGCGCTGCTGCGGGCGGCCTGGTGGCTGGATGCGGAGCAGAACGGCAACAGGCGCGAGGCGGCCAAGCTGCTGGCAAGGCCGGAGTATGTGGGGGCCGACGAGCAGGTGATCGCCAGCTCAATGACGGGCACCTTCGAGTACGCCAAGGGGGACAAGCGTCAGCTGCCTGACTTCAACATCTTCTTCCGCCACCACGCCACCTATCCCTACTACTCGGACGCCATCTGGTATCTGACCCAGATGCGGCGCTGGGGCCAGATCCCCGAGGCCAAGCCGGACGCCTGGTTCGAGCAGGTGGCCAAGGCGGTGTATCAGCCGGGGGTCTATCGCCAGGCCGCCGAGGCGCTGATCGCCGAGGGCAAGCTCAAGGTCACCGATTTCCCGGATTTTGCCAGCGAGCAGGGCTATCGCGGCCCCCAGGATGGCTTCATCGACGGCTTGCTCTACGACGGCCGCCACCCCAACGCCTATCTGCAGCAGTTTGCCATAGGCCTCAAGGGCGATGAGCGAGTGCAATGAGCAAGGAAAACCCGATGAAACGACACAAGTGGCTATCCATCAATTGGAAACTTATGGTGCAGCCCCTGCTGGGCGTGCTGCTCTTCCTCGGCCTCTGGCAGTGGGGGGCTAGCCAGGTGCAGACCAGTCTGGGCACCCTGCCCGGGCCGGTGGCCACCGCCAGCCAGTTCTGGTCCCTGGGTCAGGATCACCTGGCCGAGCGGGAGAGGGCGAGTGCCTTCCTCGAGCGCCAGCAGGCGCGCAACGCGGCAAGGCTGGCGCAGGATCCGGCGGCCGAGGTGAAGCTGCGTCCCTACACAGGGCGCCCCACCTTCTTCGATCAGATAGCCACCAGCCTGCTCACAGTGCTGTGCGGCTTCGCTCTGGCGACCCTGATCGCCATCCCGTGTGGCGTGCTGCTCGGCATGAATCAGGGGCTCTATCGCGCCGCCAATCCGGTGATCCAGCTGCTCAAGCCGGTCTCCCCCCTGGCCTGGCTGCCCCTCATCACGCTAGTGGTAAGCGCCCTCTACGCAAACCCCAGCCCCTGGCTCGCCAAGTCCTTCCTCACCTCGGCCCTGACGGTGACCCTCTGCTCCCTCTGGCCGACCCTGATCAATACGGCGGTGGGGGTGGCGGGGCTGGACCGGGATCTGCACAACGTCAGCCGGGTGCTGCGGCTCTCCTTTGTGACCCATGTGCGGCGCATAGTGCTGCCCGGCGCCCTGCCCATGATCTTCACCGGGTTGCGGCTCTCCCTTGGGGTGGCCTGGATGGTGCTGATCGCGGCGGAGATGCTGGCCCAGAACCCGGGGCTCGGCAAGTTCGTGTGGGACGAGTTCCAGAGCGGCGGATCGGCTTCCCTGGCCCGGATCATGGTGGCGGTGATCACCATAGGCCTCATCGGCTGCGCCCTGGACAGGGGCATGCTGGCCCTGCAGCAGTGGTTGTCCTGGGACAAGCGCCAGGTATTGCGCTAGGGACGCCTGCGGGCAGCCAAGGCAGCACAGGCCCGGCAGCAGTGGCCAGGTACTGCGTTAATCACATTCCTATTCAGGCAGGAGAAGAGCCAATGAAGAGTTATCTGGAGATAAGCGACGTCGGCATCTCGTTCGAGACGGAGCAGGGCAGCTTCGAGGCCCTCAGCCGGGTCAACCTGCGCATCGAGAAGGGGGAGTTCGTCTCCCTCATAGGTCACTCGGGTTGCGGCAAGAGCACAGTGCTCAACCTGGTGGCCGGGCTGCTGGAGCCGACCCTGGGGGGCATCATACTCGATGGCCGCGAGGTGGCGGGCCCAGGGCCCGAGCGGGCCATGGTGTTCCAGAACCACGCCCTGCTGCCCTGGCTCAGCGTCCAGCAGAACGTGGCGCTAGCGGTGGGGCAGGTTGAGCCGAACCGGCGGGCGGCTTCGGAGCGGGTGGATTACTACCTCTCCCTGGTGCAGATGGATCACGCCAGCCGGAAGATGCCCCATGAGCTGTCGGGGGGCATGAAACAGCGGGTCGGCATAGCCCGGGCGCTGTCCCTCTCCCCCAAGGTGCTGCTGATGGACGAGCCGTTCGGCGCCCTCGATGCCCTGACCCGGGCCCATCTGCAGGATGCCCTGATGGCTATTCAGGCGGAGCTTGGCAACACCGTCATCATGATCACCCACGACGTGGACGAGGCTGTGCTGCTCTCCGATCGCATCTGCATGATGACCAACGGCCCCAGTGCCACCGTCGGGGAGATCCTGACAGTGGACCTGCCAAGGCCCAGAGACAGGGTCGCCCTGGCGGACGATCCCCACTACCACAAGCTGCGCCAGCAGGTGCTGCGCTTCCTCTACGAGAAGCAGCGCAAGGTGACCCCCCTCAAGGCGGCCGAGAAAGTGCGCAGCAAGCTGCGTGCCTGAGCCAAACGGATTCAAGGAAGAGAGATATGGCTGACAAAGAGCAACAGTGGGTGGTAGGCGACGGCATGGACCTGATCGATAGCCAGAGCACCGGATCCACCGAAAAGCAGCGCCTGCTGGTGGTGGGCAACGGCATGGTGGGTCACCACTTTATCGAGCAGCTGGTGGCGGCCGGCGGGCTGGCGCGCTTCGAGGTGACCGTATTCGGGGCCGAGCCGGACTCCGCCTACGACAGGGTGCACCTCTCCGAGGTGTTCGGCGGCAAGGCCCCGGAGGCGCTGCGCATGGCGGATCCCGCCTGGTATGAGGCGCAGGGGGTCGAACTGCGGCTGGGGGCCGGGGTGGAGGTGCTCGACAGAGCCGCCCGCACCCTGACGCTGGCCAACGGCGAGCAGTTCCCTTACGACCGTCTGGTGCTGGCGACCGGCTCTGTGCCCTTCGTGCCCCCCATCCCCGGCCACCAGCGGGAGGGGTGCTTCGTCTACCGCACCCTGGGGGATCTCGCCGCCATCCGCGATGCCTGCGCCCAGGCCCGCAGCGGCGTAGTCATAGGTGGCGGCCTGCTGGGGCTGGAGGCGGCCAACGCCCTGCGCCTGCTCGGGCTCAAGACGCAAGTGGTGGAGTTCGCCCCCAGGCTGATGCCGGTGCAGCTCGACGAGAGTGGCGGCGCCGTGCTGCGGGAGAAGATCCGGGCCCTCGGGGTCGAGGTGCTGGTGGAGAAGGCCACCGAGTGCATCGAGCAGGGGGAGCAGGCTCGCCACCGCCTGCGCTTCAAGGACGGCTCCCACCTTGAGACCGACGTGCTGCTGTTCTCCGCCGGCATACGCCCCGCCGACGCCCTGGCCCGTCAATCAGGGTTGGAGGTCGGGGAGCGCGGCGGCATCTGCATCGACGACGGCTGCCACAGCTCGGATCCCGCCATCCTCGCCATCGGCGAGTGCGCGCTCTGGCAGGGGCGCATCTTCGGCCTGGTGGCCCCCGGCTACCAGATGGCCCGGGCCGCCGTGGCCAGCCTGTGTGGCGGCGAGAGCCGCTTCGTGGGGGCCGACATGTCCACCAAGCTCAAGCTGATGGGGGTGGACGTGGGCTCCATCGGCGACGCCCACGCCAGCACCGCCGGGGCCCAGGAGCTGCTGCTGCTGGACAGGGTCAAGGGCATCTACAAGAAGCTGGTGACCGACGGCGAGGGCAATCGGCTGCTCGGCGCCATCCTGGTGGGGGACGGAGCCGATTATGAGCGGCTGCTGCAGTACTACCAGAACGGGGTGGCGCTGCCCCAGCCGCCCCTCTCCCTGCTGGTGGGGGCTGCCCCCGCGCCCCTGGTGCTGCCGGACAGCGCCATCCTCTGCTCCTGCCACAACGTCAGCAAGGGGGAGGTGGTGGCCGCCGTTCGGGCGGGCAATCACGAGCTCTCGGCGGTGAAGAGCTGTACCAAAGCGGGCACCGGCTGCGGCGGCTGCGGCAACCTGCTCAAGCAGGTGGTGGATCAGACCCTGGCAGACCTTGGCGTCGAGGCGGACAAGGGGCTGTGCGAGCACTTCGCCTACAGCCGCCAGGAGCTCTATCACCTGGCCCGGGTCGGCGAGTTGAAGAGCTTCGAGGCGCTGCGGGACAAGCACGGTCAGGGGCTGGGGTGCGACATCTGCAAGCCGACGGTGGCCTCCATACTGGCATCGCTCTGGAACGAGCACGTGCTGGAGAAGCCACACCGCACCCTGCAGGACACCAACGACGCCTTCCTTGCCAACCTGCAAAAGGACGGCACCTACTCGGTGGTGCCGCGCATCCCGGGTGGGGAGATCACCCCGGACGGCCTCATCACCATAGGGGAGGTGGCGCGCAAGTACGGCCTCTACACCAAGATCACCGGCGGCCAGCGAATCGATCTGTTCGGCGCCCGGGTCGACCAGCTGCCCGCCATCTGGGGCGAGCTGGTGGCGGCGGGCTTCGAGACTGGTCAGGCCTACGGCAAGTCGGTGCGCACCGTGAAGTCCTGCGTCGGCTCCACCTGGTGCCGCTACGGGGTACAGGACTCCATGACCCTGACCCAGACCCTGGAGCACCGCTACAAGGGGCTGCGGGCCCCCCACAAGCTGAAGTTTGCGGTCTCCGGCTGCACCCGGGAGTGCGCCGAGGCCCAGAGCAAGGACATAGGCGTCATCGCCACCGAGCGGGGCTGGAACCTCTATGTGTGCGGCAACGGCGGCATGCGGCCGCGCCACGCCGACCTGTTCGCCACCGACCTCGACGAGCAGACCCTGATCCGCTACATAGACCGGCTGCTGATGTTCTACGTGCGCACAGGGGATCGGCTGCAGCGCACCTCGGTCTGGATGGAGAGCATGGAGGGGGGGCTCGACTACCTCAAGTCGGTGATCATCGAGGACAGGCTCGGCATAGGGGCCGAGCTGGAGGCCATGATGGGGGAGATAGTCGGCACCTGGCAGTGCGAGTGGAAGAGTACATTGGCGGATCCGGACAAGCTGAAGCTGTTCGAGGCCTTCGTCAACCGGCCCGAGGACGAGACGCCGCCGCGCCGTGAGGAGCGGGGGCAATGGGTGCCGGCGATCAATATCAAGGAGGTGGTATGAAGGATTTCAAGGAAGGCACAGCGCATCCTGAGCATGGGCAGTGGCATAGGGTGTGCGAGCTGGCCGCCCTGCCGGAGCAGGCCGGGCGCAGCGCCTGGCTGGACGGGCGGGTGCTGGCGCTGTTTCGTCTAGGGGGGCGGGTCTATGCCCTGGACGGGGTGGACCCTCTGGCCGGCGTGGCCGTGCTGGGGCGCGGCCTGGTGGGGGATGCCGGGGGCGAGCCCGTGGTCGCCTCCCCCCTCTACAAGCAGCGCTACGCCCTGATGGATGGCCGCTGTCTGGACGATCCCGCCCTGAGTGTCGCCTGCTGGCCGGTGCGGCTGGATGAGGGTGCTGTCTGGGTGCAATTGGGCTGAGCGGGTCGTGTATATCGTATTGAGGATCACCGGGCTTGCCCGGTGATGTTCTTGTTGCTGACCGGACATTACAAGCAGCGCCATGCCCTGATGGACGGCCGCTGCCTGGACTATCCGGCCCTGAGTATCGCGCGGCTGGGCTGAGTGCGCCGCACATATCCCATGAAGGATCACCGGGCTTGCCCGGTGATTTTTTGTGGCTGACCCGACATTTCTTGCACGAGAGGATGGCGGGAAAACGTTTTTCGGAAATAATGGACAAACGTTTGTAACTGGATGTTTGTCTATGACGGAACGTGAACAAGAGATCCTCGCCCTGCTGCGCCAGGATCCCATGATTGCCCAGCAGGAGCTGGCAGACAGGCTGGGTATCAGCCGCTCCGCGCTGGCGAGTCACATCTCCAGCCTGATGCGCCAGGGCTATGTGCAGGGGCGCGGCTATGTGCTGCGGGAAGGGCCCTACGCCGTGGTGATCGGCGGCGCCAACATGGATATCTGCGGTTGCAGCCACGACAACCTGCGCATCGGCGACTCCAACCCGGGCCGGGTGCGCACCTCCGCCGGCGGGGTGGGGCGCAACATAGCCGAGAACCTGGCGCGGCTCGGCACCGACACCCGGCTGCTGACCGCCGTGGGCAACGATCAGTACGGTCATCACCTGCTGGAGGTGAGCCAGCGCGCCGGCGTCGACGTGCGCCAGGCGCTGGTGCTGGAGGGGCAGGCGACCTCCTGTTACCTCAGCCTGCACGATGGCAGCGGCGAGATGAGCTGCGCCGTCAACGACATGGGCATCATAGACGAACTCACCCCGGCCCGGCTTACCCCGCTCACCGGTTTCCTTGGCGCGGCCCGGCTCTGGGTGCTGGACACCAATCTCGCCACCCACACCCTGGACTGGCTGTTCGAGCGCCAGGGTGAACACATCATCTTCGTCGACACCGTCTCTGTGGCCAAGGTGGAGAAGATCCGCCCCTGGCTGCATCGGATCCACACCCTCAAACCGAACCGCAGCGAGGCGGAGCAGCTGTGCGGCTTCACCATAGCTGGGCCAGATACCTGGCCCATGGCGGCAGCCTGGTTCCACCGGGCAGGGGTGCAGCGGCTGTTCCTGAGCCTGGGGGATCAGGGGATTTTCTACAGTGACGGGGAGTGCCAGGGCCATCTGCCCGTGCTCGGCAGCCCTGTCGTCAACGTGACCGGCGGCGGCGATGCCTTCATGGCAGGGCTGGCCCACGCCTGGTTGCAGGAGCAGGGCATCATGGAGACGACCCGTTTCGCCCTCGGCTGCGCCGCCCTCACCGTCAATTGTTCCGATACCGTCTTTTCCGGCCTATCCAAGGCCGCCGTTGAACGCATGCTGGAGGAGTACCCATGTTGAACGCTTACCTCGATATCCAACCAGAAGTCGCCGCGGCCCTGGCCGCCGGCAAACCCGTCGTAGCCCTGGAGTCCACCATCATCTCCCACGGCATGCCCTATCCGCAGAACGTGGAGACGGCTCGCCAGGTGGAGCAGGTGGTGCGCGACAACGGCGCCGTGCCGGCCACCATCGCCATTCTGGATGGCCGCCTCAAGGTGGGTCTGGATGCGGGGGCGCTGGAGGCGCTGGGCAAGGCCGGTCACGCCGCCACCAAGTGCAGCCGACGGGATATCCCCTTCGTGCTGGCGAACAAGGGGCTGGGCGCGACGACTGTGGCTTCCACCATGATCATTGCCGCCATGGCGGGGATCCGGGTGTTCGCCACCGGCGGTATCGGCGGCGTGCACCGCGGCGCCCAGGAGACCTTCGACATCTCGGCGGATCTGCAGGAGTTCGCCCAGACCCCGGTGGCCGTGGTCTGCGCCGGTGCCAAGTCGATACTCGACATCGGCCTGACCCTGGAATATCTGGAAACCCAGGGGGTGCCGGTCATCGGCTACCAGACCGAGGAGCTGCCCGCCTTCTACACCCGCGAGAGCGGCTTCAAGGTGGATTACCGCCTCGATACCCCGGCTGCAATCGCACAGGCGCTGCGCCTCAAGTGGGAGCTGGGACTGGCCGGTGGCGCCGTGGTTACCAACCCGATCCCGACCCAGTTTGCCATGCCCAAGGCCGACATAGACGCGGCCATTGCCCAGGCACTGCGTGAGGCGGACGAGCAGGGCGTCAAGGGCAAGGCATCCACCCCCTTCCTACTGGCCCGGGTGTGCGAGCTGACCGGCGGCAACTCCCTGGCGGCGAACATCCAGCTGGTGCTGAACAACGCGGCCCTGGGGGCAAAGATTGCCGCCAGCCTTTAAACATCTTTGTGATAGATGCAAAAGAGGGCCAATAGGCCCTCTTTTTATTGCGAAAATCGCTTACATAAAACCCTATTGCAGCACCTGGCGTCCGTTGAGAGGCTGGACGGGTCTGTTGTTGGGGTGGTGCATCACCGCCTTGAAGGCGTCGATCTGGGCCTGACTCACCTGCACCGGCTGCTTCATCACCAGCCAGCGCACTCCTTCCGAGCAGGGCGGTGTGGTCAGCGAGCCGCTGAAGCGGTAGTAGTCGCGCTGGGTGGGCAGCAGTTGCTCTGCCGAGAGCGGTACCTTGAGGGCGCGAGTTTCCCCGGCCTTGGCTGACAGCGCCTGCCAGGCCTGGCTCAGGGCCGGGTTGGCGCGGCCCGGTTCGAACATCACCGCTACCACCGCCAGCTCCCCCTTGTCGTTGGCGTGGACCAGGTGCCCCTCCAGGGGGTAGGACCTGCCCTCGATGAGGTTTTCGCTGGGGGCGTGGAAGTGGAACTGCTTGAGCTCGAAGGCCATGCCGTCGAGCTGCAGCGTGCTGCCGGGGGCATAGTTGACCTGTACCGTGTGGCCATTGTTGACCAGCGTCTTGCCGCCTGGCAGGTAGTGGAACTGCAGCGGCGCCAGCTCGGCCTCCACCAGAGCCGTGAGGTTGACCGGCGACTGGTTGCTGCCGGCGCACTGGCCAAACTCCGGGGTCAGCCTTGCCCATTTCGCCGGGCCGGCCTCACCACTGTATTCCCAGTGCACAGTAGCGGCGAAGGCCGTGGGGCAGAGCAGCAGGGCGCCGGCCAGCAGGGACTTTCTCATCATATATCCTTATCTTGATTGAAAAGCACAACCATTCGCCTCCTTGATTAAGTGACGGAATAACAAATGGCATCGTCTGAAATAAGGGGAACAGCGGTTCAGACCGGCTTCTTTATTATTGGTGGCGACAACGGCTCATATTTATGATGCATATTAAATGGATCTAATTAATGGACGGTCGCCACTGCATATTGAATAATCGCTTTATTCAATGACAGCAATCTAATTAATGGGCTGTCGTTGCTGATGAATTAGCTCATAATTCACTCATCGAAATTCAGCTTGTTTTTACCTCGAAAGTCCCCGCCGTTATTCCGTCTGAAATAAATCAATTCATTGTTTTTATTGTGGTTTTTTGTAACCTATATTGATCTTGGGCAAATAAAAGACAACCTTTCCCGGGCAGGCTGAGGCTGCGATTGTTCGCAGACTCAAGGGAGAGAAAAAAGATGAATAAATATTGTCTGCTGCTGGCACTGGCCTTGCCCGGGATGGGGTGGGCGAGTGAGCCGATACAAGCGGTCGAAGCCGCCAAGGTGAAAGACCCGGCGAAAGTCGAGCTGGGCAAGATGCTGTTCTTCGAACCGAGACTGTCAAAATCCAATGCCATCTCCTGCAACTCCTGCCACAACCTGGCAACCGGCGGGGTGGATAATCAGGTCAGCTCCCTCGGCCACAAGTGGAAGGAGGGGCCGATCAACTCCCCGACCGTGCTCAACTCCAGCCTCAACTTCGTGCAGTTCTGGGATGGTCGCGCCAAGGATCTGAAGGAGCAGGCGGCCGGGCCCATCGAGAACCCGCTGGAGATGGCCTTTACCCACAAGCTGGCGGTGGGCACCCTGCACACCCTGCCCGAGTACCGCGCCCGCTTCGATGCCGTCTATGGCAAGGCGGACTTTGGCATAGATGAAGTCACCGATGCTATCGCCGCCTTCGAGGAGACCCTGATCACCCCCAATGCCCCCTTCGATCGCTGGCTGAAGGGGGACGGCAAGGCGCTGACGGCGCAGCAACTGAAGGGCTATCAGCTGTTCAAGGAGAAGGGCTGCACCGCCTGCCACAACGGGGTCGCCATAGGTGGCAACTCCTTCCAGAAGATGGGGCTGGTCAAGCACTACCAGACCGACAACCCGGCCCAGGGGCGCGGCGCCGTGACCGGCGAGCCGCAGCTCATCGGCTGGTTCAAGGTGCCCACCCTGCGCAACATAGAACTGACCTACCCCTACTTCCACGACGGCGCCGTCTGGGATCTCAAGGAGGCGGTGCAGATCATGGCGGACATCCAGCTCGGCCAGCGCCTGAGCGAGCAGGAGGCCGACGACATGACCGCCTACCTCGAGAGCCTGACCGGGGAGCAGCCGCAGATAGTGCTGCCCATACTGCCGCCGTCCCGGCCCGATACCCCCAGGCCTGAGGTGAAGAGCTGAGCAACATGAGGAGAGTGGCGGAGCCGGTGGCTCCGCTTTTTGTCTGCCTATCTATCTGATAACAAAGTCAAAGTGCCGTTCCTGTCACAGCGAGGACGGGATGGCAATCCCCCAGCTGGCGACAGGGATTTCACCGATCTGCCGCCCCCCTCACATTTCCGGATTGCTCGCTATTTGTGCGATTGCCTTGCTCATCCGACCTGGTGTCAAATCACTCCGCCTAACACAAGGAGTGGCATAATAATGAATAATATCAATAAATTAGTGCTGGCTATCGGATTTACTCTCAGCGCTTTCCCGACCCTGGCGGCGGGCTTCCAGTGCAAGGATCACGTCACCCTGGGGGTGCCAGGTCAATCCAGTCAGCTGTTGTGCCGGGAGGGCTATGCCGCCGGTTATAACTACGACACCAAGGTCTCTGACTGGGTCTCTTACAGGATGACGGCGGCCAGCGCCCAGGGGCAGGTGCCGCGCAAGGATGCCTTCGCCGAAGACAAGGAGGTGCCGGTGCAGTACCGCGCCACCCTGGCGGACTACAAGGGCTCGGGCTTTGATCGCGGCCATCAGGCGCCCGCGGCGGACATGCGTACCAGCGCCACCACCATGAAGCAGAGCTTCCTGCTGACCAACATGACGCCGCAGTTGCCGGCCCTCAATCAGGGGGCCTGGCGCATCCTGGAGGAGAAGACCCGGCAGTGGGCCATCGCCTATGAGAATGTCCAGGTGATCACGGGCCCCATCTTCACCAACTCCGATGGCGCCATCGGCAACGGCGTGACTGTGCCCCACGCCTACTACCGAGTGGTGATGGATGTAGCCAATCAGGAAGCCATCGCCTTCATCCTGCCCCAGGAGAATGTGTCGGCCAGCCGGCTTGCGGACTACATAGTGACTGTGGATGCGGTGGAGGAGCAGACCGGGCTCGATTTCTTCACCGCGCTGCCGGATGAGCCGGAAGAGGCCATGGAATCCCAGCTGATGACCATGTGGGGCAACTAGTCTCCCCAGGGGTGATGACGGGGGCCTGAGTCCCCGCCATCACAGGTCTGGCGCCTGAGGTGCCATCATCGGCATGAGCCTCGCCTGGCTATTGCCTTGCCCCCTGGTACAGCTCCAGTACAGCTTGGGTTTGGCTATGGACCCTTATCATGCCCCTTTTTTCAGGAGGCATAATGTCAGCTCTGTTTTCTCTTCATCTCTCATCCCCCTTTACCCGCGCCTTGCGCATCCTGGTGCCGATGGCGCTGCTCGGCGGGGTTGTGTCCCCGGCCATGGCCGATGATGAATTTCGGCTGGGCAAGACCATGCTGCTCGGGGTCGGCGACCATGCTGCCATCATTCCCGTCATCATCTGTCGTCCGGCCAAGTCCATCATGGTCAAGGCGGGACGGGAGCTGACCCTGGACAGGGTCAAGGTGATCTACGGCAATGACCGCAGCAAGACACTGCATTTTGACAAGAACCTGAAAGAGGATCAGGAGTCCGGCTGGAAGTCCCTCGGCAGCCGGGTCTGCATCAAGCGGATCGAGGTCTATGGCAATTCGGAAGGGAGCAAGGCGGGGGTCAAGGTGTATGGCCGCAAGTAAGAGAGGGACGGGGGCTTAACATCCCCCGTCCATTTAGCTATTTCTTGGGGCGGAATGGCTTGATGACGGCTTCATCGCACTCGAGATAGGGCCCGTCCATCAGGTCGATGCAGTAGGGAATGGCAGGGAAGACCGCATCCAGGCACTCGCGGATGGACTTGGGCTTGCCCGGCAGGTTGACGATGAGGGCGCTGCCGCGCAGGCCTGCGGTCTGGCGTGACAAAATGGCGGTGGGTACGAACTTGAGGGATTCGGCCCGCATCAGCTCGCCAAAGCCCGGCATCATGCGATCGCACACGGCTTCGGTGGCTTCCGGTGTCACATCCCGCTTGGCCGGCCCTGTGCCGCCCGTGGTGACGATGAGGCAGCATGACTCCACATCCGCCAGCCGAACCAGGGTCGCCTCAATCTGATCCTGCTCATCCGGGATCACCTGATAGACGGGTTCCCACTCCGAGGTCAGATAAGCGTCAAGGGTGTCGATGATGGCCTTGCCGGAGAGATCTTCATAGATGCCCGCGCTGGCGCGATCGCTGACGGTGACTATACCGATTCTTGCCTTGCTCATGCTCAACCCTTGGTCATTGGAAAAAGTGGTAAATAAAATAACATAATCAGTGAGATATGTTAAACCATCGGCTTGGGTGCGACATGGCAAGGTCTAAATTGAGAGTCGAACGAAAAGCAGATCTATTCGCTATCGATGAATAGGGAATAAGAAGAGCCATAAAAGCCTTTAAAATTTATAAAAAAAGTGACGCATGGGGCATCACTATAATTTCATGAATCCTAAAGAATTAATCTTTCCTCTCGCCCAATATCCGCCCACTGGATGAAAAAGCGGACTCCTGTGACTCGGAGCCGACAGACCCAAAATCCCCACCATCTTATATAACCTTCCTATGGACAGCGAAATGATGTGCCGGGCGTGGTCGCACTTGGATGTGGGAGGAGTCTGGCCAGGAGGGGATATGGAGCTGCCAGATTTTGATACGCTAAAACACTGGGCCTTGGCCGAGCCGGAGCGGCTCGATGCCTTGCTGCACCAGCAGATAGAGGCCCTGATCGCCCAGGTGGGGCCGGATCGGCAGCGGCGGTTGCGGGGCCTGCAGTTTCGCATCGATTGCCAGCGCCGTCTGGCCAGGAACAATCTCGACAGCTGCATCCGGATTGCCAACATGATGCACGACTCCGTGTATGCCATGCGCCGCCACATCATTCAGTTGCAGGAGACGTCTCTGGCGCAAGCCGAAGAGAGGCTGCCGCCAGACAATGTGATAGTGCTGGCGGATCATCCGAGGAATAAATAATTTATTGGTCGCCACCCTGCTCCGCTATTTTCAATATTTTCTTCAGCGAAAACCACCCAATGTTAATAAACAGGGTGGTTTGTTTTTTATTTGCTGCAAATTCATATTGCACACTCATTTAATAACATGGCGGCCCGCTAAATTCGCAGATATGGATGAAGGAATATAACGCTTGGGGTAATATCTCGGCACATTTCATCTTGCTACGACTCTAAGGGATTATGAGAAGTATCACACCAAGAAGGGTGCTGTCGCGGGAGCAACAGACAGAGATCACCCGGATCATCGTCAAGGTGGGTCAGTTGCTGGCCCAGCATGGTGCCGAGGGGCGCATCATAGAGCAGACCACGGTCCGGCTCGGGTTGGCGCTGGGGCTGGAGAGCGTCGAGATGGCCATCTCTGCCAGTGCCATAGTGCTCACCAGCCTCTATCAGGGGAGCTGCGTCACCACCACCCGCCGGGTACGGGATCAGGGGATCAACATGCAGGTGGTGTGCGAGGTCCAGCGCATCTGCATCCTGGCGGAGAAGGAGCTGATCGGTGTGCGGGAGGTGCGCCAGCGGCTCGACGGCATAGTGCCATTCCATTACCACCCCTGGCTGGTGGTGCCCATGGTGGGGCTCTCCTGCGGCGCCTTCAGTCTGCTGTTTGGCGGAGACTGGCCCATCTTCCTGGTGACCTTCATCGCCGCAGCGGTGGCGATGCGAGTGCGCCAGCTGATGGCTCGCCATCACCACAGTCCGCTCATCAACTTCGCCGCGACCGGCTTCGTCGCCACCCTGATCGCCTCCTGCGCCACCTACTTCCAGTGGGGAGACCAACCCTATCTCGCCATGGCGGCCAGCGTCTTGCTGCTGGTGCCGGGTTTCCCGCTCATCAATGCGGTCTCCGACATGGTGAAGGGCTACTTCAACCTGGGGCTGGCCCGCTGGGGCATGGCGACCCTGCTCACCATCAGCGCCGTCATCGGCATAGTGCTGGCCATGTCGGTCACCGGGATCTGGGGCTGGAAACTGTGGTGGAACTCCATATGAGATGCAATGACGCTATCCGCGCTCGAAGCGGGACAATAGCGCGCCGTTTCGGTGCCATTAGTGTGAGTGTTGGGCCAGGGCCTCGTCTGGTGGTCTTGGCGGGAGGGACGCGGCCATGATGGAACTGCTCTTGCTGCTCGCCAGGGATGCGTTCTGGTCTGCCATACCGGCGGTCGGCTTTGCCATGTTGTTCAACGTGCCGCCTAGGATGCTGAAGTATTGCGCCATGGGAGGCGCCCTGGCCCACAGCCTGCGCACCCTGCTCATTCATTACGGCATGCCCATAGAGTGGGCCACCCTGGCGGCGTCTACTACGGTGGGCTTTGTCTGCGTCTACTGGTCGAAGCGCCTGCTGGCACCGCGCCCCGTGTTCAGCGTTGCCTCCATCATCCCCATGATCCCGGGTGTCTATGCGTTCAAGACCATGATCGCCGTGGTGGAGCTAAACATCTCGGGAGTGACCACGGAGCTTATCCATCACGCCGTGACCAACGGCCTCAAGGTGCTCTTTATCGTGGGGGCCCTCAGTTTCGGTTTGGCGATCCCCTCTTTGGTCGTGTACCGTAACCGGCCCATTGTCTGAGACAGGCTGCAAGAGGCTGAACCCATGCACATTTCCATGATTGCCGCCATGGCGCACGATCGCGTGATTGGCCTGGACAACCAGATGCCCTGGCATCTGCCCGCCGATCTGGCCCACTTCAAGCGGGTGACGCTCGGCAAGCCGGTGCTGATGGGGCGCAAGACCTTCGAGTCCATAGGTCGCCCGCTGCCCGGACGCCGCAACCTGGTGATCAGCCGCAACCCTGACTATTGCGCAGAAGGGGTGGAGGTGGTCGATTCGGTCGAGGCCGCGCTCGCCTTGCTGGCAAGGGGCGAGAAAGTGGATGAGCTGATGGTGATAGGGGGGGGTCATCTCTATGGCCAGCTGCTGCCCCGGGCCGACAGGCTCTATCTGACCCGGATCGATCTGGCGGTGGAGGGGGACACCCGCTTCCCCGCCTTCGATGAGGGGGACTGGGTGCGCACCGAGAGCGATCCCCATCAGCCCGACGAGAAGAACCCTCATCCTTACTGCTTCGAAACCTGGCAGCGACGCTAATCCTTCCCGTCAGCAAGGCCCCTCCACTGCGAGGGGCTTTTTTTGCGACTTCGCCGCCGCGCCCCGCATAGGCCCCTTTCCTGCTCAATCCTCCCCTAAATCTCCCCCGCCCTTCACAGGGATTAAATATGATTAATGTTGTAATTATTTTGTGGGTCTTGATGAAAGGGGTCCTTAGTCCGGGGGTTACCCTCATTTATGCCCCACACTCCCTTGATTACATTCATTAAATGGATAGCGAATGGACTGATTATGCAGTAATTTCATATTTTTTCGATCTTTTTCGATCTTTTTCGGTCATCTGTTGAATTTTTGTTGCCTTAAATAAGTTATAAAAATCAGTTATTTATGTCACAATTTGTTTTTATGGACTCTTATGGTTCTTTTGTTGTTTGACTTAATTGTTTAGTGTTGAAAGTAATTGGTGCGCGTTCGGCAGCAGGAACAGCAATATGCCGGCCATAGAAAAAGGACAGTATGACAGTCAAACTCGAAGTGAAATCGCTCTATAAAATCTTCGGAGAACATCCGGAAAAAGCGTTCAAATTGCTGGCGAAAGGGCACGACCGCGCCAGCATTCTGCAAAAGACCGGGCAGACCCTGGGGGTCCAGGATGTCAATCTGGCCATCAACGAGGGTGAGATCTTCGTGGTGATGGGCCTCTCCGGCTCGGGCAAGTCCACCCTGGTGCGTCTCTTCAACCGGCTGATCGAGCCGACCCGTGGCCAGGTGCTGATCGATGGCGAGGACATAGCCGCCATCTCGGAGCGCGAACTGCGCCAGGTGCGCCGCAAGAAGATCAGCATGGTGTTCCAGTCCTTCGCCCTGATGCCCCACCTGAGCGTGCTGGAAAACACCGCCTTCGGCCTGGAGCTGGCCGGGGTGCCGCTGATGGAGCGCCAGCAGAGTGCCCGTCAGGCGCTCCATCAGGTGGGGCTGGGGCAGTGGATCGACGCCTTCCCCGACGCCCTCTCCGGCGGCATGAAGCAGCGGGTCGGCCTGGCCAGGGCGCTGGCCAATGACCCGGACGTACTGCTGATGGACGAGGCCTTCTCGGCGCTGGATCCACTGATCCGCACCGAGATGCAGGACGAGCTGCTCAAGCTGCAGGCCAGCCAGCAGCGCACCATAGTCTTCATCTCCCACGATCTGGACGAGGCGATGCGCATCGGCGATCGCATCGCCATCATGCAGGATGGCCAGCTGGTGCAGGTCGGCACCCCGGACGAGATCCTGAACCAGCCCGCCAACGACTATGTGCGCGCCTTCTTTCGCGGGGTGGATCTCGCCAACGTGTTCAGCGCCCGGGATGTGGCCAGTCGCAAGCAGACGCCGCTCATCAAGAAACACACCACCGACGGGCCGGGCAACGCCCTGCGCCAGCTCAAGGAGCTGGAGCGGGAGTACGGCTATGTGGTGGATCGCAGTCGCCGCTTCCTCGGGGTCGTCTCGGTCGAGTCGCTCGGTCAGGCGGTCCGTGACAAGGGGAGCCTGGAGCAGGCGCTGCTGGCGGACATCCAGCCCATTCTGGCCGACACCTCCCTCAACGAACTCATCAGCCAGGTGGCCGCCGCACCCTGCCAGGTGCCAGTGGTCGAGGAGGATGGCACCTATCTGGGACTCATCTCCAAGGCCAATCTGCTGAACACCCTGGACAGGAGTACCCCGGTATGAATCTCAACATCTTGAACCGTCTGTTGACCGGCTTGCTGGCGCTGTTGCTATTGACGAGCGCTCCCGCCTGGGCCGACGAGGCACAGGCCGATCCCTGGGGCGCTGCGACCACCACCACAGCCGAGGATCCCTGGGGCAGTACGGCCACAGAGGCGGCAGACTGGCAGAGCCAGATCGCAGTCGTCGATAACAGTGCCGCCGTCGACTGGCTGGATCCCTTCCAGCAGGCCCTGGTGCCGCTGGATACCTGGGTAGAAGGGGGCATCGGCTGGCTGGTGGAGAACCTGCGGCCCTTGTTCCAGCTGGTCCGCGCGCCGGTGGAGCTGGCCCTGGGGGCCATGACCCAGCTGCTGCAGACTGTGCCCTCCACCCTGATGATGGGGCTCTTGACCCTGATCGCCTGGCAGCTGGTGGGCGGCCGCATGGCGCTCGGCACCCTCGTTTCTCTGGTGATGATTGGCCTTATCGGCGCCTGGTCCGATGCCATGGTGACCCTGTCCCTGGTGCTGACCTCCCTCTTCTTCTGCGTGTTGATAGGCTTGCCGGTCGGCATTCTGCTGGCCCGCAGCGAGCGGCTCTCCACCTGGACCCGGCCGCTGCTGGATGCCATGCAGACCACCCCGGCCTTCGTCTACCTCATCCCCATCGTCATGCTGTTTGGCATAGGCAACGTGCCCGGGGTGGTGGTGACCGTCATCTTCGCCCTGCCGCCGATGATCCGTCTCACCATGCTGGGCATCCGCCAGGTGCCCGCCGATCTGGTGGAGGCGGCCCACTCGTTCGGTGCCAGCCCCTCCCAGCTGCTGTTCAAGGTACAGCTGCCGCTCGCCATGCCCACCATCATGGCCGGGGTCAACCAGACCCTGATGCTGGCGCTCTCCATGGTGGTGATCGCCTCCATGATAGCGGTCGGGGGTCTGGGGCAGATGGTGCTGCGCGGCATAGGCCGCCTCGACATGGGGCTCGCCTCCATCGGCGGCCTCGGCATAGTGCTGCTGGCCATAGTCCTCGACCGACTGACCCAGGCGATGGGGCAGCCGGATCGCAGCCGGGTCGGCCGCTGGTATCAGCGCGGTCCCGTCGCCCTGCTGCTGCGCCTGTGCGGCCGCGGCAAATCCCTCGATTACAAAGGAGTAAATGCATGAAACAGATCACCAAAGGATTGACCCTGAGCGCCCTGCTGCTGAGTTCCCTCGCCATGGCCAGCACAGCGTTGCCGGGGGAGGGGGTCAAGGTGCAGCCCCTGCAGAGCTCCTTGCCGGAGGAGGCCTTCCAGAGCCTGCTGGTCAGCAAGCTGATGGGTCGCCTCGGCTATGATGTCCAGCCCCCCCAGGAGGTGGATTACAACGTGGCCTACGCCTCGGTGGCGCAGGGGGATGGCACCTTCCTCGCCTTCAACTGGATACCGCTGCAGGACAACAAGTACGAACAGGCTGGGGGCGACAAGGTGTTCTTCCGTCAGGGCACCTATGTGGCCGGCGCCGCCCAGGGCTACCTCATCGACAAGAAGACGGCGGCCCGGTACGGCATCACCAACCTGGGTCAGCTCAAGGATCCCAAGCTGGCGGCGCTGTTTGACGGCGATGGCGACGGCAAGGCCGATCTGGTGGGCTGCAACCCGGGCTGGGGCTGCGAAGGGGCCATCAACCATCATCTGGACGAGTTCGGTCTGACCCCGACCGTCACCCACAAGCAGGGCAACTACGCGGCCCTGATCGCCGATACCCTGGCCCGTTACCAGGCCGGCAAGCCGGTGCTCTACTACACCTGGACCCCTTACTGGCTCAGCAGCGAGCTGGTGCCGGGCAAGGATGTAGTGTGGCTGGAGGTGCCCGCCGATGCCCCTGATGGGGACAAGACCCGGCTGCCGAGCGGCAAGAACTACGGTTTTGCCGTCAACACCATGCACATAGTCGCCAACAAGGCCTTCACCGATGCCAACCCGGCGGCAGCCAAGCTGTTTGCCATCGTCAAGCTGCCGTTGAACGACATCAACATCCAGAATGGCCTGATGAACAAGGGACAGAACAAGCCGGCGGATGTGGAGCGCCACGCCGATGCCTGGCTAAAGGGACACCAGGCCCTGGTCAATGACTGGCTGACCCAGGCGCGTGCCGCAGCGCAAGACAACTCTGCAGGCTAAACCCCACCTCGGCGCGGCCCAGTCCATGGATGTCAGCAAGCAAAACGCCCGGCTATTGCCGGGCGTTTTTTATGGTCGGAACGCAGCAACAGGCTGCGCTCCAGGCTCAGATGCCGGAGCCGTCGTGCTCGCCGCTCTCTTCGTGCAGGCCGCACTCGCGCTTGAGGCCGAAGAAGCGGGTCTGCTCCTCGCTCATGCCCGGCTCCCACTTGGTGGTGGTGTGCACATCGCCCACCGAGAGGTAGCCCTGCTCCCACAGGGGGTGGTAGGGCAGATCGTGCTCCTTGAAGTAGTAGAAGACGTCCTTGTTGCTCCAGTCGATCACCGGCAGGAACTTGAAGCGGCCGCGCTGTATGGCCAGTACCGGCAGCTTGCCGCGGCTGCCCGCCTGCTCCCGGCGCAGGCCGGAGAACCAGGTGCGGGCGCCGAGCTCCCTCAGGGCGCGGTCCATGGGCTCCACCTTGTTGAGCTGGTTGTAGCGGGTGATCCCCTCCACTCCCTGCTCCCACAGGAGGCCGAAGCGGGCCTCCTGCCAGGCCGGGCTGAGTTCGGCCCGGTAGATCTTCAGGTTGAGGCTGAGGCGCTCGGTCAGCTGGTCGATGAAGTGGTAGGTCTCAGGGAAGAGATAGCCGGTATCGGTCAGCACCACGGGCACATCGCTCCGCTCGCGGCTCACCAGGTGCAGCATCAGCGCCGCCTGGATGCCGAAGCTCGACGACAGCACATGTTCCCCCGGCAGATTCGCCAGCGCCCAGCGCACCCGCTCGGAGGCGCTCATGGCGTCCAGCTCCCGGTTAAGGGGGGCCAGCGCCTCGCTCTGCTCCTCCCGGCCGAGGGCCAGCAGGGCGTCGAGGTCGAGCCTGCCATCGGCGGTCAGTGTCAGCCGCCCGCTATCAATGAGTTCAGGCTGCATAGAAGTCCCTCGCGGAGTCGATGACGGGGGCCACCACCCCTGCGCGGATCACGAAGTCGCCGAAGCACTCGTTCCCGTCGCGCTCCTTGGCCCAGCGGCCGATCAGGGCGTCGAGTTCGGCCAGGATCTGCGGCTCGGTGATGTTCTCCTGATAGAGGCGCGGGATCCGGGTTCCCTCCAGGTTGCCCCCCAGATGCAGGTTGTAGCGGCCGGGGGCCTTGCCCACCAGACCCACTTCCGCCAGCATGGCGCGGCCGCAGCCGTTGGGGCAGCCGGTGACCCGGAAGATGATGGCGTCATCCGCCAGCGCGTGTTTGGCCAGCAGACCTTCGATGTCTGTGACGAAGGCTGGCAGCATGCGCTCCGCTTCTGCCATCGCCAGCGGGCAGGTGGGCAGGGCCACGCAGGCCATGGACTGCTTGCGCTGCTCGCTCACGCCGTCATCCAGCAGGCCATACTGGCGCGCGAGTGCTTCGATGCGCGCCTTCTCGCCGGCGGGCACCCCGGCGATGATGAGGTTCTGGTTGGCGGTGAGACGGAAATCCCCCTGGTGGATCTTGGCGATCTCCAGCATGCCGGTTTTGAGCGGCTTGCCCGGAAAGTCCAGCAGGCGGCCATTCTCGATAAACAGGGTGAGGTGGTGCTTGCCGTCGATCCCCTCGACCCAACCAAAGCGATCCCCACGGCTGGTGAACTCGTAGGGGCGACTCTCGGCGAAGGGGATGCCCGCGCGGCTCTCCACCTCGGCCTTGAAGGCCGGGACGCCGACGCGCTCGAGGGTGTACTTGGTCTTGGCGTTCTTGCGGTTGACCCTGTTGCCCCAGTCGCGCTGGGTGCTGACCACAGCGGCAGCCACCTCCAGCACGTGGGAGAGCGGAATAAAGCCAAAATCGCTCGCCTTGCGCGGGTAGGTGCTGGTGTCGCCGTGGGTCATGGCCAGACCACCGCCCACCAGCACGTTGAAGCCTACCAGCTTGCCGCCATCTGCGATGGCCACGAAGTTGAGATCGTTGGCGTGGATGTCCACATCGTTGTGGGGCGGGATCACCACAGTGGTCTTGAATTTGCGCGGCAGATAGTTGGAGCCGAGGATCGGCTCCTCATCACCCCCCAGCTTCTCGCCGTCCAGCCAGATCTCCACGTAGGCGCGGGTCTTGGGCAACAGGTGCTCGGAGATCTGCTTGGCCCACTCGTAGGCCTCCTGGTGCAGCTCGGACTCCACCGGGTTGCTGGTGCACAGCACGTTGCGGTTCACGTCGCCGGCGGTGGCGATGGAATCTATGCCCGTGCTGTTGAGGGTCTGGTGCATCAGCTTGATGTCGCGCTTCAAGACACCGTGGAACTGGAAGGTCTGGCGGGTGGTCAGGCGGATGCTGCCGTAGAGGCTGTGCTCCTCGGCGAACTTGTCGATCACCTGCCACTGGGCCGGGGTGATGATGCCGCCCGGCAGGCGGGCGCGCAGCATGACGTTGTGCAGGGGCTCCAGCTTCTGGGCGGTGCGCTCGGGGCGGATGTCGCGGTCATCCTGCTGATACATGCCGTGGAAGCGGATCAGCTGGAAGTTGTCGCCGTTGAAGCCACCGGTGAGGGGATCCTGCAGATCCTGCTCTATGGTGCCGCGCAGGAAATTGCTCTCGCGCTTGAGGCGTTCGTTGTCGGACAGTGGCCCTTCAACCGGTCCTGCTGCTTGTTTCGAGATTGGTTGCTTGCTCATCAGTAGACATCCCTTTGATAACGTTTGGCACGACGCAATTCGCTCAAATACTCTTCTGCTTCTTCACGGCTCTTGTGGCCATGATCGCTGATCACATCCAGCAGGGCCTCCTGCACATCCTTCGCCATCTGGTTGGCGTCGCCGCACACATAGAAGTGAGCACCTGCTTCCAGCCACTGGTAGAGCTCAAGGCCTGCCTCGCGCAGGCGGTCCTGCACATAAATCTTGTTGGCCTGATCCCGGCTGAAGGCGAGCGAAATCTTCGACAGCAGGCCCGATTTCACATAACGCTGCCACTCCACCTGATAGAGGAAGTCCTGGGTGAAGTGAGGGTTGCCGAAGATGAGCCAGTTCTTGCCCTCGGCCCCTTGTGCCTCACGCTCCTGCATAAAGGCGCGGAAGGGGGCTATGCCGGTGCCCGGACCCACCATGATGACGGGGGTATCGGGATTGGCCGGCAGACGGAAGTTGTCGTTGTGCTCCACGAACACCCGCACCTCGGCCTCCTCGGCCAGACGGTCCGCCAGATAGGAGGAGGCGCCACCAGATCGCACTGTGCCATCTTCCTGGGGATAGCGCACCACGCCGACTGTCAGGTGCACCTCTTCCTCCACTTCGCTCTGGGCGGAGGCGATGGAGTAGAGGCGCGGGGTCAGCGGGCGCAGCAGTTTGACAAGCTGATCCGCGCTCAGGGAGGAGGGGAAGCGCTTGAGCACATCCACCACCTGGGCGCTGGCCACCAGGGCGTTGACCTGGGCCTTGTCGCCGGCCAGATCCTTGAGCGCCGCATTGTCCGAAATGTCAGCGAGTCCTGTGATAAAGCCGCCGTGCAAGCGGGTCAGCTCGAAGTGGCGGGTCAGGGCCGCGCGCAAGGGGCCCTGTGCGGTGGTTTCATCGCCGGAGAGGCCGGTCAGGGCGAGCACTTCGCCCACCAGATCGGCGTCATTGTCGAACCAGATGCCCAAGGCATCCCCCGGCTGATAAGTGATGCCGGACTCTTCCAGGTTGATCTCGATGTGGCGGATGTCCTTGGTGGAGTCGCGGCCGGTGATCTTCTGATTGACCGAGAGCTTGGCCGGGAAGGGGTTTTCCTTGTGATACTGGCTGTGGCCGATGGCTTGCTGTACCGAACCCGCTACGCTGGCGGTCGCGGCCCCTGCGGACAGGGTGGCGGCGACGGCATTGACTGCCTGCTCGCCCCAAGCCTTGGCCGCGTCCTGATAGTCCACATCCAGGCTCGCGAGTTCATGAATGCGCTCGGCACCCGCTTTTGACAGGAAGTCGTCGAAGTCCTTGCCGGTCTGGCAGAAGAATTCGTAGGAGCTGTCACCCAGCCCCAACACTGCGAACTTGAGTCCTTCGAGTTTGCCGATCTTGCCTTTTTTAAGTTGCTCGAACAGATCCACCGCGCTCTCCGGCGGCTCCCCCTCCCCGTAAGTGCTAACGATCACCAGCAGATGGCTCTCTTTCTTGAGCTGCTTGGGTTTGTAGTCTGCCATCGAGGTCAGGGTCACCGGCAGGCCGTGGGCCTTCGCCTGAGCCTGGATGGCGCTGGCAACACCCTTGGCGTTGCCGGTCTGGGAGCCGTAGAGAATGGTCAGGCTGCCACCTGGGGCGGCCACGGCGGCGCTGGTGGCGACGCTCTGGACGCCTGACTGGGAGAGGCCGTATAGATAACCGCTTACCCAGGCGAGTTGCTGGGTATTGAGGGTCGACAAGACCTGATTCAGCTGGCGCTGCTGCTCGTCAGAGAGCGGGCTTATGGTGGGTATTGGGGCTGTCAATTGCATCACACACGTCTTCCATGGTCTGATTTTTGGTCAGATTAAGGGGTGCAATGAATAACAACAAAGAATAAAAATATCTTCTTTATGCGATTTATGAATTTATAAAGCCGAAATCCGCCTCAGCGGCTCCCCGGCTGTGGTATAAAAATCGCAATATATTGAGTCCCCTTCCGCCTCTCAGGATCTGCCGATGTCCAGACTGTTCCATGTCAATGCCTTCAGCCAGCACCCCTTCGGGGGCAACCCTGCCATCGTCGTATTGGGCCCCGAGCGCAGCGATGCCGAGCTGCAGGCCATGGCGGCGGAGTTCAACCTGTCGGAGACCGCCTTCCTCAGTCCCCTGGGGGAGGCGCACTATCGGCTGCGCTGGTTTACCCCGACGGTCGAGGTGGATCTCTGTGGTCACGGCACTCTGGCGGCCGCCCATGTGCTGTGGCAGACCGGGGCTGTGGCCCGCTCCCAGGTGCTGCGCTTCGAGACCCGCAGCGGCCTGCTGGAGGCCAGCGCCGAGGGGGAGTGGATCCGGCTCGACTTTCCGCGGATCCCCCTTGCTCCGCTGGCATTGGATCCCGCCTATGCCGAGGCCCTCGGCTGCACGCCGCTGCAGACCCTGGCCGCCGGCGCCAAGTTCCTGCTGGTGCTGGGGAGCGAAGAAGAGGTGCAGGGGCTCAAGCCGGACTTCCACGCCCTGCGGGCCCTGCCAGGTCGTGGCCTGATGGTGACGGCGCCCTCCAGCCGGGGAGGCGATGACTTCGTCTCCCGCTACTTCGCCCCCTGGGTCGGGGTGGAGGAGGATCCTGTCACCGGCTCCAACCACTGCGCCCTGGTGCCCTACTGGGCCGAGCGCCTCGGCAAGACGCAGTTGCGGGCGCGCCAGATCTCGGCACGGGGCGGGGAGCTGGTGCTCGAGTTGCAGGGGGATAGGGTGTGGATGTCGGGTCAGGCGCTGACCCTGTGGCAGGGGGAGTGGCTGCTGCCGCCCGCCCCATAAGCCGCCAGCCGGGTGTGCCGGTTCGCCAGCTTTGGTTTTCGCCATAAAAAACGCCCCGCAGTTGCGGGGCGTTTTCAGTGCCATCGGGCATCAGGCCAGGCCTGAGGCGATCGCTTATTTCTGTTGCGGACGCAGGGCCGGGAACAGGATGACGTCGCGGATGGTGTGGCTGTTGGTGAACAGCATCACCAGACGGTCGATACCGATACCCTGACCGGCAGTGGGCGGCAGGCCGTGTTCCAGCGCGGTGACGAAGTCGGCGTCGTAGAACATGGCTTCGTCGTCGCCCGCTTCTTTCTGGTTCACCTGATCCTGGAAGCGCTTGGCCTGATCTTCCGCATCGTTCAGCTCGGAGAAGCCGTTGGCCAGCTCGCGGCCACCGATGAAGAACTCGAAGCGATCGGTCACGTCCGGGTTCTTGTCGTTGCGGCGGGCCAGCGGGGAGACGGCAGCCGGGTACTCGGTGATGAAGGTCGGTTGCAGCAGCATGTGCTCAACTGTCTCTTCGAAGATGGCGGTGATCACGTGGCCCAGCTCCCATCCCTTCATCAGCTCGATGTGCAGACGCTTGGCGACGGCCTTGGCGCTCTCCAGGGTGGCCAGATCGTCCTGGGTCACATCCGGGTTGAACTTGAGGATGGACTCGACCATGGTGAGGCGCTGGAACGGCTGACCGAAGTCGATGGTCAGGCCCTCTTCGCCCTCTTTGGCGTAACGGATCTTGGTGTCACCCAGGATGTCCTGGGCCAGGGTGCGCAGCAGCTCCTCGGTCAGGTCCATCAGATCGATGTAGTCGGCATAGGCCATGTAGAACTCGATCATGGTGAACTCGGGGTTGTGACGCACCGAGATCCCTTCGTTACGGAAGTTGCGGTTGATCTCGTACACGCGCTCGAAACCACCGACCACCAGACGCTTCAGATAGAGCTCGGGGGCGATACGCAGGTACATGTCGATGTCCAGCGCATTGTGGTGGGTGACGAAGGGACGCGCGGAGGCACCGCCCGGGATGACCTGCATCATGGGGGTTTCCACTTCCATGAAGCGCTTCTCGTTGAAGAACTTGCGGATGCCGGCAACCACCTGGGTGCGGATCATGAAGGTCTTGCGGGACTCTTCGTTGGCGATCAGATCCAGGTAGCGCTGACGGCAGCGGGCTTCCTGATCGGTCAGGCCTTTGTGCTTCTCGGGCAGCGGACGCAGTGCCTTGGTCAGCAGGCGGATTTCGCCCACATGGACGGAGAGCTCGCCGGTGTTGGTGCGGAACAGGGTCCCTTCCACGCCGACGATGTCCCCCAGATCCCACTTCTTGAACTGCTCGTTGTAGAAGCCTTCCGGCAGGTCGTCACGGGTCACGTAGATCTGGATCTTGCCAGCCATGTCCTGCAGGGTCGCGAAGGAAGCCTTGCCCATGATCCGGCGGGTCATGATACGACCGGCAATCTTCACCCGTTTATTCAAGGCCACCAGCTCGTCGGCGCTCTTGTCGCCAAACTCGGCGTGCAGATCGCCGGACAGGCTGTCACGACGGAAGTCGTTGGGGAAAGGGTTGCCCTGGGCGCGCAAGGCGGCCAGCTTGGAACGACGCTCAGTCATCTCGTTGTTCAGTTCGAGAGTCTGGTCGACTTCCGGAGTAGTGGTTTGTTCAGACATGGTGATTCCTGCTGCTCTGTTTACAGGCCTGATTTCAGGCTGGCTTCGATAAACTTGTCCAAGTCGCCGTCGAGTACCGATTGGGTATTGCGGGTCTCGACGCCGGTGCGCAGATCCTTGATACGGGAGTCATCCAGTACGTAGGAGCGGATCTGGCTGCCCCAGCCGATGTCGGACTTGGTCTCTTCGAGGGCTTGCTTCTCAGCGTTCTGCTTCTGAATTTCCAGCTCGTAGAGCTTGGCCTTCAGCTGCTTCATACACTGATCTTTGTTCTTGTGCTGGGAACGGTCGTTCTGGCACTGCACCACCACCCCGGTGGGGACGTGAGTGATACGCACCGCGGACTCGGTCCGGTTGACGTGCTGACCACCGGCACCGGAGGCGCGGTAGACGTCGATGCGCAGATCCGCCGGGTTGATGTCGATCTCGATGTCATCATCGATCTCGGGGTAGACGAACACCGAGCAGAACGAGGTATGACGACGGCCACCCGAGTCGAACGGTGACTTGCGGACCAGGCGGTGCACGCCGGTCTCGGTGCGCAGCCAGCCGAAGGCATACTCGCCGGTGAACTTGACGGTGGCGGATTTGATGCCGGCCACGTCGCCGTCAGACAGCTCGATCAGCTCCGGCTTGTAGCCGTGGGCATCGCCCCAGCGCAGGTACATGCGCAGCACCATGTTGGCCCAGTCCTGGGCCTCGGTGCCGCCGGAACCGGACTGGATGTCGATGTAGCAGTCGGAGCCGTCGTGCTGACCGGAGAACATGCGACGGAATTCGAGATCCACCAGCTTGGCTTCCAGCTGATCGGCTTCGGCCACTGCCTCGTTGAAGGTCTCCTCGTCTTCGCCTTCGACCGCCAGACTGACCAGCATCTCGACGTCCTCAGCACCTTGTGTCAAGACATCTATGGTGTTGACCACGTTGTCCAGCGACACGCGCTCTTTGCCCAGCGCCTGTGCGCGCTCCGGCTCATTCCAGACATCCGGCTGTTCCAGCTCGGCATTGACCTCTTCTAGACGCTCTTTCTTGGCGTCATAGTCAAAGGTACCCCCTAAGCAGCTCGGTCCTCTCAGACAGCTCCTTAAGCTTGTTTAATACAGGATTGACTTCAAACATCGTGAAAACTCTCGGGGTCGATGTGATTTAAAAACGGGATATTCTAGCCAATTGCGGAAGGAATAAACAGGGTTGGCTGGCCCTGGCCGCCTTCTGTCACCGATTTCGGAGGCTATTTTGTGCTTTCTTGCAGAAAATATCGCCAGCCGCGCCATTCTCCGCTTCAGTTTTGTGCGCTTTGGCCGCTAACAACAACATGAAGTGCCGCGCACTTTTCGAGTAATCCTGTTCCTGACCCCACAAGAAGAAAGCACGATGAAAAACCTATCACTCAAGCAGAAGATACTGTTGTCTGTGGTGATCGCCCTCTCCCTGGTGATCCTGCTGCTCTCCTGGCAGAGCTACAGCAGCCAGAAGTCCCTGTTGCTGCAAGGCAGTCAGGAACAGGTGCAGCGCCTCGGCAGCCAGCAGGCCGCCAGCGTCAGTGACTGGCTCGCCGCCCGTCGCGATGTCATCCAGGCCCTTGGCAACAAGGCTGGCCCCGAACCCCTCAATGCCCTGCAACAGGCGCAAGTTTCCGGCCGTTTCCAGCTCACCTATTTCGGTGAGGGCAGTGGCAAGATGAACGACTCTGACCCTTCCATCAACCGTGACGGCTATGATCCCCGCTCCCGTGGCTGGTATCAGGAAGCCATGGCCAAGGGCGGCATGATAGTGACCAAGCCCTACCTGGACGTGGCTTACAACGTCATGGTGGTGACCCTGGCCCAACCGGCCCAGGGCGGCGTGGTCGGCGGCGATCTCTCCATCGCCTCCCTGGTGGAGGATGTCACCAAGATGGCCCTGCCGGCGGACGGTGTCGCCATCCTGATGCACAAGGACGGCACCGTCATCGCCTATAAAGATGCGGCCAAGGCGATGAAGCCCGCGAGCGAGATCGACAACGATCTCTCCAATGCCCTGATCGAGCAGAGCAAGAGCAGCAACAGCCTGCTCCCCGCCTATTTTGACAACGAAGGCCGCGACAAGCTGCTGTGGGCGACGGACATCCCGAACACCGACTGGGAGCTGGTGCTGGTGCTGGACAAGGCCACCCTGGAGGCACCGCTCTCCTCCCTGCTGATGACCCAGCTCGGCCTGGCTCTGCTGGTGCTGGTGGGCAGCATCATCGCCATCTCCTGGCTGGTCAGCCTGCTGCTGGGCCCCCTCGGCAAGGTTTCCCAGGCCTTGGCCCGCATCGCCGACGGTAACGGCGATCTGACCCAGCGCATCAAGATCGATGCCAATGACGAGGTGGGTCAGCTGGCCAACAGCTTCAACCGTTTCGTCGGCAGCCAGCACCAGCTGATCGGCAATATCCGCCAACTCGCCAACGAGCTGAATGCCGATGCGGAGCGCAGCCTGGTGACCAACCAGGCCGCGGTGGAAGAGCTGCAGCGTCAACAGCAGGAGGTGACCATGGTCGCCACCGCGGTCACCGAGATGGCGAGCGCCACCATGGAGATCGCCGGCAACGCCGAGAACACAGCCGCCGCCGCCCAACAATCTGCCCAGAGCAGCGAGCAGGGCAAGATGCTGGTGAACCAGACTCGTCAGTCCATCAACAACCTGGCCGAGGAAGTGGGTCAGGCCACCGGCGTCATCGGCGAGCTGAGCCGCCACGCCCAGGCCATCTCTGGCATCCTCTCCACCATTCAGGGCATCGCCGAGCAGACCAACCTGCTGGCGCTGAACGCGGCCATCGAAGCGGCCCGTGCCGGTGAACAGGGTCGCGGTTTCGCCGTGGTGGCGGATGAGGTGCGGGTGCTGTCGCGCCGTACCCAGGACTCCACCCAAGAGATCCAGTCCACCATAGAGACGCTGCAGCAGACCACGGCCCGTGCGGTCAGCCTGATGCAGACCAGCCAGGGGCTGGCCGACAACAGCGTCAAGGACGCCGATGCCGCGGCCGCCGCGCTGGAAGAGATCACCCAGGCCGTCTCCCTCATCTCCGACATGGCGGGTCAGATCGCCACCGCCGCCGAGGAGCAGACCCAGGTGACCGGCGAGATCACCCAGAACACCACCGCCATCAAGGATGTGAGCGACGAGATCACCGCCGCCGCCATGCGGGATTTGGATCAGGCGCACCACCTCAAGGGACGCGCCACCAATCTGAACCAGCAGGTCTCGACCTTTATCCTGTAAGAAAGGATCGAGAAGCGGCGCCACTGCGGCGCCCGATGTAAAAAGCCCCGCACTGGAGTGCGGGGCTTTTTGTTGTCCGTCATCCGACCAAGGCCGTGATGCGCCCTGACTGTCGCAGGGGCTTAATCCCGGGATGCTCCAGGCCTTCCTGGGAACCAGGGGGACGGGAGAGCGCCAGCAAAGAGCCCACCAAAAGGTGGGCTCTGTCATATGGGGTCTGGCGCCCGGGCTTACAGGAAGGGCAGGGCCAGGAACAGCTTGATCACCACGGCGTTGATGATGTCGATGAAGAAGGCGCCCACCATGGGCACCACCAGGAACGCCAGGTGGGAGGGGCCGAAGCGCTGGGTGATGGCTTGCATGTTGGCGATGGCGGTGGGGGTGGCCCCCAGACCGAAGCCGCAGTGGCCCGCCGCCAGTACGGCCGCGTCATAGTTGCTGCCCATGACCCTGAAGGTGACGAAGATGGCGTAGAGCGCCATCGCCACCGTCTGGGCGGCCAGCAGGATGAAGATGGGCAGGGCCAGGCTGGCGAGATCCCATAGCTTCAGGCTCATCAGCGCCATGGCGAGGAAGAGCGACAGGCTGACGTTGCCGAGCAGGGAGACCTCCCGATCGCTCACCTCATGCCAGTTGAGCAGGGTCAGCAGGTTGCGCAGCAGCACGCCGACGAAGAGCACGCAGACGAAGACTGGGAGCTCCAGGGCACTGCCCTTGAGGTAGAGGGAGAACATCTCGCCCCCCTTCAGGCTGATGGCGATCAGCGCCAGGGTCTCGATCAGGCTGAAGGTGGTGAGCGGCCGCTCCATGTCCGGCATCTCGAAGCCCTGGGGGGCGCCGTCACGGTTGTGCTCCTCGCCGGGCACCTGCACCTTCTTCACCAGGTAGCGGGCGACAGGCCCGCCGATCAGGCCCCCCAGCACCAGGCCGAAGGTGGCGCAGGCGATGGCGAGCTCGGCAGCGGATTGCACGCCGTACTTCTCGGTGAAGATGGAGCCCCAGGCCGCGCCTGTGCCGTGGCCGCCGGAGAGGGTGATGGAGCCGGCCAGCAGCCCCATGTGCGGGTCCAGACCCAGCAGGGTGGCCAGACCGACCCCCAGGCTGTTTTGCACCAGCAGCAGGCCGGTGACCACCAGCAGGAAGGTGATCACCGCCTTGCCGCCGCGCTTGAGGCTGCCCAGATCGGCGGAGAGACCGATGGAGGCGAAGAAGGCCAGCATCAGCGGGGTTTGCAGTGTGGTGTCAAATTGCAGTTCAAGCTGCATGGTGGAGCGCAGCAGCAGCAGCACCAGGGCGACCACCAGGCCGCCAGCCACCGGTTTGGGGATGTTGAAGGTACGCAGGGGGCCAATCCGGTTGACCAGCAGACGGCCGAGCAGCAGCACCAGGGTGGCGGCGACCAGGGTGGCGTAGGAATCAAGTTGTATCATGCGGTACTCCCATGTTGATCGGCTGTGTCTTTGGCGAGAAAGACTCACAGATTCAGCCGGGATAAAAACAGTGTGGCGCAGGCGCCAGTTCAAGAGGGGGCCACAGCCCCAGTCCCAGGCAAAAATGGGATCGATGCGAGCCCGATTTCATCAGGCATCCAGATGACATTTATGAAAAATCCGCCGGATAGTAGCAAAAAACACCGTTTATATCCATGTTCATCATATTAATGCTCAAAACCGTGCGTTAACCTGGCATTTAACACTATGTCCTGAGGGGGCTCCGGCCCGCAACAATGACTGCTGTCATTTGCAGCGGCAGTCTCTATAATTCGCCAGTTTCCCGCCCATGAGCGGAACCGGAATAGGAAGTGAAGGAACCGGTTGAACCTTGAATTGTCCGCCGGTTGTCAGTCCAGAGAGAGGAGAGGGTGTGAAGAAGTCTATCTATATCGCCTACACGGGCGGCACCATAGGGATGCAGCGTTCCGACCACGGTTATGTGCCGATGGCGGGTTTCATGGAAGATTGTCTGGCCCGGATGCCCGAGTTTCACCGGCCCGAGATGCCGGATTATCATATCCACGAATATGCCCCCCTCATCGACTCCTCCGACATGACCCCGGCGGACTGGCAGCGCATCGCCGAGGACATTCGTGACAACTACGAGCAGTACGACGGCTTCGTGATCCTGCACGGTACCGACACCATGTCGTTCACCGCCTCGGCTCTCTCCTTCATGCTCGAAGATCTGCACAAGCCGGTCATCATCACCGGCTCCCAGATCCCGCTCGCCGAGCTGCGCTCCGACGGCCAGCAAAACCTGCTCAATGCCCTCTATATCGCGGCCAACTACCCGATCCACGAGGTCACGCTGTTTTTCAACAATCAGCTCTATCGCGGTAACCGCAGCAAGAAGGTGCACGCGGACGGCTTCCACGCCTTCGATTCGCCGAACTACCCGCCGCTGCTAAACGCCGGCATCGCCATCTCCCTGGAAGCGGGGGAGCTGGGGGTGCCCTCCGAGCGTCCGCTGGTGCTGCACGACATCACCCCCCAGCCCATCGGCGTGGTGACCCTCTATCCCGGCATCTCGGCCGAGGTGATCGCCAACATCTTGCAGCAACCGGTGCGGGCGCTGATCCTGCTCTCCTTCGGGGTGGGCAATGCGCCCCAGAACCCGGCCATGCTGGCACTGCTATCCGAGGCATCCGCCCGGGGCGTCATCATAGTCAACCTGAGCCAGTGCCTGCACGGCAAGGTCAACATGGGGGGCTATGCCACCGGCAACGCCCTCTCCCGGGCCGGTGTCATCTCGGGCTTCGACATGACGGCCGAGGCGGCGCTGACCAAGCTCCACTTCCTGCTGAGCCAGGATCTGCCCGCCCCGCGCATCCGCGAGCTGATGCAGCAGTCCCTGCGTGGCGAGCTGACGCCCTGAGAAACTGTTCACGATCTTACTGCGAAGCCGTGATCAAGGCTCATGTGCTGCTCGGAATCCTCACGTATATCTATACGCTCCGGTTCCTGCGCTGCTCTTCACCTTGCTGACGCCTTCTCGCGACAGGTCGTGAACAGCTTCTGGCCTCCTCACCATGAGGGGGAGAGGAAAAGAGAGGGGAGCCATATTGGCTCCCCTTTTGCTGTTGCTGCTGCGGGCTACCTAGCGGGTCAGGCTCAGTGGTTGAGGTCGATCCGCACTATCTCTTCCTCATCGCGATACTGGCGCTTGAGCTCGCTCTTGCTCTTCATCACGATCTCGCCGTCGCGGCCTATGTTCATGTGCTCGGGATCGGCAAGGTGCATCGCCTGCCAGGCCATCACGGCCTGCAGCGAGGTGGCCTTCTGCTCCTCGGTGAGGGGCTTGCCATCGGGCCACTTGCCCAGCTCGACTGCGGTCTTGAGCCGCTCGTACACCTCTGCGGGCATCTGCCTGATTGCTTGCAAAAACTCACCCTGTTGAAACGACATCCGGCCTTCTCCTTGAACTATTGAGCCATAAACTTCGGGGTCAGCCCGGCAGCTCCTGGCGGGCTATGCCGGTAGATCCTGGCGGACTACGCCAGCCATCTGCTCCATCACCCTCACTACCTGACAACTGTACCCGAACTCGTTGTCATACCATACGTAGAGCACACAGTGATCCCCTTCGGCGATGGTCGCCTGGGAGTCTACGATGCCCGCATAACGGGAGCCTACCATGTCGGAGGAGACCAGCTCGGTGCTGGCGCTGAAGTCGATCTGGCGGTGCAGGGCCGAGCTTAACGCCATCTGCTGCAGATAGGCGTTGAGGCTCTCCCGATCGGTGGCCTGCTCCAGCGACAGATTGATAATCGCCAGCGAAACATTGGGGGTCGGCACCCGGATGGCGTTGCCGGTCAGCTTGCCCTTGAGCTCGGGCAGCGCCTTGGCCACCGCCTTGGCGGCGCCGGTGCTGGTCATCACCATGTTGAGGGCGGCACTGCGACCGCGGCGCTCGCCTTTGTGGTAGTTGTCGATGAGGTTCTGATCGTTGGTGTAGGAGTGGACCGTCTCCACGTGGCCGTGGCGGATGCCGTACCGCTCCTGCATCACCTTGAGCACCGGGGTGATGGCGTTGGTGGTACAGGAGGCGGCGGAGATGATCCTGTCACCCGGGCCTATCACCTCATGGTTGACCCCGAACACCACGTTTTTCATCTCCCCTTTGCCGGGGGCGGTCAGCAGCACCTTGGCGGCACCGCGCGCCTTCAAGTGCTCGGAGAGGCCTGCCTCGTCACGCCAGACGCCGGTGTTGTCGACGATCAGCGCATCGTGAATGCCGTAGGCGGTGTAGTCGATGTCGGCCGGGCTATTGGCGTAGATCACCTGAATGAAGGTGCCGTTGGCGATGATGGCGCTGCGCTCCACATCCACCTCGATGGAGCCGTTGAAGGGGCCGTGCACCGAGTCGCGGCGCAGCAGGCTGGCGCGTTTTTCCAGATCCCCGTCGCGACCGCCACGCACCACGATGGCGCGCAGGCGCAGCGGATTGGCGGCGCCGGTACGCTCGATCAGCAGGCGGGCCAGCAGGCGGCCGATACGGCCAAAGCCGTAGAGCACCACGTCGGTCGGGGCGGGCACTGAATTGCGGTTCAGGGCCGGGGCCAGCTTGGCGCGCAGGTAGTCGTCTATGCCGGCTTCATCCTGGTGATCCTGCCAGTAACCCACCGCCAGCTTGCCGAGATCGACTTCGGCGGCGGTCGGGTTCAGGGCGACCATGGCCTGGAGCAGGGGGAAGCTTTGCTGGATGGGGAGGGGGGTGCCCTGGTGGCGGCGAACGACCCTGTGGGCCTTGAGGATGTCGATGGTGGAGGCGTTCTGCAGGGGGCGCCCGTAGAGGGTGATTTCTATCCCTTGCTGTCGGTAGAGGCGACCAATCAAGGGCTGCATGGCTTCGGCGAGCTCCTGGCTCTCCTGCCACGCCTGCAAGTAGTGCTCGTGGGTCATTAACCAGATCCTTTATTTCACGTTGTTGAAGCAAGTTGCCTGGGCAAATTGAAATTCGTCGAATGCAGATCAGTGTAGGGCTGACGGTTTCGTTATATTATTCTGCAGTCGCGGCCTTATACGGCGCGCGCATTGTAATGGATATGTAGCCTGTTTGCTAGTTGGCGGTGGCCAGGGCGGGTTGCGATTGTTACCAACCAGATGTGAACCATGACCCTATTCTCACAGCGTCCGTTACTGCTCCCCCTCGCCTGTTGTCTGACGCTGATGGCCTGCGATGACGACAGGATCCACAACATCTGCACCCAGTCTCCGGCGCTCTGTGCGGATCTGGTGGACGACGGCTGGTGTCGCCATGAGCGCAGCGATGTCATCCGCGCCCGCTACTACCTCCAGGAGGAGGGCACGGACAGGCACAGGTACGAGCTGATGCGTGACCTGGAGCGTTACCTCCAGTGCGCCGAACACTCCACCAACATCGAATACAAGCGGGCCCGCGAGCAGAAGAGCCCCAGGGTGGAGGGCATGCTGGCCGCCGGCACTCAGCTGGAGCAGCTGGATGCCCAGACCCGTGGCTCCCAGGATCCCTACCTGCTGCTCTGGCACTGGACCAATAACACCAATCCGGCGGCTCGTGCCAGCTTCCTGGCGCTGGAAGGCACCCCCGCCCTCGAGGAGCCGGAGTTGCAGCTGGCCCTGGGGGGCATCTATGCCAAGAGCGAGCCCCAGAAGGCCATCGGCCTGATGCATCACGCCCTCTCCCTCTATGGGGAAGGGGACAAGGTCAACAGCCGGATCCTCACCGCTCTCAGCACCCTCTACATGGGGCAGAAGGCGTTTGATCTGGCCTATCAGTGGGGCAAGGTGAGCGAGTCGTTTCAGGAGACCCCCGAGGTCTCGTCCACCCGCCTCGGGATCTACCATGCCATCGGCAAGGAGCAGCAGGAGAGGCTGGATCAGGCGGCCGCCACCATAGTCGAGGCGCTTAGAGCCGGGAGCTACCAGGCCCCATGATACCGCTGCCATCCGGCGCCCTTGAGTGGGCCCATGCCTTCGACATCCGCCTCGTCCATGGTCAGGTCCCCTGCGAGGGGAGGGTGCTCGAGCGGACCACGGTCAGGGCCGTGGTGATGCGCGGGGATGAACTGCTGCTGGTGCATTCTAGCGTCAACGGGGATCTCATGTTCCCCGGGGGCGGCATAGAGGCGGGGGAGTGTCACCATACGGCCCTGGCCCGGGAGCTGCGGGAAGAGTGCGGCGCCGAGCTGGTGGCCGTGGGTCTGCTGCTCGGTCAGACCCGGGAGTTTCGCGCCGCCCGCGAGGCCGACTATGACGCCTACTGCATCCGCTCCTTCTATTACCTCTGCCAGGTGGGGGAGGACTGGTGCGAGCCGCACCCCCAGCCCTACGAGATACGTCTTGGCTTCACCCCGGGCTGGTTCGCCCTGGAAGAGGCCCTGCAGACCAACAAGACCCAGCTGGCCGGCCCCTGCCCCCAGTGGACTGTGCGCGAGACCCGGGTACTGGCCGAGTTGCAGCACTGGGCAGAGGCCGGGTTGCTGAGCTGATAGTCATGGGTTTCTGAAGACAAAAAAACCGCCTTTCGGCGGTTTTTTTGTTGTCGTTGCCGGATCAGGGCACGCAGACCGGGCAGAAGGCGTAGGTGCCTTGCGGATCATTGAAGCGGGTCAGCGGATCCAGGCTGCGGTTCATCTCCACCAGCGCCTGGCCCAATCCGGCGGGCAGCCAGCTTTGCAGGTGCGGGGCCAGCGCCTGGGCGCTGCTGTCAAACAGCTCGCGCAGGAACTTGTCCCTTGCCGACTCTTCCGGCGCTATGGGGGTGACCTGCCAGCTCTTGAGGTTGGCGAGCTCGGCGGCGGCCTTGAGGGCGTCGTCCAGGTTGCCGAACTCGTCCACCAGCCCCAGCTCCTTGGCATCCTGACCGGTCCAGACCCGGCCTTCGGCGGCTTTCTCCGCCTCTTCCGGGCTCAGGCCGCGGCCCTTGCCGACCAGACCGACGAAGCGTTGATAGGTGTCTTCCACACTCAGCTGGATGGCCTGACCGACGTGCTCCGGCAGGGCCCGGGTCAGCCCGACCCCCACGAAGTCGGTGGTGCCGACGCCGTCGGTGTGCACCCCGTACTGGGAGAGCGCCTTGTCGATGGTGGCGAACATGCCGAACACCCCGATGGAGCCGGTGAGTGTGGTGGGGGAGGCGAAGATCTTGTCCGCATCGGCGGAGATCCAGTAGCCACCCGAGGCGGCGTAGCTGCCCATGGAGATGACCACCGGCTTGCCCGCCTGTTTCAGGGCCAGCAGCTCGGCACGGATCTGCTCGGCGGCGAAGGCGCTGCCCCCTGGGCTGTCGACCCGCAGTACCACGGCTTTGACCAGATCGTCGCGGCGGGCCTCGGCCAGCAGCTCGGAGAGGCTGTCACCGCCTATGGTGCCGGCCGGCTGGATCCCGTCCATGATGGCGCCGCTGGCGGTGATGAGACCCACCTCATCCTTGCCGCTCTGGGGATATTGCTCGGGGATGGCGGCCAGATACTCTTTCAGGCCGACCCCTTTCCAGCCGTGATCCTCGCTCTCGCCCACCTCCTTGATGACCGCCTGGGTCATCTCGTCGCGGGTGGCGAGCTGATCCACCAGACCGTTGTCGAGGGCGTAGCTGGCGGCATTGCCACCGGCCTTGCGCAGCAGCTCGAGGAAGTGATCCTTGTCTGGCGCGACGGCATCCGTTTCTATCTCCCGCTGCTCGGCCACGTCGGAGACATAGGATTGCCACAGCTGATCCAGCCAGCGCTGGTTCGCCTCCTTGCTCTCGGGGGACATCTCGTCACGGGTATAGGGCTCGACGAAGGATTTGTAGGTGCCGACTTTGAACACATGGGGGGTGACGTTGAGCTTCTCCAGCGCCGACTTGAAGTAGGTCTGGTAGACCCCAAAGCCTTCGATCAGCACGGCGCCGCTCTGGTTGAGCAGCACGTGATCGGCATGGGCGGCGAGCAGGTAGGCGCCCTGGCTGTAGTAGTCGGCCATGGCGATGACCGGCTTGCCGCTCTCCTTGAATGCGTCTATGGCGCTCGCCACCTCCTGCAGCTTGGAGAGGCTGGCCCCCTGCAGTCCCTGGGGCTTGATCACCAGCGCCTTGATGCGATCGTCATCTCCCGCGCTCTTGATGGCCCACAGCAGGTCGGAGAGGACGATTTCACTGGGCTGAACGTCGCTTTTCTCCATCTGCCTCAGCAGCTGCACCGTCGGATCGGTTTGGGTGCGTTGCTCCACCAGTACGCCGGCGAGATTGAGGGTGAGGGCGCCCTCTATGGGGGTGCTGGGGGTCTCGCTCTGGTTGAGGCTGAAGGCGATGACCAGCACGACGATGAGAAACAGCAGATTGACCAGCATCAAGCGGGTAAAGTTGAGCAGACGCCAGAGGCTGCGAAACAGCCACCCCAGACCTTTGAAAATAGACATAGCCGTGCTAACGCCCTGTTAATGGGTAGAGAAGGGCATTATTAACCAGTTGACCCGCCAATTGCCATTTTCGCTTGGCCGCGATCGCTCCCCCTGGCTTCGGGATACGGCTGTTCGCTGAAAAAATGTCCAAACATTTGTTTGAAAAAGGATTTTCGATTCTTTACTCTAGCCTCAATTTGATAACAAAAAATTAACTGGAGGCCCTGTGAGCCGCTACCCGACGTTGCCGATCCCTCTTGAGTCAGCTTGTGCCCCCTCGCGTCGCAGTGTGCTCGCGATCCCCTGCGCCCCTGTCTTGCAAGGAGCCACATCATGAGCCTTTATCCAACTCTGCTGACTCCCCTGGATCTCGGTTTTACCCAGTTGAAGAACCGCGTGCTGATGGGCTCCATGCATACCGGCCTCGAGGAGGAGAAGGGGGGCTTTGACAAGCTGGCCGCCTTCTATGCCGAGCGCGCTCGCGGCGGTGTCGGCCTCATCGTCACCGGCGGCATAGCGCCGAATCTGCGGGGGCGCCTGGTACCCCATGGCTCCCAGCTCAGCTTCCCCTGGCAGGTCGCCAAGCACAAGAAGGTGACCGGCGCCGTGCACCAGGAGGGGGGCAAGATAGCCCTGCAGATCCTCCATGCCGGTCGCTATGCCTACCATCCGTTCAGCCTGGCGCCGAGCGCCATCAGGGCTCCCATCTCTCCGTTCAAGCCGCGGGCCATGAGCGAGCGGCAGATCCGTGGCACCATACGGGACTTCGCCTCGACCGCGGCCCTCGCCAAGGCGGCCGGCTATGACGGGGTCGAGGTGATGGGGTCGGAAGGTTATCTCATCAATCAGTTCATCTGCGAGCGCACCAACCAGCGCAGCGACGGCTGGGGCGGCAGCAGCGAAAACCGCATGCGCTTCCCGCTGGAAATAGTGCGGGCCATTCGCGAGCGGGTCGGCACCGACTTCATCATCATCTTCCGTCTCTCCATGCTGGATCTGGTGGAGAAGGGCTCCTCCCTGGAGGAGGTGATCGCGCTCGGGAAAGCGCTGGAGCAAGCCGGGGTTAGCCTCATCAACACCGGCATCGGCTGGCACGAGGCGCGTATCCCCACCATAGCCACCAGCGTGCCGCGGGGCGCCTTCAGCTGGGTGACCGCCGAGCTGAAAAAGCACCTTACAGTGCCGCTTATCACCACCAACCGCATCAACACCCCAGAAGTGGCCGAGCGCATCCTGGCGCAGGGGGAGGCGGACATGGTCTCCATGGCGCGCCCCTTCCTGGCGGATCCCGAGTTTGTCATCAAGGCCGCCGAGAACCGGGCGGACGAGATCAACACCTGCATCGCCTGCAATCAGGCCTGCCTCGATCACGTGTTCAAGCAAAAACGCGCCTCCTGCCTGGTCAATCCCCGCGCCTGTTTCGAGACCGAGCTGACGTTTGGCCGGGTGCCCCAGCCCAAGAAGCTGGCGGTGGTGGGGGCCGGGCCGGCCGGGCTGGCGTTCGCCTGCTACGCCGCCGAGCGTGGCCATCAGGTGAGCCTGTTCGATCAGGCGCCGACCATAGGCGGCCAGTTCAACTTCGCCAAGCAGATCCCGGGCAAGGAGGAGTTTCACGAGACCCTGCGCTACTTCGCCAGACGGCTGGAGAAGTGTGGCGTCGAGCTCTATCTCGGCCAGCGCCAGAGCGCAGAGAGCCTGCTTGGCGGCGGTTTCGACGAGGTGATCCTCGCCACCGGCATTCGCCCGCGCACCCCCAACATCCCAGGGATCGAGCATCCCAAGGTATTGAACTACCTCGATGTATTGCGCGATGGCAAGCCGGTCGGCCAGAAGGTGGCGGTGATCGGCGCCGGCGGCATCGGCTTCGACGTGGCCGAGTTCCTGGTGGAGAAGAAGGCGGAGGGGAGCGCGGATAATCATCGCGATCACTGGCTCAAGGAGTGGGGCATAGACAAGAGCCTGGGTGAGCGCGGCGGCCTGATCAAGCCCGAGATAGACGCCCCCGAGCGCCAGATCTGGCTGCTGCAACGCAAGGAGAGCAAGGTGGGGGATGGCCTGGGCAAGACCACAGGCTGGATCCACAGAACCGTGCTCAAGAACCGCAAGGTGCAGATGCTCTCCGGCGTGCAGTACCTGCGCATCGACGACGAGGGGCTGCACATCCAGGTGGGTGAGGCCAGGCAGTGCCTGCCGGTGGATCAGGTGATCATCTGCGCCGGGCAGGAGCCCCTGCGGGAGCTGCAGGCCGGTCTGCAGGCGGCGGGCAAGCCGGTGCACATCATAGGCGGTGCCGACGTGGCGGCGGAGCTGGACGCCAAGCGTGCCATCCGCCAGGGGGCCGAGCTGGCGTCCGTCATCTAGCGCCCTGGCCTTGGCTGACAGCATGATGATAACCCCCTGACTATCAGGGGGTTTCTATTGGTGGCGCGTGCCAGCCCCGGCTGTGCTCCCCTTCGGGCTGTGCTAAGGTAGCGCCATCATTGCCCCCTGATAAGGAACTGACCATGGATGCCCTCTCCCTGTTACTCAACCGCCACTCCTGTGGCCGTCTGACCACACCGGCCCCGAGTGGCGAGGTGCTCGACAATATTCTGAAGGCCGGCCTGCGGGCACCGGATCACGGCACCCTGACTCCCTGGCAGTTCATCCTGTTTGAAGGGGAGGGCCGCGAGCGGCTGGGGGCCCTGCTGGCGGACGCGGCTCGCGCCCGGGGCGAGGACGACGAGAGCATCAAGAAGTGCAGTGAGGCGCCTCTGCGAGCGCCCTTGGTGGTGGCCGTCGCTACCCGCTATCAGGCACACCCCAAGGTGCCCAGGCTGGAGCAGGAGCTTTCTGCCGGCTGCGCCCTGATGGCGATGCAGATGGCGGCCCAGGCACAGGGGTTCAACGGCATCTGGCGCTCCGGCTGGTTCATCTTCGACGAGGTGATCAATCAGGGGTTGGGGCTGGCACCGGACGATCAACTGGTGGGCTTCCTCTACCTGGGCACCCCCATGCTGGAGGCGCGCAAGCTGCGCGAGTTGCCTATCGCTGACTTCGTGCGTCGCTTCTAAGCCAGGGACAGTGCAGAAAGGCCCTGATTATTCAGGGCTTTTTTATTTACCCCAAAATGATGGCAGGCTGTACTGATAAATGGAAACTTGCCAAGGGGGAGTTCGGGCTTGCCTGGGAATTTTTTGAATAGTGAGAGGCTGTTCTCAATCCTGGTTGATTACCCTACGTAAAACGTTTGCGCCCCGTTATTATCCCACTGCCAGTTTAGAAGGTGACCCCTTCTAATTTTCTGCGATGAGAGTCGCAATTCCGTAGCACCTTTTTACAGCCCAACGTCGTTATGACATTGGGCTTTATTTTTATGGGCGGTGTTCTGCCCTAGCCCCAGCCCCAGTCCCAGCCCCTCTGCCCCTCTGGGCGGCATCTGTTTACAGTCTCACGGGCCTTGATGATATCGGGTTTTATGTTGATGGGCGTTTTTGCCTCTGGCTCTCGGTCACTGGCATCTTGTCCCTGGTGGGCAGGATACGGGCCGGGTTGCCCACCACCCGGGCTCCGGCCGGGACATCTCTGGTCACCACGGCGCCCGCGCCGACTATGGCCTCCCGCCCTATGGTGATCCCAGGCAGCAGTACGGCGCCACCGCCGATCCAGACCCTGTCTTCTATGGTGACCGGCAGCGCCGTCTCTACCCCCTGGATGCGCTCATCGGCGTCCAGGGCGTGGGCGGCGGTATAGATCTGCACGTTCGGCCCTATCATGACGTCCGTGCCGATGCGGATAGGCGCGTTGTCCAGCAGGGTGGCCCCCATGTTGATGTAGCTGCGCTCGCCAAGATGGATGTGGCGGCCATAGGTGCAGTAGAGGGGCGGGCAGATAAAGGCGTTTTCTGCCAGTTCACCGACGATCTCTTTGAGCAGCGCCAGCTGCTCCTCCTCTTCCGCGCGATTGAAGCTGCGATAGCGGCGCGCCGTCTCCCGGCGCAGGAGATCCAGCTCGGGGGCCATGCAGTTGTAGGGCTGGCTGGCTAGCATCTTTTCGTATTCGGTCATGGCTGGGCCTCAATGGAATGGAGGAAGAGAGGATAAGTCATCGAGAGGCAGAGAAGCGTGAAGCTCTCCCCAGAGTGGGCGAAAGGGCGCGCAGCTGGCGCCGGAAACAACAAGGGCACCCTGGGGTGCCCTTGTTGTTCTGCAGGATGACACTGCTATCAGCCGTGCTTGCGACCGCAGTGTTGCCACAGTGATGGCCTCTTGCTGTCAGCCGTCTTGTGGCCGCAGTGTTGCCACAGTGATGGCCTCTTGCAATCAGTCGTGCTTGCGGCCTGAGAGGCGGCACCACTCTTCCTTCACCGCGGTCGGGTCCATGTCGAACCACTGACCGTAGATGGTCTCCAGCTCCGGGGCCTGGCTCTCCAGCACGCCGGAGAGGGCCATCAGGCTGCCGGGCTTGCCGTGGCCGGCGATGAGCGGTGCCAGCTCGCGCAGCGGGCCGGCCAGTATGTTGGCCACCACCACGTCGGCCTCGACGTCTTGCGGCTGGTCGGCAGGCAGATAGAGCTCGATCTGGCCGGCGACGCCGTTACGTTCGGCGTTGTCGTGGCTGGCCTGGATAGCCTGCGGATCTATGTCGATGCCGATAACACGGGCGGCGCCCAGTTTCAGGGCGGCGATGCCGAGGATGCCGGATCCGCAACCGAAGTCGACCACAGTCTTGCCGGCCAGATCCAGCCCGTCCAGCCACTGCAGGCAGAGCGCCGTGGTGGGGTGGGTGCCGGTACCGAAGGCCAGACCCGGATCCAGCATGACGTTGACCGCATCAGGGTTGGGCACGTCGCGCCAGCTCGGGCAGATCCAGAGGCGCTCGCCGAACTGCATGGGGTGGAAGTGATCCATCCACTCGCGCACCCAGTCCTTGTCTTCCAGTTGCTCGACCTTGTAGCCGACGTCTTCCCCGAAGATCTGCTGGAAGAAGGCGATGGTGGGCGCCGGATCGGTTTCGGCATCGAACAGCCCCATCACCTCGGTCTCACCCCAGAGCGGCGTTTCACCAGGCAGTGGCTCGTAAACGGGCACATCCTGGGCATCCATAAAGGTCACCGCCTGGGCTCCACGCCCCAGCAGCATGTTGCTCACCTTGTCCGCGGTCTTGGCGGTGGCGTTGATTCGAATTTGTATCCAGGGCATGGGGTCGACTCTTCATAAATGTGAAACCGCGGGATTCTATCATCATGGGCCTGTGCTGTCGTGGTTTGCCCATGATGGGATGGGGAAGGAAGGCAACTCTGCCAAGTTGGCACGGTTAATGTATTCCTTACTGGGTGACGGGAAGCAACTTGTTCCCGCTGAATGCTTTGCTCTATGAAGTTCCGTCATCTTTTTCAGCCACCTTAGGGTGGCTTTTTTTATGCCGGTGCGCCGAAAAATGGTCATTTTGCGGGTAAAAGCAGACATTGGCACGCAATCTGCAAAGTTACACATGTCCTGCATAAGGATATGTGTGTGATTGTTACCCCAACGTTCAGGTTTTGAGGGCCATCCCGGCGGGATGGCCTCTTTTTTATGGTTTTTTCGGGGGGAAGGCCCCGCCAGGGGCGCAGATTGGCGGCGGGGCTGTGCACTCTTGGGGCTTGTCACTGGTGATCTCACCCCATGATGGTGCATTTTTTACCTATAAGGGAATAGGTTGCATGGCTGCAGGGAGGCTTAGCTGGCGAAGCCGCTCATGTCGATCACCAGCTTGCCCACCATGCGGCCTGCTTCCAGCTCGCGATGGGCCTGTGCCAGGCTGGCCGGGGTCAGTTCGGGCAGGGTACGAGTGAGCGTGCTCTTGAGTACCCCTTGGTCCAGCAGGGCTGCGACCCGGCCGAGCAGCTTGTGCTGCTCTATCATGTCCGGGGTCTGGAACAGGGAGCGGGTAAACATGAACTCCTGGCTGAAGGTGACGCTCTTGGCCTTGAGCAGACCCAGATCCCAGGGCTCGCTGGACTCGGCGATGGTGCAGATGTGGCCGAAGGGGCGAATGAGGCTCGCCATGGCGTTCCAGTGCTGCTCGGTGGCATTGGTGCAGAAGATGGCATCGAGCTGGCTGATGCCAAGGCCGGCCAGCTCTTCCTGCAGCTTGTGATGACTCACTACCTGGTGGGCGCCCATGGCCAGGCACCAGTCACGGGTTTCAGGCCGGGAGGCGGTGGCGATCACCTCCATCCTGGTGAGCTGGCGGGCCAGCTGGATGGCGATGGAGCCGACGCCGCCGGCGCCACCTATGATCAGCAGTCGCCCCTCGCTTTCGCTGGTGAGGCCGATGCGCTCGAACAGGGTTTCCCAGGCGGTGATGGCGGTGAGCGGCAGGGCGGCGGCTTCCAGGTCGCTCAGGGTCTTGGGGGCGAGGGCGGCGATGCGCTCATCCACCAGCTGCAGGGCACTGTTGCTGCCGGGGCGGCTGATGTCGCCGGCATACCAGACTCTGTCCCCCGCCTTGAACAGGGTCACTTCGTGGCCGACGGCCACCACTTCCCCCACGGCATCCCAGCCCAGCACGCGGGGCGTGGCTTCAACCTTGGCCTTGGGGGCGCGCACCTTGGTGTCGACCGGGTTGATGGAGGTGGCCTTGACCCGTACCAGCAGGTCCCGCGGGCCTGGGGTCGGATCCGGCAGTTCGGTCTCGATGAAGCAGTGGGGGTGATCGCTTGGCAGATAATGGGTGAGGGCGATGGCTTTCATGGCAGTTCCTTTCAAATCGGTATGAGTGGGATTGCCAGAGAGTCTAGTCTGGTTGATTATTCAGATTAAGATGGGTAATTGGGACAGACTGTTTGTATATATGAACAATGTCGAACTGGAGTTGATGGGGCTGTTCGCTACCGTGGTGGAGCAGGGCAGTTTTACCGGGGCGGCCGAAGTGCTCGGCATGCCCAAGTCCTCGGTGAGCCAGAAGATCTCGCGCCTCGAGTCCCAGCTCGGGGTGCGGCTGTTGCAGCGCACCACCCGCAGACTGAGCCTGACCCCCCAGGGAGAGGTCTATGTGGAGCATTGCCAGTCCCTGCTGGCCCTGGCGAGAAGCGCCAATCTGGCCATGGCCAGGTTGCGCTCGGCCCCGGCGGGCCGGGTGCGGATCACAGCCCCCGAGGCCACGGGCACCCTGCTGCTTGGCCGGATCCTGGCCCAGTTTCGCGCCCTCTACCCCGAAGTGGTACTGGAGTTGACCCTGAGTGACGAGCAGCTGGATCTGGTGGGGGAGGGTTACGATCTGGCGCTGCGGGCGGCGCCGCTGAAAGACTCCAGCCTCATCTGCCGGCGGATCGGCCAGGTGGCACGCCATCTGGTGGCGGCCCCGGGTTATCTGGCGAGCCACGGCACGCCGGAGCAACTGACGGAGCTGGGGTGCCATGCCTGCCTGGTGCACTCGGCGTTGCCGGTGTGGCCGCTGCAGGAGGGAGGCTGGCGGCCGCAGGGGGCTTGCATCAGCAACAGCCTGCTGGCGCTGCGGGAGCTGGCGCTCCACGAGGGGGGGATAGCCCTGCTGCCGGATCACGTCTGCCGGGAGGATCTGGCGGCGGGGCGCCTGCTGAAAGTGCTGCCGGCTCACCCCATACCGCCCAACCCCTTCTATCTCATCTATCCGAGTCGCGAGCATCTGGCGCCCGCCCTGCGCAGCCTGATGGATTTCGTCGCCGAGCGGCTGCCCTTCGCCTGATCAGCGGTGCTGGCTGAGGGGGGCCTGACCGGGTTCGAGACCGAGGGGGACCGACTGGCGCTCTGCCAGCATGCGGATCTGCCCCTCGATGAGGCCGGCGTTGGGGCCCAGCACCAGCACCAGCTGATGGTCATTGAGCTGGATCCAGGAGAGGCAGCCCAGCCTGGCCAGACGGGACTGATCCACCAGGGCCATCTCCCGCACCCGCAGGCTGAGCCTGGTCAGGCAGACGCTCATGGCCTGCAGGTTGTCCATGCCCCCCAGCATCTTGAGGTACTGGATGGCCAGCATCTGCGGATCCGTGGGGGCCACGGCCGCGAGCTGGGGCAGATCCTCGGCGATGGGCTTGCTCGGCAGGCTGAGGGGGGCGTATTCAAGCAGCCGGGAGAAGACCAGGGCATAGATGACGAAGAACAGTATGCCGAGGGGAATGAGCCAGAAACTGTGCTCACCCGAGCCGTAGCTGAGCACCAGATCCAGCAGCCCGGCGGAGAAGTAACTGCCCACCTGGATGCCGAGCCCGCTGCAGATGGCCAGCGACAGCCCGGTCAGCAGGGCATGGGCCAGGAACAGCCAGGGGGCGGTGAAGGCGAACAGGAATTCGATGGGTTCGGTGATCCCCACCAGGGCCGAGGTGAGTGCCAGGGTGAGCAGCAAGCCCCCCTGCGGCAGGCGCCGCATCCGCTGGCGATGGAGCCAGATGGCAAAGCAGGCGCCGGGCAGACCAAACATGATGACGGGATAGAGACCCGCCACATAGCCCTCGTGCAGCGGCTGGGCGGCGGAGAGCGCCTGCAGGTTGCTCTCCCCCAGCCCCATCAGGCTGCCCAGCACCTGGTGCAAGCCGAGGGGGATCAGCAGCCGGTTCAGCACGCCGTAGCAGAAGGCGCCAAACGGCGTGGTGAGGAGATCGGAGGCGAGCAGTGTGATGCCTTGCTCCAGCAGGGGCCAGAGCAGGGCCAGGGGTACAACCAGCAACAGGCTGGCCAGGGCCGAGAGCAGCAGGCCGGGCAGCTCCTCCTGCAGTGGCCGCAGCCAGCCGGGGAGGGAGAGGCTGCGGGTCCAGGAGCAGACCATGGCCGTGGTCAGGCCCGCCAGCAGGCCGCAGATCATGTCCGCATGCAGGCCGGGCTGCAGGGTGGCGAGCGCCGAGCTCAGCAGCAGGAAGTTGACCGCGCCGGCCAGGGCCTGTGCCCCTTGCCCCTGCCGGCTCAGCCCGAAGGCGATGGCCACCGCATAGATGAGCGGCATCTGACTGAAGAGGGCACGTCCGGCCAGGGAGAGCACCGCCAGATCCAGCACGTCCGGCTGGCCGAGCCGATAGAGCAGGGCCGCCAGCGGCAGAATGGAAACGGGCAGCAACAGGGCATAACCGAGCCGTTGCAGGGACTGGGTCAGGATCTTTCTGGCGTTCTGAACTGGCATAAGGGCGCGGCATTTTGTGACGTGGCGCACATTTTACCCACTCGCACCCATTTGGGAATAGGTGCGAGTCCCTTTATTGGCCCCTTTCTTATTTCTGATCAAACAATCGGCGAACCGACTGATCCGGGGGCGGGGTCAGCAGGCTGACCAGGATGAAGGCCACCAGCCCGAGCCCCAGGCTGGGCACTATGGCATGCAGGCCGGCCAGCTTGATCCCCCACTGACTCAAGGCCCCGTAGCAGACAATGCCTGACACCATGCTGGCCAGTGCCCCGGGGCCATTGGCCCGCGACCAGTAGAGGCCGAGCACCAGGGGCCAGAGGAAGACCGCCTGCAGACCGCCGAAGGCGAGCAGGTTGAGCCAGATGATCATCTCTGGCGGCTGCAACGCCGCCAGCAGCACTAGCGTGCCGAGGATCAGGGTGCAGAGCAGGGAGAGCCGTGGAATGCGTACCTCCAGCTTTTCTTGGCGAGGATTGAGGTAGTTGAGGTAGAGATCCTTGACCAGGGTCGCCGAGGCCTGGATCAGCTGGGAGTCGATGGTGGACATGATGGCCGCCATCGGCGCTGCCAGGAAGACCCCCGCCAGCCAGGGGGGCAGCACTTCCATCATCAGGGAGGGCATGATCTTGTCCGGGCTGTCCATGCCGGGCAGGATGGCGCGGCCCAGGGCGCCGGCGAGGTGCATGCCCAGCATCAGCAGGGCGCTGACCACTGTGCCGATGAGGATGCCTCTGTGCAGCGCCTTGCTGTCGCGGTAGCCGAAGCAGCGCAGGGCGGAGTGGGGCAGCCCCACCACACCGACGCAGACCAGGATCCAGAAGCTCAGCATGAAGGGTTGGGTCAGCATGTCACCGGCGCCGGTCGGGCTCACCAGCTTGGGATCTATCACCTTGAGCTGGTGGATGAGGTTCGGCAGGCCGTCACCGGCAATCAGTATCCCCGCCAGCAGGGCACCCGTGCCTATCAGCATGATGATGCCCTGCAGGGCATCCGTCATCACCACGGCGCGAAAGCCGCCGATCACCGTGTAGAGCAGCACGCAGCTGGCAAACAGGAAGAGCCCCTGCTGGTAGCTGAGGCCGGTGGCGGTTTCCAGCAGGCGGGCGCCGCCGATGAACTGCACCACCATGGTGGCGATAAAGGCGAGGATGATGGTCACCGAGCCCAGCACCACTACCCACTTGCTGCGGTAGCGGGCCCACAGCATGTCGTTGATGGTCACCGCATTGACCCGGCGGGCTATGATGGCGAACTTCTTGCCAAGCACCCCCAGGGTGAGCCAGACGGTGGGCAGCTGGATCATCGCCAGCAGCACCCAGCCCAACCCTATCTTGTAGGCGGCACCGGGCCCGCCGATAAAGGAGGAGGCCGAGGTGTAGGTGGCCACTAGCGTCATGGCCAGCACCAGGCCGCCCATGCTGCGGTTGCCGATGAAGTACTCCTGCACGAAGTCACCACCGGCGCGGTGGCGACCGGCCCAGAAGCCGACCCCCAGCACCAGCACCAGGTAGATGACGAGGGGAAGCATCAACTCAAGATTCATGGAGAGATCCCTCGGTGTCGAGCGTTGTGTCGATAGACAGGTTGATTTCGCTCAACCGGGGCGTCATGGGTTCGCAGCGCGCCTCAGGATTCATGGGGAGGCTCCTCGGTGTCGAGAGGAATATCGATGAAGAGGCGGTCCACCATGAGCGCGCACAGGCCGATAAACAGCAGTGGCATCAGCATGCAGCTGAGCAGGAACCAGAGCGGCATATCCCAGAGTTCCAGCTCTTCCGGGATGAAGTAAGCGGTGCCATACCAGGCAACGAAATAGAGCAGGGTCAGCAGCAGGCAGAGGGCTGCTTCCCGACGGGCGAGCGCGAAACGATTCACCTTGGCCTCCGACAATTTTGAGGGGCGCAAGGATAACAAAAAAGGGCCATGTCGCCATGGCCCTTTTTTCGTTGCCGATCCGGAGGGACCGGACAATCTCTGTTGAAGAGTCCTTACAGACCCAACTTCTTGTGCAGATGGTGGCTGTTAATGCCACCGTGCGGCAAGTTATCGGGTCCTGGCACCTCTTACAGACCCAACTTCTTGTGCAGATAGTGGATGTTGGTACCACCGTGCTGGAAGTTCTCGTCCTTCATGATCTCTTTTTGCAGGGCGATGTTGGTCTTGATCCCTTCCACCACCAGCTCGTCGAGAGAGTGACGCATGCGGGCGATGGCGATGTCACGGTTTTCGCCGTAACAGATCAGCTTGCCGATCATGGAGTCGTAGTAGGGCGGCACCTTGTAACCCGCATAGATGTGGGATTCCCAACGCACGCCCAGACCACCCGGCGCGTGGAAGCGCTGGATGAGACCTGGAGACGGCATGAAGGTGGCCGGATCTTCGGCGTTGATCCGGCATTCGATGGCATGGCCACGGATGCGGATGTCCTGCTGGGTGATCGACAGGGGCTGACCGGCGGCGATGCGCAGCTGCTCCTTGATGAGATCCACACCGGTGACCATCTCGGTGACCGGGTGTTCGACCTGGATCCGGGTGTTCATCTCGATGAAGTAGAACTCGCCGTTCTCGTACAGGAACTCGAAGGTACCGGCACCACGGTAGCCGATTTCGAGACAGGCGCGCACGCAGCGCTCACCGATGAACTTGCGCATCTCTTCGGTGATGCCGGGAGCCGGTGCCTCTTCCACCACCTTCTGGTGACGGCGCTGCATGGAGCAGTCCCGCTCACCCAGATAGAGGGCGGTACCCTGACCGTCTGCCAGCACCTGGATCTCGATGTGGCGCGGGTTCTCCAGGTATTTCTCCATGTAGACCATGTCGTTCTTGAAGAACTGGCCCGCTTCGGATTTGGTCAGGGCGATGGCGGCGGCCAGCTCTGACTCGTTGCGCACCACGCGCATGCCACGACCACCACCGCCACCGGCGGCCTTGATGATCACGGGGTAGCCGATCCGCTTGGCGATGGTGGCGTTGCGCTTGGCATCGTTGTCCACCGGGCCGTCGGAGCCGGGTACGCAGGGTACGCCTGCCTTCTTCATCGCCTCGATGGCGGAAACCTTGTCACCCATCAGGCGAATGGTTTCGGCGCGCGGGCCTATGAAGATGAAGCCGGATTTCTCGACCACTTCGGCAAAGTCGGCGTTCTCGGAGAGGAAGCCGTAGCCCGGGTGGATGGCGACGGCACCGGTCACCTCGGCGGCGGCTATGATGGCCGGCACGTTGAGGTAGGACTCACCGCTGGCGGGTTTGCCGATACAGATGGTTTCGTCGGCCAGGAGCACATGCTTGAGCTCCCGATCGGCAGTGGAGTGAACGGCCACTGTCTTGATCCCGAGCTCTTTGCAGGCGCGCAGGATCCGCAGGGCAATTTCACCGCGGTTGGCGATGACTACTTTGTCCAACATGGGTGGCGTCTTCCCTTATTCGATGATGAACAGCGGCTCGTCAAATTCGACGGCCTGACCATTTTCAACCAGGATCGCTTTGATCACACCGGCCTTGTCAGACTCGATTTGGTTCATCATTTTCATGGCTTCGACGATGCACAGGGTGTCGCCGACATTGACGTGCTGACCGACTTCCACGAACGGCTTGGCTTCCGGGCTGGAGGAGCGGTAGAAGGAGCCCACCATGGGGGAGCGCATCAGATGGCCACTCGGGGCGGCATCGGCAGCAGGGGCAGCGGCCTGTGCGGCAGCAGCGACCGGAGCGGCGGCTTGTTGAACCTGTGCCGGCTGCATCATCATCTGCGGGGCAACGCTAACCTGGCCGGAGAAATTACGGCTGATGCGAACGGACTCTTCCCCTTCGGAGATTTCCAGCTCGGCGATGCCGGACTCTTCAACCAGTTCAATCAGCTTCTTGATTTTGCGGATATCCATTAGCATTCTCTTTCTTCTTTATCTGATCAGTGATTATCAAGCCGCGCGCAATTGATGCACGGCCGCGGTTAAAGCGAATTGGTAGCCATCGGCACCCAGCCCACAAATGACCCCCTTGGCGACATCAGACAGATAGGAGTGATGACGGAAGGGTTCCCTGGCATGAACGTTTGACAGGTGAACCTCGATAAAGGGGATGGCAACGCCCAGCAGGGCATCGCGCAGGGCGACGCTGGTGTGGGTGAAGGCGGCCGGGTTGATGATGATAAAATCCACCTGGCCCATGGCCTGATGGATGCGGCCGACCAACTCATGTTCGGCATTGGATTGCAGGTGTTCCAGGGTGACACCGAGTTCGTTGGCGTACTGGCTCAGATCGGCGACGATCTCATCGAGCGTCTTGCTGCCGTAGATTCCCGGCTCCCGCTTGCCCAGCAGATTCAGGTTGGGACCGTTGAGCAGGAGAATTCGGTGATGTTGCGACATATTGAGTACATCCTCGATGATTATGCTGCTATCTATCAGCTATCTGTGGACCACCAAAAATCTAGCCACTTTCTGCACAATTCGGTGTGCCCTGGCACACAGATTTCGCAATTATATTGATTTCGTGAAAATTAGCAGCATTTTACTGGTCTAATCTCTACATCTGGCCATTTATTAAGCATATTGGTGCGCGGAGCCGCTCTGCCGCAACGCCCGCCTCTTCAGGCTTTCCAGACATGACAAAGCCGGCACAAGGCCGGCTTTGTCGAGAGAGGTGGGAGAGGACTCAGGCCGCTTCCGACTTCTCGCGGATGAGTTTGTCCACGACGCCCGGATCCGCCAGGGTGGAGATATCCCCCAGACTGTCGGTCTCGCCGGTGGCGATCTTGCGCAAGATCCGGCGCATGATCTTGCCGGAGCGGGTCTTGGGCAGGCCCTCGGCCCAGTGGATCACATCCGGGGTGGCGATGGCGCCTATCTCCTTGCGCACCCACTCCTTCACCTCTTTATGCAGCTCGCGACTTGGCTCCTCCCCAGCGATCAGGGTGACATAGGCATAGATGCCCTGACCCTTGATCTCGTGGGGGACGCCTACCACGGCCGCCTCGGCTATCTTGGGATGGGCCACCAGGGCCGATTCAATTTCGGCGGTGCCCATGCGGTGGCCGGAGACGTTCAGTACATCATCCACCCGCCCCGTGATCCAGTAGTAGCCATCCTCGTCGCGACGGGCACCGTCGCCGGTGAAGTAGCGACCGGGGAAGGTGGAGAAGTAGGTCTGCTCGAAGCGCTCGTGATCGCCGAACACGGTGCGCATCTGACCCGGCCAGGAGTCGGTGATCACCAGGTTGCCCTCGGTGGCACCCTCCAGCGGCTCACCCAGGTTGTCCACCAGTGCCGGCTGCACCCCGAAGAAGGGACGGGTGGCGGAGCCGGGCTTGAGGGCGGTGACGCCGGGCAGGGGGCTGATCAGGATGCCGCCGGTCTCGGTCTGCCACCAGGTGTCGACTATGGGGCAGCGCTCGTCGCCTATGGTGCGGTAGTACCACTCCCAGGCTTCCGGGTTGATGGGTTCCCCCACAGATCCCATGATGCGCAGGCTGGCGCGGGAGGTGCCTTCGATGGCCTCCTTGCCCTTGGCCATCAGGGCGCGGATGGCGGTGGGTGCGGTATAGAGGATGCTGACCTGGTGCTTGTCCACCACCTGGCTCATGCGGTTGGTGGCCGGGTAGTTGGGCACCCCTTCGAACATGAGGGTGGTGGCGCCATTGGCGAGCGGCCCGTAGACCAGGTAGGAGTGACCCGTGACCCAGCCCACGTCGGCGGTACACCAGTAGATGTCCTCTTCGTGATAGTCGAACACGTACTTGAAGGTGAGGGCGGCATAGACCAGGTAGCCGCCCGTGGTGTGCAGCACTCCCTTGGGCTTGCCGGTGGAGCCCGAGGTGTAGAGCACGAACAGGGGATCCTCGGCGCCCATGGCTTCGGGCGGGCAATCCGGGCTGGCAGCGGCGACGGCGTCGTGCCACCAGATGTCCCTGTGGTCATGCCAGGCGACCTTGCCGCCGGTGCGCTTGAGGACGATCACCTTGTTGACCCGGGTATCCGGGTGGGTGAGCGCCTCATCCACGTTCTTCTTGAGGGGGATGGGGCGGCCGCCGCGCAGGCCCTCGTCGGCTGTGATGACGATGGAGGAGCCCGAGTCTATGATGCGACCCGAGAGGGCCTCCGGCGAGAAGCCGCCGAAGACGATGCTGTGCACGGCGCCGATGCGGGTACAGGCCAGCATGGCGATGGCCGCTTCCGGCACCATGGGCATGTAGAGGCAGACCATGTCACCACGCTTGACCCCTTGGGCTTTGAGCACGTTGGCAAACTTGCACACCTCGCCGTGGAGCTCGCGATAGGTCAGCTTGCGATCCTCGGCCGGGTTGTCCCCTTCCCAGATGATGGCGACCTTGTCACCCCGTTCGGCGAGATGGCGATCCAGGCAGTTGGCCGACACGTTGAGCAGGCCATCTTCGTACCATTTGATGGAGACGTGGCCCGGATCGTAGGAGGTGTTCTTGACACGGGTGTAGGGGGCCATCCAGTCAAGGATCTTGCCCTGCTCCCCCCAGAAGGCGTCCGGGTTCTGCACCGACGCTAGGTACATGGCTTCATAACCTTCCTTGTCCAGCAGGGCGTCGCTACCTATGTGGGCCTTGACCGGATAGACCTTGCTCTCGCTCATCTCTCACTCCTGTGAATACATTTTTGTAATGATTGAGTAACAACTTATACCTTTGGCACGGGAGGGCAATTAGACTTTTGGATAGCGACGAGAGGAGGAGGGGCGCCTGTGAGCGGGCCCTGACGGGAGCAAGCTGAAGGGAATAAAGAGAAGGGAGCCTGGTGCTCCCTTCTTCATTGGATCCCTTGAGGCGGCCGTTGTCAGCGCTGGGGGGCGAGCATGGAGGTCATGTGGGGTTCTGACAGGGGGTGGCTGAACAGGTAGCCCTGGCCCTCCTCGCAGCGCAGAGACTGCAAGAACTGGCGCTGGGGCTGGGTCTCTATGCCTTCCGCCGTGACCGCCATGCCGAGGCTGTCGGCCAGGCTGACTATGGTGCGGCACAGCTCCCGGCTGTGCTTGTCGTCGGGCAGCGCCTGCACGAAGGCCCTGTCTATCTTGATGCGGTCTATGGGCAGGCTTTTGAGCAGGCTCAGGGAGGAGAAGCCGGTGCCAAAGTCGTCGATGGCGATCTGCACTCCCAGCGCCTTGAGGCGGGTAAAGAGACTCAGGCTCTGATCCACGCTCTGGATGATGCTCTCGGTGACCTCTATCTCCAGCCGCTCTGCCGGGAAGCCGGTCTGTGCCAGGATGGCGGTGACCCTGTCCACGTAGTCGGGGGAGCGCATCTCCCTGACCGATACATTGACGGACAACCTGGGCACGGTGAACCCCTCCGCCAGCCACCGCTGTCCCTGCTGGCAGGCGGTGCGCATCACCCATTCCCCCAACTGCTCAATCAGACCGCACTCCTCGGCCACCGGAATGAAGCGGGCGGGAGAGATCATGCCCTCGCTCGGGTGCTGCCAGCGCACCAGGGCCTCGAGGCCGCTGAGGCTGTCATTGGCGAGATCCGTCATGGGCTGGTACAGCAGGCGGAACTGCTGCTGCTCCATGGCCTTGATCAGCCCCTGCTCCAGGGCCATCCGCTCCCTCATCTGGGTCATCATGTCGGGAGAGTAGAACAGATAGCCGTTGCGGCCCCGGCGCTTGGCCTCATGCATGGCATTGTCCGCCGCACTGATGAGGCTGTCCGGGGTCAGGCCATGCTCCGGGTAGAGGGCGACGCCTATGCTGGCCGAGAGCCTCACCCGCTCCTGCCCTATGTCGGCCGGATCGTGGAGCCTGTGTTGCAGCCGCTCGATCAGCCCCACCAGATCCTGGGGCTGCCGGATGTCGGGAAGCAGCACCAGGAACTCGTCTGCGCCGAGCCGGGTGGCGAGATCCCCCGGGCGCAGGCTGTGGCGGATGCGCTGTGCCAGCAGCTTGAGCAGCAGATCCCCGGCGCTGTGTCCCAGGTTGTCGTTGATCAGCTTGAAGCCGTCGAGATCGATGAACAGCAGGGCGAGGGCCTGCTTGTTCAGGCGGGCCGTCTCTATCTCCAGTTCGAGCCTCTCCTGCAACAGGTTGCGGTTGCCAAGATCGGTGAGGGGGTCGTGATAGGAGAGGTGGTGGAGCCTGGCTTCCGCCTGGTAGAGCCGCTGTGCGTGCTGGTTGCTGGTCTCCTGGATCTCCCCGGTGAAGCGGGTCACGCCCAGGTAGGCCCGGGGATCCTGGGTGAGATCCCGGGCGATGAGGAAGATGCCATTGAAGATCCCAGCGGCATCCACCAGGGGGCTGCAGCTCATCTGCCAGCGCCTCGGCCCGCCAGGGCGGGAGACATGGATGCAGCCCAGATCCAGCTCTGCCCGGGGGGCGCCATGGAGCAATTGCTTGAGCCGGGGGAGCAGCATGGGGGCCTGGGCCGGCGTGATGTCGAACAGCGTCTTGCCGAGGTGATCCCCCTGGGCCAGACCGCTCAGCTCGGTGAAGATACCGTTGACGCCACGGCACCTGAAGTCACGATCGAAGACCCCTATCCCGAAGGGTGCCAGCTCGAACAGTTGTTGCCATTCATGAAGGGATAACGGGCCTGACAAATGCAGTGTCTGAACCGATTCGGGTAGCACTTTTTCCATGGAGGCTCCTGAATTGATTTCTTTGTCATTTAGACGACTGTGTCAGTATGGCAGGAAGTTTCAAGAGGGAGAAAAAGTCTGGGAGTGATGTTAAATCAACGGGATGTCAGCCTTTCTGGCGGCCGAATGCCTGAATGCCGCGCACCAGCACCAGCCAGCCGAGCAGGTGAAACGGCAGGGCCAGCAGGTAGAGCAGCAGGAAGTGCGACTCGCTGCCGCTGCTGTTGATGAAGTCTATCCAGGCCACCAGCAGGGTCAGCATGCCCGCTATCTGGAAGCGGCGGCGCAGCACCACCTCGACGCCGAGATTGGCGAGGTAGAGGGTGAGCAGGATACCGGCAAAGCCGGTGAGCTGGGCGGCGCCGTACAGTTCCCTGTCCGGGTGAAACAGCAGGACCGCGAGGGGGGTCAGGCCCTGATCCAGCGGGATCAGGGCCAGCAGCCAGCATGCAATCAGAAGCAGGGCTGTCTTCATGCGAGGCTTAGTCGGCAGACTGCGCCGGCTTGACCAGGCTGAGGTAGTTGGCATCCATGGTGAGGAAGACCCCCAGCAGCCGGGCGCTGGCGCCGTAGAAGCCAAACTGGTCGGCGGCGCGGCAGGCGGCCTCGAAGCGCGGGAACCAGGCCAGCAGATGTTCGTGCAGCAAGGCTTCCTGCTCCCCGAGCCAGCTCTCCCGCTGGGCGGCCGTGGTCGCTTCCGCCGCGTGTATGATGAGGTTGCCCATCAGATCCAGTTCTATGGCCAGGTGATCGGCGGGCTCCTTGTACTTGTCGCTGACATTGATGCCGAGGCGATCCAGGCGTGCCTGCATCTCGGCCATGGGGGCCTGCATCAGCAGCTTGGCATCGCCCCGGTAGAGGGACTCGTAGGGCAGGGCCCCCTGCTTGGGATCGACCAGGAAGAGGCCGGCAAAATCGGCGGCGAGCTCCAGCTGGCGATCGGTGCGCACCAGCAGGCGGGCGATGGCGTCATTGAGTTCGGCCACGGCCTCGCGCATGGGATCCAGAGTGGAGAGGCTTTTCAAGAAGCTTCGCACGTCATAGGTGTCATATTCGGCGATCTGCTCATCACTGAGTTCGGCGGCAAACAGGGTGGAGAACCACCAGTAGAGTTGGGCCCGGCGTTCGCTGGTAGCCATAAATTCCTGCATTTTTCCTCCGTGGATGGCAATCGGGAGCCTTGATGGCTCCCGATTCTAACGACTTTAAAAATAAAGGAAACTCAAGGGGGCGCTTTCGTCTCCCCGGGGTCAGAGTGCCGGGAACATGGGGTCTATGCCCTTGGCCGACTCAGGCGCGCCGAAGGCGGTGACGGCGGGCGCCTGCCCACTGAACTTCTCGATCTCCACCAGTGCTGTGTGGGCCGTGGTGGCCTGCGCCAGGCTGGAGGAGCCGATATCCGCGGTCAGCACGTTGGGATCGCCGTAGGTACAGAGGGTGCCGACCTTGCCGCCCTCCTGCGGGCCATACCAGGCCCCCTCCTGGATCCTGACGACGCCGGGGGCGTAGTCCTCGCTCACCACCAGACCGGCCAATACCTGACCGCGACCGTTGAACACCCGCACCAGATCCCCGTCCTTGAGGCCGCGGGATTTGGCATCCTGGGGATTCATGTAGACGGGCTCGCGACCCTGCATAGTGTAAGTGGCGCGGTAGTTGTCGGAGGAGCAGAGCTGGCTGTGCAGCCGCTTGTCCGGGTGGCAGGATTGCAGGTGCAGCGGGAAACGCGCGCTGCCCGGCCCGCCGTGGGAGCGCTCGTAGGGTTCGATCCAGACCGGGTGGCCCGGGCAATCCCCATAGCCGTAGTCGGCTATGGTCTTGGAGTAGATCTCGATGAGGCCTGACGGGGTGCCCAGCGGTTCCAGATCCGGCTCCTGACGGAACGAGGCGTGGCGCACCCAGGGCTGGCCCGCCGGGAAGGTGACGAAGCCTTCGCCGTGCCAGAACTGGCTGAAACGGGGCAGACGGATGCCGATGCCGCGACCCTGCAGGCGGGCGTCGTCATAGATGCTCTGGATCCACTCCAGCTTGCTCTTGCCGCCGGTAAACTCGGCCTCGCGACCGAAGCGACGACAGAGATCGGCGAAGATGTCGTAGTCATCGCGCGCCTCGAACAGCGGCTCCACCACCTTGTACATGGCCAGAATGCCCGCGTTGGAGTGGGAGCCCCACTGCTCGATGTCGTCCCGTTCATAGGTGGTGGTGGCGGGCAGCACTATGTCGGCGAAGCGGCAGCTGGCGGTCCACTGGTGATCGATGCTGACCACGGTTTCCAGCTTGCGCCAGGCCGCCACCATCTTGTTGCGATCCTGCTGGTGGTGGAAGGGGTTGTTGCCGCAGAACACTGCCATCTTCATGTGGGGGTAAGTGATGGTCTGGCCGTTGAAGGCGATGGTCTCGCCCGGATTGAGGATGCAGTCGACAAAACGGGCCACCGGGATGAATTTGGAGTAACCCTTCCAGTCGCCGTCATGGATCGGCTTGACCCCGGGAATTACAGAGCTGAAACCGGACATGATGGGGCCGCTGGAGGTGATGGTGCCCGCCCCGTTGTAGTGCCAGCCAAAGCCGTAACCGCCCCCCGGCAGGCCGATCTGGCCAATCATCGAGGCCAGTACTACCAGCATCCAGGCGTACTGCTCGCCGTGGTGCATGCGCTGGACACACCAGCCGCCGATGAGCTGGGTGCGGCCGCTGCTCATGGCTCGGGCCAGTTCGCGGATGGTCTCGGCTGGTACGCCACAGATGGTGGCGGCCCACTCGGCGTCCTTCACCTGACCATCGCTGGTGCCCAGCAGGTAGGGCAGGAACTTGTCAAAGCCGGTGGTGTAGTCTTTCAGGAACTTCTCGTCGTGGCGCTTCTCGCTGTAGAGGGTATGAGCGATGCCTAGCATCAGCGGCACGTCGGTCTGTGGATTCAGGGTCACCTGATCGCAATTGAGGTACTTCTGGGTCTTGGATTTGACCGGATCGACGCTGATCACCCGGATTTCGCCCTTGGCCACCTTCTCTTTCAGCTGTGCCCAGTAGTCGTAGACGCTGTGATCCGGCACCAGCCAGCCCACTTGCAGGTTCTTGATAGGATCGGAGCCCCAGATAACGATGGTCTTGCTGTGCTCCAGCACCAGCGGCCAGGAGGTCTGCTGCTCATACACCTCCATGGCCCCCGCCACGTGGGGCAGGATCACCTGGGCGGCACCGGTGGAGTAGTCACCGGCCTTGGCCAGATAGGTGCCGTGCAGGTTCATGGCGCGTCCCAGCATGGCGCCAGCGGAGTGCAGCTTGCCCACCGACTGCCAGCCGGAGTGACCGGCATAGAGGGCGCTCGGGCCATGGGTTTTCTGCACCCGCTCCAGCTCGTGATAGAAAAAGTCCAGCGCCTGGGACCAGGTCACCCGCACGAAGCGGTTCTGGCCGCGTTCGCTGGTGTCGGACTGGTGGCCCTTGCGCAGCCAGTCCAGCCGCACCATGGGGTAGCGGATGCGGGAGGGGTTGTAGACCACTTCACTCAAGGCCTTGAGCATCTCTGTGGGGTGTTTGTCATGCTCGAACGGCAGGGTCTCGACCCAGCGGCCATCGACGACCCGGGCACGGAAGGCGCCCCAGTGGGAGCCGGACTGCACCAGCTTGTCGCCGGACTCGGCGGCCATCACGGCGCGACCGAGCAGGGAGGGGCCGATCAGGGCAGAGACACCACTGGCCAGCAAGCCACCCAGAAAACCACGACGGGAAATATTGATCATCTTGTTATTCCTCTTTCGAATCCGGACTTAGTGGCTGCCCTGACCGCCGGTGTCGGCGGCATGGTTTTGCAGGTACTTGAGCAGGGTGCGCTCCTCTTCCTTGCTCAGGCGATAGTAGGCAGACATCGCCTTGAGCCCCGAGATCCAGCCGTTGGCGGTGAAGTGAGCCGGGTCCGGCGCGCCGTGGCAGGAGTTGCAGGTGGACTTGTACATCTCGCCGGCGTAATCCCAGATGGGCTTGAGGGAGGGCTCGAGCCCCTTGCCATCGACCCAGGCCTGCACCTGCACCTGCTCCCACTGGATATGGGTGGCGCTGTCGGTCTCCTGCTTGAGGACTTTCTCGTTCGCTTTCAGCTCGTCACGGACTGTGGCCACGAAGACCCGCTTGCCCATGTATTCGCTCAGCACCCGGCCCTTGCCTTCGCGCTCGCGCCAGCCCTCTATGGTCACCTGCAGGCGATCGCCGCTGCGGGCCACGACGTCTATGCGGGAGGCGGGCAGCAGCTTGCCGACGGGATCAGTGCTCTGCTCGCTGGCGTAGAGGTCTTTTTCACCCAGGGTGTAGAGGGTGTCGCCGGCTGGCGCCTGCTGGGCTTCGCTGGCCAGGGTGGCGTAGGTGGCCCTGAAGCCCCCCGCCATATTGGGCAGCTCGTGGGCTATGCCCTTGTGGCACTCGATGCAGTTCATGTTCTTAGCTGCGGCATCCTTCATGGCCAGGGCGGCGGCGGGGGATTGCTTGGCGTGATCCATGTTGTCGTAGCTGTGGCAGGACTTGCAGGTCTTGGAGTTCTGGCTGCTCATCCGGGCCCACACTTTCTCGGCCAGATGCAGGCGCCTGTCCTCGAACTTCTCCTGGGTGTCGATGCTGTGGCCTATGTACTCCTGATAGAGGTCGTTGGCCGCCTCCATCTTGCGGGCCACCTTGCCGACGAAATCCTTCGGCTGGTGACAGTCGGTACAGACAGCCTGTACCCCGGAGGCATTCTTGAAGTGGATGGACTCCTTGTACTCCGGATAGACGGTGTCCTTCATGGAGTGGCAGGAGATACAGAACTCGAGGCTGCTGGTCTTCTCGAAGCCGTAATGCAGGCCGACGGTACCCGCGAGGGTGACGCCGACGCCCACCAGAAGCAGCGCCAGTACCGACCAGCGGCGGCTGGGGGTGCGCAGGAAGTGCCACAGTTTTTTCATCATGCTCTCTCACATCACTTTTTTGATGGGAGCCATGATAGGGAGGCGTTGTGAACAGGGCTGCCGCCACAAATTAATGAAATAGGGGTATTTATGACAAAATGTGAATAGAATAATCCTCCCTTGTCGACCATCGTGAACCCTGCCCATGAGCTACCACATTCTGGTTGTTGAAGATGATGCGGTTACCCGCGAGAAGCTGACCGGCTATTTCGAGCGGGAGGGTTATCGGGTGACGGCGGTCGAAAACGGCCAGGAGATGCGCGCCGTGCTGGCGGAACAGACGGTCGATCTGGTGATGCTGGATATCAACCTGCCGGGAGAAGATGGTCTGCTGCTGACCCGTGAACTGCGGGCGCGCAGCACTGTGGGGATCATTCTGGTCACCGGCCGCAGTGATGCGGTGGACCGGATTGTCGGCCTCGAGATGGGGGCCGATGACTATGTCACCAAGCCGTTCGAGCTACGGGAGTTGCTGGTGCGGGTCAAGAATCTGCTGTGGCGGATCTCGCTGGCGGCCGCCGCGCCGAGCGAGCCTGCGGTGGCTGACGATGCGGTGCGCTTCGGCCCCTGGCGTTTTGACATCCCCCGTCGCCAGCTCAGCAAGGACGGAGTGCCGGTGCGCCTGACCAAGGCCGAATATGAAGTGCTGGTGGCCTTTGTCGCCCATGCCGGGCGGGTGCTCAGTCGGGAGCGGATCCTGACCCTCATCAGCCATCGCGGCGATGGCCCGAGCGATCGCACCATAGACGTGTTGATCCGGCGGCTGCGCGGCAAGATGGAAGCGGATCCGCGGGATCCCCAGCTGTTTGTCACCGTCCATGGTGAAGGCTATCTGTTTGCCGGCGAGCTGGCCCCCTGAATCAGGTGGCCGGGCTAATGGTCGGCGGGGGCGGCACCGACCCGATAGACGGGGCGAAAAGCCCCATCGGACAGAGAGTTGGCGGTGTCGGCCAGGGGCCCATCCAGGGTCAGAATGGGGGGGCCCATCACCCGCGGGCACTGCTGCTCGCCCGCCTCGGGATGCTGTAGCAGGCAGACGGCCTGAGCCACGGCGAGGCGGCCCTGCAGCCGCATCTGATCGCTGTTGGCCGCCAGCATCTTGCCCCGGCGCAGGCCGCGCTGCACCCCGTGACTGAAGTAGGTGCTGAGCACTCTGGGCCTGTCGAGATGGCGCTGGGCCAGCTCGTTCACCGCCACTTCGGCGGCGATGGCCCCCCCCACCAGATAGTCGAGCTCTGGATGGCGGGCCAGGGTCTGCTGCACCAGGGTGCGCTGGATTTCGCGGCTGTTGTCACCGCGGGCAGTGGTGACCAGTTTGATGGCGCTCCCCTGGATGGCGTCGGCAAAGCCCGGCTCCACGAAGTTGTTGCCGCCGCTCGCCTGCGGGCCGGGGAAGAGGGCGACCGAGACAGGTTTGCTGCCGGCGGGGTGGCGCTGCGCCAGCCAGTGACCCATCTGCCAGCCCATCTGGTACCAGGAGACCCCCACCTTGGCCCGCACCAGACCGGTAGGCAGATCGTTGACCAGGCCGAATACCGGCAGCGGGCTGGCAACGACTGCCTCCCTCAGCCCCTCATAACTCACCGCGCCGAGCAGTATGGCGTCGCTCCCCTCCCTCAGGCATTGCTGCAACTGCTGCCGCTGCTCGGCCAGGGCTCCGTAGCCCCCCGCCTCGTGGATCCGCAAGCTGACCCCCAGCCGTGTCGCCTCTTCCACCATGCCCTGATTGACCGACAGCCAGTAGGCGTCCCGCAGATGGGGATAGAGGGCGCACAGGGTCAGGGGGGATTGGAGAGGGGCGGGTTCTGGCCAGTGAAGGCGCACGGGGTGGCCGCCGAACTCGCCTGCGGGCCAGTGGTCCACCTCGAAGGCGAGCAGGGGGCCAGGGAGCAGCATGAGCAAGAGGGAGAGATAGACGCTTCGCATGACCCGGGGTTTTGTTAAAGTGTGGGCCCACATTATCCGGTCAAAGCCGACCACAACCAAGGTGCTGAGCGTGAGAATCTTTTCCGGCCTGGGTGGCAAGTTGCTGCTGGCCTTCTCCCTGATGGCGTTGCTGACCCTGAGTGCCTCCCTGCTGGGGTGGGTAGGGCTTAGCCATCTGCGCCAGCTGGAGCAGGGGGTGAAGCAGACTCTGGCCGATCAGGAGCTGGCGCGCACGCTCTCTCGCCTCAGCGGCGAGATCCAGAGCGCTTCAAGGCTGCTGGCCACCGCGACCAGCGAGGCGGAGCGGGAGCATCAGGGGCGCTTGCTCACCCTGCAGGGGCAACAGCTGCAGCAGGTGCTGGCACAACTTGGCCGTGGGCAGGGTTCAACAACCCTCGATCAGCTCAGCCAGAGCATCATCGGCAATCTGGGCCAGCAGGGCTGGCTGGTGGGGGAGCGCCTGACTCTGATGGCCCAGGGCGAGGCACAGCGGGCCCGCCTGGTGGCGGCTGCCGGGCAGATCGCCGAGCTGGCGCGCAGCCAGATGGAGAATGCCGAAACCGTGATGGTGGCGGGGCTGGGCTCCCTCTACCAACAGCAAGGGGAGCAGGCGGCCCGGACGCTGGATCGCTTGCTGGAGCAGGATCTCGACTGGCTGGAGCAGATGACCGAACTGCGGCACAGAACCCTGATGCAGCAGCAGCGCATCGAGGAGATCTGGCGCGGCGAGCGGCAGGCTCGCTTGCAGGCGCTGTTGCGGGATGGGCAGCGGGAGCTGGCGATCTTGCAGCTGCGCGCGGGGGCTGTGACGGATCCGGCGCGCCGCCAGGGGGTGGAGCAGGCCCTCTCCGTGCTGGCGCAGAGCGACAAGCTGGTGCAGCTGCGCAGCGACTGGCTCGGCAAGGGGGAGGCGCTGCGGGTGCTGGCCAGCGCCAATGAGGCCTTGATGAGCAGCCTCAACCAGCAGGTGGATGACCTGGTCAACCGTGCCCGCGACTCCCTGGGCGAGAGCCAGCAGGCCCTGAGCCAGCGTCTCAAGCTGCTGGAGCAGGCCCTGATGGGGATAGGCCTGCTCACCCTGGTGCTGCTGATGCTGCTGATGTGGCGCATGGTCTACGGCCGCATCGTCTGGCCGCTGCAACACGCGGTGAAGGGGATGAGCCGGTTGGCGCGTGGGGAGCTGGCCCCCCTTGACCCGATCGCAGGGACGGGTAGTGACGAGCTGGCGGAGCTGGGGCGTGCCCTGCAGGTGTTTCGTGACAATGCGGTCGAGCTGGGTCGCTACCAGCGGGAGCTGGAGTCGCGGGTGGTGGAGCGCACCCGCCAGCTCAGCCATGCCAACCTGCGCCTCAACGAAGAGGTGGAGAACCAGCGCCTGGCCCGCGCCGAGGCGGAGCAGGCCAATAGGGCCAAGTCGGTCTTCCTCGCCACCATGAGCCATGAAATTCGCACCCCCATGAATGGCATTCTGGGGGGGCTGACCCTGTTGGAGGATACCCATCTCAGCGAGACCCAGCGGCGCTATCTGGCCGCCATCGAGCACAGCGGCGAATCCCTGCTGGAGATCCTCAACGACATCCTCGACTACTCCAAGATTGAGGCGGGCCACCTGGAGGCGCGCCGGGAACCCTTCCCGCTGCATCAGCTGGTGGATGAGCTGAGCGCCCTGTTCAGGCCCAAGGCAGAGGCCAGGGGAGTGGCCCTGGTGCTGGAATATGCCCCCGCCCTGCCCCCCGTGGTGGAAGGGGATCTGGGCAAGCTGCGCCAGGTGCTCGGGAACCTCTTGGGCAACGCGGTCAAGTTCACCGCCAGGGGGCGGATCTGCCTCGAGGTCAGCCCCCTCCCATGCGGTGGCCCCTGCGCCGAGCCCTGCATCCTGTTCGTGGTGAGCGATACCGGCCCCGGCATTCCGGAGCATGAGCAGGAGGCGGTGTTCGAGGCGTTCCGCCAGCGCAAGCGGGACATGGGGCACCAGGGGGGCACAGGGCTCGGGCTTGCCATCAGTCGCAAGCTGGTGGCCGCCATGGGGGGCGAGCTGCGCCTCGACAGCCGGCCCGGGGAGGGTTGCCGCTTCAGCTTCAGCCTGCCCCTGCAACGCTCGGCCGCCCAGTTGCCGGCCGCGGCCCAGCCGCTGCATCTCGGCCAGCCTCGCGACATCCTGCTGGTGGAGGACAACGAGATCAACCGGCTGGTGGCGCAGGGCATGCTGGTGCGCCTAGGCCACAGTGTCACCCTGGCGGAAGACGGGCGCTCGGCCCTGGCGCGGGTGACAGAGCGGGGTTTCGATCTGGCGCTGCTCGACATCAATCTGCCGGACATGGATGGCCTGACCCTGCGCGAGGATCTGGCCGCCATCAGCGAGGAGGTGCACGAGCGCCCCCTGCCTGCCATCGCCATCTCGGCCCAGATGTACCCCGAGGATATCCGTCTCTGTCTGGAGACGGGCTTTGCGGACTTTGTCGGCAAACCGGTGCGCCTGGCGGCGCTGGCCAGCGCCATCGACCGGCAGTTCCAGGGAGAGACAACGCAGGCCCCGCCGGGCGCGAGGGAGGGCGCCGTCAACCCGCCCGCCCCGCAGGCTGCCAACCCAGTGCTGGACGCGGATCTGGCCTTGCTCGGCAGCCAGCGCATCCGTCAGCTCATCGGATTGTTTGAATCCCAGGGGGCGGCCCTGGTGGCCGCGCTGGTGCGGTGCGAGGGGGAGGAGCGCAAGGGGATGGCCCACAAGCTCAAGGGCAGTGCCCTGGCACTCGGGCTGGATGACTTTGCCGCGCAGTGCGCCTCCCTGGAGGCGGGGGAGGGTGATCCGGCGGGGCTGGCCGGGGAGTTCGATGCGGCGGTGGCGACACTCAAGGCGTGGCAGGAGAGGCAGCTGTCGGCCCCGGCATGATCCTCAGCCTGGTCTGCTGCCGACGGTTTCTCCGCCGCTTTCTTCCTGCTCCTCGTCTCTATAGAGCGCCTGCTTGCAGCGGGGGCAGATGTGCTGGCGCCGGTAGTCGGCCTGGTGCACCACCCCCACCTCGAGCTGCTGATGGTGGCCGCAATGGATGCAGAAGATGATATCGCCATCGACGGCCTCGGGGTGGGCCGCCAGGTACTGCGCCCGGGTGGGCAGCGCCTCCCAGCTGGTGGGGCAGGCGCCCTTGCGACTGCCGGTGTAGTAGACCCAATAGAAGATGGCAAAGACAGCGACAATCACAAACAGCATCAGATGATCCATGGTGGAGTTCCCCCTTGTGGTGAGAGAGGCAAATGCAGGGCTCTGGTATGACCCTGTGCGCCAAAGGGCCCTGCCGCTGCCAGCCCATGGCCGCTCGCCAGGCTTCGCAACCGCTGTGCTGTCTAAAGATGTTATCTGTTAGTAAATGCTATATCCATGATCTGGCTCTGGTTTTTGCCCTCAACTGGGGAAGACTCGGAGGGCGAGTCAGGCAGGAGCGTCGGGCGCCTGAGGAGGGGTTGATCCGGCGCAGGGCGTACGGGGCCCGCGAGAGACAAGGGGGAAGAGGGGCGTCCGGCTTCGAAAATTGCGACGTATTTTACATTTTATAAACAAGTTTTTGGGTGGTTGGACTGTCTCTTTGATCCAGCTCACGTTACAATGCGCGGGCCCACTTCACCTATCGCGCAAACGATTTTCAGGAGATAAACGGATGTTGAAACGTGACATGACCATCGCCGGCTATGATCCAGAGCTGTGGCAGGCCATCACAGACGAAACCCGTCGTCAGGAAGAACATATCGAGCTGATCGCGTCTGAGAACTACACCAGCCCCCGCGTCATGGAAGCCCAAGGCTCCCAGTTGACCAACAAGTACGCTGAAGGCTATCCGGCCAAGCGTTACTACGGCGGTTGCGAGTACGTCGACGTGGTCGAAACCCTGGCCATCGAGCGCGCCAAGGAACTGTTTGGTGCCACCTATGCCAACGTGCAGCCGCACTCCGGCTCCCAGGCCAACAGCGCCGTCTACATGGCCCTGCTGCAGCCGGGCGACACAGTGCTGGGCATGAACCTGGCCCACGGTGGTCACCTGACCCACGGCTCCCCCGTCAACTTCTCCGGCAAGCTGTACAACATCATCCCCTACGGCATCGATGAGTCCGGCAAGATCGACTATGACGAGATGGAGCGCCTGGCCGTTGAGCACAAGCCGAAGATGATGATAGGTGGCTTCTCCGCCTACTCCGGCATTGTCGACTGGGCCCGCATGCGCGAAATCGCCGACAAGATCGGTGCTTACCTGTTCGTCGACATGGCTCACGTTGCCGGTCTGATTGCCGCAGGCGTCTACCCGAACCCGGTGCCCCACGCCCACGTGGTCACCTCCACCACCCACAAGACCCTGGCCGGTCCCCGTGGTGGTCTGATCCTCTCCGCCGCTGACGACGAAGATCTGTACAAGAAGCTGAACTCCGCCGTCTTCCCGGGTGGTCAGGGTGGCCCGCTGATGCACGTCATCGCCGGCAAGGCCGTGGCCTTCAAGGAAGCGTTGGAGCCAGGGTTCAAGACCTATCAGGCCCAGGTCGTCAAGAACGCCAAGGCGATGGCTGCCACCTTTATCGAGCGCGGCTACAAGATCGTCTCCGGCGGTACCGACAACCATCTGATGCTGGTGGATCTGATCGGCCGCGAGCTGACCGGTAAAGAAGCCGATGCCGCCCTTGGCAAGGCCAACATCACCGTCAACAAGAACTCTGTGCCGAACGACCCGCGTTCCCCCTTCGTCACCTCGGGTGTGCGGATCGGTACCCCGGCCATCACCCGCCGTGGTTTCAAGGAAGCCGAGTCCATCGAGCTGACCAACTGGATCTGCGACGTGCTGGACAACCACGACAACGACGCCGTGCTGGCCACAGTTCGCGAGAAGGTGCTGGACATCTGCCGCCGTTTCCCTGTCTATGCCTGATCGGCCAGACAGCCTGGTTTGAGACCAATGCCACCTTAGGGTGGCATTGTTTTTTCTATCGCGGCCCATGGGCTGTGCACTGATGCAACAGTCCGTGTTTAACAACAGCAAGAGGAGGCATGATGACCAGTCAGATCCGGATCGCCGACGAGGAGGCTATCTCGTCCATCCGCCCCCAGTATCACTTTCGCCCGGCGCCCGAGGGGCTGTTGGCGTGGGATGTGCGCAGGCTGGTGAGGCTGAGCCGTGAGCTGCCGGTGCAAGCTGTGCCGCTCTCGCAGATTGCCGAACTGGACAGTGTGCACTGGTACGGGCATGGCAGCGTGAAACCCACTGTGCGCAGCATCATAGAACACTGCCAGCTAATGCTGGCCGCCGATCTCGCCTATCCCATCATACTGGACAGTGCCGGACGGGTGATGGATGGCATGCACAGGGTGAGCAAGGCCCTGATGCAAGGGGCTACCCAGATAACGGCGGTACAGTTTGAGCGAGATCCGGCTCCCGACTATGTGGATTGCGATCCGGATCTGTTGCCCTACGACGACTGAGCCAGCGCCATTTCAGCCCCGATGCCACCTCCGGGTGGCATTGTTTTTTCTGGGCTTTTACCGGCTTTGGATGGCCGTGCTACACTGGCCGGCCAAGATCCTGACCCCGCGGGGCAGGTGCTTTTTCCGTTAACGCCGGAGGTCCGATGCATTGCCCTTTCTGTAGTGCCGTTGATACCAAGGTGATCGACTCCCGTCTGGTGGCAGAAGGCCATCAGGTGCGCCGCCGTCGTGAATGCCTGCTCTGCCACGAGCGCTTCACCACCTTCGAGATGGCCGAGCTGGTGATGCCCCGAGTCATCAAGTCCAACGGCTCCCGCGAGCCCTTCAATGAAGACAAGCTGCGTGCCGGCATACTGCGAGCCCTGGAGAAGCGGCCGGTGAGCATGGAGGCCATCGAAAAGGGGGTCAATCACATCAAGTCCCGGCTGCGTGCCACCGGCGAGCGCGAAGTCGCCTCCCAGCTGGTGGGCAACCTAGTGATGGATGAGCTCAAGAGCCTGGACAAGGTGGCCTATATCCGCTTCGCCTCCGTCTATCGCAGCTTCGAGGACATCCGCGAGTTTGGCGAAGAGATCGCCAAGCTGGAGAAGTAATGCTATCGGGTGGGCAAGGTGATATCCGCTTCGTTTCCACCTATCGCAGCTTCGAGGACATCCGCCTTGTTTATGACAAGAAGCGGTGAAGAGATCGCCAAGCTGGAGAAATAAGCTTCCCAATGTCCGATTACGCTGCGCTAATCGAACCTACAACGCCAATTTTCTCGCTTTGAACGGGAGCCCAGATGTTTAGTCAAGATGATTACCAATGGATGAGTCGGGCCCTCGAACTGGCCCGCCGCGGCCGTTACACCACGGCCCCCAATCCCTGTGTGGGCGCCGTGCTGGTGAAGGCCGGCGTTGTGGTGGGGGAGGGCTGGCACCAGCGTGCCGGTGAACCCCATGCCGAGGTCTATGCCCTGCATGCCGCTGGTGAAGAGGCCCGCGGCGCCACCGCCTATGTGACCCTGGAGCCCTGCTCCCATCACGGTCGCACCCCTCCCTGCGCCGAGGCGCTGATCAAGGCCGGCGTGACCCGGGTGGTGGCGGCCATGGTGGATCCCAATCCCCAGGTGGGGGGGCGCGGCCTGCGCATGCTCTCCGAGGCGGGCATCAAGACCGACTTCGGCCTACTCAGCGCCGAGGCCGAGGCCCTCAATCCGGGCTTCTTCAAGCGGATGCGCACCGCCTTCCCGCAGGTGACTGTCAAGCTCGGCGCCAGCCTGGACGGTCGCACCGCCATGGCGAGCGGCGAGAGCCAGTGGATCACCTCCCCGGAGGCGCGCCGCGACGTGCAGCGGCTGCGTGCCCGCCACGATGCGGTGCTCTCCAGCGCCGAGACTGTGCTGGCCGACGGTGCCTCCCTCAACGTGCGCTGGGACGAGCTGCCGGCCTCGGTCAAGGCAAGTTATCCCAGGGAGACCCTGCGCCAGCCGCTGCGGGTCATCGTCGATTCCCGGAACCGGCTCACCCCTGACCTGCCCCTGTTCCAGAGCGAGAGCCCCGTGCTGCTGGCCCGTCACAAGGTCGACGGGGACTGGCCTGCCTGGGTGCAGCAGCTGACCCTGCCGCTGCTGGATGGCAAGCTGGATCTGGTGAGCCTCTTCATGCTGCTGGCCAAGCAGAACATCAACTCTGTGCTGGTGGAGGCGGGCCCCAGGCTGTGCGGCGCCCTGCTGGCCAAGGGGCTGGTGGACGAGCTGGTGCTCTATCAGGCCCCCAAGCTGCTGGGGGATGAGGGGCGTGGCCTGTTCCACCTGCCGGAGTTGACCAAGCTGTTCCAGGCCCCCAAGCTCCAGCTCAAGGATGTGCGTCTGGTGGGGCAGGACATTCGCATCACAGCGAAAATTGCCTGATTTTTCACTGTCTATCGGGGCCGGTTCGGCCCCGTCATCATCAAGGTGATCTGCATGTTTACCGGAATTATCGAAGCCATGGGCACCCTGGCCGCCCTGCGCCGCCAGGGGGATGACATGGCCCTCACCGTCCATGCGCCGACCCTGGACTTTGGCGACGTCAAGCTGGGCGACTCCATCGCCACCAACGGCGTCTGCCTGACGGTGGTGGCCCTGGGGGACAAGAGCTACACCGCGGACGTTTCCCTTGAGACCCTCTCTCGCACCGGTTTTGCCGAGGCCAAGGTGGGGGATCCGGTGAATCTCGAGAAGGCGCTGATGCCGAGCTCCCGCCTCGGCGGCCACCTGGTCTCGGGCCACGTGGATGGCATAGGCGAGGTGAAGAGCAAGTCCAGCAGCGGCCGCGCCATCGAGTACTGGATCCAGGCGCCACAGGAACTTTCTCGCTACATAGCCGAGAAGGGGTCTATTGCGGTGGATGGCATCAGCCTGACGGTCAACGCCGTGCAGGGGGATCTCTTTCGCCTGACCATAGTGCCCCACACGGCGCAGGAAACCACCATAGCCCGCTGGAAACCGGGCCACAGGGTGAACCTGGAGGTGGATCAAATCGCCCGCTATCTGGAGCGGCTGATGCAGGGCAGGGCGCAGGAGCAGGGCGGATCCAGCCTGACCCTGGAGACTCTGGCCCGATCCGGGTTTATCTGACAGGCAGGCGAGCGGGCAAAATACGGTTCTGTGATCCCGCTCCGATTGAAATGGGGCCCCGCGCCCCCATCTAGCACACAATGATGCAGTATCAAGCCGAGCCGGCAGGCTCAATTCCCCAAGCATGTTGATGGAGTAGCCCATGGCGCTGAGCACAACCCAGGAAATCATTGCCGATATCAAGGCGGGCAAGATGGTGATCCTGATGGATGACGAAGACAGGGAGAACGAAGGGGACCTCATCATGGCCGCCTCCTGTGTCCGTCCGGAGGATATCAACTTCATGGCCCGTTACGGCAGGGGCTTGATCTGCCTGACCCTAACCCGGGATCGCTGCAAGCAGCTGGCGCTGCCGCTGATGGTGGACAGGAACAACGCCCAGTTCTCCACCGCCTTCACCGTGACCATAGAAGCGGCCGAGGGGGTGACCACCGGCATCTCCGCCGCCGACCGCGCCGTCACCGTACAGGCCGCCGTCGCACCGAACGCCAAGGCAGCCGATCTGGTGCAGCCTGGCCACATCTTCCCGCTGATGGCCCAGGATGGCGGCGTGCTGACCCGTGCCGGCCATACAGAAGCGGGCTGCGATCTGGCCCGTCTGGCCGGTTACGAGGCGGCCTCCGTCATCGTCGAGATCCTCAACGAGGATGGGAGCATGGCGCGCCGTCCCGACCTTGAGATCTTCTCCGAGCAGCACGGCATCAAGCTCGGCACCATCGCCGACCTCATCGAGTATCGCAACCAGCATGAGACCACGGTGGAGAAGGTGGCCGAGTGCAAGCTGCCCACCGAGTTCGGGGAGTTTGATCTGGTCACCTTCCGCGACACCATAGACAACCAGGTGCACTTCGCCCTCAAGAAAGGCGAGGTGAAAGCCGACCAGCCGACCCTGGTGCGGGTCCATCTGCACGACGTGCTGAGCGATCTGCTGCTGACGGATCGCCACAGCGCCCGCAGCTGGCCGCTGCCCAAATCCATGGCCCGCATCGCCGAAGAGGGCGGTGTGCTGGTGATCCTGGGGGCCGAAGCCCAGGGCGCCGAGCTGCTGGCCCGGGTCAAAGGCTTTGAAGCCGCCGACAAGGGGCTGGCCCCGGAAGGGGCCAAGTGGCAGGGCACCTCGCGCCGGGTCGGCGTGGGCTCCCAGATCCTCAAGGCGCTCGGGGTCGGCAAGATGCGCCTCTTGAGCTCGCCGAAGAAATACCATGCCCTAGGCGGTTTCGGCCTTGAGGTGGTGGAGTACATCGGCGACTAAGCGCTTTGGTACTCGCTTGACGAAATACCATCCTCGTCAGCGGCTTCGGCCTTGAGGTGGTGGAATACGTCGGCGAACAAGTCCCTGATGGCTTGAATGACTATCATGGCCGCTCGTTGCGGCCATGGTTTTTTGTCGCGGCTCTGTTGTGCTAGAATGCGTGCACTTTTGGCCCCGGCCCCTATTGATTGCACAGAGACAGGATTTCCAATGAAGATTATCGAAGGGAATATCGCCGCTCCCGAGGCGCGTGTTGCTATTGTCGTTGCCCGTTTCAACAGCTTCATCAATGACAGCCTGGTGAACGGCGCGCTGGACGTGCTGAAGCGTCAAGGCCAGGTCCAGGACAGCAATCTCACCCTGGTGCGTGTGCCGGGTGCCGTCGAAATTCCCCTGGCAGCCAAGAAGCTGGCCAAGAGCGGTCAATACGACGCCATAGTCGCGCTCGGTACCGTCATCCGTGGCGGCACCTATCACTTCGAACTGGTGGCGAGCGAGAACGGCAAGGGGCTGGCCCAGGTGATGATGGAGTATGAAATTCCCGTCGCCTTTGGCGTATTGACCACTGAAAACATTGAACAAGCCATCGAGCGCGCCGGTACCAAGGCGGGTAACAAGGGTGCAGAGGCTGCACTGAGCGCGCTCGAAATGATCAACGTCCTGAAACAGCTGGACGTGTAACGAGGAGAAGTACATTGAAACCGTCCGAGCGCCGTAAGGCCCGCCATTGCGCCACCCAAGCCATCTACCAGTGGCAGATGACCCAGGCCAACGTGGGCGACATCGAAGAGCAGTTCAAGATCGATCAGGACACCAAGGGTGTGGACCTGAGCTATTTCCGCGATCTGCTGTTCGGGGTAGCGGTCCACTGCAACGAGCTGGACAAGGTGTTCTCACCTTTCCTCTCCCGTCCGCTGGAAGAAGTGGACATGGTGGACAAGGCGATCCTGCGTCTGGCGACCTACGAGCTGACCCGTCGTGATGATGTGCCGCCGCGCGTGGTGATCAACGAAGCGATCGAACTGGCCAAAGCCTTCGCCGCCGATGACAGCCACAAGTTTGTCAACGGTGTACTGGACAAGGTGATCAAGACGCTGCCCAAGCGTTGATCCCGCCGTCCATCAGCATTCAGTGCTGATAGATGCTCTGTCGCGAGAAGTCGTCAGCAAGGTGAAGAGCTGCGCAGGGGCCGGAGTGTATAGAGATACATGAGGAGCCCGAGCAGCAGATGAGCCTTGATCACTATGTCGCAGCAAGCGCATCAACAGCATCTAAGAGAGGAGCCAGCTTAACCGCTGGCTTTTTACTGTATGGGTGAATTTGAGCTGATTGAGAAGTACTTCAAGGTCCCCCACGCCCGCAAGGACGTGGTGATGGGCCCAGGGGATGACTGCGCCCTGCTGACCCTGCCCGCCGATACCATGCTGGCGGTGAGCACCGATACCCTGGTGAGTGGCGTGCACTTCTTCCCGGACATGGATCCGGTGGATCTGGGCTACAAGGCGCTGGCGGTCAACCTCTCCGATCTCGCCGCCATGGGGGCCGAGCCGCGCTGGGTCTCCCTGGCGCTGACCCTGCCCGCCGTCAACGAGGCCTGGGTCGCGGGCTTTGCGGAAGGGTTCCTCGAGCTCGCCGAATATTACAATGTGGCCCTGGTGGGGGGAGACATGACCCGCGGGCCACTCTCCATCACCGTCTCGGTGAAGGGATCCGTGCCGGCCGGCCGTGCCCTGATGCGCAGCGGCGCCAGGGTAGGGGACGGCATCTATGTTACCGGCACCCTGGGGGATGCAGCTCTGGCCCTCTCCCATCTGCTGGGCAAGCGCACCCTCAACGAGAACCAGCTGGCGGCCGTGCTGCCCAGGCTCGATCATCCCCATCCCCGCATCCTGGCCGGTCAGGGCTTGCGCGGGCTGGCGAGCAGCGCGCTGGATCTCTCCGACGGCCTGGCTTCCGATCTCGGCCATATCCTCAAGGCGTCCGGTGTGCGGGCACAGATAGATCTGGACCTGCTGCCTCTCTCGCCCGTGTTGCAGGACGCCGTGCCCGCACGGGATGCCTGGCAGCTGGCGCTGGCCGGTGGCGATGACTACGAGCTCTGCTTCACTGTGCCACAGGAGCATCACGGTGCCCTGGACACGGCGCTGGCCAACTGTGGCGTCAGGTTCACCCGCATCGGCCGCATCCAGGCCGGCGACCCCGGCATCGACTATGTGCAGGATGAGCAGCCGGTCGAGCTTCATCTCAAGGGCTGGGATCACTTCGCATGAGCTTTTTCAAGATAAGGCCCGAGCTGAACAGCCTGAGCCTGAAGAACCCGCTCCACTGCCTGGCGCTGGGCTTTGGTGCCGGTCTCTCCCCCAGGGCGCCGGGCACCATGGGGACCCTGGTGGCCATTCCGCTCTACCTGCTGGTGAGCGGTCTGCCGACCCCCTGGTTCATCGCCCTGCTGGCTGTGGGGTTCGTGGCGGGTATTCGCATCTGTCAGGCGGCCACCGATGCCATCGGCATGCCGGATCACGGTGCCATCGTCTGGGACGAGGTGATAGGCTTCGGCGTCACCATGATAGCGGCGCCCGCCGGCTGGGAGTGGGTGCTGGCCGGCTTCGTGCTGTTCCGGCTGTTCGACGTGCTCAAGCCCTGGCCCATCTCCTGGTTCGATCGCCGTATCCATGGCGGGCTCGGCATCATGCTGGATGACCTCATCGCCGGTCTGTTTGCCCTGCTCTGCATGCAGTTGCTGGCTCGCTGGTAAGGCGGGTCGGCGGTCACGGCGGGCTCGGCATCATGCTGGATGACCTCATCGCCGGTCTGTTCGCCCTGCTCTGCATGCAGTTGCTCGCCCGCTGGTAAGGCGGGTCGGCGGTCGCGACCGTCATGGCGGGCTTGGCCTTCGATGCCGCGCAGTCTCATCCTCTGCCTGCCCGCTCTTTCCATACAATTAAGCTTCAGGCGCAGTTCCTTGGTGGGACTGTGCCTTTTTGTATGCAATCCCCCCGGCTTGTCCGGTGACGGCGCGCCGGGCTCTGGCAGATCATTCTGAGTTGACCCTATTTATCTCTGCTTAGTTTTCCTTCATCCAGATATGCTGCCGTTAAAAAATCATTTCACATAAATATTCACTACTCATTCGAAGCTGCGTAGTCTGTATTGAATAGTGGATTCGATTGCTTGTTACATCTTTGTTGAAATTTAAATAAGCTAATCTCTCGCATTGCCATCACAATCTCTGTTAATGTGATATTTATCGACATTTTGCGCCAGTGGCGAGTGCGTTATCTGCGCAAAGTATTGCGAAATTGTATAACTGGATCATTTACACCCGCGGGCAAACCGACTAACTTACTCGCGGGTTATTCCAAAAAAATGCAAAAAACCCGCCCGGATCGCTGGTTTGGCTGCCTCATGGATTGAGCGTTTATTACACAAGACAAGCTCTCAACATAAGTACCAAGGCACAACCAGCATCTGCGGCTGATTTACGGACGAATTATTTGGGACGGATGTCCCCCGCAGAGGTAACCATGTCCTTGCTCGAAGTGAAAAACTTGCGGATCGAGTACCCCTCCCGCTATGGGGTGCTGGCCGCGGTCAAGGATCTCTCTTTTTCCGTGGAAAAAGGCGAGATCGTCGGCGTAGTCGGTGAATCAGGTGCCGGCAAGTCCACCATAGGCAATGCCGTCATCGATCTGTTGAGCCCGCCCGGTCGCATCGCCCGTGGCGATATCTACCTCAACGGCGAGCTCATCTCCGGCAAGAGCCAGAACGAGATGCGGGCCATCCGTGGCTCCCGTATCGGCTTCATCTTCCAGGATCCCATGACCTCCCTCAATCCGCTGTTCACCGTTGAACAGCAGTTGGTGGAGACCATACTGGCCAATACCGATCTCAATCGCGAGGCCGCCTTTGCCAAGGCCCTCGAGCTGATGGGGGCGGTCGGGATACCGCAGCCGGAAATCCGCATCAAGCAGTACCCGCACCAGTTCTCCGGTGGCATGCGCCAGCGGGTGGTCATCGCCATAGCGCTGTCGGGGGATCCCGAGCTCATCATCGCCGATGAGCCGACCACGGCGCTGGATGTCTCCATTCAGGACCAGATCCTCCAGCTCATCCGCAACCTCTGCAAGGAGCGTCAGGTGGGCTGCATGCTGGTGACCCACGACATGGGCGTGGTCTCCAACGTCACCGACAAGGTGGCTGTCATGTATCGCGGGGATCTGGTGGAGTTCGGCACCACAGAACAGGTGCTGGGTCGCCCCAGTCACCCCTATACCCGCAGCCTCATCTCGGCGGTGCCCCGTTCGGATGTGAAGCTGGTGCGCTTCCCTCTGGTCTCCTACATCGAAGACGCCAGTGCGCCGGATCTCAGCATAGATCTCAAGACTCACTGGCTCGGCCAGAGTCAGGACGAGCGCAGCTATGAAGGTGCCCTGCTGCGGGTGGAGAACGTGGATCTGAAGTTCGTCACCAAGGATTCCATCTTCCCGAGCCGCCGCCAGTACGTGCGCGCCTGCAACAACATCAGCTTCGAGATCTTCGAAGGGGAGACCTTCGGTCTGGTGGGAGAGTCGGGCTCCGGCAAATCCACCATAGCCCGTGCCATCACAGGCCTCTATCCGCCCGATACCGGCAAGATCTTCTTCGAGGGGATCGACCTCACCGCGCTCAAGGGTGAGCATGAGCGCCGCCCGCTGCGCCGCCAGATGCAGATGGTGTTCCAGAACCCTTACTCCTCGATGAACCCGCGCATGAAGGTGCGTGACATCATCGCCGAGCCGATCCGCTTCCACAAACTGGCGAGCAGCGAGAGCCAGATCCAGGGCATAGTGAGCGATTTGCTGGATCATGTCGGTCTTGGCCGCGGGGCAGGGGTCAAGTATCCCCACGAGTTCTCCGGTGGTCAGCGCCAGCGCATCTCCATCGCCCGCGCCCTGGCGACCCGGCCGCGCTTCCTCATCTGCGACGAGCCCACCTCGGCGCTGGATGTCTCGGTGCAGGCCCAGATCCTCAACCTGCTCAAGGATTTGCAGCAGGAGCTTGGGCTCACCATGCTGTTCATCAGCCACGATCTGCCGGTCATCCGCCAGATGTGCGATCGCATCGGCGTGATGCAGCACGGCCACCTGGTGGAGGTAGCCGAGACCGAAAAACTGTTTACCAATGCCGAGCATGAGTACAGCCGCAAGCTGATCTCCCTCATGCCGGAATTTAAGGGAATGTCCCGCGAGGGGCTGGAAATCGCAAGCTAGGAAAGCACCGGTTCGCCGGTTTGTCTGTCAATAAAAAGCCAAAAGCATGGAGAAAGACATGAAGAAAGGATTATCCAAGATCGCCATGGCGCTGTTCGCCGCTGGTCTCGCGTTCAACGTTTCTGCCGCCGACATCAAGGTTGCCGTCGCCTCTGACGCCACCTCGCTGGACCCGCAGGAGCAGCTCTCCGGTCAGACCCTGGAGATGTCTCACCTGGTGTTCGATCCCCTGATGCGTTACACCCAGGATCTGCAATTCGAGCCGCGTCTGGCCGAGAAGTATGAGCGCATCGACGACAAGACCGTCCGTTTCCACCTGCGCAAGGGTGTCAAGTTCCACTCCGGCAACGACTTCACCGCCGATGACGTGGTATGGACCGTCAACCGTCTGAAGGCCTCCCCGGACTTCAAGGCGATCTTCGACCCCATCGCCGAAGCCAAGAAGGTGGATGACTTCACCGTGGATCTCGTCACCGCCAAGCCGTTCCCGCTGGTGCTGCAGACCGTCACCTACATCTTCCCGATGGACTCCAAGTTCTACAGCGGCAAGGATGAAGCCGGCAAGGACAAGGCCGCCATCGTCAAGAACGGCGACTCCTATGCCTCTACCCATGTTTCCGGTACTGGTCCGTTCAGCGTCAAGTTCCGCGAGCAGGGCGTCAAGCTGGAGTATGCCCGCAACGCCAACTACTGGGACAAGGCCTCCAAGGGCAACGTCCAGAACCTGACCGTGGTGCCGATCAAGGAAGACGCGACCCGCGTAGCCGCCCTGCTGGGTGGTGACGTGGACATGATCTACCCGGTTGCCCCGAACGATCTGGAGCGCGTGAAGAACGGCAAGGATTCCCAGCTGGTGACCTTGTCCGGTACCCGCGCCATCATCATCGAGCTGAACCAGAACACCAACCCGGCGCTCAAAGACAAGCGCGTGCGTCAGGCAATCAACTACGCCATCAACCAGGTGGGCATAGTCGACAAGATCAACAAGGGCTTCGGTACCCCCGCTGGCCAGCTGAGCCCGAAAGGCTATGCCGGTTACAACGAGGCGCTCAAGCCCCAGTATGATCTGGCCAAGGCCAAGGAGCTGATGAAGGAAGCCGGTTACGAGAAGGGCTTCAAGATGACCTTCATCTCCCCGGCTGCCCGCTACGTCAACGACGTCAAGATCGCCCAGGCCGTCTCCGCCATGCTGTCCAAGATCAACATCAAGGTGGATCTGAAGACCATGCCGGTTGCCCAGTACTGGCCCGAGTTTGACAAGTGCGCCTCCGACATGCAGTTGATCGGCTGGCACTCCGACACCGAAGACAGTGCGAACTTCTTCGAGTTCCTGACCTTCACCAAGGATGCCAAGACCGGCATGGGTCAGTACAACTGCGGCGGTTATGCCAACGCAGAAGCTGACAAGATGGTGATGGAAGCGAACACCGAAACCGATCCGGCCAAGCGTGCCGCCATCCTGCAGAAGGTGGAAGCCATGCTGATCGACGACGCTGCCTACGTGCCCTTGCACTGGGAAGACCTGGCCTACGGTGCCAAGAAGAACGTCGACATCAAGCCTGTGGTCAACGTGATGAACTTCCCTTACCTGGGTGACCTGGTGGTCAACAAGTAAGTGAAGCGCTAAGGAAGGACCTGGCGGGGTGCCCATGGGTGCCCCGCCATTAACAGAAGCCTGTGCCAAGACACAGGCCACGTAGAAGGACAAGCATGTTTACATTCCTGCTGAAACGGTTCTATCAGGCCGTGATAGTGATGTTCGTCATCAGCCTGGTCGCCTTCTCCATCCAGGACAACCTGGGGGATCCGCTGCGCGAGCTGGTGGGACAATCCGTCTCCGAGTCCGTGCGCCAGGAGCTGCGCGACAAGATGGGCCTCAACGATCCCTTTTTGGTGAAATACAGCCGCTTCTTGCAGAACGCGGTGCAAGGGGATCTGGGCACCTCCTATTTCTTCAAGCGACCGGCCCTCGAGGTGATCCTCGACAAGCTGGTGGCTACCCTTGAGCTGGTGTTTGCTGCCGCGCTCATCATCGTCGTGGTCTCCATTCCGCTGGGGGTTTATTCGGCGATAAGGCCGCGCAGTTTCCTGACCAAGCTCATCATGGCGGTGAGCAGCATCGGCATCTCGATCCCGGTCTTCCTGACCGCCATCATGCTGATGTACCTCTTCTCCATCCAGCTGGGCTGGCTGCCGGCCTATGGTCGTGGCGAGACCTACAACCTGCTGGGCTGGGAGTCGGGTTTCTTCACCTGGGACGGTATCAAGCACCTGATCCTGCCTGCGGTGTCCCTCTCCTCCATCATGCTGCCGCTGTTCATCCGGCTGGTACGCTCCGAGATGCTGGAGCAGCTCTCCTCCGAGTACGTGAAGTTCGCCCGTGCCAAGGGGCTGGACAACAACAAGGTCTACTACAGCCACGCCCTCAAAAACACCATGCTGCCGGTCATCACAGTCGGCGGCGTGCAGATCGGCACCATGGTGGCCTACACCATACTGACCGAGAGCGTGTTCCAGTGGCCGGGGACGGGTTTCCTGTTCCTCGAGGCGATCCACAGGGTCGATACCCCGCTGATCACCGCTTACGTCATCTTCGTGGGCCTTATCTTCGTGGTGACCAATACCCTGGTCGACCTGCTCTACGGGTTCATCAACCCGACCGTCAACCTGACCGCCAAGGGGTAACAGATGACTAATGCTGTAACTGCAAGCCCAAGCCGTTGGGCGCGATTCAAGAACTCTGACATCGTCTACTACTTCCTGCGGGACAAGGTAGCCATGTTCAGCTTTGCGGTGTTTGTGGTGTTCGTACTGGCGGCGCTGCTGGCACCCTGGCTGGCACCGCACAACGTCTATGATCAGACCAGCTTCGATCTGATGGATGCGGAGCTGCCGCCCTCCTGGCTGGAAGGGGGCGAGGCGCGCTTCTGGCTCGGCACCGACAACCAGGGACGGGACATCTGGAGCACCATCCTCTATGGCGCCCGCATCTCGTTGACCATAGGCCTGTTCGCCGTCGGCCTGCAGCTGGTGCTCGGCATCGTCATCGGCCTTATCGCCGGTTACTTCGGTGGTCGCATCGACAACCTGCTGATGCGCTTTGCCGACGTGCAGCTGTCGTTCTCCACCATGATGGTGGCCATCATCATCTCCGCCATCTTCCAAGCGACCTTTGGCTCAGAGTTCTACTCGAAGTTCGCCATCCTGATGCTGGTGGTGATCATCGGCATCGCCGAATGGCCCCAGTATGCCCGGACGGTGCGCGCCTCCGTGCTGGCGGAGAAGAAGAAGGAGTACGTGGAAGCGGCCCAGGTGATGGGGTTCCGTGCCCCGCGCATCATGTTCCGCCACATACTGCCGAACTGCCTGTCGCCCATCCTGGTCATCTCCACTGTGCAGGTGGCGAACGCCATCATGAGCGAGGCGGCACTCTCCTTCCTTGGTCTGGGGATGCCGGTTGATCAGCCCTCGCTCGGTTCGCTTATCAGCGTCGGCTTCAACTACATCTTCTCCGGCTCCTGGTGGATCACCGCCTTCCCGGGCATCTGCCTGGTGGTGCTGGTGCTGGTCATCAACCTGCTGGGTGACTGGCTGCGGGATGTGTTTAACCCGAAGATCTACAAAGGGTAAGAAGGGTCAGACACGCAGAAAACAAGAAGGGCGCCATCAGGCGCCCTTCTTTTGTTTGATCGCGTTAACCGCTTGATCAGGCTTGCAGCCAGGCCTCTATGCTGGCCTGAATGCCCGTGGCATCCAGCCCCAGCTGGGCATAGATCTCCTCCTGGGTGCCTTGCTCCACGAAGCGATCCGGCAAACCGAGGTTGAGCACAGGTTTGCACTGCTTGGCACGCATCAGCAGCTCGTTCACCGCAGAGCCAGCCCCGCCCATGATGGCGTTGTCCTCGAGAGTGACAAACTGATCGTGGGAGGCGGCAAGGGAGAGCACCAGCGCCTCGTCCATGGGCTTGACGAAGCGCATGTCCACCAGGGTGGCGTCCAGCGCCTCGGCGGCGGCCCTGGCTTGATGCAGCAGGGTACCAAACGCCAATATGGCGGTGCCCTTGCCTTCACGAATGACGCGACCCTTGCCGAGTGCCAGCGCTGTCATCTCGCTCTGGATCTCGGTGCCGCAGCCGCTGCCACGGGGATAGCGCACCGCCGCGGGCTGGTTGCACTGATAGCCGGTGTAGAGCATCTGGCGGCACTCGTTCTCGTCGGACGGCGTCATCACCACCATGTTCGGCACTGTGCGCAGGAAGCTGATGTCGAAGGCCCCCTGATGGGTAGGGCCGTCGGCACCCACCAGACCGGCGCGGTCTATGGCGAACAGCACCGGCAGGTTCTGCAGCGCCACGTCGTGGATCAGCTGGTCATAGGCCCGTTGCAGGAAGCTTGAATAGATGGCAACCACGGGTTTCTTGTCGGCGATGGCAAGGCCGGCGGCGAAGGTGACCGCATGCTGCTCGGCGATGGCCACGTCGAAGTAGCGATCCGGGTACTGCTGGCTGAACTTGACCAGCCCCGAGCCCTCGCGCATGGCGGGGGTGATGCCGACCAGCCGCTCGTCCTTGGCGGCCATGTCGCACAGCCACTGGCCGAAGATGGCTGAGAAGGTCGGCTTGCCGCCGGCGCTCTTGGGCAGGGCGCACTCGTCCGGGTTGAACTTGGGCACGGCGTGGTAACCGATGGGGTCTTTCTCGGCAGGCTCGTAGCCCTTGCCCTTCTTGGTCTTGACGTGCAGCAGCTGGGGACCCTTGAGGTTGCGCATGTTGCGCAGGGTCTCGACCAGAGCGTGGATGTCGTGGCCGTCGATGGGGCCTATGTAGTTGAAGCCGAACTCCTCGAACAGGGTGCCTGGCACCACCATGCCCTTGAGGTGCTCCTCGGCCCGCTTGGCCAGCTCCTTGACCGGCGGCAGCCCCGCCAGCACCTTCTTGCCGCCTTCGCGGATGGTGGTGTAGAGCTTGCCGGACATCAGCCTGGCCAGGTGGTTGTTGAGCGCCCCGACATTTTCGGAGATGGACATCTCGTTGTCATTGAGCACCACCAGCATGTCCTTGTGGACGTCGCCGGCGTGGTTGAGGGCCTCGAAGGCCATGCCCGCCGTGATGGCGCCGTCACCTATGACGGCCACCACCTTGCGGCCCAGCCCCTCGCTCTCGGCGGCAACCGCCATGCCGAGGGCGGCACCTATGGAGGTGCTGGAGTGGCCCACGCTGAGCACGTCGTACTCGCTCTCTTCCCGCCAGGGGAAGGGGTGCAGGCCATCTTTCTGGCGAATGGTGTGAATGCGCTCGCGCCGACCTGTCAGGATCTTGTGGGGATAGGCCTGATGACCCACATCCCACACCAAGCGATCGAAGGGGGTGTTGTAGACGTAATGCAGCGCCACCGTCAGCTCGACTGTGCCGAGGCCGGAGGCGAAGTGGCCGCTGGAGCGGCTCACCGAGCGCAGCAGATACTCACGCAGCTCTTCGCACAGAATGGGCAGCCGCTCTTTGGGCAGGGATCGCAACTCGACCGGCGTATCCGCGAGGGCCAGGTTGGGGAAATCGCTAATATCAACGCTCATATTGTTACTGTTATCCAGCGTTTAGTGGGTTCGCTCGATGATGTAATCGGCAAACGCTTCCAGAATGTCGGTATTGTAGGGCAAGGATTGCAGGGCTGTTAAGGCCTTGTCATGCAGTTCGCGAGCCAGCTCACGGGCAGGGTCGAGACCGAGCAGGGCCGGATAGGTGCTCTTCTCCTGCGCCAGATCCGAACCTTGCGGCTTGCCGAGGGTGGCGGTGTCGCCCGTGATGTCGAGGATGTCATCCTGCACCTGGAAGGCGAGCCCGATGGCGGCGGCATAGGTTTGCAGCGCGGCCAGGGTGGCAGGCGCCACGTCGGCCTTGCACAGGGCCCCCAGGGTGACGGCGCACTCGATGAGGGCTCCCGTCTTGTGGCGGTGCACCTGCTCCAGCTCGGCCAGGCTGATGCGGCGGCCTTCGGCCTCCAGATCCAGCGCCTGACCGCCGCACATGCCGAGATAGCCGGAGGCGCGTGCCAGGGCGCTCAGCATCCGTACCCGGTTGGCCAGCAGCTCGTCGGGGAGGGGATGGTCCGCCAGTATGGAGAATGCCAGGGTCTGCAGGGCATCACCGGCCAGGATGGCGGTGCCTTCATCGAATGCCTTGTGCACTGTCGGTTGGCCGCGGCGCAGATCGTCGTTGTCCATGGCGGGCAGATCGTCGTGCAGCAGGGAGTAGGCGTGAATGCACTCCACCGCGGCGGCGGGGCCGTCAAGGCGCTCGCTTGGCACCCCCAGCATCTCGCCCACGGCGTAGACCAGGAAGGGGCGTACCCGTTTGCCGCCGAGCAGCAGGCCGTATTTCATCGCGTCCCGCAGGCGCGGCGCCATGGCGGGCAGAGCCTCAAGCTGTGCCGAGAGGCAGTCGTCGATGCGGCGCCGGTGCAGGCGGGAGAAATCGTCCAGGGTCACTCACTCCTCTCCTTGCTCTGATCGAAAGGGGACCGCCTGTTCGCTGCCGTCGGCCTGGGTCAGGAGGATCTGGATCTTCTGCTCGGCTTGCTCCAGCTTCTGCTGGCCGGCCCGCACCAGATGGATGCCCTGTTCGAATTGTTTGAGTGCTTCCTCGAGGGGGAGCGACCCCTGTTCGAGTTGATGCACTATGGTTTCCAGCTCTTCCAGGGTGGCATCAAAACTCAGACGGTCGATTTTTTTACTGGCCATGTCCATCCTCGGGGATTGAAAAAAACGGCTCATCTTAACATCGACCGGGCACAGGGGGGAGGCAGAAAAGTGTGCCGCCCTCAAACTATCCTGACCGCGGCCGATAACAGGGGGCTGGCATCCATCTATTGCCGACGTGTTATGAAGGCGTGCCGGGCTTGCTGCCAGGGGCGCAATAGCAGAAAATTCAACGCAATATAAATAAATGGCAAGTTCGGCGACAGGAGTAGGGATGTGGATTTAGGCAGTCTGATAGGCATAGTGCTGGGATTCGGGGTCGTGGTGTACGGCATGTTGCTGGGTGGCCCCATGAACATGTATGTGGATATGCCCTCGGTCTATATCACCATACTGGGCTCCCTCTTCATCTGCATGATGAAGTTCAACCTCAGCCAGTTCCTGATGGCATTCAAGGTCGCGGGCAAGGCCTTCATGTACAAGGGCGACAAGCTCGATGACCTGATTGCCAAGGCGGTGGAGCTGGCGGACGCGGCCCGCAAGGGGGGCTTTCTGGCCCTGGAGGCGGCGGAGATCCCCAATGCCTTCATGAAGAAGGGCATCGACATGCTGGTGGACGGCCATGACGCCGACGTGGTGCGCGCCGTGATGGAAAAAGACATAGAGTTGACCTCGGAGCGCCACGTCATCGCCATCAAGGTGTTTCGCTCCCTGGGGGATCTCGGCCCCGCCATGGGGATGATAGGCACGCTAGTGGGGCTGGTGGCCATGCTGGCGAACATGAGTGATCCCAAGTCCATAGGCCCGGCCATGGCGGTGGCCTTGCTGACGACCCTCTATGGCGCCATCGAAGCCAACATGGTGGCCATTCCCATCGCCGACAAGCTGGAGCTGCGCAGCGGCGAGGAGCAACTGAGCCGCACCCTGATCCTCGACGCCATCATGGGCATCCAGGACGGCCAGAACCCTCGCGTGATCCAGGCCATGCTGCAGAACTACCTCAACCAGTCCAAACGCAACAACGGGCTCGACTAGGAGGCCCCATGGCAAAGTGCAAGTGTCCTCCTCCCGGCCTGCCGGGCTACATGGGTACCTTCGCCGATCTCATGTCCCTGTTGATGTGCTTCTTCGTGCTGCTGCTCTCCTTTGCGGAGATGGATGTGCAGAAGTTCAAGCAGATCGCCGGCTCCATGGAGAAGGCGTTCGGGGTGCAGAACATCCTGGAGGTGAAGGATATTCCCAAGGGAACCTCGGTCATCGCTCAGGAGTTTCGCCCTGGCCGGCCTGAACCGACCCCCATCGACACCATCATGCAGCAGACCATCGACATGACCCAGACCGAGCTGGATTTTCAGCCCGGGGATGCGGATCAGGCGGGGGGGCATGACAAGACCGAGGGTCAGCAGAGCGGTGGCGACACCGCCCAGCAGGCTCAGAAGGCGCAGGCGCAGTCCAACGAACTGGCCAAGGCGCTGGCCGAGCAGATGCAGGCCCAGATCCAGGACGGGGCCATAGAGATAGAGGCGCTGGGTCAGCAGATCATCATTCGCATCCGCGAGAAGGCGGCGTTCCCGGCGGGCTCCGCCTTCCTGCAGCCCCAGTTCTGGCCGGTGATCCGTAAAGTGGCGACCCTGCTCAAGGATGTGCCCGGGGAGATCACCGTCTCCGGTCATACCGATGACGTCGCCACCGAAGACGAGCTGTTCCAGTCCAACTGGGAGCTTTCGTCCCAGCGGGCGGTGGCGGTGGCCCACCAGATGATCAAGGTGCCCGGCTTTGACGGCAACCGCCTGGTGGTGCAGGGAATGGCGGACTCCCAGCCTTTGGTGCCGAACAACAGCCCGGAGAACCGGCGCATGAACCGGCGGGTGGAGATCGCCATCATGCAGGGCAAACCGACGGTATCTGCCCCTATCGGCGTGGCTGATCCCAAGTAGCGTTCGCAATAAAGCGCTATCCCGCTGGCAGCGGTTGTCTCCGATAACCGCTGCTTCTCTTTTTCTGTTGAGTCGGAGTTGCCTAGCATAGGGCCTCCGCTCGTCGCATGTTCAGGCAAATCGGGTGAGAACAGTGGCCGATTGAACCGCGCCTCTGCGGTTCGCCCGCCCATCAGTCACTTCCAATGCGCCGCCTGTCGCGCGGCAATGCGCTCTCATCTCCCCCCTGATCTCATGCCGCTCCCCCGTGGCCTTGTAGACCTCCCGCGTTATGTACGATGCCGTACAGAACTGCGCGCTGCCCCGTGTTACATCTTCGTCACGGCGAATGGATAGCACCCGGGCTGCCGGATGTGCGTTTTTTCAGCCCTCCAGGAAGGAACCACCATGAACCATATCTTCAGTGCCAGCTTGCTCCTCACCGGACTGCTGTTGCTCCCGTTAGCCAGCCACGGCGCCGAGCTCACCGACGACACCGATGCCGCGCAGTCGATGCCATCTGAATCGTCGACCATGGAGTCCTCGACGCTGGAATATGTCGAGGACTCGGTCATCACCACCAAGATCAAGGCGGGGCTTGCGGCCGAGCAGATGTCCAGCCTGGTCAATATCCATGTCGATACCGATGATGCCGGGGAGGTCACCCTGAGTGGCGGCGCGGTGGATCAGGCGGCGCTGGACAAGGCCGTCGCGATTGCCATGGGCGTCGAGGGGGTGACCTCTGTCAAGAATGACATCAAGGTCGGGACCGAGCGCTAGGCAAACGCCCGACGAGCCCTCAGGCCCTGGCACCCTGCCCTGCAGGGGAACCCTTGACCCTGCAGATCCGGCACGCTGCCTGTGTGGCTACCGCCACCGGTCGATGGCTGCCCTTAGACACGTCGCCCGTTCGGGGTTGCCACTCTGTCGTCAGGGTGGCCAGCCTTGAAACCGACCACCACACCGGCGGCCATGAGCCGGGCGACGCCACAGGCGCTGGTGCTGTCGGGCTCCTGGACTGCGCTCGGTATGGGCAGGCTGACAAGCGAGCTCGACGCCCTTGCCGTCCCGGCCGGAGAGCATTGGGTCATCGACGCCTCTGGCATCGAGGCCCTCGATACGGCCGGGGCCTGGATCCTGCAGACACTGCTGCGCCGGCTGCGTGACGAGGCGGTCGGCGTCGAATTGCGCCAACTGCGCCCGGAGTTCGCCAGGCTGTTCGATGCCCTGGCTCAGGAGGCCGCTCCGGGGCCCACATTTCTACCCCGGCCTCTGTCCCGCCTGGAAAGCCTGGGTCAGGGCACGGTGACCCTGCTGGCACAAGGCTGCGCCCTGCTCGCCTTCATCGGCGAGTGCACCTTCGCCTTGGGTGGCTGGCTGGCCCATCCGACACGGATTCGCTGGCGCCCAATTCTTTACAACATCCGCAGCGCAGGTGTCGATGCCCTGCCCATCGTCGGTTTGCTCTCCTTTCTGCTCGGCATCGTCGTCGCCTATCAGGGGGCCGCGCAGCTGCGCCTCTATGGCGCCAACATCTTTGTCGTCGATCTGGTCGCGCTCTCGATGCTGCGAGAGTTTGCTCCGCTGATCACCGCCATCATAGTCGCCGGCCGCTCCGGTTCCGCCTACGCGGCGCAGATCGGCACCATGGCGGTGACCGAGGAGATCGACGCCATGCGCACCATAGGCATTGCACCACTCGACATGCTGGTGCTGCCCAAGGCGCTCGCTCTCCTGATCACTCTCCCCCTGCTCACCCTCTTCGCCGATCTCTTCGGCGTCCTGGGGGGCATGCTGATGGCGCACATCCAGCTGGACGTCGGCACGGCCGAATTCCTCGATCGCTTCGTCAAGACGGTGAGCGTCACGGATCTGCTGATCGGCATCGGCAAGGCGCCGGTATTTGCCGCCATCATAGTGACCGTTGGCTGCTTCCAGGGGTTTCAAACCAAGGGAGGAGCCGACAGCGTCGGACGGCAAACCACGCGCAGCGTCGTCCACTCCATCTTTATGGTGATAGTGGCCGATGCGCTCTTCTCGGTTGCTTTCAGCGCCCTGGATCTCTGAGATGAAGGCGCCAGATGGCAGTGTCACCCCGGCCATCATCATCAGCCAGCTGATGACGCGCTTTGGCGAGCATGTGGTCCATGACGGGATCGATCTGGTGGTCAACCACGGCGAGATCTTCGCGCTGATCGGCGGCTCGGGATCGGGCAAGTCGACCCTGCTGCGGGAGATCATCCTGCTTCAGCAACCCGAGTCGGGCTCGATCCGGGTGCTCGGGGTCGATCTCGCCAACATCGAAGACGCCGACGCCCTTGCCCTGCGCCAGCGCTGGGGGGTCATGTTTCAGAGTGGCGGCTTGTTCGGCTCCCTGACCGCCAGGGAAAACGTGGGTCTGCCGCTGCGTGAGCACACCGAACTCGCACAGGGGCTGATCGACGACATCGCCGACAGGAAGCTGGCGATGAGCGGCCTGGAGCCGGTCGTGGGTGATCAGTACCCGGCCGAGCTGAGCGGCGGCATGCTAAAGCGCGTCTCGCTGGCACGAGCCCTGGCCCTCGATCCCGAACTGCTCTTTCTCGATGAGCCGACTGCAGGTCTGGACCCCGAAAGCGCTGGCGAGATAGAGAGTCTGATCCGCAAGTTACGCGATCTGTTCGGCCTGACCATAGTCCTTATCACCCACGATCTCGATCTGCTGTGGCAGGTGGCCGACCGCGTCGCCGTGCTCGGCGACGGCAAGGTGCAGGGGATAGGGTCGATGACAGCGCTGGCAGAGATGGATCTGCCGGCAATCCGGCCATTCTTCGAGGGCCCGCGGGGGCGGGCCGCCGAGCAACGCAGCGAGGGGACATGATGGAAACCAAGGTCAGTTATGCCCTGGTAGGGGGTTTTGTCGTCATCCTCGGCACCCTGCTGGTGGCTGTCATCCTCTGGCTCGCCTCGGGAGGGGCTTTCCAGAAGGCATACGATCTCTATCTGGCGATCTCGGAGGAGTCGGTCGCCGGCCTCAATCTCAATGCACCGGTCAAATACAACGGTGTCGATGTCGGCAGGGTCAGGCAGATACGGCTCGATCCGGCCAATCCCGAGCAGGTCAATCTGCTGTTTGCCATCGAGCGCGGCACGCCGATCAGGCAGGACACTGTGGCCGTGCTCAAGACACAGGGCCTGACGGGGATCGCCTATGTCGAGCTGAGCGGCGGGGCCAGCGACATGCCCCTGTTGCAGGCCACCCCTGGCTATCAGTATCCGGTGATCCGCACCCATCCATCGCTTGCTGCTCGCCTCGAGAACGTCCTCACCAGCGTGTTGGCCAAGCTGGACAGTACCTCGAACAGCCTCAACGCCCTGCTCGGTCCGGAGAATCAGGCGGCCTTCCAGAGCACCCTGACCGACATTGCCCGGGTGGCGCATACCCTGGCCGCGCGCAACGAGAGCATAGATGCCGCTCTTAAGGATGCGGCCAGGGTGATGAAAAACAGCGCAAGCGCGAGCCACGAGCTCGCCCCCCTGATCGCGCGTATCGGGCGGGCGGCGGATGCCGTCGAGAAGATGGGCAATGAGATCGCCGGCACCAGTGCCAGCGCAGGCAAGACCCTCAACGCGGTCGGCAGCGACATCAACCGCTTCACGGCGGAGAGCCTGCCCCAGCTGGAACGCCTGCTCGGCGAGCTCAGCGTGTTGACGACCTCGCTGCGCCGTCTCAGCGAGCAGACCGAACGCAACCCCTCCGGGCTCCTGTTCGGCCGCAAGCCGGTGCCGGATGGCCCGGGAGAATCATCCGAAGGAGGGAAACAGCCATGATCCGCCAGCCACCACCTCCCTTTACCCGGCTCGCCGTCGCCGCGCTGTTGCTGCTCCTGCCCGCTGCCTGCAGCATGTTCGATGCGGCCAAGGTGCCGCCACCGGCCTTCTATTCGCTCTCCGGGGTGGGCGCATCCCCCCCGACCAAGGCCGCAGCGGCCAGACTGGGCGCCGCGCCTACGCTGATCGTCAACCCACCACGTGCCGCCCCTGGTTTCGACAGCCAGCGGATCATCTATGTTCGCGAGCCCTATCAGCTGGAGTATTTCGCGCACAGTGAATGGATCGATACGCCCGCCCGGATGATAGCCCCACGCATTGTCGCCGCACTCGAGGGCACGGGGGCCTTTCGCGCCGTCGTCCTGGCTCCCAGTGCGGCTGCGGGGGATCTGCGCCTCGATGTCGAAATCATCCGCCTGCAGCAGGAGTTCGACAGATCACCCAGCCGTACCCGCTTCACGCTGCGGGCCTACCTGGTGGACAGCGACAGCCGCCAGGTGCTGGCCTGGCGCGAATTCGACGAGACAGTGCCAGCACCGCAGGCCAATCCCTACGGCGGCGTGATGGCGGCCAATAGTGCCGTTCAGCAGGCCGTGCAGCGCCTGGCCAGCTTCTGTGCCGGCGCCACAGGCAACTGGCGCCCCTCACCCGGGGCGCGCCGCTGAACCGCAGACATGGCAGGGAAAAGGGGGCAGGCACAGGCCGGGGAGCTGCAGGCTCCCTTGGTTCTGACATCTGGATGGGGCTTCATCTTGATGCCTGAGGCTCAGCCTCTCCTGTCGGCGGGTTGTGTCGCCTCGGGGCCTTGCCGGTGGTAGCCGGGGGAGGGGATCGAACAAGTGGTGCTCTGGCTTAACGCCGTATCAGCGAGCCATTGGTCAGGTGCCGGGCCCGTGCTCTATGTGGGTCAACGTACAGACCCCCTGTTGTGTGCGGCTTATTCTCACGATGGCTGGTGCGGGATCCCATTCTCGGTGCTCGCACCCTCATCCAACTGACTATCAGGAGTTCATCATGAACAAGGACCAACTCAAGGGTCGTACTGAAGAGACCAAAGGCAAGGACGATAAGGAATCAAAGGGGGCGATTCCTGTGTCCGCCGGCAAACACCAGGCAGCCCCCGACGATAGAAAAGAAGATCGCAGGGACGCCAGAAAGGGGAAATAAATTGTTACCGCGTTGGTTAGCGTTCTGCCAACGCTCTTTTCCCCTCACTCTTTCTTCCAACAATGTCAGGAGTATCAAATGAACAATATCATTCCATCCAGCCGTCTTGGGTCAAGAGTACTCAGCGCCAGCACGCTCAGTGGCGACGATGTGTACGACCCGAGAGGTGAAAAGCTGGGCAGCATCAAGGAGCTCATGCTGGATATCGAAAACGGCAAGGTGTGCTATGCGGTGCTCTCCTTCGGCGGTTTCCTCAGTCTCGGCGAGAAGCTGTTTGCCGTACCCTGGAGCGCCCTGAAGGTCGATACTGAAAACAAGCGCTTCATCATGGATACCACAGAGGAACGCATGAAGAATGCCCCGGGTTTTGATAGCGACCACTGGCCCAACATGGCAGATACCTCTTGGGAAAAGAGCATTTACAGCTATTACGACACCAGGTACTGAGGTGGTTTTGCACGCTGGCTTGATGTTGGTCTGCCTTTTGATCCCCTCCGGCCTATGATCGCCAGCAAGGCATGGAAACGTGTCTGCAAGCAGTATTTCACCTAGGTAAGGCGAGGCTCGATGCGGTGGTGAGCCTGATCAGACAACCAAAACGAAAATATTGCAGCCAGGGTCAAGGTCGCCGTGGCTGCCTCCGCTCGCCTCATCCTCTCGATTTTCTTCAGCCTCCCGGCAGGCCTCTGGTCATTCAAAGCGCGATCCCGCTCGCAGGGGCTGACATGGATTTTGTGGCGGCTTCATATTAAGATGCCTCATCCGAACCGATAGCTGCGGCTCTCTTTGATTGCCGCAGCTTCTCTTTTTCAAGCAACCCAGGTTTCGACTATGAATCATACTCCGATGACTGTTCGCGGCGCTGAAAAGCTGCGTCAAGAGCTCGACTATCTGAAGAGCGAGCTGCGTCCCCAGATTATCGAAGCGATTGCTGATGCCCGTGAACATGGTGATCTGAAAGAAAACGCCGAATACCATGCCGCTCGCGAGCAGCAAGGTTTCTGTGAAGGCCGCATTCAGGAAATTGAGAGCAAGCTCTCCAATGCCCAGGTGATCGATATCACCAAGATTGCCAACAATGGCCGCGTCATCTTCGGTGCGACCGTGACTCTGCTGAAAAGCGAAACGGAAGAGGAAGTGGTCTACCGCATCGTGGGTGACGACGAGGCGGACATCAAACAGAACATGATCTCCGTGAACTCGCCCATTGCCCGTGCCCTGATCGGCAAGGAAGTGGACGACGTGGCCATCGTCAAGACACCGGCTGGCGATGTTGAGTACGAAATTCTGGAAGTCGCCTACCTCTGACGATGAGGGGCGGTGAAGAGACAGGGGAGCCCGGCTCCCCTGTTGCATTTAGTCCCCCTGATAGGTCTGGACGAAGGCGTCCTGATGACGCTGGAAGAGCCAGTCCCGCAGTTGCTCCTGATCTCCCTTGTCCAGCTGGAATTGCAAGGCCCAGTCATGGTGCTTCTGGTGGGACTGGACATGCCTTATCAGGGTGCCGCTCAGTGCCAGGGGGGGCAATCCCTCGATGCCGAGGGTGCCTTGCAGCCGATCGCCCTTGGTCAGAGTCGGTGGCAAACCGGCCACGATGAGACCGCCAAGGGAGAGGCTGTGCACCTCATACTCGGCATCGCTGGCGTGCAGGACTGCTTTCTCATCGAGTCGCCAGGCGCGCAGGTGAGGGGAGCCCAGCTCTGTGATGGTGGGGGCTGCGATGCGCAGCTCGGTGTGGCCTTCCGCCGCCAGGGTACAATGCAGCGGAAAACGCAGTTGATGGCCGGCGATACGGGCCTCGATCGTCAAGGGGCTGGCCCGTTGCAACAGGCTCTGTAGGGGAAGACTCAGGTTGCCTCGCAGGAACTGGCCTGCGGCCATGTCCTCTGCGTCTCCCAAGTCCTGCAGCATAGCCAGCTCCTCGTCGGTGAGAATCTGATGCTTGTCCATAGTGGGTGTCCGCAAGTATTCATCGCAGGTTAAGGGCCTGGCGACTATTTTGGCAAGCGACTTGGGAAGAAGAGAAATGAAGGAAAGAGCGAACGCTCTTTCCTGTTACTTGCGGGGCAACTGGATCTTGGGTTCTGTGGCCTGACGATAGATGGTCAGTACATGGCCCATGCTCTGTACCTTGATGGAGCCTGTCTCACGGACGATGGCTTCCATCACCAGCTGTTTCATCTCACGATCTTCAGACGACACCTTAACCTTGATCAGCTCGTGGTGGTTCAGCGCCAGATCGATCTCGGCCAGCACCCCTTCGGTCAGGCCGTGTTGTCCCAGCAGGACGACCGGCTTCAGGCTGTGGGCTAGGCCCTTGAGGTACTGTTTCTGTTTATTGTTGAGAATCATGGCAATTTCTTCATAAGTCAGGGTTGAAAGGGGCGTATTCTACCCCCACTTAGCCCTTAATACTAATAACCCTTGTGGTTTTTTAAAGTCGACAATCATGACCCAGAAAAAACATTCCCCCAGTTCAACCCGCTGGTTAAAAGAACATTTTGACGATCATTACGTCAAAAAAGCCCAGAAGTTGGGACTGCGTTCCCGTGCCGTGTTCAAGATCGATGAGATCCAGGGCAAGGACAAACTGCTCAAGCCGGGCATGACGGTGGTGGATCTGGGGGCGGCCCCCGGTGGCTGGTCCCAGTTTGCCATCGATCAAGTGGGTGACAAGGGGCGAGTGATTGCTTGCGATATTCTGCCGATGGATTCCATTGCCGGTGTCGATTTCCTGCAAGGGGACTTTCGGGAGGAAACTGTGCTTGCCGCCTTGCTGGCACGAGTTGGCCCGGACAAGGTTGATGTGGTCATGTCTGACATGGCGCCCAATATGAGCGGGACCCAGCAGGTGGATCAGGCTCGCTCCATGTATCTGATCGAGCTGGCGTTGGACATGTGCAATCAGGTCCTGCGCAGTAATGGCAGTTTCGTGGTCAAGGTATTCCAGGGGGAGGGATTTGATGCCTATCTCAATGAAATTCGTAGACTTTTCTCTGTCGTCAAGATTCGTAAACCAGACTCCTCCCGTGCCCGTTCACGAGAAGTCTACATTGTGGCTACCGGTTTTAAACTGTAGTACCCTAACCCTCATCGTTAACTGTCAGTCTGCGAGGTCATTGATTTGAGTGACATGGCGAAAAACCTAATCCTGTGGCTGGTCATCGCCGTCGTGCTGATGTCGGTGTTCAATAGCTTCAGCCCCAGCGATACCACCAGTCGCCAGCTGGACTATTCCAGCTTCGTGAAAGAAGTGACCCAAGAGCAGATCCGTGAAGTGCGGATGGATGGCAAGGTCATTAATGGCGTCAAGCGCACCGGTGAACGTTTCACCACCATCATCCCTGCGCCGGATCCCCAACTGCTCAACGACATGCTCAACCACAACGTGAAGGTGATGGGTGAGAAGCCGGAAGAGCCGTCTCTGATCACGTCCATCTTCATCTCCTGGTTCCCGATGCTGTTGCTGATCGGTGTCTGGGTCTTCTTCATGCGTCAGATGCAGGGCGGCGGTGGCAAGGGTGCCATGTCGTTCGGCAAGAGCAAGGCTCGCCTGATGAGTGAAGATCAGATCAAGACCACCTTCGTCGACGTGGCGGGTTGTGACGAGGCAAAGGAAGAGGTCAAAGAGCTGGTCGACTATCTGCGCGATCCGACCAAGTTCCAGAAACTGGGTGGCAAGATCCCCACCGGCGTGCTGCTGGTAGGCCCGCCCGGTACAGGTAAGACCCTGCTGGCCAAGGCCATCGCGGGTGAGGCCAAGGTGCCCTTCTTCACCATCTCGGGTTCCGACTTCGTCGAAATGTTCGTGGGTGTCGGTGCCTCCCGGGTGCGCGACATGTTCGAGCAGGCCAAGAAGTCTTCCCCCTGCATCATCTTCATCGATGAAATCGATGCGGTCGGTCGCCAGCGTGGCGCCGGTCTGGGTGGTGGTCACGATGAGCGTGAGCAGACCCTGAACCAGATGCTGGTCGAGATGGATGGCTTTGAAGGCAATGAAGGCGTCATCGTCATCGCCGCGACCAACCGTCCAGACGTGCTGGATCCAGCTCTGCTGCGTCCGGGTCGTTTCGACCGTCAGGTCGTGGTCGGTCTGCCGGATGTCCGCGGTCGCGAGCAGATCCTGAAGGTGCACATGCGCAAGGTTCCGTTGGCGGATGACGTCAATGCCGCTGTGATTGCACGTGGTACCCCGGGCTTCTCCGGCGCCGATCTCGCCAACCTGGTCAACGAAGCCGCCCTGTTCTCCGCCCGTGAGAGCCGTCGTGTGGTCTCCATGCTGGAATTCGAGAAGGCCAAGGACAAGATCATGATGGGTGCGGAGCGTCGCTCCATGGTGATGAGAGACTCCGAGAAGGAGATGACCGCTTATCATGAAGCCGGTCATGCCATCATCGGCCGTGTAGTGCCGGATCATGATCCCGTCTACAAGGTATCCATCATCCCCCGTGGCCGTGCCCTTGGGGTGACCATGTACCTGCCGGAGCAGGATCGCTGGAGCCACTCCAAGCAGCATCTGGAGTCCATGATCTCCAGCCTGTACGGCGGTCGTCTGGCGGAAGAGCTGATCTACGGTGCCGAGAAGGTATCGACCGGTGCTTCCAACGACATCGAGCGTGCCACCGACATCGCCCGCAAGATGGTGACCCAGTGGGGTATGTCTGAGCGTCTGGGCCCCATGCTCTATGCCGAAGAAGACGGTGAAGTCTTCCTTGGTCGCAGCATGGCCAAGGCCAAGCACATGTCCGACGATACCGCGCGCGTCATCGATGCCGAGGTCAAGCAGGTCATCGATCGCAACTATGCTCGTGCCAAGCAGATCCTGCAGGACAACATGGATGTGCTGCACACCATGAAGGATGCCTTGATGAAGTACGAGACCATAGATGCCAAGCAGATCGACGATCTGATGGCCCGTCGTGAGGTGCGTGCTCCCAGCAACTGGCACGATGAGCACGGTGACACCCCGCAAGGCGGCGCCAGCGTGAGCAGCGAGCCCGAGGTCAAGGCGCAGGTCGATGACAACAGCGCACCGCGCAGTGACATCGACAAGGCGAACGATGTGCCTGCCAAATAAGCTTTCATGATCCAGACCCCGGGCTTGCCCGGGGTTTTTCTTTATGCGATACCCAGATTTTCTTGTGACAGGTAGATGTAAAGATGCAACTAATCAGCAAGGGGCGCAGCCTCTCCCTGGATCGTCCCCACGTCATGGGGATCCTCAACGTGACGCCGGACTCCTTCTCCGATGGCGGCCGCTTCAAGCCGCTTGAACTGGCCCTGGCCCATGCCCGTCAGATGATGGAGGAGGGGGCTACCCTCATCGACATCGGCGGCGAGTCGACCCGTCCCGGCGCCCCCGATGTGAGCGAGCAGGAGGAGCTGGACAGGGTCATCCCCGTGGTCGAGCGGATGGTCCAGGAGCTGGATGTGATGATCTCCCTCGATACCTCCAAGGCTGCCGTGATGAGGGCGGGCTGCGCGGCAGGCGCTCACCTCATCAATGATGTGAGGGCCCTGCTCGAGCCCGGTGCCCTGGCTGCCGCGGCAGAGGCTGACGTGCCCGTGTGCCTGATGCACATGCGGGGACAGCCAAGAACCATGCAGGCCGAACCCCATTACGACGACTTGCTGGGGGAGGTGAGGGCCTTCTTCGACGAGCGGATAGCCGCTTGCCTGGATGCCGGGATCCGGCGCCAGCACCTGCTGCTGGATCCGGGTTATGGCTTTGGCAAGACGGTGGCACACAACTATCAGTTGCTGGCCGAGCAGCAGAAGTTGCTGGATTACGGTCTGCCGCTCTTGGTGGGGATGTCGCGAAAGTCTATGATAGGCAATCTGCTTGGCCGCCCCGTTGATGAGCGGCTGGCCGGCAGCCTGGCCTGCGCCCTGATCGGGTTGCAACATGGCGCAAGGATCATTCGGGTGCACGACGTGCGAGCCACCATGGACGCGCTGCGCGTAGGCTGGATGACCATGACGGGACAAGATTTCGTATCCAGATAAAATAACGAGAACAGACAATGACCAGAAAGTACTTCGGCACAGACGGTGTGCGCGGCAAGGTGGGTGAATACCCGATCACCCCGGATTTCGTGATGAAGCTGGGCTGGGCCGCTGGCAAGGTGCTCTCCAAGAAGGGCACCAAGAAGGTGCTGATCGGCAAGGACACCCGGATCTCCGGCTACATGCTGGAATCGGCGCTGGAAGCGGGCCTCTCCGCTGCGGGCCTCAAGGCCATATTGATGGGCCCCATGCCGACGCCGGCGGTGGCCTACCTGACTCGCACCTTCCGTGCCGAGGCTGGCATCGTCATCAGCGCCTCCCACAACCCCTATTACGACAACGGCATCAAGTTCTTCTCCGCCGACGGCACCAAGCTGCCCGATGAGGTGGAGCTGGCCATCGAAGCCGAGCTGGATCACGAGCTCAAGTGCGTGGAGTCCGCCGAACTTGGCAAGGCGCAGCGCATCGACGATGCCGCCGGCCGTTACATCGAGTTCTGCAAGAGCACCTTCCCCACCCATCTGAGCCTGGAAGGGGTGAAGATGGTGGTGGATTGCGGCCATGGCGCCACCTATCACATAGCACCCTCAGTGTTCCGCGAGCTGGGTGCCGAGGTTATTGCCATCGGTTGCAGCCCGGATGGCCTCAACATCAACGATGGGGTGGGCTCCACCGCACCTGAGGCGCTGGCCGCCAAGGTGCTGGAGTGCAAGGCCGATCTCGGTGTCGCCTTCGACGGTGACGGCGATCGCCTGGTGATGGTAGACAGCACTGGCTACATCATCGACGGGGACGAGATCCTCTACATCATCGCCCGCGATGCCCTGCGCAACGGTCGCCTCAAGGGCGGCGTGGTCGGGACCCTGATGGCCAACATGGGCCTGGAGCTGGCATTGCAGACGCTCGGTATTCCGTTTGCCCGTGCCAAGGTGGGTGACCGCTATGTGCTCGAGATGATGAACGAGAAGGGCTGGCGCATCGGTGGCGAGAACTCGGGTCACATCATCTGCCTGGATCAGACCACCACTGGCGATGGCATAGTCGCCGCCCTGCAGGTGCTGACGGCGGTGTGCTCCGCCGAGATGCCGCTGGCCAAGCTGCGCTCCGGTATGAGCAAGTTCCCCCAGGTACTGGTGAACGTACGTTTTGCCGAGGGCAAGGATCCGCTGGCGGCCGAAGCCGTGCAGCAGGAAGTGGCCAAGGTGGAACAGGAACTGGGTGGCCGTGGCCGTGTCCTGCTGCGCAAATCCGGCACCGAGCCCCTGATCCGGGTGATGGTGGAAGGGGAGCATGAGCAACAGGTGCGTGACATGGCACAACGCATAGCCCAACAGGTCGAATCGGCGTTTTAATGAGCATTCAGGGCGGTTTTTTAACCGCCCTGGTTGTATCTTGTTCAAACGATTCGAAAATTTGAAAATAGCACTTGTCAGCTGATCATCCTCTGGATATTATCAGCCCCGCTTTCGCAAGGGAGTTGCCGATGGGACATCGCAAGCCGTTTGTAGCAGCCAACTGGAAGTTACACGGTAGTAGGTCGCAGTTAGAGCAGTTTACGAGTCAATGCCTGAAGGGTGTTGGTGATGATGTAGATGTTGTTCTCTGTCCTTCCCATGTGCATCTCGACTTTACCGCACGACTGCTCGATGAGCAGAAGGCGATAAGGTTGGGGGCTCAGAATGTGAGCCAGCACCGACAAGGCGCTTATACGGGTGAAGTCTCGTGTGAGATGCTGGTCGAGGCAGGGTGCAGATATGTACTGGTTGGGCACTCCGAGCGCAGGCGTCTCTTTGGTGAGACCAGCTTTATCGTCGCAGAGAAGTTTGCGGCAGTCAGAGCGGCAGGTTTGATTCCCATCCTTTGTCTGGGGGAGTCAGGTGCGGCGAGGCAGGCGAGAAGAACCTTCGAGGTGATCGCCGAAGAGCTGGATATCGTCATAGAGAAAAATGGCGCGATGGCTTTCGATAATGCTATCATCGCCTACGAGCCGATTTGGGCTGTAGGTACAGGTAAATGCGCCACACCCGAGCAGGCACAAGAGGTTCATTCCTTTATTCGTGGTCGCTTGGCGGAGGATACTCCGGTAATAGGTGAGAAAGTAAGAATCATCTATGGTGGGAGCGTGACGCCGACCAACGCGAGAGATTTGTTTGCCCAGCCCGACATTGATGGCGGACTGATAGGTGGAGCAAGCCTTGACAGCGATGCGTTTTTAGGAATTGTTGAAGCGGCAAAGGGTGCAAGTTAAATGTACGAGATTCTTTTAGTCGTTTATCTGCTGGTGTCACTGGCTCTGATCGGTCTGGTGATGATTCAGCAAGGTAAAGGGGCTGATATGGGCGCCTCCTTCGGCGCAGGGGCATCGAATACTGTATTCGGCTCCGGTGGTTCAGGCAGTTTTCTGACCCGCACAACTGCAATTTTGGCGACTCTGTTCTTTTTGATCAGCCTGGTGCTTGGCTCCATGTCAAGCAACAAGGTAAAACAGGGTAGCGAATGGGAAAATCTGCAACAGACTCAGCAAGTTGAGCAGACCAAAGCGCCAGTGAAGAAAGACACTGACGTTCCCGAGTAAAGAGTTTTTGCCGTGGTGGTGGAATTGGTAGACACGCTATCTTGAGGGGGTAGTGCTCTAGGGTGTGCGGGTTCGAGTCCCGCCCACGGCACCAATTAAGCAGTGAGCCCGGGTAACCGGGTGTATTATAGTCACTCAGTCTTGTATGAAGAGAGTGAACTGGCTATAATCTCGCACGATTTCGGACGCGGGGTGGAGCAGCATGGTAGCTCGTCGGGCTCATAACCCGAAGGTCGTCGGTTCAAATCCGGCCCCCGCAACCAAATTTCACGCATTTCCTACGCTCAGGAAGGCGGTCGCTGCGAGGCGACAATCAGGGTAAAGCGCCAAGCCCCGATTTGACATCGGGGCTTTTTGTTATGTGCGATTTACTCTGAATCGATATCTATCTGGGCTATATGCCCTTTTTTTGTTTTTCGGAGGGTGACTTTGGCTACGTTGGAACAACGTTTGACCGATCTGCTCGAGGCTCCGGTCGTTGCCTTGGGTTTTGAACTTTGGGGTGTCGAGTTTATCCGTGCGGGTAAGCACTCGACCTTGCGCGTCTTCATCGACTCAGAGCAAGGCGTGACGGTGGAAGACTGTGCCGAGGTGAGCCGCCAGGTTGGCGCCATCATGGACGTTGAAGATCCCATCACCGAGGAGTATTACCTCGAGGTTTCCTCCCCGGGCCTGGATCGTCCGCTGTTCAAGGTTGCCCAGTTCGAAAAATACGTTGGCCAAGAGGCGGCGGTTTCGCTTCGGATGGCAACAAACAACCGCCGCAAGTTCAAAGGCGTAATCAAAGCTGTGCAGGGGGACATGGTCACCCTGACAGTAGATGGTAAGGACGAGGTGTTGGCTTTCACCAATATCCAAAAAGCGAACATAGTGCCGAACTTTGGTTAACGAGGCTATCGGATATGAATAAAGAGATTTTGCTGGTCGTTGACGCTGTGTCCAACGAGAAGGCTGTCCCCCGCGAGAAGATTTTCCAGGCTCTGGAGACTGCGCTGGCGACTGCGACCAAGAAAAAATACGAAGGCGAGATTGAAGTTCGGGTCGAGATCGATCGCAAGACCGGTGACTACGACACCTATCGCCGTTGGGTCGTGGTGGCCGATCAGGCTTCCATGGAGAACCCGTACGGGGAAATCACTCTCGAAGCCGCTCAGATCGAGCAGCCGGATATCCAGATCGGCGACTATGTTGAAGACCAGATTGACTCTGTGACCTTCGACCGCATCACCACCCAGACCGCCAAGCAGGTCATCGTGCAGAAAGTGCGCGAGGCCGAGCGTTCCCAAGTCGTTGACCAGTTCAAGGACAAGGAAGGCACCATCATCAGCGGCGTGGTCAAGAAGAGCAACCGCGACAACGTGATCCTGGATCTGGGCAGCAATGCCGAGGCCGTGATCTTCCGCGACGACATGCTGCCCCGTGAGACCTTCCGTCCCGGTGACCGCATCCGTGGCCTGCTCTATGCCGTCCGCCCGGAAGCCCGTGGTTCCCAGCTGTTCGTCAGCCGCTCCAGCCCTGACTTCCTGAAAGAGCTGTTCCGCATCGAAGTGCCGGAAATCGGCGAAGAGATGATCGAAATCATGGGCGCCGCCCGTGATCCGGGTTCCCGCGCCAAGATCGCGGTCAAGACCAACGATCGTCGTATCGACCCGATCGGTGCCTGTATCGGCATGCGCGGTGCCCGCGTTCAGGCCGTCTCCGCCGAGCTGAGCGGTGAGCGTGCCGACATCGTCCTGTACGATGACAACCCGGCCCAATACGTGATCAATGCCATGGCGCCTGCCGATGTGGCCTCCATCATCGTTGATGAAGACAACCACACCATGGACATCGCCGTGGAAGCCGCCAACCTGGCCCAGGCCATCGGTCGCAACGGTCAGAACGTGCGTCTGGCCTCCCAGCTGACCGGCTGGGAGCTGAACGTCATGACCGTCGAGGACATGCGTGCCAAGCACCAGGCCGAGAACGATCGCATCCTGACCCTGTTCACCAGCGCGCTGGACATCGACGACGATTTCGCCGGTCTGCTGATGGAAGAAGGTTTCTCCACCTTGGAAGAGATCGCCTTCGTACCCGTCAATGAGCTGCTGGCCATCGACGGTCTGGACGAAGACATGGTGGAAGAGCTGCGCAAGCGTGCCAAGGATGTCCTGACCACCAAGGCCCTGGCCAAAGAAGAATCCTTCGACGGCGTAGAGCCTTCCGAAGAACTGCTCAATCTCAACGGCCTTGGCCGTGAAATGGCGTATGCCCTGGCCGCTCGCGGCGTCGGCACCCTGGAAGATTTGGCAGAGCAAGGTATCGACGACCTTGCCGACATTGAAGAGCTGACCGCTGAGAAAGCCGGTGAGCTGATTATGGCTGCTCGCAATATCTGTTGGTTCGGAGAAGAGCAGTCTGAATAAGATCAAACGGAGGAAAATGAATGGCAGAAGTATCAGTCAAACAACTTGCCACTGACATCGACACGCCGGTTGATCGTCTTCTCCAGCAGTTTGTCGATGCCGGTATCAGCAAGAGCAAGGCCGACGACCTCGTCAGCGAGTCTGAGAAACAGACTCTGCTGGCTCACTTGAAAAAACAGCATGGAGGTGACGAGATCACCGCACCAGCCCGCATGACTTTGCAGCGCAAGACCAAGAGCACCCTGAGTGTTCAAGGGACTGGCGGCAAGAACAAGGAAGTGCAGGTTGAAGTGCGCAAGACTCGCACCTATGTAAAACGCTCGGCGCTGGAAGATGAACAGCGTCAGGCGGAAGCCGAGGAAAAAGCGCGTTTGGAAGCAGAAGAAAAAGCTCGTCACGAGGCCGAAAACAAGGCCCGTCTCGATGCTGAAGAGAAGGCTCGCCGTGAGGCTGAGCAGGCTCGTCGTGAAGCTGAGGAAAAGGCGCGGATCGAGGCACAATCAAAGGCTCGACAGGCTCCACAGCCCGCCAAAGTAGCCGCTAGCACAGCTCAGCAAGAGGCAGAAAAGATGGCCAAGCGCGAAGCAGAAGAACTGAAGCGCCAACAGGAACAAACCGCTTTGCAAAAAGCAGAAGAACTCGCCGCGAAGAAAGCCGAAGAGGCTCGCGTCATGGCGGAACAGAACGGCCCTCGCTGGGCTGAAGAAGAAGCTGCTCGCGCCAAAGAGAGCAGTGATTACCATCTGACCACCAACAAGCATGCGCAAGCCGCAGAAGACGAGTTGGACCGGAAGGAAGAGACCAGTCGTCGCACTGCAGCTGCAGCTGTCAAAGCCCCGAAAAAGGCTACTCGCCGCGAAGACGACCGTGACTCCCGCAACCCCCGTGCTCGCAAAGGCAAGCGCGGCAAGGTCGCCATGCCCAACGCCATGAAGCACGGCTTCAACAAGCCGGCCGCCGTGGTGAACCGTGACGTCGTCATCGGCGAGACCATCACAGTGGCCGAGCTGGCCAACAAGATGGCCGTCAAGGGTGTCGAAGTCATCAAGGCGATGATGAAGATGGGCGCCATGGCGACCATCAACCAGGTGATCGATCAGGAGACCGCTCAGCTGGTCGCCGAGGAGATGGGTCACAAGGTATTGCTGCGTCGTGAGAACGAGCTGGAAGAGGCGGTACTGTCCGATCGTGACGAGACCTCCGAAGCCAAGCCGCGCGCGCCAGTCGTGACCATCATGGGTCACGTCGACCACGGCAAGACCTCGCTGCTGGATTACATCCGTAAAGCCAAGGTTGCCGCTGGCGAAGCCGGTGGTATTACCCAGCACATCGGTGCCTACCACGTCGAGACCGACAGTGGCATGATCACCTTCCTGGATACTCCGGGTCACGCGGCGTTTACCTCCATGCGTGCTCGTGGTGCCAAGTCGACCGATATCGTCGTTCTGGTTGTTGCTGCTGATGACGGCGTCATGCCGCAGACCATCGAAGCCATCCAGCACGCCAAGGCGGCAGAAGTGCCCATCGTGGTTGCGGTCAACAAGATCGACAAGCCCGAAGCGGATCCGGATCGCGTCAAGACCGAGCTGGCCCGTTACAACGTCATGTCCGAAGACTGGGGTGGCGACAGCCAGTTCGTGCACGTCTCCGCCAAATCCGGCGAAGGCATCGACGATCTGCTGGAAGCCATCCTGATCCAGTCCGAAGTACTGGAATTGAAAGCGGTTGTCGATGGCATGGCCAGCGGCGTCGTGATCGAATCCTTCCTGGACAAGGGTCGTGGTCCGGTTGCCACCGTGCTGGTACAAGAAGGTACTCTGCGCCAGGGCGACATCGTACTCTGTGGTCTGGAATACGGTCGTATCCGTGCCATGCGTGACGAGCTGGGTCGCGAGATCAAGGAAGCGGGCCCGTCCCTGCCGGTGGAAATCCTGGGTCTGTCCGGGGTGCCGTCTGCTGGTGATGAAGCCACCGTCGTGCGTGACGAGAAGAAGGCCCGTGAAGTGGCACTCTATCGTCAAGGCAAGTTCCGCGACGTCAAGCTGGCTCGCCAGCAGAAGGCCAAGCTGGAAAACATGTTCGCCAACATGACCGAGGGCGAAGTGTCCGAAGTGAACGTAGTGATCAAGGCCGACGTACAGGGTTCGGTGCAAGCTATTTGCGATGCGCTGGTTCAGCTCTCTACCGACGAAGTCAAGGTCAAGATCGTGGGCTCGGGTGTCGGTGGCATCACCGAAACCGACGCTACCCTGGCGGCTGCTTCCAGCGCCATCCTGGTGGGCTTCAACGTCCGTGCCGACGCTTCTGCGCGCAAGGTCATCGAGTCCGAGAGCCTGGATCTGCGTTACTACTCCGTCATCTATGATTTGATCGACGAAGTGAAGCAGGCCATGAGCGGCAAGCTGGCTCCTGAGTATCGTCAGGAGATCATCGGTCTGGCTGAAGTCCGTAGCGTCTTCAAGTCACCGAAGTTCGGCGCCGTTGCCGGCTGTATGGTTACCGAAGGTGTGGTCAAGCGTTCCAACCGTATCCGTGTTCTGCGTGACAACGTGGTTATCTATGAAGGCGAGCTGGAATCCCTGCGTCGCTTCAAGGATGACGTCAACGAGGTCCGCAACGGTTACGAGTGTGGTATCGCGGTCAAGAACTACAACGACGTGCGTGAAGGCGACCAGATCGAAGTTTACGAGACCATTGAAATTCAACGGACTCTGTAAGCCGACAGTTAGACAAAATAGGGGGCTGCGGCCCCCTTTTATCGCAGGATAGAATATGGCCAGAGAATTCAGCCGGACCCGTCGGGTCGGGCAGCAGATCCAGCGTGAAATCGCGCTGATCCTGCAGCGCGAGGTGAAAGACCCGCGCATCGGCATGGTGACCGTCTCCGACGTGGAAGTGTCCAAGGACCTCAACTATGCCAAGATTTACGTCACCTTCCTGCAGTTGGAGAATGACGCCGAGCGCATCGCGGAAGGGCTCAAGGGCCTGACCGAGGCGGCCGGTTACATTCGCAGCCTGCTTGGCAGCGCCATGCGTCTGCGGGTGGTGCCTGAGCTGCGTTTCTACTACGACCAGACCCTGGTCGAGGGGATGCGCCTCTCCAACCTGGTGACCAACACTGTGCGTGAAGACAAGCGTCGCATGACCGAAGCCGGTCGTGAAGAAGACGAAGCCGCACCGGATGATACTACTGAGGACAAAGCCTGAGATGTCTCGAAGACGTCGTTTCAAGGGCCGTGACGTACACGGTATCCTGCTGCTGGACAAGCCGACCGGTCTGACTTCCAACGATGTGTTGCAGAAGGTCAAGCGGATCTACAACGCGGCCAAGGCCGGCCACACTGGCGCCCTGGATCCCCTGGCGACCGGCATGTTGCCGATCTGCCTCGGTGAGGCCACCAAGTTCTCCCAGTATCTGCTGGAGGCGGACAAGCGCTATGAGGTGACCGCCAAGCTGGGCGAGCGCACCAACACCAGCGACTCCGACGGCGAGGTGGTCTCCACCCGTCCGGTGAACGTGGCCGTGGGTACCCTGATCGAGGCGCTGGACCAGTTCCGCGGCCCCATCATGCAGGTGCCGTCCATGTACTCCGCCCTCAAGCACAACGGTCGTCCGCTCTACGAGTACGCCCGTGAAGGCATAGAGATCGAGCGGGAAGCCCGCCCCATCACCGTATTCGAGCTCAAACTGCTGAGTTTCGAAGGGGATGAGGTGCGCCTCGAGGTGCATTGCAGCAAGGGCACCTACATCCGCTCCCTGGTGGACGATCTCGGCGAAGTGCTGGGCTGTGGCGCCCACGTCACCCAGCTGCGTCGCACCCAGGTGGCCAGCTATCCCTATGACAGGATGCTGACCCTGGATCAGCTCGAGTGCATCTTCGAGCAGGCCAAGGCCGAGAGCATCCCGCCGCGGGAGCAGCTGGATCCCCTGTTGCTGCCGATGGATACCGCAGTGGCGTCTCTGCCCGAGGTGAACATGCTGACGGCTGTGGCCGCCTATGTGAACCAGGGCCAGGCCGTGCAGGTGGCAGGTGCGCCGCAAAGCGGCCAGGTCCGCATGACGGTCGGTCCTGAGCGCGAGTTCATCGGCGTCGGCGAGATCGACGACGAAGGGCGAGTCGCCCCCAAGCGACTGGTGCGTTATCACGACGATAACAACGAGGAGTGATCCTCTGGCGGTATCGCTCTGGCTTACCGGCCAGGGCGCGTGCAGCTCGCCCCTCTTTATCGTTGCGAAAAGGGGCGGCTGCGATTATGATACCGCCCTCATTTCACGGCTGAATTAGAGATTGGCTGTGAACCTTTAAACACTCTACTGGAGTAATACCATGTCTCTAAATGCTGAGATCAAAGCTTCCATCGTTGCTGACAACGCTCGTTGCGCCAACGACACCGGTTCCCCCGAAGTGCAGGTTGCCCTGCTGACTGCCCAGATCAACCATCTGCAAGGTCACTTCAAGGAGCACTCCAAGGATCACCACGGTCGTCGCGGTCTGCTGCGCATGGTTTCCCAGCGTCGTAAGCTGCTGGACTACCTGAAGCGTAAAGACGTTCAGCGTTACGCTGCTCTGATCGCCAAGCTGGGTCTGCGTCGTTAATCGACCATCAGATTTCGCGAAAAAGGGGAACCGTGAGGTTCCCCTTTTTTATGGATCATTTTTATCGCGCGGCAAACCGTTGCCTGCCTCACAGAATGTGCGCCACCGCTTACCTTTTGATGCGAATCAAGTATACTTGCACGCGAATTTAAAGCGCCAAATTGTAAAAAGGAAATTCACGTGAATCCTATTGTAAAGTCATTCCAGTACGGTCAACACACCGTCACCCTGGAAACCGGTGTGATGGCCCGTCAAGCCACTGCGGCCGTTATGGTCAGCATGGACGATACCTGCGTATTTGTGACCGTCGTCGGCAAGAAAGAGGCCGATCACGGCCGTGATTTCTTCCCGCTGACCGTCAACTACCAGGAGCGTACCTATGCTGCTGGTCGTATCCCGGGTGGTTTCTTCCGTCGTGAAGGCCGTCCGAGCGAAGGTGAGACCCTCATCTCCCGCCTGATCGACCGTCCTATTCGTCCGCTGTTCCCGGAAGGCTTCCTCAATGAGGTTCAGGTGGTTGCCACCGTCATGTCCGTGAACCCGGCCGTGTCCCCCGACATCGTTGCCATGATCGGTGCCTCTGCTGCCCTGGCCATCTCAGGTATCCCGTTCGGCGGCCCGATTGCTGCTGCCCGCGTGGGTTACATGAACGGTCAGTACGTGCTGAACCCGACTACCACCGAACTGCCCCAGAGCGATCTGGATCTGGTGGTTGCCGGTACCGCCAACGCCGTGCTGATGGTGGAATCTGAAGCGGCCATCCTGTCCGAAGAAGTGATGCTGGGCGCCGTGGTCTATGGCCACGAGCAGATGCAGGTGGTGATCAACGCCATCAACGAATTCGCCGCCGACGTGGGTACCCAGCCGTGGGACTGGACCCCGCCTGCCGTCAACGAAGCGCTGAAAGCCAAGGTTGCCGAGCTGGCCACCGCCGAACTGGGTGAAGCCTACCGCATCACCGAGAAGGCCGTGCGTTACGCCGCCATCGGTGCCATCAAGTCCCGTGTGGTTGAGCAAGTGATCGCCTCCGGCGTGGAAGAAGATGCCAAGAAGATCGGCGAAGAGTTCCACAGCCTGGAAAGCCGCATCGTCCGTGGCCGTGTGGTCCGTGGCGAGCCGCGCATCGATGGTCGCGATCCGGAGATGATCCGCGCCCTGTCCGTCGGCACCGGCATCCTGCCGCGCGCTCACGGCTCCGCCCTGTTCACCCGTGGTGAGACTCAGGCCATCGTGGTTGCGACCCTGGGTACCGAGCGTGACGCCCAGAACATCGACGAGCTGGCCGGTCACCGTGCCGACCGCTTCATGCTGCACTACAACTTCCCGCCGTACTGCGTCGGCGAGACCGGCATGATGGGCAGCCCCAAGCGTCGTGAGATCGGTCATGGTCGTCTGGCCAAGCGCGGCGTTGCTGCCGTGATGCCGAGCGCCGCCGAGTTCCCGTACGTGGTGCGCGTGGTGTCTGAAATCACCGAATCCAACGGTTCCTCCTCCATGGCCTCCGTCTGTGGTTCCTCCCTGGCGCTGATGGACGCGGGTGTGCCGATCAAGGCCTCCGTTGCCGGTATCGCCATGGGTCTGGTGAAGGAAGAAGAAGGTTTCGTCGTGCTGTCCGATATCCTGGGTGACGAAGATCACTTGGGCGACATGGACTTCAAGGTGGCCGGTACTACCCAGGGTATCACCGCGCTGCAGATGGACATCAAGATCGAAGGCATCACCAAAGAGATCATGGAGATTGCCCTCAAGCAAGCCCGTGGTGCTCGCCTGCACATCCTGAAAGTGATGGACGAAGCCATCCAGGCGCCGCGTGCCGAGATCTCCGATTTCGCCCCGCGCATCCACACCATCAAGATTAATCCTGAGAAGATCAAGGATGTCATCGGCAAGGGCGGTTCCGTGATCCGTGCCCTGACCGAAGAGACCGGCACTAACATCGAGCTGGATGATGACGGTACAGTCCGCATCTCCGCCGTTGCCAACGAAGCCGCCATGGAAGCCATCCGTCGCATCGAGGCCATCACCGCCGAGATCGAAGTGAACCGCATCTATGAAGGCAAGGTTGTGCGTTTGGCCGATTTCGGCGCCTTCGTCAATATCCTGCCGGGTAAAGACGGTCTGGTACACATCTCCCAGATCACCGATGCCCGCGTGCAGAACGTGGCCGACTTCCTGAAGATCGGTGACGTTGTGAAGGTGAAGGTACTGGAAGTGGACCGTCAAGGCCGCGTGCGTCTCTCCATCAAGGAAGCGAATGCACCGACCGAAGCCGCCGCCCCGGTTGCCGACGTGGCCGTTGCCGAAGAGCCGGCTGCCGAATAAGGCATTCGCTCTGTGAAAAGCCGACCTCAGGGTCGGCTTTTTTGTGCCTGTCTGCCTGAGGGGGCCAGGGAGAAGAGGCCTTGTTCCTTTTGGCGCCAGTTGCTATAAGGGACGACTCGCCGTCACGTTGTCAAAAGGAAGTGCAGCATGTCATGGGCCTATCTCAGGCAGTTTCCCCCGCTGGTCTGGATCGTCATCCTGGGCACCTTCATGGTGCGCACCACCTTCTTCATGGTTTGGCCCTTTCTCTCCATCCTGCTCTACCGCGACTATGGCCTCTCGGCGACCCTGATCGGCCTCATCCTGGGGGCCACGGCGGCCCTCTCCACCCTGGTCAGCTTCTACGGCGGCTGGCTGTCGGACAAGTGGGGGAGGCGCAACATACTGCTGTTTGGCTGCCTGGTGTCCGCTCTGAGCGTCACCCTGCTCGGCCTCTCCCATCAGGTGATCTGGCTGGCGATGGGGGTGATCGGCAGCGGGCTCTCCTACGGGCTCATCGACTCGCCGGGCAAGGCGCTGATGGCCGATAGCCTGGCCGAGCCCAAAGCCCGCGAGTTGGCGCTGCACCTGCGCTATTTTCTGCTCAACCTGGGGGCGGCCATAGGCCCCCTGCTCGGGGTCAGTTACGGCCTGAGCGCCCGCCAGGAGACCTTCCTGCTGCTCAGTGTCAGCTATCTGCTGCTGGGCTTCATCTTCTTCGTCGGCTTTAGGCTGGCCGCCTGTCAGCCAAGCCATGCCGCCGGCCCCGGCATGCGCGCCGTGCTGCGGGTGCTCTGGCAGGACAGGGGCTTCCTGCTGCTGACGATGGCCAACATGCTGCTGATGCTGGTCTATGCTCAGTTCGAGTCACCGCTCATCCAGTATCTGACCCGGGCGGGCACCCCGGAAGTGGAGCGTCTCATCGGCTGGCTGGTGAGCATCAATGCACTGACCATAGTGATACTGCAGTTCCCCTTGCTGCACCTGACGGCACGCTGGCCCACCAAGCGCCGGCTGCAACTAGGGGTGGCGCTGTTTCTCGGCGCCCAGCTGCTGTTTGCCCTCGGAAACACCGCCATCTGGTGGCACTGGATAGTGGCGGTGATCCTGCTGAGCGTCGGCGAGTGCATCCTGTTCCCCTTGCTCAACGTGCTGATCGATCAGATGGCCCCGAGTCATCTGAAGGGGAGCTATTTCGGAGCGGCCTCCATGTCCGGGCTCGGGGTCGCCATCGGCGCCCTGCTAGGGGGCTGGATCCTGTCCAACTGGGGAGGCGGCTTGCTCTATGCCCTCATGGCACTGCTCTGCCTGGTGATACTAATGCTCTATGGCTTGAGCACCCGGATCCCGCGCCCGGCGCTGGCCCGGGCTGGTGCCGGATCTTGATGATCAGAAGGTCAGCACCTTGTCGGCCGCCAGGGTCCACTGGGCCAGCAGGGGCAGGGTGCCTATCTCTATGCCCTCGATAAGTGGCAGGGAGCTGATGCCACGGGCGTCGGTGCAGCTCTTGCACAGTCGGATGACGGTGCCCTGTGCCAGCAGGATCTCCAGCATCTGGCGCAGATTGTAACCCTCGGCAGGGGACTGGCCCGCCAGGGCTGCGCCGACGGCATCGGACATCAGGAAGAGTTTCAGGTCGATGCCTTCCTGCTCGTTGAGGGCTATCCCCAGACGCAGGGCATTGAACAGGGACTCGCTGCCATAGGGGGCGCCGTTGGCGATGATGAGGATCTCTTGCTTCATGGGACTCTCCGGGTTGAAAGGGACATTGTAGCGCCGCCAGCTTGGCGGCGGCATGACCCAGTGCAAACTCTGTCGTAGCCCTTTCCCTGTGCCTTGACCTCGGGAGATGAGTCAGGTTTCATAGGCGGCCATCCAGTATGACAGAGCAAAGAGGTCGTTATGTGGAAGATTGCCGGAATAGGATTATTGCTGTTGGCCGGACAGGCCTATGGCAGTGAAAACGTCGGCTGCAAGGCCAGACATCAGGCGGTGACCGAGCAGCTGGCCTTCGCCCGGGCGCACGATAACGCGCAGCAGGTGGCGGGCCTGGAGCAGGCCCTGCGCAACATCGAGGCCCATTGCACCGATGCCGGGCTCGTCGAGGAGCAGCAAGAGAAGGTCGCCAAGCAGAAGCAAGAGGTGGAGGAGCGCCTGGCGGATCTGCAGAGCGCCCGGGTCTCTGGCAAGCCGGACAAGATCGCCAAGAAGCAGGCCAAGCTGGAGGAGTCCCAGGCCGAGCTGCTGGAGGCCCAGCGCGAGCTTGAGGCGCTGCAAAAACTGATCAAGCCCTGACCGGGCTGCAGCGCAATAGAAAAAGCCGGGCATGCCCGGCTTTTTCTATTTCTGGATGATGCAGTCCACAAGGCGCAGACGCTGATACAAATTTTACTGCCTGTGCATCAGCACAAACTTGTCCATCAGCTGCTCTTCGGTCTCCACCATATGGACAGGATCCCGGAGGATACAGTCAGTGAGTCGAAGACGCTGATGCCGGTTTTATTGCCTGTGCATCAGCACAAACTTGTCCATCAGCTGCTCTTCGGTCTCCACGTGGGCGGGATCCCAGATGATGCAATCGATGGGGCAGACGCTGATGCAGGTGGGCTTCTCATAGTGACCGACGCACTCGGTGCAGCGATCCGGATCTATCTCGTAGATCTTGTCCCCCAGGCTGATGGCCTGGTTCGGACACTCGGGATCGCACATGTCACAGTTGATGCACTTGTCGGTGATGAGCAGCGCCATCTCAGGCCGCCGAGTGGGGCTGACGGGTGTCCTGACGATCGCCCAGGTTACGCAGCAGTATGCCGTAGTTGATGTCGATCTCTTTCGGGACTGGCACATAGACCACGTGGCCGTTGCCCGGCGCCGTGTCGATGAGCTCGCCCTTGCGGTTCTGCATCTGCTCCAGGTTGAAGCTGACATTGCCCTGCGGCGTCATCAGCTCCAGGCTGTTGCCCACCAGGAACTTGTTCTTCACTTCCACTTCCACCATGTCGCCCTGGCGACCGGTGATCTCGCCGACGAACTGCTGGGTGTCGGAGACGGAGTAGCCGTAGTCGTAGTTCTGGTACTCGCTGTGGTTGTGACGACGCAGGAAGCCCTCGGTGTAGCCACGATGGGCCAGGTTCTCGAGGGTGCCCATCAGGGTCGGATCGAACGGACGACCGGCGACTGCGTCGTCGATGGCCTTGCGATAGACCTGGGCGGTGCGGGCGCAGTAGTAGAAGGACTTGGTGCGGCCTTCAATTTTCAGGGAATGCACACCCATCTTGGTCAGGCGCTCCACGTGCTCGACGGCGCGCAGATCCTTGGAGTTCATGATGTAGGTGCCGTGCTCGTCCTCGAACGCCGTCATGTATTCACCGGGGCGGTTGGACTCTTCCAGCAGCACCAGGGCATCGCTCGGCTTGCCGAGGCCTAAGGTGTTGTCCGGGCGCACTGCGATGGGCTCCTGACGGTGGACAATCTGGCCCACATCATCTTCCTTGCCCTCGTGCACCTTGTACTCCCAGCGGCAGGAGTTGGTACAGGTACCCTGATTGGGGTCGCGCTTGTTGATGTAACCGGAGAGCAGGCAGCGGCCCGAGTAGGCCATGCACAGCGCCCCGTGGACGAAGACTTCCAGCTCCATTTCCGGCACCTGCATGCGGATCTCTTCGATCTCGTCCAGGGACAGCTCGCGCGACAGGATGGCGCGGGTCAGGCCCATCTGATGCCAGAACTTCACCGTGGCCCAGTTGACCGCGTTGGCCTGCACCGAGAGGTGAATGGGCATATCCGGGAAGGCTTCGCGCATCATCATGATGAGACCGGGGTCTGACATGATGAGCGCATCCGGCTTCATGTCTACCACGGGGCGCATGTCGCGGATGAAGGTCTTGAGCTTGGAGTTGTGGGGCTGGATGTTGGCCACCACATAGAACTGCTTGCCCAGGGCATGGGCCTCGTTGATGCCGAGCTGCAGATTCTCGTGATCGAATTCGTTGTTGCGCACCCGCAGGCTGTAGCGTGGCTGGCCCGCATAGACGGCGTCGGCGCCATAGGCATAGGCGTAACGCATATTCTTGAGGGTCCCGGCGGGGGAGAGCAATTCTGGTCTGAACATGTTGGACTCTTTCTGTCTGATTGCAAATCAGGACGGCGCCACCTGATGGCGCCGTATAGGGTCATCGGCATGATGCGACCGTACTCGACGCACGGCCACCCGATGAGGTACACCCAGAGCACGAGATGACTCGATACTCCTGATAAAAGGGGTGCGAGATTGTACTCGTGACGGCGCCATCATGCAATTTGGGGCTAGGGTAGCGGGCCGGATGCATGTTCATTTTGCGCTCAGATTGGCGATGTTAGGCTGACAGGCACCCGATACGGTCGATTGTTGGGGGGAGAATGGATCTTTTCCGCGAAAAAGCCCCCTCTTCAAGTTGAAATTTTGTCCGACTCGGGAAAGAATGCGCGCTCGGTATTGGCCTCGGGCGAGCGCTACTCGTGACAAGGGACAGACCGAGGATGAACCGGCTTCAGGCCAACAGGTACAGGAAACCATACAGGAATTTTATGAATCCCCTTCGCATTGCCGCTTCGGCCCTTTTTTGCACTCTGACCCTGGTCAGCCAGCAGGCCGCCGCCGTTGAATACGCGCTGCCAGCCGCCAACAGCCGCCTGATCGGTGAGAACCAGGAATACGTGGTGCCCGCAGACAACCGTCCGCTGGAGCAGATCGCCGCCGACTTCCAGCTGGGCCTGACCAACATCATGGAAGCGAACCCGGGCGTCGACCCCTATCTGCCAACGCCGGGCAGCAAGCTGACCATTCCGCATCAGCTGATCCTGCCGAATGCACCGCGCGAGGGGATCGTCATCAACGTGGCCGAGATGCGTCTCTACTACTACCCGAAAGGCAAGAACGTGGTGCAGGTGCTGCCCATCGGCATCGGCCAGCTGGGGGTCAACACCCCGGAGAACTGGATCACCAAGGTAGAGCGCAAGCGCGCCAACCCGACCTGGACCCCGACCGAGAACATCCGTCGCCGCTACGCCGCCCAGGGCAAGACACTGCCTGCGGTCTGGCCGGCCGGTCCGGACAACCCCATGGGCCTGCACGCCCTCTATATCGGCAACCTCTATGCCATCCACGGTACCAACGCCACCTTCGGCATAGGTCTGCGGGTGAGCAGCGGTTGCGTGCGTCTGCGTGCCGATGACATCAAGTACCTGTTCGACAACGTGCCGGTCGGTACCCGCGTCCAGTTCGTCAACCAGCCGGTCAAGACCACGGTCGAGCCGGATGGCGGTCGTTACATGGAAGTGCACGAGCCGCTGTCGCGCACCGAGGAGGAGTTCAACTCCACCGCCTCTGTGCCGCTCCCGATGACCCCGGCCACCACCCGCTTCATCGCCCACATGGACAGCGACTCCAATGTGGTCAAGCAGGTGCTGGAACAGCGTACCGGCATGCCGACTCGCCTCAATCCTGAAGCCTGATCGCTTCTGATAGGTGTCAGGTAACAATAACGGCGACCCCAGGGTCGCCGTTATTGTTTATGTGGCTCAAGGGGCGGGCGGGGCATAGAGGGCCAGCCAGTTGCCTTCGGTATCCTCTATGATGACCCGGGAGCCGTGACCGCTGCCGATGGAATGCAGGGGTTCGAGCACCCGCCCGCCGAGCCGGGGAACCAGCTGCTCAGCCTCCTGCAACCTGTCCCCCAGGGAGAGATAGATGAGGGGACCGGCGCCACCGGGCTGGTGGTATTTGTCCATGGGGCCGAGACAGGCGGCCGCGTTGCTGCCATCGTAGCGCAGCATGGCAAACCGCATCTCCTCCTCCTGCATGGGGGTGACCTGCACATCGAGCAGGGCCGAGTAGAAGTCCATGGCGCGATCCAGATCCCGTGTCGGAATGTCGGCCCAGACCAGGGTGTTGTCCATCTTCGTATTCTCCAGCATGTTCCGGCCGATGCGGTCGGTGGCTCTTTGAGGGTAGGAGTGGCCGAACAGGGGCGCCATCAATGAAAAAACGGCGCCTGATGGCGCCGCTTTTGGATGGGGAAGATAACTGCTTTTCCCACTAGATACAGTCACTTGCCTGCGACATTCAAGCCGCCGAAACGGATCAGGGGGGCATAGAAGCCCTTGCCATCGTTGTGGTGCAGCACATTGCCGACCGCTTCCAGCTCCCCGAGCAGGCGGTAGAAGTTGCCCGCCACCGTGATGCCGCGCACCGGCTGGAGCCGCACCCCATCGCGGCACAGGAAGCCCGAGGCGCCAAAGGAGAAGTCACCGCTCACCGCATCGGCCCCGGAGTGCAGGCCGTCGAGCTTGACCAGCTCCAGATAGTCGCCGCTCTGCACCTCGCCCTCGCTGTGAGGACCGGTGCCGAACACCAGGTGGCGGGCGGTCACATCGAGGGCGCTGCGGGCACTGCGGGCCGCCGAGCCATTGCTCATCCCCCCAAAGTGGCGGGCGGTGGCGCTGTTGTGGAGCAGGGTCTTGAGCTCTCCCTCGCCAATCAGCAACAGATCCGAGGTGGCTGCCCCTTCGCCATCGAACGCCTTGATGTGCATGCCCCCCGGCATATAGGCCCGGCTCTCCAGAGTGAGCCAGCGTGACGCCACGCTCTGGCCCACCTTGCTGCGCCAGGGGTTGATCCCCTGCTGGGCCCACTTGCCCGACAGCGCCCCCTGGAAGCAGCCAAACAGGCTGGCGAAGCAGTTGGTGCTGAAGAGAACGCTGTAGCGACCGCTCGGTACCGCTTCCCCCGGCAGCAGGTCATGGGCCACGGCATGGATCTGTTCGATAAGGGTCTGGCTATCCAGCTCGTCGAAGCGGCGGCCATACTGCCCTTGCGAGTGCATCGACTGGCGGCCATCCCGCTCCACCAGCGCCGAGGTATAGCAACCGACGCTGAATTCACTGTGCTGGCAGAGGCTGCCCAGGCTGTTGGCGAGCCAGAGGCGGCTCTCCCCCTCGAAGAAGCTGTTGTAGGGGGCACCGGTCACATCAGGTTGCGCCAGCATATCCGCCTCGAGGCGCAGGGCCAGGGCTATCTTCTCCTCCACCGCCGTGGCATCGGGCTGGTTTATCTCGGCGCAGTCGGTGCTGATCCGGCTGCCCGCCACCGAGATGCGCTGATCCGCGTCCACCTTGGCGAAGCGGCTGGCATCGAGCGCGTCTTGCAGCATGGCATCCAGCGCCAGCTCATCGAGGGACTCCGAGTAGGCGATGCCGACCCGACCCGCCTTGATCAGGCGAATGCCGAGCTGCTGGCTGCTGGTGACCTTGTATTCGCCGAGCTCCCCCTTGTCGGCCTTGAGGGAGAAGGCCTTGTCCTGATTGGCGATGATATCCGCCTCGGCATCGAGGTCGGCGACCTTCTCCAGCAGGCGGCTGAGCAGTTGATTCATATCAAGTGCGCTCATCAGGCGTTCCCTCCTACCAGGATCTTGTCAACTTTCAAGGCGGGTTGGCCGACAGAGGTGGGCACCGAGCCGGAGACTGAGCCGCACATGCCGGCGGCCAGCGCCAGATTGCGCCCCACCATGGAGATCTCTTTGAGCACCTGCGGGCCTGTACCGATCAGGGTCGCCGACTTGAGGGGCCGGGTTATCTTGCCATGTTCGATGAGGTAGGCCTCCTGCACGTTGAAGTTGAACTCGCCTGTGCCCGGCTGCACAGAGCCGCCCCCCATCTTCTTGGCGTAGATGCCGTGCTCGACGGTGGCCAGCATCTCGTCGAGGCTGTGGCTGCCCGGCTCTATGTAGGTGTTGCGCATGCGGGAGGTGGGGGCGAACTTGTAGGACTCGCGCCTTCCCGAGCCGGTGCGGGCATGGCCAGTCTTGAGGGCGCCCATTCTGTCCACCAGGAAGCCGGTCAGCACGCCGTCCTTGATGAGCTGGGTGTGCTGGGTCGCCATCCCTTCGTCATCGACGTTGATGGAACCCCAGGCGTTGCTCTGCAAGCCTTCATCCACAGCGCTGACTGCCGGATTGGCGATCAGCTGGCCCATCTTGTCGTGGAACACCGAGGCCTTCTTGGCGACCGAGGTGGTCTCCAGCAGGTGGCCGCAGGCCTCGTGGAAGATGACGCCGCCAAAGCCGCTCTCCATGATGACCGGCAGGGTGCCGCTCGGGCAGGGGGCGGCGCCCAGCTTCACCAGCGCCTGACGGGTGGCGGTGAGGGCCAGCTCCCGCGGGTCTATGCGCTCGGCATGTTCCCAGCCCATCAGGGCGCCGGGGGCCTCGTAGCCCACGCTCTGCTCGCTCCCTTCTACCGCTATGGTCTGGGCCATGATGCGGTTGTAGTGGCGGCGATCGCTCACCTGCAGCCCTTCGCTGTTGAAGATCTCCACCTCCTGCTCCCAGCCCAGCACGTTGCCGGAGAACTGGCTCACCTTGCCGCTCTCGGCGCGGGCCACCGCATCCATGGCATGCAGGTAGGCAATCTTCTGCTCCAGCTGCTTGTCGGCCGAGAGCGGCAGGGCCACCGGATTGCGGTCTGTGATGGGGGTGAAATCGAAGGCTGTGGCGGTGACTACGGGGTCACGCCTGTCCTTGGCCGCCAGCAGGCTGACGATGCGCAGCAGCTCGTCGCGGCTGGCCAGGTTGGTGTAGCCGTAGAGCACCTTGTGGCCGTAGCACAGGCGCACGCCTATGCCAAAATCGAGGCCGCCGCTGATGTTCTCTATCTGGCTGGAGAGCAGGCTGAGCTGGCTGCGGCGCTTGCGCTCCACAAACAGCTCGGCGAAGTCGGCACCCAGCCGCAGGGCGTGATCGAGCACGTCGCGGGCTATGGAGGGGGCCAACAGGGAGAGTGAGGTCATAGAATTTCCTTTTCTGGTCTGTTTCCTGTTTGCTTCCGACACCCGTTCTGATTGTGTTATGGGGTGTCGGTTGCATTGTTGCAGACCAGCAGCAAAAAGTCGCTATAGCGTCAGGCGATGATACCGAACGAGAAAATCGGTGCGATAACTGCGCCCGGCAGCCTGTGTGGCCGGCTGCCGGCAGGGGAGATCAACGCCGCTTTCGAGGGGCGATGAGGGAGCCAGGTCGTCGACGCTCTGTGGCGCCGCCAGGCGGGATCACAGCAGCTCGTGGATCTCATTCAGGATCTGGTCGACCCACTGCTCGATGCGGGATTCGGTCTGGTCGTACTGGTTGGCGTCATCGAGGGCCAGGCCGACGACAAGATGATGGCCATCGTCACTCCGCATCCAAGGGATCATCGAACATGCAAGCTACCTGGATCACAGCAGCTCGTGGATCTCATTCAGGATCTGATCGACCCACTGCTCGATGCGGGATTCGGTCTGGTCGTACTGGTTGGCGTCATCGAGAGCCAGGCCGACGAAGTGGCGACCATCGTCGATCAGCGCCTTGGAGGCATCGAACTCGTACCCCTCGTTGGGCCAGTAACCCACCAGCCTGACCCCCTTGGGCACCAGCTGATCGTGTAACAGGCCAAGGGCATCCTGATACCACTCGCCGTACCCCAGCTGATCGCCCATGCCGAACAGGGCGATGATGCGTCCTTCCAGAGGCACATCCTTGATGTCTTCCCAGCGAGATTCCCAATCTTCCTGCAGCTCGCCGAAGTCCCAGGTGGAGATGCCGAGGATCAGGATGTCGTACTCCTGCATGCGGGCCAGGGGCACGTCCTTGATGTTGTGGAGATCAACCAGCTCGGGGCCAATGAGGGCGCGGATCTTCTCGGCGGCCATCTCGGTGTAGCAGGTGGTTGAGCCGTAAAACAAACCTATCTTCATCGCTCTTCTCTTGATCGCAGTAGGCAAGGGGGTGTCGGGCAACCATGGGGCCGGACCGCCCGAGTGAGGGCGCCAGTCTAGCAGATTGCCCCTCGCGCTTCACCGCCTGGTACGCCTGCCGGGGAAGCGCAAGCCCCTGATGTGCGCGCCGGCCTGGCAGGCTACAATGGGCCACCGTTTGCCCAAGACCGACACTCCATGACCAAGCCTGCCCCTGCCGTGCACAACCATCCCCTGATCGAGCCCTTCCTGGATGCCCTCTGGCTGGAGCGGGGACTGTCCGACAATACGGTCAGCTCTTATCGCTCGGATCTGGAAAAGTTTGCCCTCTGGCTCGATGGGCAGGGGGGCTCCCTGCTGCTGGCGGGGATGGACGACATCCAGCACTACCTCGCCTGGCGGGTGGACAAGCAGTTTGCGGCGAGCAGCACGGCCCGCTTCCTCTCGGCCCTGCGCCGCTTCTATCAGTATCTGAATCGGGAAAAATTGCGCGGCGACGACCCGACGGTGCTGCTGGAGGGCCCCAAGCTGCCCAAGAAGCTACCCTCGGATCTCAGCGAGGCCGAGGTGGATGCACTGTTGACGGCGCCCCTGGTGGACGACCCGCTGGAGCTGCGGGACAAGGCGATGCTCGAGCTGCTCTATGCCACCGGGCTGCGGGTCTCCGAGCTGGTGGGGCTCACCTCAGAGCATGTCAGCCTGCGCCAGGGGCTGGTGCGGGTGGTGGGCAAGGGCAACAAGGAGCGGCTGGTGCCCATGGGGGAGGAGGCGGTCCACTGGCTGGAGCGTTACTACCGGGAGGCCCGCACCCTGCTACTGGGAGGCACCAGCTCGGATGTGGTCTTCCCCTCCAAGCAGGCCAGGATGATGACCCGCCAGACCTTCTGGCATCGCATCAAGCTCTATGCCCAGCGGGCGGGGATCCGGGGAGAGCTCTCCCCCCACACCCTGCGCCACGCCTTCGCCACCCATCTGCTCAACCACGGCGCCGATCTGCGGGTGGTGCAGATGCTGCTGGGGCACGCGGATCTCTCCACCACCCAGATCTACACCCACGTGGCCAACGAGCGTCTCAAGGCACTCCATGGGGAGCACCATCCCCGGGCCTGACCCGTGCCACCGCAAAAAAAACCGCCAAATGGCGGTTTTTTCATCACTGCACGACAGGAGATGGCGTCTATTTCCCCTGCTGGGATTTCAGCAAATCGCGGATCTCGGTCAGCAGCTCCTGATCCTTGGTGGGGCCGGCCGGGGCAGGGGCTTCCTCTGCCTGCTTCTTCTGCAGGGTGTTGACTGCCTTGAGCCCCATGAAGATGGCGAAGGCGATGATCAGGAAGTCGATGATGGTCTGGATGAACTTGCCGTAGGCGATGACCACGGCAGGGATGTCACCTTCGGCGGCCTTCAGGGTGACGGCCAGATCGCTGAAGTCCACCCCCCCCAGGATGAGGCCGATGGGCGGCATGATGACGTCGCCCACGAAGGAGGAGACTATCTTGCCGAAGGCGGCACCTATGATGATACCGACCGCCATGTCGATGACGTTGCCTCTGGCCGCAAAGGCCTTGAACTCTTGAATCAGACTCATTTTTCCCCCTAAAAAATGGACAGTATGCGGTGCGACCACATCGCTGCTTGGACGATAAAACATCAATAAAACAGAGGGATGACCATGGTGTCTCCCGTCGTCCTGATTAGCTTGCTGGGCCTTAGCCCAATTGGCAACCTGTCAGATCGGGATTTTTTTGCTAACCACGCTATTAATCAATCGCTAATTAAGAGGTTGGGGCAAGGATGTGCACTGAGTTACCTTATGAATCCATTCAATCATGCCAGGTGAGTCATCAAGTGCGACATTTACTGCTGGGAATGATGCTGCTGTGCACCTTTGCTGCCAGCGCGGGGATGGATCCCCAGCTGTTGAAACAGACCATAGGGCAGCGCCTCGGGGTGCAGGTCTTCCTGGTGGACGAGACCCCGGTTCCCGGGCTCTATCTGCTGGGCACAGCCCAGGGGCTGCTCTATAGCGATGCCAGGGGAAACTATGTGCTGCAGGGCTCCATGCTGGATCTGGCCCACGACATGCAAAACCTCACCCGCCTGAGCCAGCAGCAACAACGTCGGCTGGCGCTGGCGCAGGTAGGCGAGGCGCGACTCTGGCTCAAGGCGCCGAACGAGCGCTACCGGGTTACTCTGTTTACCGATCTCGGCTGTCGCCGCTGTCACGCCGTGCTGGACGATCTGCCTCAATTGCAGGCCAGGGGGGTGAGCGTGCAGTTGCTGCCCCTGCCGGCCCCCTTCGCTGAGCTGGCTGAAACGCAGGCGCTCTGGTGCGATCCTGCCCTGCTGGGTGAACTCAGTCTCAGTGATCGTTTGCCTGCGGCCGGATGTAATGAGATCCTTGCCCATCATATCGGCCTGAGCCAGTGGCTCGGGATCAAGGCGTCACCGAGCTGGGTCCTGCCAAACGGGGATCTGGTGCGGGGATATCAGAGCCCTGAACAACTGCTCAAGATACTGGATCACATCAATGCCCCTGCAAATCCGTCGTCGTCCGCGAGTTGATGATTCCCATCTGCCCGCTACCCTGCATCCCTTGCTTCGTCAAATCTTCGCCAGCCGCGGCGTGGAGGATCCCGCCCTGCTGGAGCGCAGCGCCAGCCAGCTGCTGCCGCCCCAGCGGCTGTTTGGCATGGAGCAGGCGGTGCCCCTGCTGGCGGATGCCCTGACGGCGCAGCAGCGCATCCTCATCGTCGGCGACTTCGACTGCGACGGCGCCACCAGCTCGGCCCTGTGCGTGCTCGCCCTGCGGGCCATGGGGGGCCATCACGTCGATTTTCTGGTGCCCAACCGCTTCGAGTTCGGCTACGGCCTCACCCCCGAAATCGTCGAGCTGGCGGTGGCTCGCGGCGCCGAGTTTCTCATCACTGTGGATAACGGCATCTCCAGCATTGCCGGGGTGGCGGCGGCCAAGGCGGCCGGGATGCGGGTACTGGTTACCGATCACCACTTGCCGGGCCAGGAGCTGCCTGATGCCGATGCGATAGTGAACCCCAACCAGCGTGGCTGCGACTTCCCCTCCAAGTCCCTGGCCGGGGTCGGGGTGGCCTTCTATCTGATGGCGGCCCTCAACACCCATCTGCGCCAGAGCGGCTGGTATGAGCGCCAGGGCATTCGCGCCCCCAATGTGGCGGACTATCTCGATCTGGTGGCCCTCGGCACAGTCGCCGACGTGGTGGCGCTGGATGGCAACAACCGCATCCTGGTCCATCAGGGGCTGCAGCGGATCCGGGCCGGTCGCTGCCGCCCCGGCATCCAGGCGCTGGTGGACGTGTCGGGCCGCGATGGCCGCCGCCTGTGCGCCGCCGATCTCGGCTTTGCCCTGGGGCCCCGCCTCAATGCGGTGGGCCGTCTCGATGACATGTCCCTCGGGGTCGCCTGTCTGCTGAGCGATGATCTCAACCTGGCGCGCCAGCTTGCGACCGAGATGGACAGCCTCAATCAGGAGCGCAAGGAGATAGAGCAGGGCATGCAGCAGGAGGCGCTCGCCACCCTGGAGCAGATCCGGTTTCGCGACGGCGAGGTGCCAAGCGGCATAGTGCTGCACAGGGACGAGTGGCATCAGGGGGTGGTGGGGCTGGTGGCCTCCAAGATCAAGGAGAAGTACTACAGACCCGTGATCGCCTTTGCGCAGAGCAGCGACACCGAGCTTAAGGGCTCGGGCCGCTCCATTCCCGGGGTGCACCTGCGCGATGCGCTGGAGCTGCTCGATACTCGCCATCCGGGCCTGATGGGCAAGTTTGGCGGCCACGCCATGGCGGCGGGGCTGACCCTGCCCAAGGCCAATATAGAGGCGTTCGGCCGGGCGTTTGAGGCGGTCATCGCCGAGCTGGTGACGCCGGAGCTGCTGACCGGGGTGCTGCTCACCGACGGCGAGCTGCTGCCGGACGAGCTCAGCCTGGAGCTGGCGGAGCTCATCCGTGCCTCCGGCCCCTGGGGCCAGGCCTTCCCCGAGCCGCTGTTCGACGGCGAGTTCGTGCTGGTACAGCAGCGGCTGGTGGGGGAGAAGCACCTCAAGATGATGCTGACCACGGATTCCGGCCATGCGGTGGATGCCATCGCCTTCGGGGTGGATCTCAAGCGCTGGCCAGATGCCTCGGTGAAACGGGTGCGGCTGGTCTATCGGCTCGACGTCAACGAGTGGCGCGGCAACCGCAGCGTTCAGCTGCTGGTGGAGCATCTGGAGGCAGCCGGCTAGGCGAATGACAACGCCTGACAGCTTGGTGTGAGCTGGGGCAAAGTTCCACGATAAAGGATTCGAGTAAGCAACCATAAACACTATGATGACCTTCATTGTGCTGCGTTCGAAGGAGCACAGATGGAGATCCTGCTTGCCCGTCTTGACTTGTTTAAAAACAGAAAATGCGACAAGAGGTCCGGCTGTCGTTTGTTTATTCCGCCCATTTACGGGTACTGCAGGTACTGTAAGTAACGTACCAAATTGACCTTACGAGAAAATGTCAGAGATTCAGCCGCCCGCTCAGCTAACTGCCCATCCGCTCTCTCATCTATGGGGCCTGCTCTCCCGTCGTGCAAGCCGTATCACGCTTGAGTCGGGACAATTGCTATTTGAGTTTCATCGCTCACAGATTGCCATTCCGATAGGCGAGATCACCACATTACGCCTAGAGCGGGGGATGATCTTCTCTCGACTGGAAGTGAGCACGACCTCTAAACACTATCGGATCGGCGGCCTATCTAGCCGCTCGTTGGGGGCATTCGTTACCCGTATACAGCGCATGGCGCTGATGGTGTTGCAACATAGTGGCGAATGGCGCAGCCTGATGCGGTCGGTAGAGCGCTATCACAGCGGTAGTCACTATTTTTCTTCTCATGAGTGGCAGGCACTGGCCGCCCTGTTGCCATTGAAGCAACGTCTGGGCGACCTTGCCATCGATGAGGCGTTTATCGTAGGTGAACAGGACAACTCCATCGCACAGCTGGCGTTATCACTTGCCACCAAGGATGTGTCGGAGCTGGCCCGTGACGATTTCAATCAGCAGGTTATCCCCAGACTCTTGGCTACAAACGCCGCTTTTTTTGATCAGATTGAAAAACAACCCCTTAGCCAACCACAGCGAGAGGCGTGTGTTACCAACGAGGACCATACCCTAGTGGTGGCTGGGGCTGGAACCGGTAAGACTTCGACCATCATCGGCAAGGCTGGCTATCTGCTGCATTCAGGTCTGGCCAAACCGGAAAATATCTTGATGCTGGCCTTTGGCAACAAGGCGGCAGAAGAGATGGGGGAGCGGATTGAAACCAGATTGCCTGCTGTGGGTTCCAAACTTAAGGCTACCACCTTCCATGCCTTTGGTAATCGTATCGTCGCCGAAACACAGGGGACAAAAAAGGCTCTAACCCGCTTTGCCGAACAGGGCAATGAATTGCATCAGTTTATCGAGGCAGTACTGGAGGAGCTGATAGCTAAGAGTGCGGATTACAGCACCGAGTTGATAAAGTATTTTGCCAGCTATAGCACACCTGGCCGTTGTGAATATGACTTTGAGACGATTGAGGAATATCACGAATTTTTAGATAGCTGCCGCTTGATTACCCTTAAGGGTGAATTCGTCAAGAGTGTGGGCGAGTTGAGAGTAGCTAACTATCTGCATCTGCATTCAGTTCCTTACGTCTATGAGGCAATTTATATCCACAAGACCGCCACGGTGGATCGTCGTCAATACAAACCGGATTTTTATCTGCCGGATAGCCAACTCTATATTGAATATCTGGGGCTGGATCGACAACAGCGAACTGCACCCTTTGTGAAACAGGACGCCTATCTGGAGGGGGTGGCCTGGAAAAGGGAACTGCACCGGCAACAGGGTACTCATCTGGCCGAACTTTATAGCTATCAGTTGTGGGAAGGCATTTTGGAGGAGGAACTGCTTGAGATCCTGAATAACGCGAAGGTGCCTCACCAACTGCGAAATGTGGATGATCTACTTGATGAATTGAAGGCTTCTTCCATGTCACCTTGGCAGGGATTTATCGATCTGATGTTGCGTTTTCTAAGTCTGTTCAAAGAAGGCCAATTTACTTTCGAGAGTCTGAATGAACCGGTAAGGGGCGTTGATCTTGGCCGCACCAGAACCTTTTTGAAGCTGTTCAAGCCCGTGTTTGAGGCTTACGAAAAACAGATGCTTGAGCAAGATGAGCTGGATTTCAGCGATATGATTGCCAATGCGACTCAAGCGTTGCAGGAGGGGCGTTTCCAACATCGTTACGAGTATGTGCTGGTCGATGAGTTTCAGGATCTCTCTAGCGGCAGAGGTAAATTACTACGGGCACTGCTTGCCAGCCGCCCCAATATGCGGCTGTTCGCGGTGGGTGATGACTGGCAATCCATCTATCGCTTTAATGGCTCGGATCTGCGCTTTTTCACCCAATTTGACCAGCAGTTCAAACCGTCCAGGATGTTGCCGCTGGACAAGAGTTATCGGTTTAACAATCGTATCCATGAACTGAGCGCCGCCTTTGTGATGTGCAATCCGGCACAGTTGAAAAAGCAGATCATAACCTATACCCAAGTAGAACATCCGGCGGTGCAACTGCTGGATATTCAGGAAATGATGGAATATACCCCACAGTCTGTATTAAGGAGAGAGCAGAAGGCCGGTTCTTACGCACTACAGGTGAGGCGGGCGCTTAAACGGTGCAACGATCGGCAGATACGTCTGAATAAGGGCAGGCAAGCTCCCGTCATGCTGATTGGGCGCTATCGCAAGGAGAATATGTCGATCATGAGTACGATAGATCTCCAGTCTTTAGCCAAGGAGTTTTCGCTGCTGGATATTAGTTATCAGACTGCGCATTCCAGTAAGGGATTAGAAGCAGACTATGTGATCATATTGGGACTCGATGAGGGTGGTTTTCCTTCTGCCCGGGAAAATGACGAGCTGATCGATTTATTGTTGCCCGAGCGGGAATCGTATCTTTTTGCCGAAGAGCGTCGTCTATTCTATGTGGCAATGACACGCGCCCGTCATTATGTATTCATGATTTTTGATGGCCAAAATGCGTCTGGTTTTGCCGTAGAAATTGCCAAAATGGGCAAGCAATACGTTACCCAAAAAGATGATCTGACGCTGGGTCAGTGGGGTTGTCCAAGTTGTGAGTCAGGCTGGTTGAAGAGCAAGACCAATAACTACAACAAAACATTCTACGTTTGTTCACACGAACCCGCCTGCGATCATATCACCAATGCGTGCAAGCAATGTGGAGCCCCGTTGCTGAACTTTGCAGGTTTATTGCGGGTTTGTGCCAACAATGCGTGCCGAGATATCGAGATTGGTTGTCGTCGCTGCGGTATTGGCACCATGCGTCAGCGCAAAAACAAGGACGGTGGATCCTTCTATGGTTGCAGCCGGTTCAGGCGTGAAGCGGCTGATTGCTGCTATGAAAATATAACCAGCGAGGAATATGAGGGCCGTCTGTCACAGGCAAGAATGGCTGTGACAGACGAGTAACCCATTGATCTAGTCCCTCATCCCCAGCCCTTATCCCTAGTGGAGAAGGGCGAAGTTTGTCTGTACCGCAACAAAAATAGTAACCGGATTATTTGACCTCTGTGAATTCCAAAATTCTGATGTACTGATACGGCCATTTCTGACGAAATTCACACAATTATCCGCGACTACATGGCTAATATGGGAAGGTGGAGCGCAACAATACAACGTTATACGGTACTGGTTCGAAACGGGATGGAGTCAGTTTGGCGGTGCTGCCACACACCCGGCGGGCCTTGCCCGATGTTTCGCCAGGGCCCTCCATATGTTATGCCTAGATCTGCCACCACATTGATTTCAAACGCCTGTTGGGTAAAGGACAGTCCATGCCGGTACGGAGTATTCCCAAGAACTACAGAAACGTCACCGGGGTGGCCGCCCACAGCAAGGCCGTCGGCAAGGTGATGTTCGAGTCTACGCTGGAGCGGGACTTTCTCTCCCTGCTGGAGTTCGACCGGGAGGTCGAGAGCTTCGAGGTGCAGCCCGTCAGGCTGAGCTGGCTGGATGACAGGGGAAGGGTCAGGTCCTATACGCCTGATGTTCTGGTGTGTTATCGGAACGGGTGCCGGATACCGACGCTCTGGGAGGTGAAGTACCGCGACGATCTTCGCGCAAACTGGCTGGAATACAGACCCAAGTTCAGAGCCGCGGCGAGATACGCCAGGGGGCGTGGATGGCGTTTCAGATTGGCGACGGAGCGGGAGATCCGCGGGGGGCGGCTGGACAACGCCAGGTTTCTGCTGCCCATCCTGAGACGCGCGTGTCCCGACGCCGGCGACGTATCTTCCGTCCTGGATGGTTTGCGGGTTTCGGGCAGTTCCACCCCGGCCATCCTGCTGGCTTCGCTTAGTTCGGACTCGGCGGAAAGGGCTCGTCTGCTGCCGGTGCTTTGGTATCTGGTGGCGGTAGGGCGGGTGGGGACGGATCTTGGAGAAAAGCTGACCATGGCGAGCAGGATATGGAGTGCCGGTGCATGAGCGGGACAAAACTGCTGGATCTGCGGCCGGGCAAGGCCGTCGCCTTCAAAGACCACCCCTGCCGTATCGCGGAGGTGCTCTCGCTCACCGAGGTGCAACTGGTGGACGAGACGACCAGGGAGATCCTGACCGCGCCAGTATCCGAACTGGCGGTGCCGGAGAAAACCGGACAGACAAGGCCGGACATCAGCACGGTGGACGAGAAATCCTGGGCGCTGGCCAAGTCCAGGCTGGCGATACTCAAACCACTGCTCAACCGGCCTGCCCGGACCCGCGCCGAGGTGGCCGCTGTGGCCGCGCAGCACTCGCTGCACGTCAACACCCTCTATGTCTGGCTAAGAGCCTACGAAGGCTGCGGTCTGCTTTCTTCCCTACTGCCCAAAGGCCGCAGTGACAAGGGACAGGGACGGATAAACGAAGCGGTTGAAGAGCTGATCCGGGAAGCCATTGCGGCCGTGTATCTCACCAGACAGCGCAAGTCACAGCGCAAGGTGTGCGACGAGGTCAGACGCCGCTGCCTGGAGGCGGGCGAGCCGCCGCCACACGACAACACCGTCAGAAACCGCATCAGGGCCTTGTCGGGAGAACTGGTGGCTGCCAGGCGTCTGGGGCGCAAGACCGCAGACCTGGACTTCCGGCCCCACGAGGGCAAGTTCCCCGGGGCCGACTGGCCACTGTCCGTTGTGCAGATAGACCACACCAAGATCGACATCATACTGGTGGACGACCATTACCGAAGGCCGGTCGGCCGACCCTGGATCACCCTGGCGTTTGACGTGTTCAGCCGGGTGGTGACCGGCTTCTACGTTTCCTTCGATCCGCCGGGCGCCATGTCGGTGGGCCTCTGCCTGGTGCACGCCTTCCTGTCCAAGGAACGCTGGCTGTCTGGGCACGACGTCAGGAGCGGCTGGCCCGTGTGGGGGCTGCCGGCGAAGATCCATGCCGACAACGCCAAGGAGTTCAGGGGGAAGATGCTGCAGCGGGCCTGCGAGGAGTACGGCATCGATCTCGAATGGCGGCCCGTAAAGCGCCCCCAGTTCGGCGCCCACATCGAAAGGGCCCTGGGCACGTTCTCTAAGGAGATCCACGAGCTGCCCGGCACCACCTTCTCCAACACCAGGGAGAAGGGCGACTACGACTCGGAAGGCAAGGCATCACTGACCTTGTCGGAGTTCGAGACCTGGCTGGCCACCTACATCGTCGACGTCTACCACCAGAAGGTACACTCCTCGCTGGATGCCAGCCCCATGGCCGTCTATCAAAGGGGCATCTTCGGCGACGACGACAATCCCGGATGCGGGCTGCCGGCCAAGGTGGCGGACGAGGAGCGGCTTAGGCTGGATCTGATGCCGTTCGAGCTGCGCACCGTGCAGGACTACGGCGTCGTCATCGACGAGATCCATTACTATCACGACGTGCTGAGAAGGTGGATCAACGCCCCGGATCCAGCAGAGTCGAGGCGCAAGCGCAAGTTCATGTTCCGGCGTGACCCAAGGGACATCAGCGTCATCTGGTTTTACGATCCCGAACTGCAGAGTTACTACCCCATCCCCTACCGTGACACCTCCCATCCGGCGATCAGTATCTGGGAGCTGAGGGAGGCCAGAAAGAGCGCCCAGGCCCAGGGTGGCGGGGAGATAAACGAGAGGGCGATCTTCGACGCCTACGAACGGATGCGGGAGATTGAGCAGAAGGCAGTGGAGAAAACCAAATCGGCCAGGAGGGCAGCCCAGCGACGGCGGCTGCACGGCTCCGCCGAGCGGCCGGCAGCCGGTGTTCAGGATGTGGTGGTGCTTACCACAGACTTGGGTAACGAGCCGGAAATCCAGCCGTTCGACGAGATGGACGACATGTCATGAGCGACCTCGAACACCTCAACGACGCGGCCAGAGTCCTGCTTGCGTTGTCGGACGAGGAGCGCATTTTGAAGATCCGCTCAGAACGCTGGATCGGCTATCCCAGGGCCAAGTCCATTCTGGCCAGACTGGAGGAGCTGGTCGCCCATCCCCGCACCCACCGCATGCCCAACCTGCTGTTGGTCGGCGACACCAACAACGGCAAGACCATGCTGGCAAGGCGTTTCGTCCAGGCCCATCCGGCCCGGGACAACCCCGCCGGCGACAACGTCCTGGCGCCGGTGATCCTGGTCCAGGCTCCGCCGGTGCCCGACGAGGGGCGCTTTTACAACGCCATACTGGAGCTGCTCTTCGCCCCCTACCGGCCGGGCGAAAGGGTGGACAAGAAGCAGTTCCAGGTGATGAAGCTGCTGCGCTACGTGGAGCTCAAGGTGCTGGTCATCGACGAGATACACCACATCCTCGCCGGCAACCTCAACCGGCAGAGGGCCTTTCTGAACGTCCTGAAGTATCTGGGCAACGAACTGCAGATAAGCATCGTCGGCGTCGGCACCAGGGACGCCTTCCGGGCCATACAGACGGATCCCCAGCTCGCCAACCGGTTCGAACCCGTCGTGCTGCCGAGATGGGAGCCGGACAACGACTTCCTGCGGCTGCTGGTGAGTTTCGAGCGGATGCTCCCCCTGCGTAACCCCTCCAGGCTGCACGGCGTTGAGCTCTCTGCGCGGCTGTTTGCCATGAGCGAGGGTTACCTCGGCGAGCTCTCCCGGGTGCTGACCGAGGCGGCGGCCCACGCCGTGCTGAGCGGCCGGGAGCGGATCGACCTCAAGACCCTGGACGGCATCGGCTGGACACCCCCGTCCGAGCGCAAGCGCCGTATCGACAGGATCTACTGACGTGCTTTCGGGGGCACTGTGGCCGGCCCATCCCAAGCCCCTGCCTGGGGAGTGCCTCTCCTCCTGGCTGGTGAGATGCGCCCACCACAACGGCCTCAAGGTCCAGACCTTCTGTGACCGGGTGTTCGGCAAGGAACACCAGGTCTGGAACCGGGACGTCGACCGCCTGGCACCGCCCTGGCTCCTGCAGGTGATCACTGTGGGCACAGGCGTCTCCCCTCATTTGGCGGACAACACCACCATGAAGCTGTTCGAGGGCCGGCTGTTCGAGCATCGCAACAGGGGCGGACAACTGCGCTGGGTGCTGCTGCTTGAGCAATACCACCGCCTGCACCAGGGGTTCGGCATGCAGTATTGCCCGCTCTGCTTGACGGAGGACAAGGAGCCGTATTACCGCCTTTCCTGGCGGCTGGCGTTTTACACCTTCTGCCCCCGTCACCAGACCCTGCTGCTGGACCGTTGTCACGCCTGCGGCGCCCCGGTCACCTTCCATCGCATCGAGCTGGGCCGGCCGGGGCGGTATGACACGCCAAGCCTGGACGAGTGCTGGCGGTGTCAGGCCAGACTGAGTGACGTTCAGCCGTTGGCGCTGGAGAGATGGCATCAGGGGGTGTTCCAGCGCTGGGAGCGCTGGCTGAGTGCGGTGGATCGCCAGTTCGTGAATTCGGGGCGTATCGACTATGGCTGCATGGCGCGTCTGCACGAGATCTGCCGTCGGATAGTATCGGAGCACAAGTTCCCCGATCTGCAGCGCAACCTCTGCCGGCGCAGCGGCCAGCCGGTGCTGCCGCTGAGCGTGAGCCGGCGGCCGTTTGAGCACAGGGAACTGCAGGAGCGGCACTACGTGCTGGGACTGGCGTGGTGGCTTATCTACCGGCAGGTGCGTAACAGGTGAATTTGCTTGCCAATCTATGCCTAACCTGGCAACCTCGCGTCAGCTGATTTTAATGGTGAAAATATGACTACATTTGTCGATTTGTTCTGTGGTGGCGGTTTTGGAGCCAGAGGGGCGGTCATGGGGGGGGGGAGACCTCTTTTGGGGCTTGATGCCTGGGATTTGGCGACCCAGACATACAAGGCTAATTTTCCTGAGGCTGATGTCATTACCGATCGTATCGAGAATGTTGATATAGCTGGTTTGGGTGAAAGATATCGTCCAGATGTCCTTCTGACCTCACCAGAGTGCACCTCCCATTCGATAGCGCGCGGCGCAAAACCCGGCTCGGAAAGGAGTCGGGAGACTGCCATGGGGATCGTGCCTTGGATTGAGGCCATGGAGCCTCGCTGGGTCATTGTCGAAAACGTAAACCGGATGAAGAAATGGGAGCGGCACAACGAGTTGGTTGGAACCATAGAGCAGTTCGGTTATACGGTGAGCGATCTGTATCTTAACTCTGCCGACTTTGGCGGCGCCCAGGCCAGAAGACGCATGTTTCTTGTATGCGATAGGGAGGGAACCCGTGTCTCTGCCGAGCAGTTGATCGCTGTAATGGATCGGGAACCCCAGGCTGCGCGGGACATAATCGATTGGACGGGTACCTACCGAGCCAGCCCTCTTTACAGGAAGGGACGGGCTCAGGCAACCCTGCAAAGGGCGGAAAGAGCGATTGCTGCTCTTGGTCGTGGCGTACCATTTATCATCGTCTACTATGGCTCTGACTACGCCGGGGGCTGGCAGACAGTAGATGTACCACTGCGCACCATCACCACGATTGACCGCTTTGGGCTTGTGACGTGGAACGGTGATACCCCGTATCTTAGAATGTTGCAGCCGGCAGAACTGCTGCGGGCAATGGGGGCGGGTCGGCAACACGAACTCCCTTATGGCAGCCGCAGGGAAAAGGTCAAACTCTGTGGTAATGGCGTCTGTTCTGATGTCATGATTGCAATATTTCGTTGGATCCAGATACAACAGGGCGAACTTCAGGTACAGGTCATTGACCAGTAAAGAACTTGGAATGAAAGATCTGGTTGTTGACCAGGTCTACAGCGGAAGTCGTAATGGCAATCACTCGGATGAAGTGCTGCCAAAACTTCTTGGTGTTGACAATGGTGCAGGTTTCCGAGCTCTTGGCAAACCAAGAACGGATGTGAGCACTCTGAGAATTCTGGTCCTGCAAACCAGCTTTGCAGAACTTGAATGGCCCGATCACCTGGATAAGGAAAATGGTATTTTCACCTACTATGGTGACAAACGGGAACCAGGTGATCTGCATGACACCAAGCGGGATGGAAACCTCATTCTGAGAAATTTGTTCAATTTTTCTCATGACCAAGCAATGCCATCAGGAAACTTCCCTGTCATTTTATTGTTTGGCAAAACAGGAAATTTTCGTGATACCAAGTTTCTGGGATTAGCTGTGCCAGGTGCGAAAGGGATGACTGCAGATGAAGACCTCACTGCAGTATGGCGGACAACATCAGATGGTATTAGATTTCAAAATTACCGCTCTGTATTTACGATATTGAATATACCAGTAATTAGTCGTGAATGGATCAAGGATGCCCAAACTGGTAATGCGCGCACATCCATTCATGCGCCCAAAGCGTGGTTAGATTGGGTTCAACGACGTAGATATTCTCCTCTCATCTGTGAGTCAGGTAAGAAGATCCGTTCTCCCAAAGAGCAAACCGATTTGACCAAAGAGGAAATGAAAGTCATATCCTATATCCATGAGAGATATAAGGATAAGAATAACGCCTATAAATTTGAAGTGATTGCCGCAGAAATTGTTTCTCTTGCCATGCCTGACGCCAGAAATATAACGGTTACTCGTCCATGGCGTGATGGAGGAAGAGATGCGGTTGGCAAATATCTTATCGGCAGCGAAAATAGTGGGATAGAAGTGGATTTCGCAATGGAGGCCAAATGTTATGCAATAAATCATGGCGTTGGTGTCAAAGAAGTGTCAAGGCTCATTTCACGACTCCTGCACAGACAGTTTGGCATCCTGGTTACTACCTCTTATGTTGCTCAGCAGGCATATAAAGAGTTGATACAGGATGGGCATCCTGTAGTGGTTCTCTGTGCTGTTGATATTGCCAGACTGCTCATTTCAAAGATTGGTCAGTTTGCTCAGGTTAAGCAATGGGTAGAAGGCTGCGAACTTTTAAATTCAAACATTACCACTTAGACTTTGGAAGCTGTACTCGGTTTGGATAAATAGAAGTGATGAATTTTTATCGGTGACAATCTGTCTTGCCAGCCTCGGGAGGCTGCTGAAGCTAACCTGCTGTGAAAATCGCTGCTATCACTGGCTTTAGAATCAAAATCAAGGATGCAGTATGTCCCGTTGCTAGTTCCATGAGCCTTCATATATAAGGGTAGCTGACACTCTATCCCTCTATACAGATTGTTCGAATGAGCCAGCTTGAATTCAGCGCATACCTTTATTAAGCCACAATCCTTAACACAACCGAGGAATAGAAAATCAAGGTTACCGGCAGCTGAGGAAGCCTCAGGGATCACTTCGATGGATGCAAGGAAAAACTGATCAGAAAGGAGGGCGTGTATTACGCTGTGAAGGTCTGTTTCTTTTTTCGGCCTGCGATGTGTTATTTTATTCCGGATATATTCTATATCAAAAAAAATATCTCTGCTCGGCATAGCATCAATTTTATCCTGCAGCATGGCCAAGCCGGAATGAACCCGTGCAACGAAGTCGGACTCATTTTCGTACTCTTTCGTAGGAAGCAAAGATTGTTCTCTGGCCCAACGAATCAAACTATTGGGTGCCGGAATCGGATTAATATTAATTATTTCCCGAATGCTTGGCCCCTGAAATCCCATTGGTCCCAATAAAACGATCAGGCTGTCTGGTGTCCAGGATGCTATAAATGTGGTGTTGTTTTGTAATTGTTTAAAGAACGATTCATTGATTTTTAATACATGCTGATTTCGTTGAAAAATCAACCCACCATCAATAAAGCCAAGATTAAAGAAAAATCCCTTGTCTGCGATGTGGAAGATGCAAGTTTTGTGTTTTGGAAAAGCCTGCTCACTTAACCATATCTCAACACTTCCCGTTGAGCGGAGAAGTGCTTCTGCAGTAAGTCTGCCACCTGCATTTTTATCTATATATAACTCTGTTGACATATTTTATTTACTCTGGCTTTATTATGTGAAGCACTATATTTACGCATTCCGGAGTGTTGCTATTAATTTCATGCTCCCAGAATCTTATAACAGTCCAGCCCATATTTTCCAGTTCCTCGTTGACTGCCATATCTCTTTTGATATTTTTTTCAATTTTTTGTGCCCAAAAATAAGTCCGGGTCTTTGGCATTTGGAAGTGTTCAGGGCATTTATGCCAGAAACAACCATCAACGAAGATGGCTATCTTTTCCTTGGGAAACGTTATGTCCGGTCGTCCTGGCAGGGATGAGCGGAGTCTGTAGCGAAGTCCTTTTCGCCAAAGAGCTTTACGAAGCAGTACCTCAGGGGTGGTATTTCCACCCCTGATTTGTGACATGCAGTATTTTCTCTGTTCTTCATTTAGAACGTCAGTCATTGTTATGACAAAATTTTTGTTTCAATTTTACTCCAAAGATCATGGAAATCGTAGTCAGGTGTTCCAATTCGACCATAATATTTGGAAAATGCGTGTAAAAACTCTTCTCGGTATGGATTATCTAGAGAGCACAATTTTTCGAATGCATCGTTAGCTTGGGGGGGGAGTGTCTTTAGTCTTTGGAAATCAACTACACAATCTGGAAGGAAAAATGTGCCAGGTAGGAATTTGTAGCGCTCCTGGGCTCTGTTTTTTACTAATGTTTTAATTTCGCCAGCGGCTTTACCAACCTTATTTTGAGCCAATTTCTTCTCTTTCTCGTTATCATGCTCAATTTTATCATAGGCTTCTTTCTCAGATCGCCAATCAGTATATAGTTTATGTTTATTTAACGGAATAATCTCTGCTAGCAGGGTGTTTTCAACTTTACACTGCGCGAAATCACAGGCAGGAGTAAGAACCATCCAATAAGAATTATCACTTTTATCTATGAAGATATCCGCCGGATTGCATATACCTTTGGTACTAGGGTAAAGGTACATTTCAAGTGGATTTATTTTTTCTTCTGAAATATTTAGTAGGTTTTTTACCGTCTTTTGAGAAAGGTCGTTGGCCAGCTTTCTGGCTAAAAGAAGAGAAATCTCGGATGGTTGCACTTGATCTTGGTGACGAGTTAATAAATCACTGATCGTCTCCCACATATACTTTCTGCTTTGTTCTTCAATGTGCTTAAGCAGCTCCATTAATTTGGTCATAAATATTGCTCTAACGGCATTTTGTATATCTTCTATAGGAGATCCTTTATCCACTACCTTGACAACCAAACTTTCCAGATGCCGTACCTTTCCTGCGTAACCGGTATAAAAGATGACGGGTACAAATCGTACCTCTTGTAGTTGTTTTAATAACTGTTCACCACGCTCCTCCCCATTTTGTGGTTCATGGCCTGTATCTTCATTAACATCAAGAAAAATAAGGTCGAAACGTGATTTCTTTATTAACTCCAAACCATCATCAAAAGAGTTTGCTTTGTGCACATTGAAACTATGATCATCAATGCCTTGCATTAAGATTCTTTCAATAGAACGCATCTGCGTAGCATCGTCATCAATTGTCAAAACATTCCATTCTTTATTATGCATTTATACTCTCCTCCGTAATACAATCCTGAAGCTTGCACCACCATTCCTGCCAGTGTCTAGAAGTTCAACGCTACCATTGTAATAATCTTTTACTATTTCACCGACCAAGCATAGTCCAAGACCATGTCCATCAGGACGCTTTGAAAAATATGGTTCAAAGATCTGATGTTTATATTGACTCTCAATGCCAGGCCCTGAATCGGAGAAAATCAATTCCAGAGCCCCATCCTCAAGTCGACTTACACCGACTTTGATTATTCTTTTTTCTTTAGGGACAGTGTTTAACCAAAACATACTATTTGTTAGTAGATTGGTAAGGATTTCGGATAATTCAGTGATGTCAATACTTACTAATGTCTGTGTCGCAGGTAAGTCGCAAATAATTCCAGCCTTGGTAAGCTCTTTGGAGTAGGTTTTGAAGGTGTCATTAATCACATCTTCAATGTAGTACTTGGCCGGTCTTCCTCGCTTTCTTCCCCCGAAAGGCTCTACTCGTCTGAAGACATCTCCAATTATGGATGCTTGTTTAACTATTTCATGAAAGCTATCAAAAAAATTTTTTATATTCTCTATTGATAGAGAGATATTATTCCTTCTACGGATTAATGAATCTGCTGTGGCTTTACTTAAACCAGCTTCAGTTTGAATAATAGAAAGTGGCTGGCGACCATCATGGAGAACCTTATCGACTATACCGCCCAGAGTTGCAAGAGCGTGATATTGCGATAATACATTTTTAAAGCTTTCAACTTGTTTTTTCCAGTTTCTTTCTATTTTGTTAATAGCATCTATGGTCTTCTCGGTACTTTCGTTTTGGTTGACTGAATTTTTCAAGGATTCAAAGTCTGGGGAGTCAAATAATCCTGGTTGCTCAGTGTTATTATCGTTAGGATCTTTTGGCTTTTTCTTAGCTTCCGCTCTAATATTTTCAATGTCATTAAGAATGTGCTCTATCACTTTTGTTAAATCAAAGTAAGCCGTGTTATTGTCCAGTCCTTCCCTGTTACTCAAATCTTGTAATTCTGGGTTGGCATCGGCAGTGATCGAAATATATCCTGTAATTTGATTGTTCGAAAGTCTTCTGCTTGGTTTTTGAACCCTTCTTATATCGAGACGCAGCCAATCATTGTTTGGTTCTCCATAAGGCAATACTCTAAATCCGTCTCGATAGATGTTAATTCCAGCAATTGAATCCAAGTCCTTTCTAATATCTTTAATTCCAGTTCCTAATTTTTGTTCGACATTGCCTAATTGATCGCGATCCCAGATTCTAAATTCAAATCCAAATTCACCACATTCAATTTTTCGGTGCTCGTTTTTCTCTAATTTGATTTTTTGAGGGACGGAGATCAACTTCCATTCATTATTATCGTAAATGAAATAAAAATTCCCTTTGAAGCTGTGAGCTTTCCCTTGGTATTCAACTATAATATCAAAATTATAGCTACCATCAGCGTTGACCTTTCCATTGATAGAATAGTGTGGGTATTTAATTAGCTCAGGCGGTTGTATTTTTATTTCGACATTGCTTGATGATTCAGGTGGTGAAAGGTAAATGTTAAAATCACTTTTACCGCTAAATGGAGAAACTAAGCGAGAGAGACCCCTTTGTAGTTCCTTAAAGTCTTTGACATCCCAAGCATCCTTTAAAGACAACATTTTCAAGACCGTGCCTGTTGGATTTTGTTTATCTATATAGGTAGGTAGGTTTGCAAGACGCCAGGTAGAAATAATGTTTTCAGCAGGGCGGCTGTGAGAGTAAAACTGAACTTCATCTAAATACAATTCATCATCATCGAATTGAGTCCAGTCGAATACTGTATATGATTCGGTGTGGTTGTTTTTTACTCTAGAACAGAGTTCTAGGTGTTTGGCCAGTCTCGATGTTGCGAAACGACCGATACCTTTTTCACCAAGTACTCTGCGTGTACCACTCTGACTTTGTTTATTTTGTTTTTTGGAAGATGTGGCTATCACCATCCATGATTCTTCAACCACTTCAGAAGTCATACCGTGACCATCGTCATAAACAGTGAGAATGTTACTCCCGTCTTTCTCATTTTGAGAAAAATCAATTAGTACGTTTTTTGCGTCGGCATCATATGCATTTTTTACTAGTTCGATAAGGGCAACCGTTGCGTTACTTATAAGTTCCTCACCAAGAGTTTTTAGTATGCGAGCTTTTGTTCTCAATCTATTCGGTTTGCCTGTTATATTATTATTTGATGGAATGTCTATTTTTTCCATTTTTTGATGCCTTGTTTAAAAGTTGGCTGTTCACTAATCTTACTTATAATGGATAAGCTGTATTGGTTTGTCGACGTCCAAGTGTGTTTCATCGTTTTTAGAAAAAAATTCAAGCCTCCTTGGCGTGTAATTTTCATCCACACTCCATTCTTCTTGGCAAGAAGTGTTATTAAAATATTAATAAATAAAGAGTCCATATACTCAAGATTATCTCTGAATACTAATGCCACAGGGTATTTCTCAAATTCTCGTTGTTCAAACTCAATCAACGAATACCATTTTCCCTGGTAACAGATATCTGCAATGATTACCCGCCGGCGGGTACGGGTATCCGAATCCAGATAGGACCACTGCCTTTTACCGGCCGGCTTGGTCAGGGGGATAAACTCAATCAGCGGATCCGGCTCCCGGATCCTGGCGGAATATTCCGGCTGTCTGTCCAGCTCCTCGATTGCGGCGGCAAAGGTCTCGAAGCTGGCCGGCAGGGCCTTGCGGCGTTGATGCTGTGTGACCACCTTGCCGGTTCCTACGGCCGAACCGTTGTTCTCGCCGGTCCCGGTCCCCAGCTCTCCGGACGCGGCTGTCTGCATCGGTATCAGCCGGCTGGTGTAGCGACATTCGCTTTTGGGCGGTTTCTCGGCTTTCCTGCCGGCGATGGCGTCAAAGCGGGAGGACGGCAGGGGGATGATTTCAGTGGAACACTGCTTGTTCGGCTCGCTTCTGTTTTGCAGATCCTTTCCCTGGTATTCCTCTGAGCGGAGCTTTCCGGGTCCGAACGCCGGCTTTTTCTCTGCGTCGGGGAGATCGGCTCCGGCAGGGGCGCGGGTGTTGTCGTTGTCCCTGTCTATCACCAGATCGTCGAACGGGAAGGGGGCGCTGCAGTGGGTCAGGGACAGCGCCAGATGTCGCCAGCTGCCGTCGTCGGACTGGATGCGCTTGCACCTTGCCTGCAGTGTCGTGCGGCCGGAGAACGGGAACTGCGTCTCCAGCTGCAGGGGGTCGTGGTTGAGGGAATGGCGCATCATGCTGTCGTGCGGCAGGGTTGCCCCGGTCCAGGCCTCCTTGGAGGCGAGTATCCTGGCGAGCACCCAGGCGTCGTCGTCCGTGAAATGTTGCCTCAATCCTATAACGAATTTGCTTTGCCCGGGAAGCGTTCCGGTTCTTTTGAGGCTGATAACCGAAGCTATGTCATGTTTCAGGGCGCCGGAAAACACGGTATGGGCGAGATCGGTCGAGACCAGGTAGTAGAATCTAAGCAGTTCGGTCATGGGGATCAGCAGCCCCAGGGGATCGTCGTCCCAGGTGACGGCCATCAGCCTGGATCTGCCGTTGCCGACGCCAAACCGGTAAAACCTGGGGCTGATGAGCCAACCGCCGCCGACCCGGTGGTTGGCGGTGACGACCCGGGTCGTGCCGGGACTGATAAGCAGATCCTTGAACGTCTCCTCCCGGCCGGCGTAATGAGATTGGCAGATGCCGTCCTTCCAGAGTGAGCCGATGCACAGCAGCGGCAGCTGGCCGGTGCCGACCAGCACGGTCGTCTGTTCCTGGGCGTTTATCGCCCTGACCGAGGCGGGATCGGTATCGGAGAGGGAAGAGGGAGTCCGGAGCGGACTGAGCAGGACCTGGATGGCCGGTTCGGAGGGAACGTAGGGATTTCTTTCTACGCCTCCGAACCAGTCTATGCGCCAGAAACGGCCATCCGAGGGGAACTCCCTGATCCTTGGAATCCTCGTGATGGCCATGGTCGTCAGTCCTGGCGGTACATTAATGCGTTGTCGGGTACAAAATAGTTATGTTCAGTCCTTTTTAATTTTGTAACCCACAACCTCTTCGCCCTTGGCCTGCAGATCCGCATGGTAGGAGGAGCGCACGAAGGGGCCGCAGGCGGCGTGGGAGAAGCCCAGCCCCATGGCGACATCTTTCAGCTCGTCGAACTCTGCGGGCGGCACGTAACGCTTCACCGGCAGGTGGTGGCGGCTCGGCTGCAGATACTGGCCCAGGGTCAGCATGTTGACGCCGTGCTCGCGCAGATCCTTGAGCACCTGGACTATCTCTTCGTTGGTCTCGCCCAGACCCATCATGACGCCGGACTTGGTCGGCACATGGGGGTGCATCTCCTTGATGCGGCGCAGCAGCTCCAGGGACCACTTGTAGTCGGCACCCGGGCGGGCGACCCGGTACATGCGCGGTGCGGTTTCCAGGTTGTGGTTGAACACGTCCGGCGGCGTCTCGCGGAACACCTCTAGTGCCTGCTCCATGCGGCCGCGGAAGTCCGGGGTCAGGATCTCGATGCGGGTCTGTGGGCTGTGCTCGCGGATCTGCTTGATGCAGTCGGCGAAGTGCTGGGCACCACCGTCGCGCAGATCGTCGCGGTCCACCGAGGTGATGACCACGTATTTCAGCCCCATCTCCTTGATGGTGAGCGCCAGCTTCTTCGGCTCTTCGGGATCCAGTGCCAGCGGGCGGCCGTGGGCCACGTCGCAGAAGGGGCAGCGGCGAGTGCAGATGGCACCCATGATCATGAAGGTGGCCGTGCCGTGGTTGAAGCACTCCGCCAGGTTGGGGCAGGAGGCCTCTTCACAGACCGAGTGCAGCTTGTTCTTGCGCAGGGTGCTCTTGATGTGCTCAATCTTCTGGCTCGACGGCGGCAGCTTGATCCTCATCCAGTCCGGCTTGCGCAGCACTTCCTCGTTGGGATCCGGCATGAATTTCACCGGGATCAGGGCCATTTTGTCGCCATCGCGCAGCTTGACGCCCGGCTCCATACGAACGGGTTTGCTCATGATTCACTCTCGGTGTTTGTTATTGTCTGATTGATAGCCATCAGGGTCCTCTCTGGGCCCTCATGGCCACGCGGCATGGGCTTGCTCATGCTGCCTCTTCGGTATTCGTGATCGTTTCATAGCCAATCAGGCTGGCCAGCTCCATCACCAGGATGGATTGCGCCTCGGCCACGCTCTGCGGGCCGCCCAGGGCGCTGGTCTGGGTCATGGCCATGCCCGCATAACCGCACGGATTGATGCGCAGGAAGGGGGTCATGTCCATGTTGATATTGAGGGCCAGTCCGTGGAAGGAGCAGCCCTTGCGGATCCGCAGGCCCAGGGAGGCGAGCTTGGCCTCGATGCCGAGATCGTTCTTCACGTAGACGCCGGGGGCATCGGCCTTGGCATAGGCCTGGATGTCGCTTCTGGCCAGGGTGTTGATGATGGCGGTTTCCAGACAGGTCACCAGCTCTCGCACCGAGAGCTTGCAGCGGCGCACGTCCACCAGCACATAGAGCACCAGCTGGCCGGGGCCGTGATAGGTCACCTGGCCGCCGCGATCGCTTTGCACCACGGGGATGTCACCGGGGGCGAGCAGATGCTCGGCCTTGCCGGCCTGGCCCTGGGTGTAGACGGGATCGTGCTCCACCACCCAGAACTCGTCAGGCGTCTCGCTGGTGCGGCTGTCGGTGAAGGCCTTCATGGCGTCCCATACCGGCTGGTAGGGGCGGCGACCCAGGTGTCTGACGAGCAGCTGTGGCTGGGCGGGGATCTGGGGTGACATCTTTTCCTCACAGGCAGGCGCTTGCGTCGGCAAAACAGAATGGCAAATAATCGCTCGCCCCGATGGCGGGGCGAGAGAGAAATTACAGTACGTATTTCACCAGCTCGATCTTGCCAAGGGCGTGGTACATCGCTTCGATGTGCTCTTTGCTCTGGGCAGTCACGGTTACGCGGACCGAGTGGTAGTTGCCCTTGGAGCTGGGCTGAACGGTCGGGCTGTAAGTACCGGGGGCATGTTGCTGCAGCACTTCAACCACTTGATCCGGCAGGGCGGGATCGGCCACCCCAAGCACCTTGAACGGGAACTTGCAGGGGAACTCCAGCAGCTCATCAAACTTGGTATTCATCTCACTCACCTTTAGCGTCGTCACGAAACGACTTCATCTTGCATCTTGTCTGGCCGAAGGACTCGGGCCGCCAGTCGCGTCAACCATGGGCACGGCTCCATCTTATATGGGCACTGCCCGGCGCGGGATCAAGGCCCGCCAGGTCGACAGGACGTGGGAATGCTGCTTTTTACCACAAATGGAGCGTCGGCGGAACCTGCAGATTGCAGGGTTATTCACTGCCCCGGCGCGGCAAAGACAGCAGCGGCGCCTGTTGGCGCCGCTGCTTGCTCGGGATTGTGCGGTAGATTACTTGAACCAGCTGGCGACCAGCATCACCAGGTAATCCCACAGACGGCTCATCAGGCCACCTTCCTGCACCTCTTCCAGAGCGACCAGCGGAACCTGCTTGATCTCCTTGTCACCCTGCTTGAGGAACACGGTGCCGACGCGCTGACCCTTGGCCAGCGGGGCCTTCAGCTCGCTCTCGAGCTGGAAGTCCGCCTTCAGGTTGTTGCCCTGGCCACGGGTGACCAGCACGGAGACATCCTGATCGACCCCGAGTTTCACTTCGGACTTGTCGCCCATCCAGATCTTCTGGGTCACCAGCTCGGTACCCGCCTTGTAGGGGGTCAGGCTCTGGAAGAAGCGGAAACCGTAGGTGAGCAGCTTCTTGCTCTCGGCGGCGCGGGAGCCTTCGCTGCTGGCGCCCAGCACCACGGCGATCAGGCGCATGCCCTCGTTGTTGGTGGCGGAGGAGACCAGGTTGTAGCCGACCTGGCTGACGTGGCCTGTCTTGATGCCATCCACTTGCAGGGACTGATCCCACAGCAGGCGGTTGCGGTTGTGCTGGGTGATGCCGTTGAACACGAAGGATTTCTGGGAGTAGATCTTGTACTCCTCAGGCTGATCGTGGATCAGGGCCTGACCCAGGCGGGCCATGTCGCGGGCGGTACTGTAGTGACCTTCCGCATCCAGACCGTGGGGGTTCTTGAACTGGGAGTCTTTCATGCCGAGCTTGGCGGCCCAGGCGTTCATCAGGCTGGCGAAGGAGTCGGTGCTGCCCGCCAGGTGTTCGGCCATGGCGACGCAGGCGTCGTTGCCGGACTGGATGATGATGCCCTTGTTGAGGTCATCGACGGAGACCTGCTTGCCCACCTCGATGAACATCTTGGAGGAGTCGGAGTAGTTCTTGGACCAGGCGTTCTGGCTGATGGTCACCATGTCGGTGCCCTTGATGTTCCCCTTGAGCAGCTCGTTGCCGACTATGTAGGAGGTCATCATCTTGGTCAGGCTGGCGGGGGGCAGGCGCTCGTCGGCGTTCTGCTCGGCCAGCACCTGACCGGAGAAGTAGTCGATCAGAATATGGGCCTTGGCGGAGATCTCCGGCGCGGCAGGCACCACCATGGGGGCGCTGTTCAGGGTGGGGACCGGCTGGGCAGTCGGCAGAGCCGAATCCGGCGTCGGTACCGGCTGGTTGGCCTGGGCGGTAGCGCTTAGCAGGGAGGCCAGAATAACGGAACGGGCAAATTTGGACATCTTGAAATTCCTGGTGCCTGGATGGGGATTACCCAAGTTGAAAAAAAGCGGGCTCCACTATACCAGATGTGCCGGTCGGTCATAGTCCGGCGTGCCATCTGGTCTGGTTTTTTATCCATCGGTTGTCGGCGTTACGCCGGGAAACGACGTGACGCCGGGGGAGAGTGACGATTCACTCTGTGAGCCCTGCCATCAGGGAACGATGAAGGCCTGCTCCAGCCCCCCCTGCCGGATCTGTTCCAGCAGGCTTGCCTGTTGATCGGCGGCGACCGGTCCCAGCAGCACCCGGAAGATGGCGTCGTGGGCCACCACCTGGTAGGGCACGCCGTAGCGCTGGGTCATCACCTTGCCCATGGCCTCGGCCCTGGGTTGGGAGCCGCTGGCCAGCACCTGGATCATCTTGCCCTGGCCGCTGGCGGCCTTGGGGGTGGAGAGGGTGCTGGTCGCCGTGGCAGCCGCCGTGGGAGCGGCCTTGGCCGGGGTGACGGTGGCAGCCGCCGCAGGCTGGGCCTCACCCAGGAAGGCGGCCTCCTGGGCAGGCGGCTGCATGGGCGCCATCGGCGTCATGGGCACCATCTCGACCATCTGATCCGGCTGATCGGTGATGAGCTCGAGCCGCACCCTGGCCTCGCCCCCGTCGACCATCTCCAGCTGTTTGGCCGCGGCATGGGAGAGATCGATCAGGCGCTCGCTGCCGAAGGGGCCGCGATCGTTGATCCGCACTATGGTCTCCAGCCCGTTGTCCAGGCTGGTGACCCGCACATAGCTTGGCAGCGGCAGATTGCGGTGGGCGGCGCTGAACAGGGTGCTGTCCTGCACGTCGCCGTTGGCTGTCTTGTTGCCATCGAGATCCTGGGACAGCCAGCTGGCGGTGCCCTCCTCGCTGTAGTGCTTGATGTCGCGCCACACCTCGTACTTCTGCTTGCCGATCCAGTAGTCCCGGTTGCCGCTCTCGCTCATGGGCTCGGGGCGCGGTATGGCACCGGTCGCCTGCGGGATTTCGATCACCTGGGGTTTTTCCGGCTGCACCGGGACCGGCGGCGGGGGAGCCTGCTCAGGTTGGCTGCTACAGGCGGCCAGCAACAAGGTCAGCGTGAGGGGGAGAAGTTTGTGGCTGTAATGCATAAGCGTCCTGGATTGCTTGACTGAGTTGATGCACCGCCATCGCATAGAGAGGGCTGCGGTTGTAGCGGGTGATCACATAAAAATTGTGGCGCGCGACCCAGTATTCCGGTCCATCGGCCTGCTCCAATGCCAGCAGTTTCACCGGCGTGTCCGGTGCCAGCGGGGTGGCGAGTTCAATCCCGGCGGCGGCCAGTTCGGCCCAGCGCTGCTTGAGCTCGGGCTCGGGCCCCAGCAGGGTACCTACTGGCGCCAATCCGATCAAGGCGGGTTCCACCACAGACTCCCCCCAGCGCCAGCGGTGCTCGGCAAAGTAGTTGGCCACGCTGCCGATGGCGTCCGCCGGGTTGGCAAACAGATCCCGCTTGCCATCCCCGTCAAAATCGACGGCGTAGTGGCGATAGCTGGAGGGCATGAACTGGCCCATGCCCATGGCGCCGGCATAGGAGCCCTTGAGAGAGGTGAGTGGCCACTTCTCCTCCCGGGCAAGCAGCACCAGCTGGGCGAACTCCTTGGCGAAGAACTCCTCACGGGCGGGGTAGTGGAACCCCAGGGTGTAGAGGCTGTCGAGTACCGGATGGCGCCCCATCTGGCGGCCATAGAAGGTCTCTATGCCTATGATGGCGACGATGAGGGCGGCGGGCACCCGGTAGTGCTGCTCGGCTCTGGCCAGGGTGGTGGCGTGGCGTTGCCAGAAGCCGACCCCGTCCCGGATCCGCTCCGGGGTGACGAACAGCGGCCGGTAGCTGTGCCAGGGCTTGGCCTCCCAGGGACGGCTGATGGTGTCGAGCACCTCCTGACGCAGCCGCGCCTGGGCTGCGGCAGCCTGCAACTCGGCCAGCGGCACCGAGTGCTGCAGGGCGAGTTGCGCCAGTTGGGGTGGCTCCGGGGCCGCAACCGCCGTCAGCGACCAAGCAGCCAGCATCCCGCAGGCCAGCCTTTGCAACCCCCACCTCATCAGGCCAGTAACCTTCTATGGGTCTGAATGGACATCAGGATGCCAAAGCCTGCCATCAGGGTCACCATGGAGGTGCCGCCATAGCTCACCAGCGGCAGGGGCACCCCCACCACCGGCAGTATGCCGCTCACCATGCCCATGTTGACGAACACATAGACGAAGAAGGTGAGGGTCAGGGCGCCGCCGAGCAGGCGCTCGAAGCTGTTCTGGGCCTGCATGGAGATAAACAGGCAGCGGCTGATGATATAGAGGTAGATCACCAGCAGCAGGGCCACGCCCACCAGACCGAACTCCTCGCTGAACACCGCAAAGATGAAGTCGGTGTGGCGCTCCGGCAAGAACTCCAGCTGGGACTGGGTGCCCTGCAGCCAACCCTTGCCGAACACGCCGCCGGAGCCGATGGCTATCTTGGACTGGATGATGTGGTAGCCGCGTCCGAGGGGATCCTTCTCAGGATCGAGCAGCATCAGCACCCGCTGGCGCTGATAGTCGTGCATCAGGAAGAACCAGAGCACCGGCATGAAGGCGCAGATCAGCAAGACCGCCAGACCAATGAGCCACCAGCTGATCCCCGCCAGGAAGATGACGAAGAAGCCGGAGGCCGCCACCAGGATGGAGGTGCCGAGATCGGGCTGGGCGGCGATCAGCAGGGTGGGCAAGAGCACCATCACCAGGGCGATCAGCACATGGCTGAACTTGGGGGGCAGGGAGTGCCGACTGAGCCAGGCGGCCACCATGATGGGCATGGAGAGCTTCATCACCTCGGAGGGCTGGAACTTCATAAAGCCGAGGTCCAGCCAGCGCTGTGCCCCCTTGCCGATATGGCCGAACACGTCCACCGCGATGAGCAGCAGCACCACCAGGGTGAACAGGGGCACGGACCAGCGGGCATAGAGGGAGGGGGGCAGCTGGGCCAGGCCTATCATCAGGCCGAAGGCAAGGCCGCCACGCACCAGCTGGCGCACAATGGAGTCAAAGTCCTGGCCCGAGGCGGAGTAGAGCACCACCATGGAGAGGGTCATCAGCGCCAGCAGGCCGAGCAGCAGCGGCAGGTCGATGTGCAGCTTGTACCAGATACTCTGCTGACGGGCGGAGTTACTCATGAGAGAAGACCTCGTTCTGCATGGATGGCCTCGGGAGGGGAGGCAAGAGTGCGGCGTTATTCATTGGGCACTGCCTCGCGCTGATCCGGGCCAGGGGTGGACGGCTTGTCGGGCGCCGGCGGCAGCTGGGGCTCTGGCGGCAGCAGGTAGGCATCCAGCATGTGGCGGGCGACCGGCGCCCCCATGGCACTGCCGCCACCGGCGTTTTCCAGCACCAGGGCCACCACGGCCTTGGGGGCCTCGAACGGGGCGAAGGCGACGAAGAGGGCATTGTCGCGGTGCTCCACCTTGGTGGTAGCCGCGTTGTAGACCTGGTTCTCCTTGAGGCCCACCACCTGGGCGGTACCTGACTTGCCCGCCGCCTTGTAGGGAGTGCCCGCAAAGGCGCGGCGTCCCGTTCCCTCATGGCCGTTGATGACGCGCCACATGCCGTCCTTGGCCACCTGCCAGTAGGTGTCGCTCTTGGCGGCGATGGCCACGTTCGGGTTGATGGGGGCGTTGACCACGCCGTCCACCGAGGCGGTGCTCTTGAGCAGGTGCGGCGTCACGTCGTGACCGTTCTGGGTCAGTATGCTGATCGCCTTGGCGAGCTGGATGGGCGTGGAGCTCCAGTAGCCCTGGCCGATGCCGATGGAGATGGTGTCCCCCTGATACCAGGGCTGACGCCAGCGCGCCATCTTCCAGTCGCGGGACGGCATGACCCCCTTGGTCTCTTCATAGAGGTCGACACCACTGTACTGACCGAAGCCGAACTTGGTCATGTAGGCGTGGATCTTGTCGATGCCGACCCGGTAGGCGAGATCGTAGAAGTAGGTGTCCGCCGACACCTCGATGGCGCGATAGACGTCGAGCCAGCCATGGCCCCAGCGGCGCCAGTCACGAAACTTCTTGGTGGTACCCGGGATGGAGAAGCTGGGACCGCCGAAGTAGCGATAGTTGGGGGTGATGGCCCCCTCGTTCAGCCCCATCACCGCCATCATGGGCTTGACGGTGGAGGCGGGGGCATAGATGCCCTGGGTGGTGCGGTTCACCAGCGGGCGCGCCGGATCGTTGAGCAGCGCCGAGTAGTTGGTGTTGGAGATGCCGGTCACGAACAGGTTGGGGTCGTAGCTCGGGCTCGACTCCATGGCCAGGATGGCGCCGGTATTGGGATCCATCATGACGATGGCGCCCCGGCGGCCGGCCAGCAGCTCCTGCGCCTTCAACTGCAGGCGGATGTCGATGTTGAGGTAGATGTCCTTGCCCGGCTCCGGCGGCTGGAACTTGAGGGTGCGCACCACCCGGCCGCGGTTGTTGACCTCGACCTCCTGGTAGCCCGCCACGCCGTGCAGCTGATCCTCGTAGAACTTCTCCACCCCCTGCTTGCCGATGTCCTTGGTGGCGGCATAGTTGGCGAGCTTGTCCTCCTTGTCGAGGCGCTCCACGTCACGGGTGTTGATCTTGGCCACATAGCCCAGCGCATGGGTCAGGGTGTCACCAAAGGGATAGTAGCGCTTGAGATAGGCCTCTATGCTGGCGCCCGAGTAGTTGTGCTGGTTGACCGAGAAGAGGGCGACCTGGTACTCGGTCAGCTTCTCGAACAGGGGCACCGGCTTGAAGCGGCGCTGGCGTTTCACCTCGGCCAGGAACCGCTCCTTGGTCCCTTCCGGCAGGGCCAGCAGGGTGATCAGCTCGTCGGCGGTCTTCTCCAGATCCTCGGTCTCCTCCGGCACTATCTCCAGGCTGTAGACGGGGCGGTTCTCCGCCAGCAGCACGCCGTTGGCGTCATAGATGAGGCCCCGTGGCGGCGCCACGGGCACGACCCGGATCCGGTTGTCGTTGGAACGGGTCTGATAGGTTTCGTAAGACTCTACCTGCAGATAGTAGAGATTACCCAGCAGCACCAGCATGAGGACGACCATGCCGATGTAGGCTACCAGGGTGCGCCGGAAGAACAGACGTCCCTCGGCACTGTGATCGCGCATTTCGATGCGATTCTTCAGCATGCCGTTACCTTATGGCTGACGGGGAGCAAGGGTGGGTACCACATGGACTATTCCCTGTGGTACTGGGTGTATGAGGGAGTGATGTTCCAAGGGGTCATGGCTCATTCCCTGTGATACGGATGATTGGTGGTAATGCTCCAGGCGCGGTAGAGGCTCTCGGCCACCAGCACCCGCACCAGCGGATGGGGCAGGGTCAGGGGTGACAGGGACCAGCTCTGTTCGGCGGCTGCCTTGCACTCGGGGGACAAGCCTTCAGGCCCGCCCACCAGCAGCGCCACATCCCGGCCATCGAGCTTCCAGGCCTCCAGCGACACGGCGAGTTGCTCCGTGGTCCAGGGCTTGCCGGGAATGTCCAGGGTGACGATGCGCGAGCGGCCGGCGGCGGCCAGCATGGCTTCCCCCTCCTTTTGCAGGATGCGGGGAATGTCGGCATTCTTGCCCCGTTTGCCCGCGCCTATCTCGACGAGTTCGAACGGCATGTCTTTCGGGAAACGGCGACGGTACTCTTCGAAGCCATGCTCTACCCAGGCGGGCATCTTGGTGCCCACCGCAATCAACTGGATCTTCATCGTTCGTTACGCTTGCACCTGGGTGCCACCCCAGAGTTTCTCCAGTTGGTAGAAGTCGCGGTACTCATCCTGCATCACGTGGACGATGACGGAACCCATGTCCACCAGCACCCATTCACCTGTGAGCTGACCTTCCACGCTGAGCAGGTCGAGCCCCGCATGGCGGGCCTCACTGGCCAGGTTGTGGGCAATGGCGCTGACGTGGCGATTGGAGTTGCCGGAGCAGATGATCATGGTGTCCGTGATGCTGGATTTGCCGCGTACATCCAGGGTGATGATGTCGCGGCCTTTCATGTCATCGATCTTGTCGACGATAAAGGCGAGCAGTTCTTGGCCTTGCAATGTCTTCTCCTATCTTCCGGCGCCAGAGGGCGGCGGATTATATCATGGTCACTCCCGTTTCCCAGTCTGGCAAAGGGGAATGGATCCGGGGCCGCCACCCATGGGCAAGGCAGGCCCCTGTTGATCACTATAGTGCGCAACCGGGCGGGACAATAGTCAAGCCCGTGCCGGGTGCGCCTCAGGGTGTCGGCTGACAAACCCGCGTGGCGCCGCTCACCGGCTTGGCGATGGCTGATAGAGCCGGTGCCGCCGGATGTAGTCGGCGACCGGGGCCGGCAGCAGGTATCTGGGATCCTGCCCCGCCGCCAGCAGGGCCCTCAGCCGGGTGGCCGACAGCTCTATGGGCAGGTTGTCGGCGATCCAGACATGGCCCTGACGGTGTCGATGAAGATCCTGCACATCCCGGGTCTGGTGGCGGGCCAGCAGGCTGGCCACCTCGCCCGGGTAATCCGGTTGCCAGCCCGGGCGCTTGCTCACCACCAGGTGGGCATGTTCGAGCAGCTCCTGCCAGCGATGCCAGCCCGGCAGGCCGAGCAGGGAGTCCATGCCCATCAGGAAACAGACAGGGGTATCCGGCAGTTCCTGCTTGAGCTCGATGAGGGTGTCTATGGTCCATGAGGGCTTGTCCCGTTGCAGCTCCCGCTCATCCACCACGAAGCCCGGGTTCTCCGCCGCCGCCAGCGCGACCATGGCGAGCCGCTGCTCGCTGGAGCAGAAGGGATTGGCGCGATGGGGCGGGATATGGTTCGGGAGCAGGCGCACCTCGGCCAGGCCCAGGGCGTCGCGGGCCTCGATGGCGGGCCTCAGATGACCTATGTGGATGGGGTCAAAGGTGCCGCCCAGGATGCCGATAGGGGCCTTCAGCATGAGGCTCCCCCTGTCAGATCATGGAGGGGGGCCAAGGGGCCGGTCTGGCGTTCGATGGGGGCGCTCAGCATGGATCCGCCTCCAGCAGGGGCAGCGGCGTGCCATCGCGAAAACCGAGTGCCAGGGTCTGCAACATCAGCCAGGCCTGCTCGGTGTCGAACCGGCGCTGGGCATCGTCCAGCCGGGCCATCAGTTGCCACAGCTGCTGTATCTTGCCAACGGGCAGCCGGGTCAGGGCCTGCTGAATGAGCTGCTGGCGGCTCTGCCAGATGCGCAACCGGCTGAAGTGTTCCACCAGAGGCTGACCGGCGCGGGCGGCCAGGGCCAGCTCGGTGAGCTGCTCCAGCTCCCGGCACAGGGTCCAGGCCAGCATGCCGGGCTCGGTACCCTCGGCCCGCAGCGCCAGCAGTATGCGCTGGGCCCGGTTCACCTTGCCCTCCAGCAGGGTATCGACGAGCTGGAAGGGAGTGAAGTGGGCGTGGCGTATGATGGTCTCTTGCAGATAGGCGACGCTGATGGGCTGGGGCGGGCCGAGCAGGGTCAGCTTCTCTATCTCCTGGCTCGCGGCCAGCAGGTTGCCCTCGAAGGCGTGACACATGAAGTTGACCGCATCCGGCAGCGCCTTGAGGCCAAAGCGTTGAAACCTCGCACTCATCCAGCGCGGGAAGAAGCGGGGTTCGGGGTGATTGACCGGCACATAGGTGCCGCTCTGGCTCAGCTTGTCGAACCAGGCTGCCTTCATCTGGGTCTGATTGAGACGCCCCCCCGAGAGCACCAGCAGCAGGTCGGGATGCAGCTGCTTGCCGATCTCGGTGATGCGGGCGGCCAAGTCCTTGTCGACCTTGGCGGGCAGCTCCAGCTCGATGATCTGGCGGGCCGAGAAGAGACTCATGGCCTGACAGGCGTCATAGACCTGATTCCAGTCCAGCCCGGCTTCCACCACGAAGCTGTGGCGCTCATCGAACCCCTGTTTGCGGGCCACCTGACGCACGGCGTCTATGGCCTCGAGCTTGAGCAGCGGTTCGTCACCAAAAACGAGATAGCAGGGCTTGAGCCCTGCCTTGAGATGGTCCGCAAACTGCTCGGGATAGATCCGCATCAGCACTTGCCCTGGTTGAGTTGGTGTTCCGCAGACTGCTTTGGGCAGACTCGCATCAGAACTTGACCTGGCTCAGGTTGATGGATCACCAGGTCGGCGACCTGCTCGGGGTAGATTCTCATCAGGATACCCGCATCAGAACTTGACCTGGCTCAGCTGGCGGATCACCAGGTTGGCGGCCTGCTCCTGCATCTCCTTGCCAAGCTGTTCCTGCTCGCGGGAGGAGGCCAGCGCCGCATCCGGCTTGTTCAGGAAGCTGCGGTTGAAGGTGATGGGGAAGACCTGGGTCGGCTTGCCCGGCATGGATACGGTGAACTGGGTGCTGTAACCCAGCAGGTACTCGCGGTCCTGGCCGATGGAGTCGACGGAGGCAACCTGGCTGCTGCTGCTCACCCCGGACAGGGTCAGCACCGGAATGCCTTCCTTGTCCGCCAGGGTCACCCCCGAGGCCTTGAGGCGGGTGGTGACCAGCCGATAGAAGTCGCTCTTGTTGTCACCGACCACCTTCATGGTCATCAGCTCGGGGGGAATGGCGGTTCCCCGCATCTGAAAACCGCAGGCCTGCAGCAGCAGGCCCGTCAGCATGATGGCAATCCAGCGAGTGAGGGACATGCCCATGTGAATTCCTCTTTGCATCAAGTGAAGAACGGCGGGCGCCTGCCCGCCGTCACATATAGATTGAGACCCTGCAGCCCTCCTCCCCCGACAGGGGAAGGAGGGCGGGAGTGCGGGTCAATCTCAGTTTGCGACTATGTTGAGCAGCTTGCCCGGTACATAGACCACCTTGCGCACTGTCAGGCCTTCGGTGAACTTCTGCACCGAGGCATCAGCCATGGCCAGCTTCTCGACGTCGGCCTGGCTTATTTCGGCCGGGACTGTCAGCTTGCCGCGCATCTTGCCGTTGATCTGTACCACCACCAGCTTCTCGGTCTCGACCATGGCCGCTTCATCCGCCACCGGCCAGACCGCGACGTCTATGTCCCCTTCCTTGCCCAGCATCTTCCACAGCTCGAAGCCGATGTGCGGGGTGATGGGGTAGAGCATGACGACGACGGCTTCCAGCGCTTCCTGCATCAGGGCGCGGTCCTGCTCGTCAGAGCCCAGCTTGGCCAGGTTGTTCATCAGCTCCATGATGGCGGCGATGGCGGTGTTGAAGGTCTGACGGCGACCCACGTCATCGCTCACCTTGGCGATGGTCTTGTGCAGCTCGCGGCGCACTGCCTTCTGCTCGTTGGAGAGGGCGGCCACATCCAGCGCGGCAACGGCGCCACCGGAGACGTGCTCGAAGGTGGTGCGCCACAGGCGACGCAGGAAGCGCTGGGCGCCTTCTACGCCGGAGTCGGACCACTCCAGGGTCATGTCGGCCGGGGAGGCGAACATCATGAACAGGCGGACGGTATCGGCGCCGTAACGCTCCACCATCAGCTGCGGGTCTATGCCGTTGTTCTTGGACTTGGACATCTTGGTCATGCCGGAGTGGATCACCTCTCGGCCCTCAAGATCCACGGCCTTGGTGATGCGACCCTTGTCGTCACGCTCCACCTTGACGTCGGTCGGGCTGACCCAGACGTTGCCACCCTTCTCGTCTTTGTAGTAGAAGGCGTCGGCCAGCACCATGCCCTGACAGAGCAGGCGCTTGAACGGCTCGCCGCTGTTCACGAGCCCTGCGTCACGCAGCAGCTTGTGGAAGAAGCGGGCGTAGAGCAGGTGCATACAGGCGTGCTCTATGCCGCCGATGTATTGATCTACCGGCAGCCAGTGGTTGGCAGCAGCCGGGTCCAGCATGCCCTTGTCGTAGTCCGGGGAGCAGTAGCGGGCGTAGTACCAGGAGGACTCCATGAAGGTGTCGAAGGTATCGGTCTCGCGGAAGGCTTCCTGGCCGTTGTAGGTGGTCTTGGCCCACTCGGGGTCGGCCTTGATCGGGCTCTGGATGCCGTCCATCACCACATCTTCCGGCAGCAGCACCGGCAGTTGATCTTCCGGGGTCGGCACCACAGTGCCGTCAGCCAGGGTCAACATGGGGATGGGGGCACCCCAGTAACGCTGACGGGAGACGCCCCAGTCACGCAGACGGAAGTTGACGGTACGCTTGCCGTGGCCGAGGGCTTCCAGCTTGTTGGCGATGGCGTCGAAGGCGCCCTGGAAGTCGAGACCGTCAAACTCGCCGGAGTTGAACAGTACGCCCTTCTCGGTGTAGGCGGCGGCGCTCACGTCCACTTCACCATCGGCGGGCTTGATCACCGCCTTGATGTCGAGGCCATATTTGGTGGCGAATTCGAAGTCACGCTGATCGTGACCCGGCACCGCCATCACGGCGCCGGTGCCGTAGTTCATCAGCACGAAGTTGGCGACCCAGACCGGTACCTTGCGGCCATTGAGCGGGTGAATGGCGTAGAGGCCGGTGGCCATGCCCTTCTTCTCCATGGTCGCCATGTCAGCCTCGGCGACCTTGGTGTGCTTGCACTCCTCGATAAAGGCAGCCAGTTCCGGATTGCTGGCAGCAGCCTGTGCGGCCAGCGGGTGACCGGCGGCAATGCCCACATAGGTCACGCCCATGAAGGTATCAGGACGGGTGGTGTAGACCTCCAGCTGCTCATCCTGACCGTCGATATTGAAGCTGATGTTGACCCCTTCGGAGCGACCAATCCAGTTGCGCTGCATGGTCTTGACCATCTCCGGCCAGCCTTCCAGATTGTCGATGTCGTTGAGCAGCTCTTCGGCATAGTCGGTGATCTTGATGAACCACTGGGGGATCTCTTTCTGCTCCACCGGGGTGTCACAGCGCCAGCAGCAGTTGTCGATCACCTGCTCGTTGGCCAGCACCGTCATGTCGTTCGGGCACCAGTTGACGGAGGAGGTCTTCTTGTAGACCAGACCCTTCTCGTAGAGCTTGGTGAAGAACCACTGCTCCCAGCGGTAGTAGTCCGGCTTGCAGGTGGCCAGCTCTCTGTCCCAGTCATAACCCAGACCCAGCATCTTGAGCTGGTTCTTCATGTATTCGATGTTTTCGTAGGTCCAGGGCGCCGGTGCAGTGGCGTTCTTGATGGCGGCGTTTTCCGCCGGCAGACCGAAGGCATCCCAGCCGATGGGTTGCAGCACATTCTTGCCATTGAGCCGTTGATAACGGGAGATCACATCACCTATGGTGTAGTTACGCACGTGCCCCATGTGTAGACGACCAGACGGATAAGGGAACATGGAGAGGCAGTAGAACTTTTCCTTGTCTACTTTCTCCACGGCCTTGAAGGTTTTCTTGGCATCCCAGTGCTTTTGCACTGCTGGTTCTATGGATTGGGGAACGTATTGCTCTTGCATTGGTGACATCCGGATCTGTGAAATGAATAGATAAATCAGCTGGGAAATCCCGATAGAATACCCATATCCTGCGGCGGCAACAACCGCCAGCATCCGCCCAGTCTCAGGCCGACCCGGGCAGCATCGAGGTTTCGCGGAGCAGCAAGGGTGACAGAGGGCGGCAACCACCGCCAGCACGGCTCAGTCTCTGGCTCAGGCCGGGCACGATCAGGGTTCAGCAAAGGAGTAATGGCCATGGACAAACGTCGACAAGGGTATGAAGCCTTCATCGCCCAGCTCAAGAAGCAGTGGGAGGAGACCGAAGAGTTTCAGGGGGAGCGCCTCAACCGGATGATCGCCAAGGTACAGGCCTATCTGGAGGCGGCCGGCGATCTGACCCAGGACGAGCTGGCGCTGATCGCAGAATACGTGAAGCGGGATCTCGGCAACTACGACGAGAGCCGTGCCGAGGTGCCCGAGTCCGCCTTTATGCTGGCATTGAAAGATACAGTGTGGTCCTGGCTGGCGGACGTGACAGACCGCGCCCAGGTGGAGTGGAGCGAGCTGGCGGACGAGCTGGAACACAAGGGGGTCTATCGGGCCGGCGACTGGGTGGGGCTGGGGGTGCTGGTGTGCGATCACTGCGAGTGGCGCCACACTGTGCTGCACCCGCAGCAGCTTGGCACCTGCCCGGAGTGCGGGGCCAACGAGTATCACAGGGAGCCGCTCTCCCCTTGAGTTCAGTGAACCGATGAAAAAAGAGGCGCCCCATGGGGCGCCTCTTTTATATGGGCCAGGCTCGCTTAACGCTGACGAGCCCAGGGATGGGCGCGGGGCCGCAGCACCAGTGCCAGTCCGAGCAGCAGGGCGGCCAGCGCGTACATGGGCCAACTGCCAAAGCGCAGATAGGGGGTCGAGCCGTGGGCAGGGCGCACCTCGGCACGCAATACCCCGGCCTCGAACTGGGGGATCTGGCCCATGATGCTGCCGTCGATCTCTGTGACTATGGTGATGCCGGTGTTGGTGTCGCGCAGCAGCGGGCGAGCCAGCTCCAGGGCGCGCATCCGGGCAATCTCCATGTGCTGCCAGGGGCCGATACTGGTGCCGAACCAGGCGTCGTTGGAGACCGTCAGCAGGAAGTCGGTGTCCGGCTGCACGTTGCGGCGCACCTCGTCCGGGAAGATGATCTCGTAGCAGATGGCGGCGGCAAACTTGAGCCCCTTGGCGATCAGGTTCGGCTGCACCTCGTCACCCCGGCTGAAGGAGGACATGGGCAGGTTGAAGAAGGGGGCTATGGGGCGCAGCAGATCTTCAAAGGGCACGAACTCGCCGATGGGCAGCAGGTGGTACTTGTAGTAGCGGTTCTTGTGCTCGTAGTGATAGGACTCCTTGCCGTCCAGATCCTGCACCCCCATGCCGAGCACTGTATTGTAGAAGCGCTGCTGCTTCAGATCGTAATGGATGATCCCCGCCAGCAGGCCGGTGTCGTTCACCTTCATCGCCTTGTCCAGGCTCTCCAGATAGGTGCCCATCTCCTTCTCTATGGCCGGGATCGCCGATTCCGGCCAGATGATGATGTCGGCGTCCTGGTTCTCGCGACTGAGATCCTGATAGGTGCGCACCGTGGGGATAAGGGCCTCGGGATCCCATTTGAGGGACTGGGCTATGTTGCCCTGCACCAGGGCCACCTTGACCGGCTCACCCCGGGTCACCCAGTTGAGCTGCATCAGCCCCTGGGCGGCGCCAACCAGCACGACCGGCAGCAGCAGCCAGGCCGGTTTGCGGCTCTGCCAGGTGAGCCAGAGGGCGGAGGTGGTGAGCAGCAGGGCCAGGGTGATGCCCTGCACCCCGAGGATGGGAGCGAAGCCCTTGAGCGGGCCGTCTATCTGGGTGTAGCCAAACCAGAGCCAGGGATAACCGGTCATCACCCAGCCCCGCAGCCAGTCGGCCATCAGCCAGAGTGCCGGGAAGGCGAGCAGCCAGCGGCTCCAGTGGCGACCGCCAAAGAAGCGGGCGAAGGCCCAGCAGGCCAGGGTCGGATAGAGGGAGAGATAGGCGCAGAGGCCGGCCAGCAGCACGAAGGCCGCCGGCAGCGGAATGCCGCCAAACTCCGTCATGCTGACATGGATCCACCACTGTCCGGGCAAAAACAGCCCCATGGCATAGCCGAAGCCGCGCCAGGCCGCCTGCTTGGGGTTGGCCTTCTCCAGCAGGGCATAGAGGCCGAGCAGGGAGAGGATCACCAGAGGCCAGTAGCCGAAAGGGGAGAAGGCCAGCACGGCGATGGCGCCAGAGGCCAGGGCGAACAGGCTTGTCAGAAGTTTCGATTTCACGGGGGATCGGGGCTCGAATTGGGCTGAATAAAAGTGGAATGGCCGACATCTTAACCGCAAACCGCGCCAACGGCGAGCCTCCCGGCCAGCCGGATGTCGAAGGGGGGGCGCAGCAGGGGAATGGGAAGGGGCGGGGGCGGCAGAATGACAAACGCCCCTGAAAGCAGGGGCGTTGATTGACGGCGGGAGGAGCGCGGGATCAGGATTCCGGCTGGGCCGCCGCGTGATTCTCCGGGATCTTCACCTGCAGTTGCTGCAGGCGGCGACGGTCCGCGTGCATCACCTTGAACAGGTAGCCGTCCAGCTCTATCTCCTCGCCCTTCTTGGGCAGGTGGCTGAAGGCATGCATCACCAGGCCGCCCACGGTATCTACCTCTTCATCGCTGAACTGGGTGCCGAAGAAGTCGTTGAAGTCCTCGATCTCGGTCAGCGCGCTGACGGAGAAGACCCGTTTGCTGATGCGGCGGATCTCTTCCGGCTCATCCTCTATGTCGTCAAACTCGTCGTCTATCTCGCCAACAATCAGTTCGAGTATGTCTTCTATGGTCACCAGACCCGAGACGCCGCCGAACTCGTCCACCACTATGGCCATGTGGTAGCGCTCTTCGCGGAACTCCTTGAGCAGGCGATCGACCCGCTTGCTCTCCGGCACTATCACTGTGGGGCGCAGGATCTTCTCGAGCTGCAGCGGCTCGCTGGCGTGATGGCCGCCAAAGCCGAACGGCAGCAGATCCTTGGCGAGCAAGATACCCTCCACGTGATCCTTGTCTTCGTTGATCACCGGGAAGCGGGAGTGGCCGGATTCGATGATGACGGGCAGGAAGTCGTCCACAGGCTGGGACTTCTCTATGGTCACCATCTGGGAGCGGGGGATCATGATGTCACGCACGCGCAGCTCGGCAATTTCGAGCACGCCCTCGATCATGTCCTTGGTGTCCTGATCGATGAGGTCGCGTTCTTCCGCATCGGCGATGACTTCCACCAGGTCATTGCGGTCTTTTGGCTCGCCCTGGAAGAGTTGGCTGAGCTTGTCGAGCCAGGTTTTCTTCGGCGAGCCGGTACTAGGGTGATCGTCGGTCATTTTCTCTCTTGGTTACTCGTGTGAACATTCGGGATGTTGTCTTGCCGATATAAGGATGGCGGCTGTCTGTTTCAAGACGGTGACCCCCTTACCGGCCTGTCACTCTTCTACGTCGTCGTCGAGGTAGGGATCCGCAAAGCCGAGCTCCTGCATGATGTCGCGCTCGAGCTGCTCCATCTCCTCGGCCTCCTCATCTTCGATATGGTCATAACCTAGCAGATGCAGACTGCCGTGCACAACCATGTGAGCCCAGTGGGCCTCGAGGGGTTTGTTCTGCTCGAGAGCCTCGGCCTCGACCACCTGGCGACAGATCACCAGATCCCCGAGCAGGGGGAGTTCCATGCCGGGAGGAGCTTCGAACGGGAAGGATAGCACGTTGGTGGGCTTGTCCTTGCCGCGGTAGGTGAGGTTGAGCTCGCGGCTCTCCGCCTCGTCCACCAGGCGTACCGTCACCTCGGCCTCCTCCTGGAAACCCAGAATGGTGCCATCGAGCCAGCCTTGCAGCTGGGCTTCGGTCGGCAGGCCGTCGGTGCTGGCGCAGGCCAGCTGCAGATCCAGGGTCACGCTCATTGGGCACTCTCTTTGCTGGTGTTCTCGTTGCGGGTATTGGGGGCGCTCTTCTCGCTCGCCTGCCGGGCGTCGAACGCCTCGTAGGCCTGCACTATGCGGGCCACCACGGGGTGGCGCACCACGTCCTTGGATTCGAAGAAGTTGAACGACAGGCCATCGACTCCCTGCAGCACTTCCAGGGCGTGGCGCAGGCCGGATTTGGTGCTGCGCGGCAAGTCCACCTGGGTGATGTCGCCGGTGACCACCGCCTTGGAGTTGAAGCCGATGCGGGTCAGGAACATCTTCATCTGCTCCGTGGTGGTGTTCTGGGCCTCGTCCAGGATGATGAAGGCGTCATTCAAGGTTCTTCCGCGCATATAGGCGAGGGGCGCCACCTCTATGATGTTGCGTTCCATCAGCTTCTCGACGCGCTCGAAGCCCAGCATCTCGAACAGGGCGTCGTAGAGGGGGCGCAGGTAGGGATCCACCTTCTGGGAGAGATCCCCGGGCAGGAAGCCGAGTTTCTCACCGGCTTCCACCGCCGGGCGGGTCAGCAGGATGCGACGGATCTCCTGGCGCTCCAGGGCATCCACGGCGGCGGCCACCGCCAGATAGGTCTTGCCGGTACCGGCCGGGCCAATGCCGAAGCTGATGTCGTGGCGCACTATGTTGCTGATGTACTGGGCCTGGTTCGGGCTGCGGGGCTTGATGAGACCGCGCTTGGTCTTGACCGTCACCTCCTTGCCATAGGATTGGCTCGGCGCCTCGTCATCGTCCTGCTCCAACACACGGGACTCCTGCACCGTCAGGTGCACCATCTCGGGGGTGATGTCGGTCACCTTGCCCCCCTTGAGGGGCTGGGTCTCCACATAGAGGTGCTTGAGGATGACGGCCGCCGCATCTATCTGGGCCTGCTTGCCGAGCAGCTGAAAGTGGTTGTCACGGTAGCTAATCTCGATGCCGAGACGGCGCTCCAGCTGCTTGAGGTTGTCGTCAAAGGGGCCGCACAGGCTGGCGAGACGCAGGTTGTCGGCGGGTTCCAGGTGCAGGTTCAGGGTCGAGATGTGTCGGCTCAAGGTGTCCTCGTATCGGCTGTTCCCCCCGCCCTCGGGAGGGGGGAGAAAATTAATGGGGTCTGAAGGCCGCCACCCCGAGATCATCGGGGACGTTGTCCGGGCGGCGAGCCAGGATTTCGCTCGGCGCCGTGGCGATGCGCAGATTCATTTCGTCCTCGCCGCGGATGAAGCGGCCACGCAGGGAGTAGGGGCGCACGTCGGTGATCTCCACGTCGGCGAAGCCGCCGATGAGGCGGTGCGGCCCTTCGAAGTTGACCACCCGGTTGTTCTCGGTGCGGCCACTGAGCTGCATGGGATCCATCTTGGAGGGGCCCTCCACCAGGATGCGCTGCACCGAGCCCAGCATGGCGCGGCCGATGAGCATGGACTGGTGATTGATCTGGTTCTGCAGCCGGGTGAGACGGGCCTTCTTCACCTCCATGTCGACGTCGTCCGGCAGGTCGGCGGCCGGGGTGCCGGGGCGCGGGCTGTAGATGAAGCTGAAGCTCATGTCGAAGTTGATCTCCTCGATGAGCTTCATGGTGGCCTCGAAATCCTCGTCCGTCTCGTTCGGGAAGCCGACGATGAAGTCGGAACTCATGGTGATGTCGGGACGGGCGGCGCGCAGGCGGCGGATCTTGGACTTGTACTCCAGCACTGTGTGCGGGCGCTTCATCATGGTCAGGATGCGATCCGAGCCGCTCTGCACCGGCAGATGCAGGAAGCTGACCACTTCCGGCGTGTCCTTGTAGACCTCGATGATGTCGTCGGTGAACTCGATGGGATGGCTGGTGGTGTAGCGAATGCGGTCGATGCCGTCGATGGCGGCCACCAGGCGCAGCAGCTCGGCGAAGGTGCAGTCATTGCCATCGAAGGTCGGGCCGCGGTAGGCGTTGACGTTCTGACCGAGCAGGTTCACCTCGCGGACCCCCTGCTGGGCGAGCTGGGCGATTTCGTAGAGCACGTCGTCGAGCGGTCGGCTCACCTCCTCGCCGCGGGTGTAGGGCACCACGCAGAAGGAGCAGTATTTGGAGCAGCCTTCCATGATGGAGACGAAGGCGGTGACCCCCTCGGCACGGGGCTCCGGCAGGTTGTCGAACTTCTCGATCTCGGGGAAGGCGATGTCCACCTGGGCACCGCGCCCTTCCTGGACCTGCTTGATCATGGCAGGCAAGCGGTGCAGGGTTTGGGGGCCGAAGACGATGTCCACATAGGGCGCACGTTGGCGCAGGGCTTCCCCTTCCTGGGAGGCGACACAGCCACCCACGCCTATCACCAGTCCCGGTTTTTTCAGCTTGAGCTTCTTCCAGCGACCGAGCTGGTGGAACACCTTCTCCTGGGCCTTTTCACGGATGGAGCAGGTATTGAGCAGCAGGACGTCTGCCTCCTCGGGCTCTTCGGTCAGCGTGTAGCCATTGCTGGCGTCCAACAGGTCGGCCATCTTGGACGAGTCGTACTCGTTCATCTGGCAGCCCCAGGTCTTGATATGAAGTTTCTTGCTCATTGCTACTCTTGACTGTGTTTAAGATCGGCAGGGTCAAAGGACCGGCCATTTTACTCCGCAATCCCGGTGCTGACCAGTCTGGGGCCGCGCCGCCGCCAGATGGCCTGGCCTGTCGCGGCAATTGCCCGTCTGACTCACTGTTTATCCGGTCTCCTTGCGTTATCATGCCCCATTCGGTTCGCCCCCTCTCTCCTTGTTCGGGGCGACCCCTTGCAGGAATCAAGTTATGGAACAGTGTGATATCGCCATCGTCGGCGCCGGCATGGTGGGCGCCGCCACCGCCTGCCTGCTGGCGGCAGAGGGTCTCAACGTGCGGGTCATCGAGACCCGGTTGCCGGAACATTACGCCCCGGATCAGCCGCTGGATCTGCGGGTCTCCGCCATCAGCCAGGCCTCGGTGGCGCTGCTGGACAAGGCCGGCGCCTGGTCGCACCTGCAGCAGATGCGGCTGTGCCCCTACCGCCGGCTGGAGACCTGGGAGCTGGACGGCTTTGCCACCCGCTTCGACTCGGCGGATCTGGGGCTGCCCCAGCTCGGCTACATCATAGAGAACCGGCTGGTGCAGCTCGCCCTGCTGAGGCGAATGGAAGATTTTCCCAACATCCAGACCCACACCCCGGCGGCTGTGGTCCGGCTGCAGCAAAGTGCCGAGCACGCCAGTCTGCTGCTCGACGATGGTACCGAGCTGCAGGCGCGCTGGGTGCTGGCCTGCGATGGTGCCGAGTCGCTCACCCGCCGCCTCGCCGGCATAGGGGTGTCGCGCTTCGAGTACCGCCAGCACTGCATGCTGATCAACATAGATACCGACTTCGAGCAGGAAGACATCACCTGGCAGCAGTTCACCCCGAGCGGCCCGCGCGCCTTCCTGCCGCTGCCGGGCCGGCACGGCTCCCTGGTGTGGTATGACAGCCCGGCCCGCATCCGGGCCCTGGCCGCCATGGGCAACGAGGCCCTGGCCGCCGAGGTGCGCCGTCATTTCCCGGCCCGGCTCGGCGGTTTCCAGGTGACCGGCAAGGGGAGCTTCCCCCTGGTGCGCCGCCACGCCAACCACTACCACGCCGGCCGGGTGGTGCTGCTCGGCGATGCCGCCCACACCATTAATCCGCTGGCGGGGCAGGGGGTCAACCTCGGCTTCAAGGACGTGGCCTGCTGGGCCGAGTTGCTCGGCAAGGCGGGGGCTGACTGGCACGACATCACCCTGGCCAGCCGCTACGAGCGCCGTCGCCGCCCCGACAACCTGCTGATGCAGTCGGGGATGGATCTCTTCTACGGGGTGTTCAGCAACGACATAGGGCCGCTGCGCCTGACCCGCAACCTGGCTCTGACCCTGGCGGACAAGGCGGGCCCGCTCAAGGAGATGGCGCTACGCTACGCTCTGGGGCTGGTATAAGCAGCAGGACATTGACGACGAGGAGGCAGAAGCATGAACAAGGCATTGCTGGTGATCGACTTTATCAACGACATCGCCCACCCGGACGGGCGCATCGCAGCCTCGGCGGCCCATGTGCAGGAGCAGGATGCCATCCTCCATGCCAACCAGGCGCTGGCCCATGCCCGTGCCAGGGGCTGGCTGGTGGTGCTCATCAAGGTCGGCTTCGATGGCGGCTATCTGCTGCAACCCAAGGGCTCCCCCATGTTTGGCCGGGCTCACCAGCTCGGCGCCCTCTCCCTGGCCGATAGCGGCACCGACTTTCACCCCGAGCTGGATGTCGAGCCCGGGGATCTGGTGCTGACCAAGCCCAGGGTCAGCCCCTTCTACGGCACGGCGCTCGAGCCTGCACTGCGGGCCAACCGGATCGATCACCTCTATCTGTGCGGGGTGAGCACCGGCTGGGCCATTCAGGCCGCCGCCCGGGATGGCCACGATCGGGACTACGCCATCACCATACTGGAAGATGCCTGCGCCGCCGCCGATGCCAATGAGCACCATGCCTCCCTGCGCCAGCTAGGCCGCATCGCCGAGATGATCAAGGTGGCCCAGCTGCTGTCAGATCCCGGCTGAGGCCTTGAGGACGCGCACATCAGATGGGTGCGTGTCCCTGCTCCCACTCTTCCTGCTAGCACGAGAGATCGTGGTCATCCCTTTGGTTTGCCGCCGTTTTATTCGGCCACCGGGTGCATGGCCCTGACCAGGGTCAGGAAGCGATCCCGAATGGGATCCGCAAAGTCGGGGTTCCACACCAGGCTTATCTCCCACTCGGACCAGGGGCCGGACAGGGGATAGAGGGTCACGTCCTTGCCCGCGATGAAGCCGACGCTGCGGGGCAGTATGGCGTTGCCTATGCCGGCGGCCACCAGGGCCACCAGGGTCTGAATGTCTTCCGCCTCCTGGATCATGCCGGTCAGCCGGTTGGCGCCGAGGAAGCGGGCGATCTGCTGGCTGAGGCCGGGGCAGCGGTGGCCCACCATCTGCAACAGCGGCTGCGTGGTCAGCGCCCGCTCCACGTCGAACGCAGCCGGATCCGGTCCCGTCATCTGGCTCGGCACGGCCAGCACCAGCCGGTCGGTCAGCAACCTGTGCTCCCTCAGCTGTGGCGCCTCTGGCCTTCGCATAAAGCCTATCTGCAGCCGCCCCGCCAGCAGCAGATCGTGCTGGACGGCGGAGGTCATGTCCTGCAGGTGCACCATCACATCGGGGGCCTGCTGCTTGAAGCGGGCCACCAGGGAGGGAGCCAGTGCGAAGCTCGACAGCCCGAACCCTATCTTGAGGCGCCCGGCGGCGCCACTCGCCAGCGCCAGGGCGTGGTGCTCGAATCCCTTGCCGTGTTCCACCAGGGCGCGGGCCTGGGGCAGCAACTGGGTGCCGATGGCGGTCAGCTCGGCGCCGTGGCGACCCCGGTTGAACAGGGTGCTGCCGAGCGCCAGCTCCAGCCCCTGGATCTGCTTGGTCAGCGCCGGTTGCGTGATGAAGAGCCGACTGGCGGCCTCCCGGTAGTTGGCGGTCTCGGCCAGCATGACGAAGGCCTGCAGTTGCCTTAAGTCGAATTTCATTCCATTTGGTTATCCAATGTGGCGATTTATTGATTATAAATTATCTAACTGCCTTGTTCTAATGGTCTCGAAACGGGCCTTTGGCCCTCTGACCAGCCACAAGGAGTCATGTCATGTCGAGCGAACGCTATCTGTTCTTGATCAAGGGAAGCCTGGTAATGGCCCAGCCACTGGCGGCGCCGGAGACGGGTGAGCTGTTGACCAGCCTGTTGCAGCAGGGATTTGCCGTCGGGCCCCTGTCGGTGTGGGCGAGCAATACCGAACAGGCGCTCGCCTGCTATGAGCAGTCGGCCCAGCGGCAGGCCTTCGTCGACGTGCTGGCGGGGAGAACCGCATGACCATGCTCACCCTGAGGGCCGAGGCCCTGCTGCTGGACATGGACGGCACCCTGGTGCACTCCACCGACGAGGTGGAAACCGTCTGGCGGCTCTGGTGCCAGGGCCATCGGCTGGATCCCGCGCCTGTGCTGGCCATGTGCCACGGGGTGCGCTCGCGGGAGGTGATCCGCGCGCTGGCGCCACAGCTGGACCTGGCCCGGGAGGTGGCGCTGCTCGACGAGCTGGAGATCCAGCATGCGGGAGTGGCCGAGGCTGTCGCCGGGGCCCGCACCCTGCTGGCGGCCCTGGCGCCGGATCGCTGGGCGCTGGTGACCTCCGCCAGCCAGCGGGTGGCGCGGCACCGCCTGACCAGTGCCGGGTTGCCGTTGCCAAAACTATTGATCGGGGCAGAGGAGGTGGAGCGGGGCAAGCCGGATCCCGAGCCTTATCTGCTCGCCGCGCGCCGGCTGAGCCTTGCTCCCGCCGACTGCCTGGTGTTCGAGGATGCCCCGGCGGGGATACTCAGCGCCCTGCAGGCCGGTTGCCCCGTGGTGCAGATCGGGGGCGACAGGCGGCTCGACCCGGCGGTCGTGGCGGTGATCCCCGATTGGAGTCAGGTGACTGTGGTCGCGAAGGAAGCAGGCCCCTTGTTGGTGACGCTGCCGACCCGAGAGGCGGGCGACAAAAAGCCCCCGGCGAGCGAGGGCTTGAGCGGGCGAGACCCCGGGACTATTTGAAGACCCGGAAGCGGACCTCGTCGTCCATGAAGGTCTTGTCACCGGCCGGTTGCTCTATGCTGCCAAAGGGCATCTGGGCACGCAGCAGCCAGCTGGCGGGCAGATCCCACTCCTGGCGAACCGCTTCGTCGATCAGCGGGTTGTAGTGCTGCAAGGAGGCGCCTATGCCTTCCTGGGCCAGGGTGGTCCAGACCGCAAACTGGGCGATCCCGGTGGCATGTTCGGACCAGATGGGGAAGTTGTCGGCATAGAGGGCGAATTTCTGCTGCAGATCCTTGATGACGGCGGTGTCTTCGAAGAACAGCACAGTCCCGAAACCGGCGCGGAAGCTGCCGTTTACCTTGGCTTCGCTCTGGGGATAGGCCTCTGGCGGCACAATCTTTTTCAATTCAGCTTTGACTATGTCCCACAGCTTGTGGTGCTGCTCGCCAAACAGGATGACGGCACGGGAGCTCTGGGAGTTGAAGGAGGAGGGGCTGTGCTTGATGGCATCCTTGATGAGGGCCGTCAGCTGGGCCTCGGAATGGGTCACCTGGTCACCCAGGGCATAGATGGTACGACGTACTTTGATCTGTTCGATAAACGGACTGCTCATAACATCTCCTTGGTTGATGAATCGTTGCTGCCAGCGTTGCCGACAAAGGTCATCTGGCTCCGATTTCTCGAGTCATGGACTATAACACCTTCTGTGCAAGAAACCGTCAACGCTGGGTGATGACTGTTTCTACTTTTTATGGATATTCAGATGACGAAACCGGGTATGGCCCCTTGATGTCTTTGTTGTCATTAACCTTGGGTGTTAATGACTTCAATCAATATATCGGTGGTGTTTTCCACTATAAAATGCATCTTACGTGACATTTTATAGAGGGTGGCATGCCTGCAACTATCATCAAGGAACGCTACTACATACTGACGCCGCTGTCGTTCCTGCTCGGTGCCCTGGTGCTGATCGCCACCCTGTTGCTGGCCGCGGCCAGCTACCTGCGCAGCATAGACAAGACCCTGGCGGGCTATGACCACATGCTCACCTCCATAGACGCCACCCTGATCCACGAGATGGTGCTGGCCAATCGGCGCCAGCTCGGCGTGCTGGAGGCCTCCCTGGACAAGCAGGCCATCGCGAGGGGCGACTCGGCCATCAACGGGATCTGGGCCATAGCCCACCAGTTCAAGCACGACGCCCACTTCCTCTACTTCTACAACGCCCGCTTCGACCGTCTCGAGAGCTATCCTGACTGGCCGGTACCGACCGACTATCAGGCGCAGAGTCGTCCCTGGTATCAGGCCCTGGCCAGCGACAGCGACGAGCTCATCTGGTTTGGTCCCTACCAGGGGTTCGGCAGCGACGCAGAGGTTCTGACCCTGATCAAGCGGGTCAAGGATGACGAGGGGCAACTGTTGGGTCTGCTGATGGTCGACATGTCGTTCAACTCGCTGCAGGCGGCGCTGCAACGGGCGATGGGCAGCGACCAGGCCGCCCTCTACATAACAGAGCGCAAGGATGGGCGGCTGGTGGTGGGACACAACCTGTCACTGCTGCCGGCGGTCTCCGGTGCCTCTAGCCAGGGAGCCGGGTTAAGCGTGATCCGCAAAGGCTGTCACCTGAGGTTGCCGCTGTCGGATATCGACTGGGATCTCAACATCTATCTGCCCCCCGCCCACTTTCGCGGCAACCTGCAAGATACCCTGCTGATGGTGGTGCTGCCCGCGCTGGCGCTGCTCGCCATCTGGCTGTGCAGCCTGCTGTTTCTGGTGCGTATCTTTCGCCAGGAGCAGACCCTGGTGCAGCGATCCCTCTGTGGCCTCGTTCAGGATGAGGCGCTGATGGAGATCCAGCTGCGCCAGCGCACCTGGTTCGTGCACGGCAGTCTGGGGGAGATCCATCAGGTGAGAAACAGCCTGCAGCAGGGGCAGGATGCCCTGCTGCACGATCCCCTCACCGGCATCATGAACCGGCGAGCCTTCGAGCAGGACAGGGCCAGGCTGGCGCAGGAGGAGAGACCCCACTGGCTGGTGCTGTTTGATGTGGATAGCTTCAAGCGCGTCAATGATAGCTGGGGGCACGGGGTAGGGGATGGGGTGCTGTTCCGGGTGGCCACCATAATGGCAAGAACCCTGGGAGAGGCTCAGGTCTACCGCATCGGGGGGGATGAGTTTGCGGCCCTGCTGCCCTGGGAGCAGGAAGAGGTCGAGGATCGCCTGACCCATCTGCTGGCCCGGGTGCGGGCGCTGAAGTGGCGCGAGTTTGAGGAGAGCATCACCCTGAGTGCGGGCGGGGCTCGCTACCCGGATGACGCCGCTGCCCTGCTCGATCGGGCGGATGAGTGTCTGTACCAGAGCAAGCGACAGGGACGGGACTGCTGGCATCTGTCAGCCACTTCGCCTCCCTCCAAAGGGGCTGTAGTGACAGTATCTGTCTGACCGTCATCGGGAGAAAAAGGGCCTGAATGGCCGAGAAAGGGGTCACAGTGGGGATAATTTCCCATGTGACCTTTTTTTTTAATTCATTTTCAGTCGGTTAGCCCATGTGATTGAGCCATGTCGCGAAGCAGAGACAGTCAGCCTGTCGGCGAAGACGTCGTAATCCCGGTAGCGGAGTCCGGGGCGCTTTGTATAGTGCAGGGAAAAATAATCAATCAGACATCAGGTTTGACAGGAGTACCCCATGGAGATGAACAAATACGGCATGAGCGCAGTGGCGCTGCTGGGCGCGCTGCTGTTGGGCAATGGTCAGGCGCAGGCGTCCGAGACCCTCAACACCATACTCGGTGGTGGCGTCGGCGGCGTCGCGGGCACCATGATAGGCAAGCAGCTGGGGGGCGACACCGGCGCCCTGGTGGGCGCCGCCGTCGGCGGTGCGGCAGGCGGTGCGGCCACGGCCGACAGGGGCAACAAGAATGAGGCTGCCCTGGGTGGCGCCGTCGGTGCCCTGGGTGGCGCCGCCATCGGCAAGAGCGTGGGTGGCGATACCGGTCGCCTGATCGGCGCCGGCATCGGCGGGGCCGGTGGCTCTGCCATCGGGGCCAGAACCGGCGATAGCCACGAGTCCAAAAACGACTACCGGGGAGGTCACCGCTACCGGGGTGACAACGGCTATCACAATGGCCACCACAAGCATCACAAGAAGTACAAGAAGCGCAGATGGCACGACGATGACTGATGTCATCCCGAGCATAATGAAAAAGGGGCCGGTGGCCCCTTTTTCGTCTCCATCGTTTAGACCAGGCGGTGCTGGCGCCTGCCGAGGGCGAAGGCGTTGATGTTGTCGATAAGCTGATCCGCGAGACGCTGCATCGACTCCTCGCTGGCCCAGGCCACATGGGGCGTCAGGATGAAGTTGGGGTAACGCAGCGCCTGCATCAGGGGGTGGTCGGGGGGCGGTGGCTCGACGCTTGCCACATCGAACCCGGCGCCGCCGAGGCGACCATTGCCGAGCGCCTCCAGCAGGGCCTGCTCGTCCACCAGGCCGCCGCGGCCCACGTTGATCAGCAGGGCCCCCGGTTTCATCATGGCCAGCTCCCGCTCCCCGATGAGGTGGCGGGTGTAGGGGGTGAGCGGGCAGTGCAGGCTGATCACATCCGAACTCTGCAGCAGGGCCTCCAGGGGCAATCTGTCTTCATCCCCGGGGGCGCCGACCTGGCTCTGGGCATAGAAGACCTCCATGCCGATGGCACCGGCTCTCTGCCCCAGGGCCTGACCCAGGGTGCCCTTGCCTATGATGCCGAGCCGCTTGCCGTGCAGATCCATGATGGGGTGATCGAAGAAACAGAACTGGCCGCTCTGCTGCCAGCGCCCCTCCTGCAGGGACTGGCGCCAGGCGAACAGGTTGCGTGACAGGGCCAGCATCAGTGCCATGGCGTGTTCGGGAACCGAGGGGCCCGAATAGTTGCGGATGTTGCACACGGCGACATTGGCGGCGCGGCAGGCTTCCAGATCCAGGTTGTCGCTGCCGGTGGCCGCCAGGGCGATCAGGCGCAGCTCCGGCAGCTGGGCCAGCTCGTCCTTGCCGATGCGGATCTTGTTGATGATGGCGATGCTGGCACACCTGAGCCGCTCCACCACCTGCTCCGGTCTCGTCTCGGGGTAGCTTTGCCAGTGATGGGGGAAATCGGGGCGACGCAGATTGATGCCGGCGTCCAGGGTGTCACTGTCGAGAAACACGATTTGCTGCATGAAGCCTCCTGCCGTTCTCTGCCGCGTGGGAGTCGTCATGATGCCAAAGATGGGGGGCGGCTGACCAGCCCGGATGCAGACAGGCCGAATGGCCCAATTCCATACTTGCTAGTCGTTCGGGTCAGATCCAGCCCAGATGGGTTAGCCAGCCCTGGATGCGCCCCGGCGTTTCGTCCAGCTCCATCAGGGCGTAGGGGCGGTAGTTGAGCTTGTGGCTGCGGCGGCTCTCGCTGCGCCGCGCCTCGGCGGCCAGCAGGGGCCAGCGCCCCCCGTCTTCCTGATAGAGATCCAGGGTGGGAATGCTGGCCTGGGCCACCTGCTTGGCCAGGGTCTGGTTGCTCAGCTGGTTGGGAAAAAAACCGTCGAGCAGCACCAGGGCATCGGGGGCGGGCAACTGCTCGCTGGTGATGAGATTGGCGGCCCAGGCCGCGCTGGTGCCTTGCGCCAGCAGCAGCTTGAAGCCGCCCTCCTGCAGCTTGGCATCACCTAGCTTGACGATGCGCTCGGCAAATTGCTGGCGAAACGCGTCTAGGGTCTCCTGCTTCTTCTCGGAGGCCGGATCCAGCTCGGTTTGCTGGGGGGAGGGGAGCAGCAGCAGGGTGTCGAAGCCGAGTCGCCCCAGCTCCCGGGTCAGCTGCCACAGCTGGCCGCTGCGCTGCCAGTCCGGCAGCAGTATGGCGAGCCCCAGGTAGCTGTCGCCGTCGTGCTTGGCGAAGAGCACCCTCTGCTTGTCGATCCGGGTGCTGTCAGGCACCCCCTTCCAGTCGCTCTCCTGCCAGTGATCCAGGGGGGCTGGGGGCGAGATCTCGTTGGCCGGCAAGGTGGTGCTCGCCAGCAGGGTCAAAAACAGCAGTGGTAAGGATAATCTGGCCATGATGCGCTCCCCGGTTGACTGGGTTAGCGGCGGCGCGCCGGATTTCTGAAGGGGGCCGGGAGGATCCAGGAGAAAGAGGGAAGGTGCAAGCCCTTCCCTCGACGGGCTCAGGGCCTGGCAAGCCTGCCGAGCTGGCGGTCGTGCAGGGGGGAGAGCAGCAACAGGGCGCTGACGGCCCCCACCAGGGCACAGAAGATGTCGGACTGGGTATCCCAGGGATCCCCCTGGGTGCCGAGGAACTCGTCGGCGCCCTGACCCAGTGCCAGCGCGGCGCCCCACTCGATAAGCTCATAGCTGGCGCTGACGGCGAGCACCACGCAGATCACCAGAAACACCAGCATCTTCTTGCCCTGCACATGGTGGCCGCGCAGCAGTATCTCGCGGCAGGCCAGGGCGGGCACGAAGCCCTGGAAGAAGTGGCCAATCTTGTCATAGGGGTTGCGGCTGAGATCGAACCACTGCTGCAGCTCGAAACCAAGCGGTACCCGGGCATAGGTGTAAGCGCCCCCCAGCATCAGCACGGCCCCGTGCAGGAAGATGCAGATGTAGAGCAGGCTGGTGAGGGGGTAGCTACGCTGGCTCAGCAGCAACAACGGCACGACGATCAGCACGGGGGCGACTTCCAGCAGCCAGGTGACCCTGTCATAGGGTTGCCAGCCGGAGAGCACCAGCAGTACCAGGGTGAGCAGCAACAGCAGGAGTTTTTGATGAGATGTCATAGGGAGCCTGTGAGGGAGGAGGAACCTGACTTCATGGTGTAGCCTCAATCGGTGCGAGACGAAAGGGGGCAGGGGAATTCTCCCTCAATGGACGGCCCGCTGTCACTGACCGGGGCTGAATGATCGCAGGGCGGATCCCCATAAAGAAAAAGCGAGCCTGGGCTCGCTTTTTCTACACTGGCGTGAAGCCGTCAAATCAGTTGACGCGACGCTTGAACTCGCCGGTGCGGGTGTCGATCTCGATCTTGTCGCCGATCTCTACGAAGGCGGCAACGGCCAGCTCGTAGGTGGTGCCCTTCAGGCGGGCCGGCTTGGTCACTTTACCGGAGGTGTCGCCACGGGCGGCCGGCTCGGTGTACTCGACTTCGCGAACTATGGTGGTCGGCAGTTCGACGGAGATGGCTTTCTCGTTGTAGAAAGTCACTTCGCAGATGTCTTCCATGCCGTCAACCATGTAGTTCAGGGCATCACCCAGGTTGTCTTTCTCGACGTCGTACTGGTTGTACTCGGTGTCCATGAAGACATACAGGGGGTCGGAGAAGTAAGAGTAGGTGCACTCTTTACGCTCCAGCTGAACGACTTCCAGCTTGTCGTCGGCCTTGAATACGGTCTCGGTGGCGCTGCCGTTCAGCAGGCCTTTCAGCTTCATCTTGACCACGGCGGAGTTACGGCCGGATTTGTTGAATTCGGCTTTCTGGACCACCATCGGCTCGGTACCGATCATGACGACGTTACCAGCGCGGATTTCCTGTGCGGTTTTCATGTAAAAATTCCTGTTCGTATACGGGCAGATAAAAACTGCCAGATTATATACGGCTTTCTAAAAATTTCACCAGCCGAGTGACGAGATCCCCATCGGCAAGCAACTTCTGTGACCAGCTTCGCGCATGTTGTTGCCAAATAGTGCCGAATTGTGGCCATTGGGCCCAGAGTTCGCGCACATCTTGCCCATGATTGAGGGCCTGGTTGAAGGCGCGCAGCCACTGGGCTGCTTGGGGCGGCAAGTCGGCCAGATAGTGGTCGAGAAAGTCATCCAGCTTGGCGATGTGGGCCAGATCGTCCTGGGGGTAGATGTGCCACAGGAAAGGGCGGGCCGCCCACTGGGCTCGCACGAAGGAGTCTTCGCCGCGCACCAGGTTGAGATCGCAGCTCCACAGCAGCCGATCGTAGCCCGCCTGGCTCGTCATCGGCAGCAGCTTGATGGCGAGCTGGCCCGCCTGCAGCAGATCTCCCGCCCGGGCCGTGCCTATGGCACTCTCAAGACCGGCGCCGCAGAGCACGTCGGGGAGGGCGCGCCCCATGGGCAGCAGCAGGGTGACCGGAGTAGCGCCCTGGCTCCAGCTCGCGACCAGGCTTTTCAGCGCCTCGCTCTCGTAGGTAAAGAGGCTTATCCGCAGCTCGTCTTGCGCCTTGGGCGGCAGCCCCAGGCTGGCCCAGTAGGCGGCAAGGCCAGCCTCGTCTTGCTGCCAGCGTTGTCGTTCGGCGATGAGCCCCTGTTCGCACAGCAGGCCACCGGTTCTGGGGGTGAAGCCCGGGAAGAAGAAGTATTTGTTGAGGCTCAGCTTGCCCACCCGCTGGGGGGAGGCGAGGCCGTGACAATCCTCGACCCAGGCTTCGGCACTGAGGTATTCCAGATTGATCCAGCAGGGGGGCGGGCTCTGCTCGGCCATGCGTTCGATGAAGGGGGCTGGCAGCTCGCAGGCAAAGGCCTCTATGACTACCTTTGCCGGGATCACGTCCGCTGGCAGGGTCTCGTGCCAGTGCTGGATATAGATGCCCTCGACCCACTGGCCATCCAGCGCGGGATCCAGCCCAGGGCAGATGCGGGCGAAGCTCGCCAGATCGTCCACCCAGAGCCGTACCTGTCCGTTCCCCTCCCGCTCCAGCTGGCGGGCCAGCCGCCAGGTGACGCCTATGTCGCCGAAGTTGTCCACCACGGTGCAGAAGATGTCCCAGTCGAAGGGGGGCAGGGGGCTTGTCATGGCTCGGGGTTCCAGATGCAAAAAAACCGGTGCGCAGGGTAGCACACCGGTGGGTTGGCTTCTAACCGTCAGCGAGTGACGGCGGTCTGCGGCGAGTTACTCCTTGCCATAGACGTTGTTTTCCTGCTCGCGCACCCGGATAAAGGTGGTGCGCTTGGTGAGCTCCTTGAGCTGGCTGGCGCCGACGTAGGTGCAGGTGGAGCGCACGCCGCCCAGGATGTCGCGCACGGCATTCTCGACCGGGCCGCGGTAGGGCAGCAGCACGGTTTTACCCTCGGAGGCGCGGTACTCGGCGACGCCGCCCGCGTGCTTGTCCATGGCGCTCGAGGAGCTCATGCCGTAGAACTTCATGAAGGGGGCGCCATCCACATCCACCACCTCGCCGCCACACTCCTCGTGGGCCGCCAGCATGCCCCCCAGCATCACGAAGTCGGCGCCGCCGCCAAACGCCTTGGCCACGTCGCCCGGGCAGGTGCAGCCGCCGTCACCGACTATCTGGCCGCCGAGGCCGTGGGCCGCATCGGCGCACTCTATGATGGCGGAGAGCTGGGGATAGCCGACCCCTGTCTTGACCCGGGTGGTGCAGACCGAGCCCGGGCCTATGCCCACCTTGACGATGTCGGCGCCGGAGAGGATCAGCTCCTCCACCATCTCGCCGGTGACCACGTTGCCCGCCAGGATGACGTGGTTGGGGCAGGCTTCACGAGTCTTGCGCAGGAACTCGACGAAGTGCTGGGAGTAGCCGTTGGCCACATCCACGCAGATGAAGCGCAGGGCCTCTGACATGGCGAGGATCTGGCGGGTCTTGATGAAGTCCTCTTCGGAGGTGCCGGTGGAGACCATCACATGGCCGAGCAGGGCCGGATCGGTTTCGCTGACGAAGGTTTGCCACTGGGCGAGGCTGTAGTGCTTGTGTACCGCCGTCATCATCTCGAAGCCCGCCAGGGTACGCGCCATGGCGAAGGTGCCGACGGTGTCCATGTTGGCGGCGATGACGGGCACCCCCTGCCACTGGGTCTGGGTGTGCTTGAAGGTGAACTGACGGGTCAGGCTGACTTGGGAGCGGCTCTTGAGGGTAGAGCGCTTGGGACGAAACAGTACATCCTTGAAACCGAGCTTCAAGTCTTCTTCGATACGCATTGCAAATTCCTTATTGAGCCTTGTGAAAGTCACTGTTGCAGTGGCAAAATTTTCGGCAGGCACAAAAAAACCGCAGGTTTTCAAGGCCTCCGGTTTACAACAGTCTAGGCAAAAATCCCGCCAGAACAAGACTGATAATTCGCTCATCATTGTGTTAGCCTTTGGCGTCACAACCTGAGGTTGGCCACCAGCTTCATCCAGCACCTCGCCACGGCCCCTCTCTTCCCTCTTTTTGCCCCTTGCATCACGGTCAACTGCTGTCGGATCCCCCATGCCGTGAACGCCATAGGCCGGGGTTTGGGGCGCCTGCGCCCCTTTTGCCAGTTGACAGTGGCCTGTGTGCTGCCCACTCTGGCGCAGAGGGCCAGCGTGGGCCCGCTTCGACGAGGAGAACACATTGTCCGTATCACACAAAGCAGGCTGGTTGTTGCTGGCCAGCCTCTGCCTCTCATCGGGCGCCTGGGCCGCCCCCACCGTCTATGGCTGGATAGAGAAGGGCGTGCTCATGCCAGGTGGGGTGGCGGTCAAGATGAAGCTGGATACCGGCGCCCTCACGTCCTCGCTCGATGCGCGAGAGCTGCACCACTTCAAGCGTGACGGCAAGCCCTGGGTGCGCTTCACCCTGGTGCTGACCGATGCCAACACCGACAAGGAGGTGCGCCAGACCCTGGAGCGCCCGGTGGAGCGCAGCGTGACGGTGCGCGGCGCCGGTGGCATGGAGGAGCGTCCCACTGTGACCATGTCTGTCTGTGTCGGTGACAAGCTCTACAAGGAGTGGTTCACCCTGCGGGATCGCAGCGACATGATCTATCCCGTGCTGCTCGGTCGTCGCCTGCTGGCGGAGCTGGGGCCGGTGGACTCTTCCCGCACCTTCACTGTGCAGCCGAGCTGTGGCTAGGAAGGCCTTCTTGGGATCACAAATGGTGCGCGGGGGCTTTGGCCCCCGCGCTTTTTTTACCCTGAGGCTTGCACCGCCTATGCCGGGCGCGGCGGGGCGGGCAGCAGCACGCTCACCTCAAGGCCCCCCTCTGGCCTGTTGTGGATGTCGAGGTCCGCGCCATGCAGCTGCACTATGCGCTGCACTATGGCCATGCCTAGGCCCACCCCGTCCCCCTGCTGGGGATTGACCCGGAAGAAGCGCTCGCACAGGCGCGACAGGGCGGCGGTGGGGATGCCGGGGCCGTTGTCCCGCACATCCACCCTGACCCTGTTGCCCTCCTGGGTGATCACCACGGCGACCTCGCCGCCCACCTGGGTGTAGCGCAGCGCGTTGTCGATGAGGTTGCCAAACATCAGATCCAGCAACATGGCCTGCCCCATCACCTGCAGATGCTCGTCTCCCTCCAGGGAGAGCTGCAGATCCTTCCTCAGGGCTATGGGGGCCAGGGTAGCCAGGGTGCCCTGCAACAGCAGGCTCAGATCCAGCTTGCCGAGCGCCGGGGCCTGCTGGTTGTCGATGCGGGCCTGGGTCAGCAGCTGGCGGATCAGCCGGTCGCTGCGATCGAGGGCCAGCAGCATCTTGCGCAGGGCCTGCTCGCGGCTGGCGTCATCCTCGGCGGCCAGGGCATTTTCACTGTGGATGCGCAGCACCGCCAGCGGGGTGCGCAGTTCGTGGGCGGCCTCGTTGGTGAACTGCTTCTCCCGCTCTATGGTGTCCGCCAGGGTGTGCATCAGGCGGTTGATCTCCGACACCAGCGGCGTCAGCTCCTCGGCCTTGATGGCCAGGTTGAGCGGGCTCAGGTTGGCGGGATGGCGCTCGCCGATGGCCTGGGTGAGTTGATTCAGTGGAGCCAGCCCCCGGGTGACCAACCACCACAGCAGGCCGAGCAGGAAGGGCAGGGTGATGAAGAGCGGCAGCATGGTCAGGGTAGCCATCTTGCTGGCCAGCTCCCCCCGCTCGTCATCCCGCTCCGCGACTATGAGCCAGGTCTGCTCATCTTCGTTGTAGAGGGTGAAGGTGCGCCACTCGTGGTGATCCTTGGTCTCGCTGTTGAAGCCGCGCTCCAGGGTGGTCAGGGGCTGCTCCGGCGCATTGGGCGAGCGCAGCAGTATGGTGCCTTGCTCGTTGAGCAGCTGGAAGTAGAGGTTGTGCTCGAACTCGTGGCCGTAGGGGGTGAACTCGTTGTCCCGCCCCAGCTGGCTGAAGCTGCGCTTCTCCTGATGGGGGTCGGCGGGCACGGCCTGCTCCCACTCCTGGTAGACGGCCCCGTTGCTGGGCAGTTCGCCGCGCTGCTTCAGATAACGGCTGAGCAGCTGGTTGGTGATGCGGGCGGACTGGGCGAGACGGGCATCGAACAGCTCTTCCATCTCGTGGTTGGCTTCCAGGTAGCCGATGAGGCCGCTGACGGCCAGGCTGAGGCTGACCAGGGCCAGGATGCCGGAGAGCAGGAAGCGGCGAATGGAGCGGACGCGACTCATCGGGCGGGCATCCCTCTGCTGCCCGGGGTATCTGGCTGCGGCACTATGTAGCCGACGCCGCGGATGTTGCGGATGAGCTCGGGGAAGAACTTCTTGCGCAGGTGGTGAATGTGCACCTCCACCGCATTGCTCTCTGCCCCCTCGTCCCAGCCATAGAGGCTCTGCTGCAGCTGATCGCGGCTCAGCACCCGGCCGCTCTGGCTGATGAGCTCCTGCAGCAGCTTGTACTCGTGGGGGGTCAGCTTGACCGCCTCTCCCTGATAGGTGACCTGCTGGGACTCGGGGTAGATGAGGATGTCGCCATACTCCAGCACCGCCTGGGCCTGGCCCTTGCTGCGGCGCACCAGGGCGCGCAGGCGGGCGTTGAGCTCCTGCAGGGCGAAGGGCTTGACCATGTAGTCATCGGAGCCCGCATCCAGCCCCAGCACCCGATCGTCCAGGGCATCCCGGGCGGTGAGGATGAGCACCGGCAGCGTCTGTCCCTCCCGGCGCAGCTTGCGCAGCAGGCTGATGCCGTCGATGTCCGGCAGATTGAGATCCAGGATGAGGGCGGCGAACTCCTCGCTCTTGAGCGCCGACAGGGCGGGCAACCCCTGCTGCAGCCAGTCCACTGTGTAACCGCTGCTGCGCAGGGCATCCACCATGCCATCCCCCAGCATGATGTCATCTTCTACCAACAGGACTCGCATTGTTCTCTCCCTCAAATGACGCTGCCCACCAGTATGCAAGTTGGTGGGCAGAGTTTAAATAGCGCACTGATCTGCTTGTGTTTATAGCTTGGCGAGACGCTCGCGGATTTCCGTCCTGCGTCCTTCGTCAGCCGTCTCGCGGCCCGGTCTGGCCGGGGCGGCCAGAGCCTTGTCCAGATAGATCTTCGCCTGGGCCTTGTCCCCCTGATCCAGCAGGAAGTCGCCGTAGAAGAAGTTGGGATCTATGCCGGTGGGGTTGATGGCGAGCGCCTGCTTGAGCAACTGCTCGGCCTTGTCGTCATCCCCGAAGCCGACCGGCCAGCCCGGCACCTGGTAGTAGAGGGAGCCCAGACTGGTGTAGGCGGAGCCCTCCAGCGCCTTGGGATCCTGCTTGATGGCGATCTCCAGCTTGGCCTTGGCCTCCTTCACCAGGCTGAGGGCCCCGAGGCCGCCCTTGGCGCCGGCCCAGGTGCTCTTGACGATGGCGGACCAGATCAGCAGATCGGTGCGAAAGGCCTCCTTGGCACTGGCCTGCTCCGCCTGGGCGCTCAGGGTCTCCAGACAGCTCTCCTTGGCCTTGCCGGTCTCTTGATACTGACAGTGGGCCCACTGCTGCTGAATGGTGGGCAGGGCATCGGCGGCCTGAACCAGGCTGCTTGTCAACGTGCCTCCTAGGGCGAGCAGCAGGAGACTGTGACCAAATCGGGGGCGGAAAGTGGCGTGTTTCATCTCAATGTTCCTTCTCGTGTGTGGCACAGGCGGGGTTGTCCCCGTGATCTGTGGCCAGGGGGACAGGGTGGCGGGCATGGCGTTCGATGATGGGCAGTTGTCTGGCCAGCGCCTTGTCGACCAGGGCGGGCAGCAGGGCATTGAGTCGCACGAACAGCTTCTCCGGCCAGCCGAGCCAGCTGCGGCGCGTCTCGTTGCACAGGGCGATGACGGCCTCCTCGGCCACGTCCTGGGGGCTGTCGGTCCGGGTGCCGAGCTCGGCATTCATGGCGTAGGCCGCCTGGGAGTTGAGGTGAGTGCGGGTGGCGCGGGGGGCAAAGTGCAGCACCTTGATGCCGGTGCCCTCCAGCTCACGCCCCAGAGACTCGCTAAAGCCCCGCAGGGCGAACTTGCTGGCGCAATAGACGCTGTAACCGGCATAGCCGATGGCCCCGAGGCTGGAGCCTATGTTCATGATGACGGCGGGCTTGCGCAGCCGGGGCAGCAGGGCGCGGGTGAGCTGGATGGGCGCCTCTATGTTGAGCAGCAGCTGGCGCGTCACCTGCTCGCCGCTCTGATCCTCCAGCCAGGCAAACTGGTTGCAGCCCGCGCTGTTGATGAGCACATCCAGCCCCTGCTCCAGAGCCGGGTGCTGCAACAGCCTGGCCCGCTCCTGGGGCGAGCCCAGATCGGCGGTCACCGTCTGGTGGCGTTCGGAATGAGGCAGCTCCTTGCGCAGGCGCTCCAGGGCGCTGGCCCGGCGTCCGTGCAGCAGCAGGTGCGCCCCCTGGGCCGCCAGCTCCATGGCCAGGGCTTCCCCTATGCCGCCGCTGGCGCCGGTGAGCAGTATGCGTTTCCCTTCAAGCTTCATTGGCAGGATCCCGTGAGCTGATGGAGCATGTCGCCATAGAGGCGGTAGACCACCTTGGCCGAGTGAATGATGGCGGCCTGATCCGCCGGGTCTTCCACCCGGTTCATCAGGGACTCGAAGAACTTGAGGTGCTCCTGATCCAGGGCGCCGTGGGAGCTCAGGTAGCTCATCGCCTGGGGCGGCAGGCCCAGACCGCTCTTGAGCTGGTCCGCCACCGTCAGGGCGATGGCGACGCTGGTGCCTTCCAGCACCTGCACCATGCCGAAGAAGCCCATGGGGTTGCCGCGCTGGATCTGGTCGTAGAGGAAGGCCACCATCAGCTCTATGGGCAGACCCGGCTGGCCGTGGCGCACCGCCTCGGCGTCACCGCCGCAGGCGCGGATGTCGTTCAGGATCCACTCCTGATGACCGTACTCCTCGTCTATGTACTCCCGGATGGCGCCGCGCACCCACTCATACTCCTGTCCCAGCTTGCCGCCGGTAGCCATCAGCAGCGGCACAGTGTGGCGCACGTGGTAGTAAGCCTCTGCCAGGAAGGCGAGGTAGGTCTCCCGGCTGATGTCGCCGCGGCGGCAGGCCTCGATGATGGGGGCATTGAACAGGTGTTCGCGCTCGGAGGCGGTGGCGTGTTGCAGGGTCTGGTAGAAGCTCATGAGGTCTCTCCTGTGAGGCCTTGGGTCAGGCATTGGTCGATCTGCCGGGAAAAGTGGTGATAAATCTCGTTGCGACGGGGGCGGCCGTTGGCCGTCAGCAGGCCGGGGTGCTGATCCAGCGCCACCGGCAGCCAGTGATGGATGCAGGCGTAATCGGGCAGTTGCTGGTTGAGCCGGGCAATCTGCTCGGGTAATTGGGACTGGCTGCCCGGCAGCGGCTGGATCAGGGCGACGTTGGCGGGCTGGCCGTCACCGAAGATCACTATGCGGGCGATGGCCGGACAAAGCTGGGCCTGGGCTTCCACCCATTCCGGCGAAAAGTTGCGGCCAAAGGCGGTGATCTGGACGTTCTTCTTGCGCCCCGTGATATGCAGGTAGCCCTCTGCGTCCAGGTGACCCAGATCCCCGGTGGCGATCTGCAAGTCCGCAGACTCCCCTGCGGTGCTCTCTTCCCCCAGATAGCCGAGCATGGCGCTGCCGCTCACCATGACTTCGCCATCGGCGGCCAGGGTGACCTGGCAGTGGGGCAGGGGGCGGCCGACGCTGCCCATCAGGTCGGCGTCAGGGCCGTTGAGCGCCACGACAGAGCCGCATTCCGACAGGCCATAGCCCTCATAGACAGGGAGCCCCAGGGCGCGGGCATGGCGGATGAGATCGGGGGCGACCTTGCCGCCACCGACGGCGACGAAGCGCAGCCCCTTGAGCCGTTCGGCCAGGGCCTGGGTGTTGGCGCACAGCGCCAGCAGCAGGCGCAACAGTTCGGGTACCAGCACCAGGCTGTGGCTGGGCCAGCGTGCCAGGGCCTGGCCCAGCACGGCCGGGTTGAGGGTGCTGGATCCGGTGAAGCCGAGCTCGCCGAGGGAGGGGATGCGGCTGCAGGCGCCGGTGAGCAGCGGCACGTACAGACCGGTCAGGTTCTCCAGCAGGGTGGCCAGGGGCAGCAGGGTCAGGTGCTGTTCGACCCCGGCCGGTGCGACCCGCAGGGCCAGTGACTCGCAGACCGCCGTCATCTGGGCAAGGGACAGGCAGACCCCCTTGGGCTGGCCCGTGGTGCCCGAGGTATAGGTGATCTTGGCGGTGCCCCGAGGCAGGGCCGGGGGGGCGACCGGGGTACGCCGCCACAGGGGAAGCGCCTGTTCATCGGCGGCCCCCGTCATCAGGATGAGGGGCGCCGCGGCCTGCCAGCCCTCGTGCTCGGGGCCCACCAGGGCATCGGCCCCGCTGCTCTCCAGCAGCCACGCCTGCTGCGCCGGGCTGAAGAAGTGGGGCACGGGAATGACCACTATCCCGGCCCGGGTGCAGGCCAGATCGATCAGCGCCCAGGGCAGGCCGTTGTCGAGCTGCAGGGCCAGGCGGCGAATGCCGGCTTGCTGCAAGCGGTCGGCCAGGTGCTGGATCTGCTGCCACAGGGTCTGGTAATCCAGCTCTCCCTGGCTGCCTTGCAGTGCCGGTCGTTGCGGCGTCAGGCTGGCGTGGCGGGCGATGGCGTCGAACAGGCTCATTGGGCGCACCTCTTGTCATGGCCGGCATGGTTAAAAAGCATGGGCATGGGCCCCAGCAGGTTGAGCAGCAGGCTGCTCTGGGCGAGCACCTCGCGCCCCTGGTTGATGTCCCCGGCCATCACCTTGGGCTGGCAGCGGTAGTATTCCCCCCAGGCACTGGCGTCTTCCCCCACCTGATGGGCCTGGGCAGGGGCCAGCTCAACCGGGTTGAGGCGCAGCCGGGCAAAGCTGTTACGCAGCTTGGCGGTGCCGGTGAACACCACGTAGTCGAGGGCGTTGTCACACAGCAACCGGCACAGGGCGGCAAACATCAGGCGGGCATTGCCCGGCTCGCTGCAGGCGAGGTTGCCCACTTCGATGATGCGGCTGCGGGCCGGACGTACCCCGAGGCGGGTTTCGATGGCGGCCTCGATGGGCTGCTCCAGATACTGCTCCAGATAGAGGGGCTGCTCACGCTCCCCCGTGCTGGCGTGGTTGAGGCCACAGGCGCCGACCAGCACCCCATCGGCCCGGTAGAGCCCGAGCAGGCAGGGCAGAAAATGGGGGATGCGGGCGTTGAATTCGAGGGTGTAGGCGGCCTGGATATAGGCTTGCAGCGCCATGACCTGCTGCGGGGACTGTGCCAGCAGCAATCTGTAGGGGGCTTGGATCTCTATGGTCATGGTTGGCTCCTTCTCTTGGGATGGCTTGAGAGTAAAAGGGCAAACTTAAGAAACCCTTAAGGAGTAAAAAAAGTTGTCAGCAAGGCGGCGGGCAGGCAATCTGCGCGGCTGTCACCCAGGAGGATCCGTCATGTCATCAAGCGCCAGCTGCCCCCTCTGCTCGGCTCGCCACAGCTACCCCCTGCCGGTGGCGGGCAAGCGCTATCACCGTTGCCTGGCGTGCGAGCTGGTCTGGCTGGATGAGGCGGATCACCTGGACGATCAGGCCGAGAAGGCGGTCTATGACGGGCACGACAACCAGGTGGACGATCCCCGCTACCGCGGCTTCCTGATGCGGGCCTTCGGCGAGGTGCTCTCCCGGGTGAGCCCTCCTGCCAGCGGCCTCGATTTCGGCTGCGGCCCCGGCCCTGTCCTCATCGCCATGGGACGGGAGGCGGGCTTCGAGATGGCGGGTTACGACAAGTTCTACGCCGACCAGCCTGAGCTGCTCACCCGTCGCTACGATTTCATCACCAGCACCGAGGTGATAGAGCACCTGGCCGCTCCCCGCGCCGTGCTGGACGGCCTCTGGGCCTGCCTCAACCCCGGCGGCATCCTGGTGCTGCAGACCCAGCGGGTGCTGGGTGACGAGCGCTTCAAGACGTGGCGCTACCGTCACGATCCGACCCACATCGTCTTCTTCGCCGAGGCCTCGTTTCGCGCCCTGGCGGCCCGCTGGCAGGCGGAGCTCTGCTTCCCCCACGCCGATGTAGCCGTGTTCACCAAACCCTGAACGGGGCGTTTTCATTTGGCGGCGGCTTGGGCATGCTGGTGGCCTGACACCCAGGAACGGATGCCCCTATCTTCATGTCGATCCCCCATTTGTCATTGCAAGACGCCCGCCACCTGCAACTCGCAGCCCAGGGGCTGCTGACCCCGCGCCGCGCCAAGGCTGCTCCCTCCGATCTGCTGGACTGCATAAGGCGCATGGCGCTGCTGCAGATAGACACCATCTCTGTGGTTGCCCGCAGCCCCTATCTGGTGCTGTTCAGCCGGCTCGGCCACTACGATCCGCGCTGGCTGGAGCAGTTGCTGGCCGAGGGGGATCTCTTCGAATACTGGGCCCACGAGGCCTGCTTCGTCCCCCGCGAGGATTACCGGCTGCTGCGCCATCGCATGCTGGATCCCGCCGCCATGGGCTGGAAGTTCTCCGCCCAGTGGCTCAAGACCCACGGCGGCGAGATAGAGCAGATAGTCGAGCGGATTCGCCGGGATGGGCCGGTGCGGGCCGCCGACTTTGAGCGCAAGGAGGGCAAGGGCAATGGCTGGTGGGACTGGAAGCCCGAGAAGCGCCACCTGGAGGTGCTGTTCACCGCAGGGCGCCTGATGGTGCGAGAACGGCGCAACTTCCAGCGGGTCTACGATCTCGCCGAGCGGGTCATGCCGGAGTGGAACGACGAGCGGGATCTGCCGAGCCCTGAGCTCGCCCAGCGCGACATGGTGCGCGCCAGCTGCCGGGCGCTGGGGCTGGTCAAGACCGGCTGGGTGGCGGATTACTACCGCCTGCGGCGCGGCAAATACGACGCCCTGCTCCATCAGCTGGCGGACGAGGGGGAGCTGTTGCCGGTGCGGGTGGAGGGCTGGCAGCACGGCGCCTTCGTGCACGCATCGCTCTCCGATGAGCTGGCCCGGGCCCAGGCCGGCAGCCTCAAGGCGACCCACACAGCCGTGCTCTCGCCCTTCGATCCCCTGGTGTGGGATCGCAAGCGGGCCAGCGAACTCTTTGGCTTTGATTATCGCATCGAGTGCTACACCCCGGCCCCCAAGCGCCAGTACGGCTACTTCGTGTTGCCCCTGCTGCGCCGGGGCCAGCTGGTGGGGCGTCTGGATGCCAAGGCCCATCGCAAGGAGGGGGTGTTCGAGGTCAAGAGCCTCTATCTGGAGCAGGGGGTCAGGGTGAGCGCCAGCCTGGCGCAGGATCTGGAGAAGGCGCTGCAAAAGCTGGCGCAGTGGCATCAGACACCGCAGCTTCGCCTCGGCGCCATGCCGTCACCCTTGCAGGCCCTGTGGCCAACGCCGCGCCCTTAGCCCGCCCGTTGCATATCAGCCAAACAAAAACCGGGCACTGGGCCCGGTTTTATCATCTGTTGCTGGCAACCTAAGGATTACTGGAGTACCAGCACCATCAGCAGGCCGACGGTAATGGCGGACACCAGGAAGGCGAAGCCATAGAACACATAGTGGTGCAGCTTGGTGGTGTGGATCCCAAGGTCGTGCAGGCCGTGATAGATGCGGTGCATGCCGTGCCAGATCGGCAGGGCTATGATGACCAGCAGTATGCAGGCACCCCACCAGGAGCTGGCGAAGGCGTGCACGCGCTCAAAGCTCATGGTCTCCACGTCCATGATGCCCATGGGCACCAGCAGACCGGTAATGAGGACAATCACCGGCAGCAGCATGGCAACCACCATGCCACCGGCACCAAAGAGTCCCCAGTAAATGGGTTCGTCAGAACGTCTCATCATTAATCTCCTCAAGCCACGATGATCAGGATCAGCAGGGATACCGCCGCCAGCGCCACATATTGAGCGATGACGATCGGCTTCTCCGGCACCAGGTCTTCGCCACGGAAGATGCGCATGGCCTTGGGAGCCAGGGCAAACCAGGTCTTGGCGTGGAACAGGCAGGCTGCCAGCGCGATGACATGGAACAGGATGGCAACCGGGCTCTGCAGGGATTCCAGCCAGCCGTTGAACGCCTCCTGACCCTGCACCAGACGCAGCAGACCCCACATCAGCACCACGGCATAGATGGAGACGAAGATGCTGGTGCCTTCGCGGATCATGTAACCGGTGTAGAAGGCATTCTTCAGCCACCAGTCTTTCTTCATCTCGCGCACGTAGGGCTTACGTTTGCTTTGGGTGTTGTTCATGGTCTCACTCCTGGTCTCAATCCGGCTTGAACATGGCGATCATGTAGTCCTTGGCGCTCTCGACCTTGCCAAGCTGGATGGCTGCGGCCGGGTCTACGCCTTTCGGGCACACGTCAGAGCAGTAACCCACGAAGGTACAGCCCCAGACGCCTTCGTCCTGGCTGATGATCTTCATCCGCTCCTTGGACGCGCTGTCGCGGTTGTCGGCGTTGTAGCGATAAGCCAGCGCCAGGGCCGCGGGACCGGTGAACTTCTTGTTGATGCCGTACTGCGGGCAGGCGGCGTAGCAGAGGCCACAGTTGATGCACATGGAGAACTGGTGATACTTCGCCATGTCAGCCGGGGTCTGGGTGTACTCGCCGTCGCACAGGTTGCGCGGCTCGGACGGGATGATGTAGGGCTTGATGCTCTCCAGCTTCTCGATGAAATCGGACATGTCGACCACCAGGTCGCGTTCGATCGGGAAGTTGTTGAGGGGCTCTATGGTCATCTTGCCCGGCAGGTAATCCCGCAGGAAGGTCTTGCAACCCAGCTTCGGAATGCCGTTGACCATCATGCCGCAGGAGCCGCAGATCGCCATCCGGCAGGACCAGCGGAAGCTCAGGGTGGAGTCGAGCTGATCCTTGATGTATTGCAGGGCATCCAGCAGGGACATCTCTTTCAGGTAAGGCACCTGGAAGGTCTGCATCCAGGGCTCGTTATCCTGCTCGGGACGGTAGCGCAGGATTTCAATTTCGATCATCTCAGCCATTCTTCTTAGCCTCGTCTTGTTTCTCACCCTCGGAACCGTACACACGTTTTGCCGGTTGGGATTTAGTGATCTTCACATCGGAGTAATCGATGGTCGGGGCGCCTTCCTGGTTGTAGAAGGAGAGGGAGTGCTTGAGGTAGTTCACGTCATCCCGCTCTTCGTAACCGTCCAGACGCTGGTGGGAACCACGAGACTCTTTGCGGTTGATGGCGGAATGGGCCATGGCTTCGGCCACGTCCAGCATGTAGCCCAGTTCGATGGCGTACAGCAGGTCGGTGTTGAAGACAGAGGACTTGTCGTTGATCTTGACCTTCTTGTAACGGGCCTTCAGCTCGTTGATCTTGTCGATGGTGCCCTGCATCAGCTCTTCGGTACGGTAGATACCGACGCCGGCTTCCATGGACATGCCCAGTTCGTTGCGGATATCGGCCGGGTTTTCGGTCCCGTCGATGTCGAGCAGGGAGAGGTGCTGCTTGATGAGCGCCTCGGCCTTGGCGGCCAGTGCTTCGGTGTTGCCGTGCTGCTGGGTCGCCGCGAATTCGGCTGCCTGCTCACCGGCCACCTTGCCGAAGACCACTATCTCGGACAGGGAGTTGGAGCCCAGACGGTTGGCGCCGTGCAGACCGACGGAGGCACACTCGCCAGCGGCGTAGAGGCCTGGCATGCGGGTGGCGCACTTGCCGTCAGTTTCGATGCCGCCCATGGTGTAGTGGGCAGTCGGACGGACCGGGATCGGCTCTTTCACCGGATCCACACCCACGTAGGCCTTGGCCAGTTCGCAGATGAAGGGCAGGCGCTCTTTCAGGTACTTCTCGCCGAGGTGGCGCAGGTCGAGGTGAACCACGTCGCCCATGGGGCCCTGGATCACGCGGCCTTTCTGCTGCTCTTGCCAGAATGCCTGGGAGAGACGGTCACGGGGACCCAGCTCCATGTGCTTGTTCTTCGGCTGGCCGACCGGGGTTTCCGGGCCCAGACCGTAGTCTTGCAGGTAGCGGTAGCCATCCTTGTTGAGCAGGATGCCACCCTCGCCACGACAACCTTCGGTCATCAGTATGCCGGTGCCCGGCAGACCGGTCGGGTGATACTGGACGAACTCCATGTCACGCAGCGGCACGCCGTGACGGTAGGCCAGCGCCATGCCGTCGCCGGTGACTATGCCACCGTTGGTGTTGTAGCGGTAAACGCGACCGGCACCGCCGGTGGCCAGCACCACTGACTTGGCCTGGATGAAACGGGTGATACCGTTCTGGATGTCGAAGGTCAGTACGCCCTGGACGCGGCCATCTTCCACGATGAGGTCCAGACAGAAGTGCTCGTCATAGCGCTTGATGGTCGGGTACTTGATGGAGGTCTGGAACAGGGTGTGCAGAATGTGGAAACCGGACTTGTCTGCGGCGAACCAGGTGCGCGGGATCTTCATCCCGCCGAAACGGCGGACGTTGGCCTTGCCATCCGGCTTGCGGCTCCAGGGGCAGCCCCAGTGCTCCAGCTGGATCATCTCGTTGGTGGCGTTGTTGACGAAGTACTCGACCACGTCCTGCTCACACAACCAGTCGCCACCGGAGACGGTGTCGTTGAAGTGGTTTTCGAGGGAGTCGTCATCACGGACGACGCCTGCGGCGCCACCTTCGGCGGCCACTGTGTGGCTGCGCATCGGATAGACCTTGGAAATCAGGGCGATTTCCAGCTCCGGGTGGGCTTCTGCAATGGCGATTGCGGCACGCAGGCCACCGCCACCGGCACCGATGATGGCAACATCGGTCTTGATAATATCCACATCTGCCTCCTTAGGGATAGATTTGCTGGGCACGATTTTGCTCTATGAAAAAAATTCAGGCTTGATGCAAGTCAAACTGCTTTGTTTTAGTGCTTGGCAACGGTGGTTTTTATTACAACCACCCCATTCCTTGGATGAAAATGCCGTCATTATCGCCATCCATCAGTGATCTGGATCAGCCGTACTCGCTACTCTGGTGATTTTAACTCCAAGATTGTACGTAGTTTTCTTTCAAAAAAATGAGAAATGCCTCTCTTTTTAGGTATTACCCCTAAAGTTTTTAAGTTTTTTATCAGAAATGTTTAGTGATAACTATTATCACCTTGGGGCTGCTGAAAAAACATCGAAAAAAGTAATGCGAATATAGTCAGGGCAGGCATCAGCTGCGTCAGAAGGATACTCGAATGGAGAGGCGGATCACAGAGTGTCCGGTGCCGAAGGGGAATTATAACCATTGAAACGAAAAGGGTTTATAGAAAAAAAGGGGCCTGGACGGCCCCTTTTCATTGGCTCGATCAGATGCGGAACATGCCGACCTGATTGTTGAGCTCACCTGAAATATTTTTAAGTTGAGCCGAGAGATTGCGGGAGCTGTCCGCATCCACCGCCAGCTCGTCCGAGACGTCCTTGACCGCCTGGATATTGCGGCTGACTTCGTCGGTCACCGCCCGCTGCTCCTCGGCGGCACTGGAGATCTGGGTCGCCATGTCGGAGATCTGGTTGATGGAGGTGGTGATCTGCTCCAGGGCCTGGGTGGCATCGTTCGCGTCTTCCACGCTGTTCTGGGCCAGCAGCTGGCCCTCGTGCATGGTGCTGACGGCCCCCTGGGTGTTGCGCTGCAGCGTCTCTATCATGCTGCGGATCTCGACGGTGGAGCTGTGAGTGCGTTGTGACAGCACCCGCACCTCGTCGGCGACCACCGCAAAGCCGCGACCCTGCTCACCGGCCCGGGCGGCCTCGATGGCGGCGTTGAGTGCCAGCAGGTTGGTCTGCTCGGCGATGCCCTGGATGGTGGAGAGTATGGTGTTGATCTCCTGGGCGTTCTTCTCCAGCTCCTGGATGATGCCGGAGGCCTGCTTGACCTGGGTGGCGAGATCCGTGATGGAGCGCTGGTTGCGGGCGATCACCTGCTTGCCGTGCTCGCAACTGCTGGAGGAGCTGCGGGCTGCCTCCGCGGTCTGCTCGGCATTGCTGGCGACCTCGACGGCGGTGGCGGACATCTCGTGCACCGCTGTGGCTATCTGGGAGATCTCGTTCTGCTGGCGCGCCAGACCCTGGTTGGATTTCTCCGCCATGTCGTGGGAGGACCTGGCCTGCTGGTTGAGCTGCCCGGAGGAGTTGGAGATGTCCTGCACCATGACATGGATGCGTTCGATGAAGGTGTTGACGTGCTTGGCGACTGTGCCGACCTCGTCTTCCCGCTCGATCTTGATGCGGCGGGTCAGGTCACCGTTGCCGCGGGAGAGATCCGCAATCGCCTCGCCGAGGGTCTTCAGCGGGGCCAGGGAGCTGTTGATGGCCACGTAGGAGAAGCCCGCGACTATGAGGATGGTCAGCAGACCTTGCAGCAGGGCGGAAGTGACCATGCGGGAGACGGACTGGTAGGCGACAGCCTTGTCCACCACTATGCCGAAATACCAGTTGGTGTTGGGGATCTCGGTGAGGTCGAACACGCTGGCCTTGCCGCTGATATCCATCTCGGAGATGGTGTTGTCATGGGCCAGTTCGTTGACCTTGGCCGCCGTCAACTCGGGGGAGAGGGCGGTGGCGGGCTTGAGGGTCAGTGCCTTGTCCGGGTGGGCTATGATGGTGCCGTTGCTGTCCACCAGGATGGCGTAGGTGCCTTCCGAGTTGATGGCCAGCACGTCGCGCACCAGGCCATCGATGGAGACGTCACCTGCGATGACGCCGTCGGTGTTGCCACGGCTGAAGGGCTCGGCGATGGTGATGATGAGGTTGCCAGACGAGGCATCGGCATAGGGGGCCGTGATGGCGAGCTTGCCGGCCGCCATGGCGTCCTTGTACCAGGGGCGCTGGCGCGGATCATAGCCGGCGGGCAGGTTGGTCTGCTTGCTCTGGATCATCCGGCCATCCTTGGTGCCCACATAGACGAGGTCGAAGTTGCCCGCGTTCATGGACTGGGCCAGGTGGCTGAGGGGCTCATCCTCCTTGGTGAAGGCTTCCTTGGTGGCGGTGACCAGGCTGATGCGCGCATCGAGCCAGCGGGAGATGCCCTTGACGTTGGCGATGGAGCTGTCGTCGATGAAGCTCCAGATCAGCCGCTGGGTTTCGCTGCGCAGCTGGGTGGTGTTGTACCAGACCTGCAGGCTGGAGATGACCAGGATAATGGCCCCGATGGCGAGGACCAGCTTGTTCTTGATGGATAGATTCATGTTTACATCCTTGTGAGCGTCAGTCTGAGATCCGTGTGGTGTTTGTTATTGTTATGAGCCAACTCTGTATCGGCTGAAAGTGGACTTTATGTATCCCGGTGCACAGGAAATTTTCGATCTTTTTTCACCTCCTGATGGGCCGCCAGGCCGCGCCGATACTCAGCTGAATCGATCTGGTCGGTTGGTAAAGATGCCATCGACACCCATGGCCGCCAATGCAGCCCCATCACTCAACTCGTCGACCGTGTAGACCAGGATCTTGAGCCCACGACTATGGGCATCCGCCACCAGCCCGGCGTCGACAAAATCCACGTCGCAATTCAGCGACCAGGCACCCAGCTCTTCGGCGAAGCGGGCACCGTGCAGCGGCAGGCTGGCGGTCAGGGCCCCGAGGCGCAGATCCGGCCGCAGCCGGGCGAAGTGCGCCAGCTCGGGATGGTGAAAGGAGGAGACGACCCAGTGGGCCGGGGTGAAGCCAAGCTCCGCCTCGGCCCGCCGGGTCAGGGCCGCCACCGGCTCGGCGGTGTGCGCCCCCTTGAGCTCTATATGCAGCTCGCAGCGCCCGGCAATCAGGCTCATTACCTGCCACAGGGTCGGGATCCGCTCCCCGTCACCTGCATCCAGGCTCGCCAGATAGTCCCGGGACTGCTCGGTCAGCACCCCGTGGCCGTCGGTGCAACGCTCCAGTCGCCGGTCGTGGAAAACCCAGAGCTCGCCGTCTGCCTGCTGCACGTCGAGCTCGATGGCGCCGACTCCGAGTGAGATGGCTATCTCCATCGCCTTGAGGGTGTTCTCCGGCGCCAGTTTGCTGGCACCGCGATGGGCAATGATCTGCATGATTGGCTCCTGTTGTCATAGCAACCCCTCCCTCGCCCTCACTAAGGGGGAGGCGGGAGGGGGTCTGTCAGCCCCTGCTCATCCTGATATCGATCTGCTGGTGGGGCAGATGCATGCCGAGCTGGTTGAGTTTCTCCAGGATCAGCGAATGGACTTCATGGGTGATCGGCATCCGGTGATCCATGTTGTTCACATAGAGCCGGATCTCGTAGATGAGGGCCGAGTCAGTGAACTCGATCAGGAACACCTCGGGGGTGGGGGTATCCAGCACCAGGGTGGACTCCTGCACACACTGCTCCAGCAGCTGCTGCACCCGTTTGGGCTCCTGGGTCAGGCCGATGCGGATGCGCAGCTTGACCCGGGTGATGGCATCGGACAGGGACCAGTTGATGAACTGCTCGGTGATGAAGGCCTTGTTGGGGACAATGATCTCCTTCCTGTCCCAGTCCACGATAGTGGTGGCGCGGGTCTTGATCTTGGTGACTGTGCCGGTCAGATCGCGAATGGTGACGGTATCGCCGAGCCGGATCGGCTTCTCGAAAAGGATGATGAGGCCGGAGACGAAGTTCGCGAAGATCTCCTGCAGACCGAAGCCCAGGCCCACCGAGAGCGCCGCCACCAGCCACTGGGTCTTGGACCAGTCGATGCCGAGCATGGAGAAGCCGGTGAGGGCGCCGATGAGGATCACCAGATACTTGCTGACCGTGGTCAGGGCGAAGCCGGTGCCGGGGGAGAGGCTCAGGTGCTGGAGCAGGGTGAGCTCCATCAGCCCCGGCAGGTTGCGGGCGGTGACCACCGTCAGGATGAAGGCGAAGGCGGTCAGCATCAGATCCTGCAAGGTGATGGCGGAGAGCTGCTCTATGCCGGCCACCTTGCTGCTCACCTGCCACACCTCGATGCTGCTGAGGAAGCTGAAGGCCGAGTTGAGATCCGACCATTGCACCACCACCAGCATGGTGAAGCCCAGCATCAGCAGGGTGCGCACCAGCCCCAGCGACTGGGCGCTGATGGTGTCCAGATCCAGCTCGGGCTCCTCCACCACGTCCGGGATCTCGGAGCTGAGATCGTCCTCGTCACGCTCCCGCTGGGCCAGGATCTCGGCCCGTTTGCTCTTGGCGCGATCGAAGGCGAGGCGGCGGCGCTGGATCAGCATCCAGCGATGGGCCAGGTAGTAGACCAGCAGGCAGCCGAGCCCCGCCAGCAGGCTCAGCTCCAGCTGGCGCAGCAGGATGCGGGAGGTGTAGAAGTAGCCAAACAGGGAGCCCAGCACCGCCAGCAAGGGGGCCAGCATCAGGCTGTTCCAGATGAAGTGGTGCAGAAGATGGGGCTTGGTCATGTCCGCCTGGCCCCAGGTGAGCGGCAGCTTCTCCCGGTTGAGGCGGGCGAAGAACAGCAGCAGCCAGAGGGCGCCGACGATGAAGGCGAGGCGACCCAGGGAGTCGTAGAAGGCGTGCTCCTGATAGCTGTTGGCCATGCCCTGCACGAAGAAGCTGGGGATCAGCACCAGCAGCAGGGTGCGGAACTGGCCCCAGACCCGCTGCACCGGCTCTTTCGGCCAGCGGAAATGGAGGATCAGGATCCCCTTCTCCAGGGTCAGATGGCGGGCGACCAGCAGCGCCAGCAGCAGGAACCAGATCTCGCCAAGGCCCCGGGCCACGGCCACCGCGAAGGGGTATTGCCAGGCGCCGTCCAGCAGGCCGCGCATCATCAGCACCATGGCGGGCAGCGGCAGGGCCGCGAGCAGGGAGCGCACCAGCAGCCGGCTGGTGAGGCTGAACTTGTCCTGGGTCACCTTGCCGATGCGCGGGGCTATGTAGTGGCTGTACTGCACCAGGTGGCGCCCCAGCTTGGCCCAGCACCAGGCCAGCACCAGCAGACCGAGCCCCGCCAGGGTCAGGGTCATGGGGTTGTTCTCCACTATGGCCCTGGGCAGTTGCAGCCAGTTGACGGGATCGAGCAGCAGGCTCAGGGCGGTGGGCACGCCGAGCAAGACGGCCGGGGTGAGCGGGCGCACGTCCGGCATCCAGAACAGGTGGCTGGCACTGATCTCGCGGATCTCGTCGATCTTGCTGTTCTGGCGGCTGTAGAGCAGCTTGAGCCGGGTCTGCTCCTGAATGAGGGTATCTGAGGCGTCGTTGAGCCGGGTCAGCAGTTGTCGTCTGGCCTTGAGCAGGTTGTCGAGCACGGCCTGCTGGGCCCTGTCCAGGGTGATCTCGTCCCCGCTGAGCAGGTTGTTGCGGATCTGCACTGTATCCTTCAAGGCATCCTGCTCTGTCTCGTACTGGTACTTCGCCATGCGCGCCTTGACGATGTCGGACTCCAGCTTCTCCAGGGGGAAGTAGTTGGGCAGATCGGCCAGCTTGCTGCGCAGGTTTTCGCCGTAGGCGTTGCTTATCTGCAGCCATTCCAGTTGCTCGCGCACCGAGTTGACCAGATCGTTCAGTCCTGACAGTGAGGTGTCGATGCCGCGCTGCTCGTCCTGTACCCGCTCTATCTGATCTTCCAGGGCGCCGAGTTGCAGGGAGAGCGCCTGGTTCTGCTGTTGCTGCTCCTGCAGCAGGGGCAGGTCCGAGGTGAGCTGCCGGCGCAGCCGCTCGCTTTCCGCCAGCGCCTGCTCCGTTTTTTCCCGCCGCAGCTGGTTTTGCTGGTTGAGCAGGCTGTTCTGCCACTCATCTTCGTCTGTGATGGCGAGGTTGAGCTCCTGCAGCTTCAGTTTGCCGAGATCGTTGCGCTGCTGGGCGGAGAGCTGCTCCAGCTCCAGCATCTGGATCCGGTCAGAGAGGCTCTGCTCCTTGAGGCGGGTGGCCAGTTGCTGGGCCTCCTGCAGGCGATCCGACTCGTTGCTGAAGCTCAAGCGATCGAGCTGGGAGCGGGTCTGCAGCAACTGCTTGCGCAGCTCATCGACCCGCACATGGTACTCCTGGCCCGTGCTCTCCAGCTGGTTGAGGCTGTCGGTCACCGCCTGACGCTCCTTGCGCAGGTTGATCTGGCGGTTGCTGCTCAGGCCAATGGCCTGGCGCAGTGCCTCTTCTTTGAGGGAGGAGAGGGGCGGGCGGGACTGGGGTTGATAGTTGTGCAGGCTCTCCTTGAGACGGGCCGACTCCTTGGGGTAGTCGATGAGGATCTGCTGATAGGCCTTGCCCTGCTCCCGATAGCGCTGGGCATCCCGGGCATACTGCAGCGCCTGCTGATAGCTCTCCCGCAGTTGCTGGTTCTCGGGGCTGTCGGTCTTGGGGACGCTTTGCAGCAACTCTTCCACCTGAGTGACGGCATCATCGGCCTGGGCAGCGGAGAAGGGGAGCAGGCTGAGACAGAGCATCAGGCAGAGCAGGCGTTGCAACATGGCGCACGTTTCCGTTCATGAGAAGTCGCCTTAGCCTAAAGCAGGGGCAGGGGTGGGTAAAGCCTTCCACATTAATGATCTGCAACATAAATAACGGGTGATCCGGGTCTTGTTTGGCTATTATTCTGGCCGTTCCCCTCCCTTGAGCAATTTATGTCCACTGTCGATCTGGGCACGGCCCCCCTCTCTCGCCTCTTCCTGCGTTACGTCACCCCGACGGTGGCCGCCATGCTGGTCACCGGCGTCTATGTCACCATAGACGGCATCTTCGTCGGCCATATCCTGGGCCAGGACGGCCTGGCCGGCATGATGCTGGCCTACCCCATCTGCGCCGTACTCTATGCGGTGGGGGCGCTGATCGGCATGGGCTCCTCGTCGCTCGCCTCGTTCTATCTGGGCAAGGGGGAGCAGGCAAAGGCGCGTCACATAGTCGGCAATGCGCTGGTGATGGTACTCATCGCCTCCGCCGTGCTCGCCTTCATCGGCATCCGGTACGGCAAGGAGATGCTGATCTGGATGGGGGCCGAGGGGGTCATCTTCGACGCCGGTTTCGCCTACCTGCAGTGGTACGCCTGGCTCGGAGTCTTTGCCGTGCTCTCCATGGCGTTCACCGCCCTGCTGCGCAACGACGGGCGACCCGGCCTCACCACCTGGATCCTGGTGGGGGGCGGCGTGCTCAACGTACTGCTCGATTACCTCTTGATGGCGGTGATCCCCTGGGGGCTGGCGGGGGCGGCCATCGCCACCATGCTCTCCCAGGCGGTGACCGGGGGCCTGTGCCTGTGGCACTTCTTCACCCCCCGCAGCCAGCTGCGCATCCGCCTGGATACCCTGGTGCCGGACTGGCGGCTGATGCGGGAGACCCTGCGACTCGGGGTGTCGAGCTTCCTGATGTACCTCTATCTGTCTGTGGTGCTGGCGCTGCACAACAAGGCGCTGCTGTCGGTCGGCAGCTCCCTGCACGTGGCCGCCTACGGGGTCATCAGCTACAGCGAGGCCTTCTTCTATCTCATCTTCGAGGGGATCGCCATGGGCATCCAGCCCATCGCCAGCTTCAACGCCGGGGCGGGCAACTGGCAGCGGGTGCTGCGGGTGCGCAACCTGGCGTTGGGGGTGACCCTGGTGGTGGCGCTGTGCGGCATGATACCGCTCTACCTCTGGCCGGAAGGGGTGGTCTATCTGTTCGCCGGTGACAACGCGGCCCTCTTGCCGGTGGCCAGCCTCGGCATCTGGCTCTACTTCTGGGGTCTGCCCATGGAGGGGCTGCTGCTGGTGGGAGCGACCTACTTCCAGGCCATCAACCGGGCCCGCATCGCCTCCCTGCTCACCGGGGGCAAGCTGGTGCTGATAGGCGGCTTCCTGTGGGGCTTCTCCTCCCTGTGGGGGGTGGCCGGGGTCTGGCTGGCGCTGCCTACTTGCAGCACCTTGCTGGTGCTGGTGATGTGGCGGGCCATGGGCAAGGAGGCCGGGCAGCATGCCGCAGCCCCGTGATTAACGCCCTATCTCCATGAACGACAAAGGCAGCCCAGGCTGCCTTTGTCGTTTCGTGCTGCCCGGTTCAGGGCTTGAAGGCGCCGATGAAGATGGCGGGGTCGACGCGGGCATCGTTGAGGCTGACGTTCCAGTGCATGTGGGGACCTGTGGCGCGGCCGGTGGCGCCGACCCGGCCGACGATGCCACCGCGGGGCAGGCTCTGGCCCAGGGTCACGTCGATTTTGGACATGTGGCAGAACATGCTGATGAGCCCCTGACCGTGATCGACGAATACCGTATTGCCGTTGAAGAAGTAGTTGCCGATCAGGATCACCTTGCCGGCGGCCGGTGCCTTGATGGGGGTGCCGGCGCCGACCGCGAAGTCGAGGCCGGAGTGGGGGTTGCGCTCCTCGCCGTTGAAGAAGCGGCGCAGTCCGAAGGGGCTGGAGAGGGGGCCGTTGACCGGCTTGTCGAACAGCAGGTTGCTGGGCTGAATAGGACTGAAGGTCTGGTAGGCCTTGTTTTGTTCGGCCAGCTCACGGTTGATGCGCGCCATGTCCTCGGCCAGCGGATTGACCTGGCGGCTGTTTTTGAGCTTGATGTGCTGCTCGCGGTAGTGCTTGTTGCCGACCGTGAAGCCGAGGGTGCGACCATCATTCACCGTCAGGGTATGAGCCCCTGGCTGGCTTTTGAGGGGAATGCCGACGATGGCGATCCAGCGGCGATCCTCTTCCCGCACCACCAGCACGGGCTTGTCCTGATAACGGGCGGCGGGCGCCTTGGGCCCATCCCCCAGCGGCACCACGGCCACGCCCCCCGGCACCGGGTGGTTGAGCAGGCGGCTGATGAAGCCGGGTTCGGCATGAAGGGAGGCGCTGCCGAGCAGCAGAAGGAGGAAGAACAGGCGGCGCATGGTGGCTCCATCGAATAAGGCGGTGAGATCAAAAGGGGGAAAATGATGCCACATTCTTGCCCGGCTGTCCGTCACCTCGGACCATGGCGCCGGAAAGGGAGTCGTGCGGCGGCGGGATTGAGAATTCCGTGCTATTTACTAATGTGTCACTAAAGGTGTCTTTGAATGGCACCTATGGCGGCAGGCAGCAAGGCACTGGCAGGAGAAAAGCAGTCGCCAGCGACATCCAGGGACAGGTGGAGGTTGTGATGAAGACGAAGGCTCTCTTGATACTCGGACTCACCATGGGGATGTCGGCACCCGTTGCCGCCTTCAACGGGGTCATTACCATCAATGGCGAGGTGACCGCCGGGACCTGTGCCATCGCGGTCAACGGTGGTACGGCGTCGGCGACCGTGACCCTGCCGACCGTCAGCACCAATGCGCTCGGCAGCATAGGCCAGACCGCGGGGGCGACCGGCTTCAACCTCGCCCTCACCAGTTGCCCGACCACGGGGTCGGTGCGGGCCTACTTCGAAAACATCGGGGTGGAGCAGACCACGGGCAACCTCAGCAACAAGGCCGTCGCCTCGGGCGGCAAGAACCCGGCCCAGAACGTGGAGGTGCAGATCCTCTCGGCCAACAGCACCCCCATCGATCTGAGGACCAACACAGGCAACAACGTGCTGGTCAACTTCAGTGCCACCGGGGGGGCCACCCTCTACTACAGCGCCCAGTACATAGCCACAGGTGCCGTCGGCGCCGGTCTGGTCTCGGCGGATCTCATCTACTCCCTGGACTACCACTGAGCGCTCAGTCATGAAGGCGCTTCGTATCCATAGGCCCCGCAGGGCGGGGCTGAACCTCATGCTCTGGTGCGTGCTGCTCCTGCCTTGGCTGGCCTGGGGCCATGTCCAGATCTCGGGTACCCGGGTCATCTACCCGGCCAACGCCCGTGAGGTCACCCTGGAGCTGACCAACAAGGGGAGTACCCCCTCGCTGGTACAGGTGTGGATAGATGCGGGCGATCGCCGCATCCGGCCCGGCGCCGAGGCGCTCCCCTTCCTGGTAACCCCTCCCATCACCCGCATCGAGGCCCAGCGTGGCCAGTCCCTGCGTCTGGCCTACGTGGGGCAGGGGTTGCCCCAGGATCGCGAATCGGTGTTCTGGCTGAACGTGCTGGAGGTGCCGCCGAGCGTGAAGTCGACCCAGGCGGGTCAGAATCTGGTGCAGCTCGCCTTCCGCTCCCGGATCAAGATGTTCTACCGGCCATCCGGGCTGCCTGGCAATGTCGAGCGCTCCGCCCGGCAGTTGAGCTGGCGCCTGATCCGGCAGGGAAGCGGTTACGCATTGCGCGCCAGCAACCCCAGCCTCTATCACGTCAGCATCAGCAATCTGGAGCTGCAGGCGACGGCGTCGAAGCGCTACAGCAACTCAAGTGGCGGCATGGTGGCGCCGGGGGGCAGCTTCGATTTTCCTCTTGAGCAGCTGTCCGGGGCCGTCCATGCCAAGACCGTGACCTTCTATTGGCTCAACGACTATGGTGCCCGCGAGGTGGGCCAATTCGTCTTCAATTGATCCCGGAAGATGCCGGAGCGGGACCCAGGGTTCGGCGCTCCCGGTGCACAGGCCGACGCTGAGGGGGAGGTATGCCGTGACAGCCAGAATGCCCCTCTCTTGCTGCCTTCATGGCCCAGCTCCCTGGCACGCCGGCTGCGGCTTCTCCCTGTTGCTCTGGTGCGCACTTGCCATGGGGGAAGAGGTGACAGGACAAGCGGTCAGTCCACCCGCCGACATCGAGTTTGACAGCCGCCTGCTCGACAGCCTGGGGATCAACATCGACCTGGCGCGCTTCTCCCGTGCCGATTTCATCCCTCCCGGGCGCTACCAGCTCGACATCACCATCAATGGCAAGGAGAGAATAAGCCAGCAGGTGGAGGTGAGAGCGGGGCAGGAGCCCGGGACGCCCCTGTTCTGCTTTCATCCTGATCAGCTGACGCAGTGGGGGATCTTGGTCGACAAGCTCCCCAATCAGGCGTCGGTGCGGCAGCAACTCCATGGCGACTGCATCGAGGTGGGAGCCCTGGTGCCGGGGGCCAGCTTCACCTTCGATCTGGCCAGCCTGAGCGGGACACTCAGCCTGCCCCAGGCTTATCTTGGTCAGATCAGACGTGACTATGTGGGGCCTGAGCAGTGGGTGCAGGGGATCAATGCGGCTTTCATCGGCTATAACGCCAACCTCTATTACAGCGAGCAGGAGAGCATAGGGGAGCCATTGAGCAGCAGCCTCAACCTCAACACCGGCATTAACCTAGGTGCCTGGCGCCTGCGTCACAACGGCTCCTGGCAGGGCAACCAGGGGGGGGGCTATCAACCCCTCAACAGCTATGCGCAGCGGGATGTCACCTCCCGCAAAGCCCAGCTGACCCTGGGGGAGTACTTCACCCCAGGCGACAGCTTCGACAGCGTGCCCTTCACCGGCGTGCAGCTCGCCAGCGACGACGCCATGCTGCCGGATTTCGAGCGGGGCTTCGCCCCCGTGGTGCGCGGGGTGGCCCAGAGCAATGCCAGAGTCAGCATCCGCCAGGGCACTGCCCTCATCTATGAAACCCAGGTCGCCCCCGGCGCCTTTGCCATCGACGATCTCTATGCCACCAGCTTTGCCGGTGATCTGGATGTGACCATCACGGAGGCGGATGGCAGCGAGCGCAGCTTCACCCTGCCGTTCTCCTCCGTGGTGCAGATGTTGCGAGACGATACTTCCCGCTTCAGCCTGACCCTGGGACGCTATCGCAATGATGCGGGGCCCGATGGCCCGAATTTTCTGCAAGGCACCTACAGGCGTGGCTTCTCGGATGCCCTGACACTGTATGGCGGAACCATAGCCGCCGAGGATTACGGCGCCCTGCTGGGGGGCGCGGCCATGGGCTCGGACTACGGCGCCCTGGCTCTGGATGTGACCGGCTCCTGGGCGAGGGCGTTGCCCGCCAGCGCGAACGTACCTGACTCCCTCGCCGGTCAGAGCTATCGCCTCACTTACAGCAAGCAGATGGAGAGGACCCAGACCTACTTCACCCTGGCCGCCTATCGCTTCTCCAGCGAAGGCTATCTCGATCTCAACGACGTGGCGGCGATACAGAGCCAGGCGCTGGACAGGTTGCAGCGGGAGCGCAATCGCTTCCAGCTCAACATCAATCAGCCGGTGGGGGAGTGGGGGGATCTCTACTTCAACGGCATTCGCCGCGACTACTGGGGGGGCCAGGGGGAGAGCAGCAGTTTCCAGCTCGGTTACAACCGGGGGTTTGACTGGGGCAGCCTGACCCTGTCGGCCAGCCACTCCCTGGAGGAGGGGGTGGGGGATCAATACGTGCTGAGCCTCAGCATCCCCATAGGGGACAAACTGGGGGCGCCGCGTCTTGGCAGCACCCTCTCCTATCAGGAGGGGCAGGGGGCCAGCGCCAGGCTGGATCTCAACGGGGGCTCCCGGGACGGGCGCTTCTATTACGGTGTCTATGGCAATCAGAGCCGGGGAAGTGGCAACTCGGCCCTGAGCTATGGTGCCAACCTGCAGTATCAGACGGCGGCCACCCAGTTGGGGTTGAGCACCAGCCAGGGGGAGGGTTACGCCCAGTATGTGGCCTCGGCCAAGGGGACCCTGCTGGTCCATGAGGAGGGCTGGGTGCTGGGGCAGACGCAAGGGGAGACGATGGCGCTGGTGGAGGCCAAGGGCGCCCAGGGGGCCAGGGTCAGTCACGGGATCGGCAGCGAGGTGGATGGGGATGGCTATGCCGTGCTGGCCGGGCTCAACCCCTATCGCACCAACATCATAGGCCTGGATCCCGGCGGCTTGCCGCTGGATGTGGAGATAGATGGCAGCGCCCAGATGGTCGCCCCGCGCCGGGGGGCCATCGTCAAGCTGGCGTATGAGACCCATGTCGGCCAGCCCTTGCTGCTCAAGGCCGTGCGTCAGGATGGCAGTGCGCCGCCCTTTGGTGCCGAGGTGGTCGATGGCCGCGGCGACGCCGTGGCCGTGGTCGGCCAGGGGGGGCTCATCTTCGTGCGTGGCGAGCAGGGAACCCTCCATGTCCAGTGGGGCAAGGAGGGGGATGAGCGGTGCCGGCTCGATTATCGGGTTCCTCGGCCGGATCCTGTCATGCCCTATCAGCAGGTCGCCGCCCGCTGCCTCACTCCGGGAGCAAGTTCATGAGAGACCCCATTGGTTGGCATGGCTGGTGCCGGGCCCTGGAAGGGTACGCCGTGCTGTCATGGCTGGCGCTGGGCTCCCTGTTGTGGTGCTCAAGCAGCGAGGCCGCCCTGAACCTGATGCGTACCCGGGTGATCTATGAGGGGGGCACCGAGGCCAGGCTGATGGTACGCAACGACGGCAGCGAGCCCAGTCTGCTGCAGGCCTGGGTCGATGGCGGCAATGAGCAGCAGGGACCGGCCGATGTCTCGACCCCCTTTCTGGTGGTGCCGCCCATGATGCGGCTGGGGCCGCAGAGGGGGCAGGTGCTGCGCATCCTGGGCGCGGATCTGAGCCGGCTCCCCCGGGACAGGGAGTCCCTGTTCTGGCTCAATGTCCTTGGACTGCCCCCCAAGACGCAAGCCTCGCAGGCGAGCGTACAACTGGCTTATCGCACCCGCATCAAGCTGTTCTACCGGCCGGCCGGATTGGCGGGTTCCCCGGCCGAGGTGGTTAGCCGGCTTGGCTGGCAGGGGCAGGCGGGGGGCGGACTCAGGGTCAGCAATCCGGGCCCCTTTCACATCAGCCTGAGCGAGGTGTTGCTGAGCGGGCAGCATCTCGCCTGGCGCGAGGGCGGGGTGCTGCCGCCTTACGGTTCCCTCTCTCTTCCCATGGCGGGCGCCGTACCGGCGGGGGCCCGCGGGCGGCTGCGCTGGATAGACGACGATGGCAATTATCATGAGCAGGAATTTGTTCTGGGCAGGCATGGAGGAGAGCGGGATGAGTGACGGCGTCGGAAACCTGGGCCTGTCTTCCTTGCTGTTGGCGGCACTCCTGCTGGTGGCGGCTTCATGGCCAGGCGAGGTGCAGGCCGTCAATGGCCAGTGCACCAGTCCCTTCGTGGCGACCGGCGCCATCACCGCCGATAGCGGTCTCTATCAGCCCGGTGGGACCAGTGGTCCCACCTCCTTCTCGACCACGGGCACGGCCACCTGTAATTGCACCGGGATCTCGGTGGGGCTGCTGATGACAGTCTATTACCAGGGAACCACCAGCCTGCCTACCGTCTCCGATCCTCTGGGGACCCTTATCAAGCTCAACCCCTATTTCGGCCTCAAGGTCGAGTTCAATGCGGCAGGGGGATATCAGGAAGTTCCATTCAGCGCCACCACCAGTGGGCTGCTAAGCGTCTGTGTCGGCGGGCTGCTGAATGTCTCACTGCTGGGGGGGATCAACGTTAACGGCGGCCGTTATACCCTGAAACTGCTCAAGGGGGTCACGGGTACCCAGACCTTCAGCGGCACTGTCGCCCACCTCTTCGTGAGGCGAGCCAATGCACCGGACACCAGCCCAGTCAATGCCTTCAGTACCCTGGCGATGAACATCAGCGTCACCTCGACGCCGACCTGCCAGTTCCCCGCCGGCACCAGCATTCCCATCGATCTCGGTGCCGTGGCGCAGAGTGCCTTCGTCGAGGGGGAGATCCCCAGGGGCTATGCCCCGCGCAGCGTCAATGTGAGCGTGACCTGCAGCCAGATCCCGAGTGACTATCTGGTGCCGCTGCAATACAGCTTCGGGGGGGCGCTCAGCAGCCAGAATCGCTTCGTCACCACCAGCCTGGCCGGGGTCGGGGTGGGCATGGTCGAGCAGGATACGCTGACCCCTATTCCATTTGATACTGCCATCGCGGTACCCTACTCGGCGGCCAGCCACAACACCCAATATCAGGTGAGGCTGTATCCGACCCGGTTGCCGGGTCAGGTGGTGCGCCCCGGTGCTTACACGAGCACCATCATGGTCACGGTGAGCGTGCCCTGATGACAGGTTTTTCTGCCCCTATTTTCGACGAGGTCAATGATGAACAGTGACAGCGCCCTGCGCCGCGAACCCAGACGCCACACCATAGGGCAGGGCTGGATCTGGATCCGCACCGGGTTCGACATCTTCAACAAGGGCATGGGCGCCAGCGTGGCCATGATAGTGATCTGGTTCCTGGTGGGCATGTTGCTGGAACAGCTGCCGGCGGGGGGCTTCATCTCCCAGTTGCTCTACATGGTGTGGGGTGCCGGTTGGGTGGCGGTGGCCCGCCGGGGCTATGAGGGTCACCCCCTGCAGTTTGCCGACTTCTTCGCCGGTTTCCGTCATCGGCTGACCCCGCTGATGCTGGGGGGGCTGATGGTGCTCGCCCTGTTCATGGGGATACTGCTCATCTGCGCCTTCATGCTGCATCAGTGGGGCCTGACCTGCCTGCTCTCCCAGGATCCGGAAACCCTGACCCTGACGCCCGAACAGGCGCAGGGGTTCCTGCTCTGCCTGCTGCTTGGGTTGGCCTTGCTGGTGCCCGTGCTGATGGCCATCACCTTCGCCCCCGCCCTCATCTTCTTCCATGGCGTGGGAGCCTGGCAGGCGGCCCGGCTCAGTTTCAAGGGCTGTCTGTGCAACATGTGGCCCTTCCTCTGGTGGGGGCTGCTGGGGGCAGTGCTGATTTTCTTTGGTGCGCTTTTGATGCTGGTGGGTCTGCTGGTGGTGCTGCCAGCCATCAACTACTCCATCTACGCCGCCTATCGCGACATCTATGTGGACGAGGAGGCTGCCGACGACGGCGAGTCGCCGGTCAAGGCGTTTGGCTTCGAGGCATAAGCCGACACAGGGATGACAGGGGCCGACAGGCCCCTTTTTCATGGCTCTTCAGCGGGCCTGCCACAGGGGATCATCCGCCATGCGCGCGATCAGGAAGTCGAGGAAGCTGCGCAGCAGGGGGGACATCTGCTTGCGGGTGCCATAGACGGCATAGACGCCGAGCTGCTTGGGCTGCCACTGGGTCAGCAGGGGTACCAGGGCGCCACTCTCCAGGTGGGTCTGCACCGAGTAGGCTGGCTGCAGGCTGATCCCCGCCCCATCCAGGGTCGCCGCCAGCAGCAGGTTGGAGATGTTGGCGCTGAGGTTGCCGCTCACCGGCACGGATTCGGGGCCATCGGGGCCCTGAAATTCCCACAGGCTCTTGCCGAAATAGGTGTAGGTGAGGCAGTTGTGCAGGGCCAGATCCTGCACTTGCTGCAAAGGCGCATGGCGGGCCAGATAGGCGGGGCTGGCACACACCACCGAGTGGCAGGTGCCAAGGCGGCGGGCCACCAGGTTGGGATCCAGATCGTTGGTGATGCGCACCGCGAGATCGATGCGCTCCTCCACCAGGTTGACGGTTCTGTCCAGCAGCAGGATATCGATGGCCGTCCCGGGGTAGCGAGCCAGGTAGTCGTCCGCTGCCTGGACCAGCAGGGCTTCGGAGAGGGAGTAGCTGCTGGTGATGCGCAGTTGCCCCTTGGGGGCCTCGTCACTGCGGATGGCCAGGTGCTCCATCTCTTCCCCTAGCGCCAGCATGGCCCTGGCCCGGTTCAGTGCCTCTTCCCCCGGCCCGGTCAGGCTCAGCCGACGGGTGGTGCGGTGCAGCAATCTGGCCCCCATCCAGCGCTCCAGCTCGGCCAGATAGCGCGACACCATGGCGCGGGACATCTCCAGTTTCTCTCCGGCGCCGCTCAGGCTGCCCTGTTCAACCACGCAGACGAAGACCCGCAATGCGGTCAGTCGATCCATGCTCAGCACCTCTATATGCTCGATTTGTGCAACAGTGATGCGCTTATTATGCGGTATTTGCGCTGAAAAGTTTGCAATAAACTGTGTCCATTCGATGACCACTTACCCACGAGGCATACCCATGAACACAGTACTTCGCACCTTGACCCTGGCCACCACCCTGCTCGGTGGTGCCGCCCTGGCAAGCCCCCTGACAGTGACCGTTTACAACCCCGGCGACAAGGCCATCTTCCCCGTCTCCTCCGAGCTGGTGACCGGCGACAAGGAGGCCATCCTCATCGACGCCCAGTTCGGGGTGAATGACGGCAAGGCGCTGGTGGATCTGATCAAGCAGAGCGGCAAGCGACTGACCACCGTCTACATCAGCGGCGGGGATCCCGACTTCTACTTCGGGCTGGAACCCATCAAGGCGGCCTTCCCCGACGTCAAGATCCTGGCCAGCCAGCACGTGGTCGATCACATCAAGCAGACCAAGGATGCCAAGCTGGCCTATTGGGGCCCCATCCTCGCCGAGCAGGCACCCAAGACCCTGATAGTGCCGCAGGTGATGACGGCCTCCCACCTGACCCTGGATGGCGAGAAGATCGAGATCAAGGAGATGAACACGCCGAGTGCCTATCTCTGGGCTCCTTCCATCAAGACGGCGTTTGGCGGCGTGCCGGTATACAGCGGAGTGCACGTCTGGATGGCGGACAGCCAGACCAAGGCGGCGCGGGCACAGTGGATGCAGGCCCTCGACGGCATGCTGGCCCTCCAGCCTGAGCGGGTCATCCCGGGGCATTTCCTGGGGGCCGAGCCCAAGGGCACCCAGGCAGTGACCTTTACCCGTGACTACGTCCAGCGCTTCGAACAGGCGCTGGCCACCGCCAAGCACAGCGATCAGCTGATCGACGGCCTGAAGAAGGCGTTCCCGTCCCTGCCGGTGGACGATGGCCTGGCCATAGGTGCCAAGGTCAACATGGGCGAGATGAAGTGGTAATGGCCTGAGTCCTTTTCCCTGTGTTTTTTTGCCGGGCATTCATTGCCCGGTTTTTTGATCAATTGCCGAGGAGCACGCAGATGAACGACACCACACTGCACTATGTATATGACCCCCTCTGTGGCTGGTGCTATGGCGCCGCCCCCCTGCTCGAGGCCGCGGCCGGGATCCCGGATTTGCAGATAGCGCTGCATGCGGGCGGCCTCTGGCTGGGCCCGCGCCGCCAGCAGATGGGCCAGGCCCTGCGGGACCATGTCCGCCCCCATGACGAGCGGATCCAGGCCCTGACCGGCCAGCCTTTCGGTGAGCGCTACTTCAACGAGCTCTTGCTCAGCGACGGTCTCTTCCTCGACTCAGAGCCCCCCATCCGGGCCATCTTGGCGGTCACCGAACTGGGGGGCGATGGTTTGAGCCTGCTGCATCGCATTCAGCAGTCCCATTACCTTGACGGTCAGTGGGTCGGCGACCAGGCCCGTCTCGCGCTGCTGGCGCAGGAGCAGGGCATCACGGCGGAGGCGTTCGCCCAGACCTGCCAGAAGGTGGATCTCGCCGGGCATCTGGCCCAAAGCCAGGGCTGGCTGCGCCGGCTCGGCGGGCAGGGATTCCCGACCCTCGGGCTGATGCGGGGGGGAAGCCTCATCCCGCTGCCCGTCTCCTCATTCTTGGGGGAGCCGCAAGCCTTCGCGAGCCATCTCGCCGCCCTGATGGCGGCCTGATCCTGGCCATGCCCGGGTTTGCCGCATCGGCCCCTGGGGTCAGGGCAGCGGGGCAGACCGGGTTAGCGGGGTGGGGGAGGTCACTCCCCGTTTCGGGCTTCCCTTGTCCCCCGCACCGTTCTTGGGCATGCTAACGGCCTCTTTAGATTGGCAGGATGCAGTACCTATGAACCTTCGCGATCTCGAGTACCTGGTAGCGCTGGAAGAGGAGAAACATTTTCGCAAGGCGGCGGAGCGCTGCTTCGTCAGCCAGCCGACCCTGAGCGGCCAGCTGCGCAAGCTGGAAGATGAGCTGGGGGTGATCCTGATCGAGCGCACCTCCCGCAAGGTGTTGTTTACCCCGGCCGGCGATGCCATGGCGCGGCAGGCCCGCAAGGTGCTCAAAGAGGTGCGCGAGCTCAAGAGCATAGGCCAGCACTTCGCCGAGCCCATGTCCGGCGAGATCCACATCGGCTTCATTCCCACAGTGGGCCCCTATCTCTTGCCCCACATCATTCAGGATCTGCGGGAACACTTCCCCAAGCTGGAGTTCTATCTCTACGAAGAGCAGACCCAGGTGCTGCTCAAGCGGCTGGATGAGGGGGAGCTGGATTGCCTGGTGCTCGCCGAGCTGGAGGGCATGGACGGCTTTGGCTCCATCCCTCTCTATCAGGAGCCCATGTGGCTGGCGGTGCCCCAGCATCATCCGGAAGCCAGTGCCAGGGCGGTGCCGCTTGGCAATCTCAAGGGCAAGAAGTTGCTGATGCTGGCCGACGGTCACTGCCTGCGGGATCAGGCGATGGGCTTCTGTTTTGCCGCCGGCATAGGCGAGGATCAGCGCTTCAAGGGCACCAGTCTCGAGACCCTGCGCAACATGGTGGCAGCCGGCAGCGGCATGACGCTGGTGCCCAGGCTGGCGGTGCCCGCCAACGCCGAGGAGGGGGGCGTCAGCTATCGCCCTGTGATAGACCCGGTGCCGGGGCGCACCATCTCCCTGCTCTATCGCCACTACTCGGTGCGCCGCCCCTGCTTCAATGAACTGGCCTCCCGCATCTCTGCCCTGATGAAGGGGCTGCTCGGCTGAGGGGCAGATAAAAAAACCGGCGCCAGGGCGCCGGTTTTTTTGCCGCAACGGGCAGCTTAGAAGATGTCGTCGGTGGAGACGGGGCCATCGCTGCTGGAGCCATCGCCGCCGTAGACCTCATTGCCATCGGAGAGCTGGCTCGCATAGCGGGTCGGTTCAGTCCCTTCCTTGAAGAACTCCTCCATGCTGGCGCCATCGGCACGGTTGGTCAGCAGACCTGTCTCCCGATCGATGCGTACCTGCATGATCCCTTCGGGGACCGGCATCTTGCGCTCGGGCACTTGCTGCAGGGCCGTCTTCATGAAGTCGATCCAGATGGGCTGGGCGGCGCCGCCACCGAATTCGGCCCGGCCGAGACCGCGCTGGTGGTTGTCAAACCCTATCCAGGAGGTGGCCACCAGATTCGGGGTGTAACCGGAGAACCAGGCATCCCTCGATTCGTTGGTGGTCCCCGTCTTGCCCGAGATGTCGTGACGCTTGAGGTCACGGGCCGCGCGCCAGCCGGTACCACGCCAGCCATTGCCACCCCAGATGGCGGTGGTCAGGGTGTCGGTGATCAGGAAGGCGCTCTGGGCACTGATGGTCTGGGGCGCCATGTTGTTGGGTACGACAGGGTCAATTGGGCACTGGGCCTTCCAGTCAGGGACAGTGTTGGCGTAGGCATCGGCGCTGTCGAGCCCGGCGGCGGCCAGTACACCGCAGTCGCGGCAGGCGGCGGCCGGATTGGCCTGATACAGGGGAGTGCCAAAGCTGTCGGTCACTTCGGTGATGAAGTAAGGGGTCACCTGGAAGCCGCCATTGGCCAGTACCGAGTAACCGCGCACCACTTCCAGCGGGGTGAACTCGGCGGCCCCCAGGGCCAGGGATTCGTTGGCGGAGATGTGCTCGCGGGCGAAGCCGAAGCGGGTCAGGCCATCGATATAGGTATCCAGCCCGATGGCGCGCATCAGCCGGACCGACATCACGTTCTTGGACTTGGCGAGGCCAAGGCGCAGTGTGGTCGGGCCCTCATAGATGGCTGGCGAGTTCTTGGGCTGCCACATGGGGCCCTTGGCGGGATCCCACTGGTTGATCGGGGCGTCGTTGATGAGGGACGCCAGGGTATAGCCCTGCTCCAGTGCGGTGGCATAGAGGAAGGGCTTGATGTTGGAGCCGACCTGGCGGCGAGCCTGATCGACCCGGTTGAACTTGGAGAGCTCGAAGCTGAAGCCGCCGACCAGGGCCTCGATGGCACCGTCCTGCGGGTTCATGGCGACCAGGGCGGCGTTGACGTCAGGGATCTGGGAGAGCAGCAGCTCTTCCCCTTTCTCCCGCACCCAGATCTGGGCGCCGACTTTGAGCACATCCCGTGCCGATTTAGGTGGATAGGTCTGGCGATCGTCGGTGATGAAGGTTCGGGCCCACTTGATGCCGTTCCAGCCGAGTTCGGCCTGCTTGCCATTCTTCAGCACCAGGGTGGTGCTCTTGTCACCGACCTTGGTGACCACGGCGGCCATCAGGGGTTGGTAGGTCGGTTGCTTGGCCAGGTGGGCCATGATCTGGTCGTAGTCCCAGGCCGTTTCCCCGGTCTTCCACAGCAGGGCGGTCGGGCCGCGATAGCCGTGGCGGGTGTCATAGTCGAAGACGCCGTCCAGCAGCGCCTGGTGGGCGGCGCGCTGGCGCTTGGCGGTGACAGTGGTGTAGACGTGCAGCCCCATGGTGTAGGCATCTTCACCAAACTGCTCCACCATCTTCTGGCGCACCATCTCGCTTAGGTAAGGGGCGTTGAGAGTCGTCTCGGCACCGTGATAACGGGCCTTGACCGGCATCTTGGAGGCCTCGTCAAACTGGGCCTGGGTGATCTTGCCGGTCTCCAGCATGCGGCCCAGCACCACGTTGCGGCGCGCAAAGGCGCGCTCAGGTGAACGTATGGGGTTCAGCATGGAGGGGGCTTTCGGCAGCCCGGCAATGATGGCGATCTCGTCCAGGGTCAGATCCTTGACGTCTTTGCCGAAGTAGACCTGGGCGGCGGCGCCGACCCCGAATGCCCGGTAACCCAGGGGGATCTTGTTGAGATAGAGGGTGAGGATCTCATCCTTGGAGAGATTTTGCTCGATGCGCCAGGCCAGGAAGACTTCCTTTATCTTGCGCACCAGAGTCTTCTCGTTGCTCAGGAAGAAGTTGCGCGCAACCTGCTGGGTGATGGTACTGGCGCCCTGGCGGGCCTGGCCGGAGACGGCCCAGACGGTGGCGGCCCGGATGATGCCGATGGGGTCTATGCCCGGGTGCTCGTAGAAGCGGGCATCTTCTGTGGCGAGCACGGCATCTATCATGGACTGGGGAATTTCATCCAGCCGCAACGGGATACGACGAATTTCGCCGAACTGGGAGATCAACTCCCCATCCCGGCTGTACACCTTCATCGGGGTGGCCAGTTTGACATCGCGCAGGGCGCTCACATCCGGCAACTGGGGCTTGATGTAGAAGTAGATGCCGATGAGGCTGGCAACACCCAGCACTGCACCCAGCATCATGACAATAAACAGGCGAACGAGCCATTTCAGCATGGAAGAACTACCAATCGTCTTAAAATTAGCCAACGGGCGCAGAGTATAGCCTTTTTACCCTCGCGGATTCGAGGTTTTCCTGTCCGGGGACATCGACCTCGAGAAGAGGCGGGAGGGTAGCATTCCAGGACGCAATTACCAAGGGGGCCGCAATCAAGGCCGAAAGGAGAGCAGCGTCAACTTTTGACATAAACTTTATGACATTGATAGTTAGAGCATTATATTGAGTTAAGTCATCACCTCGTGATGCGCTGTCCTACAATAAGTCCTAAAACCCAATAACGCATGGATGTGTATATGTTTGGGCTATTAAGTAAGGGATCCCTCCTCTCCTTGGCGGGCATTGATTTTGGCAGTCAAACCATCAAGGCCGTCACCCTAAGCGGACGTCCTGGCAAGGTGCATCTCGAATCGGTTGCCGAGATCCCCATGCCCAAGGGCACCCTGGTCGATTATCAACTGCAGGACATTGAACGGGTCAGCCAGTCCCTCAAGTCGCTCAAGCGACTCATTCAAGGGGATTGTCAGCAGGTGGCCACGGCCGTGACAGGCTCGAATGTCATCACCAAGGTCATTCAGGTTGATGCCAACATCAACGAGAACGAGCTGGAGAACCAGGTTCACCTGGAGGCAGAACAGCTCATTCCCTTCCCCCTCGATGAGGTCAGCCTGGATTTCGAGATCCTCGGTCTGACGGCCGACGAGAGTCGCCAGGAGGTGCTGCTGAGCGCGGCGCGCACCGAGAGCGTCAACGGCCGGGTCAGTGCGCTGACGGAGGCTGGCATGAATACCATGGTGGTGGACGTGGGGGCCCATGCGCTGGGACGTGCCGTGCTGGCCTGTCTGCCCGAGCTGCAAACCTGGGACAAGCCGGTCGGCATCGTCGACATAGGCGCCAGTGCCATGACCTTTGCCGCCCTGCTCAGGGGGGAGGTCGTCTATTCCCGCCTGCAGAATTTCGGTGGCGATCAATACAGCCAGGCCCTGGCCTCTTTTTACAGCATGAGCCTGGAAGAGGCGGAGCTTGCCAAGGTTCAGGGCAGCTTGCCTGCCGACCATGAGGTGGATGTGTTGTTGCCCCACCTCAGCACGCTGGTGTTGCAGGTCAGGCGCAATGTGCAGCTCTTTTGCAGCTCGTCCGGCAACAAGGAGTTGTCAAAACTGGTGCTGACGGGTGGGGGCAGTCTGCTGCCGGGTCTCGTCGGGCAGCTAGGCAGCGAGCTCAACTGTGAAGTGCTGCATCCCGACCCCTTCGCCTTGTTTGGCAAGCCCAGGGGGGAAGGAGGCCTCATCCATGGGGCCAAATACATGGCGGCATTCGGTCTGGCACTGCGGAGCTTCACACCATGTCAAATATAAACCTCCTTCCCTGGCGGCTGGCCAGGGCCCAGCGCCAGAAGAAGCAGTTTGGCATCATGATCGGCCTTTTTCTGGCGGCCACCGCCTCCCTTGCCTTTGCCGTCGACTGGCTGGTGCAGCAGCAGATCGGGTATCAGCAGCAGCGCAACCAGCGTCTGCAGCAGGAGATGGCCACACTCGATACCCAGCTCGGCGAGATCCGGCTGCTCAAGGAGCGCCGCAAGGAGTTGATCGATCGGATGCAGCTTATCGAGCAGTTGCAGACAAGGCGCAACATACCGGTACGCCTGTTCAATCAGTTACCCGTGCTGGTGCCTAATGGGGTCTATCTCAATACCCTGGCCTTGCAGGCCAACAGAATCGATATCAACGGCAAGGCCGAAGCCTATGGCCGGGTTGCCAGCATGATGAGGCGCATCGATGGGTCTGGCTGGCTGGGACAGTCTCAGCTCAGCACCATCTTCACGGCAGACGTGGCGCCCGTGGCCCTCAGCCAGTTCTCCATGATGTTCCAGATTGCCGGCGTCGCTCCGGTCGCGACTAAGGGGCAACAATGAACCTGCAACAACTCAATGACCTGGATCTCAATGACATCGCGCGCTGGCCGAAAGTCGCCAAGGGGATCTTCATCCTGTTTTGCTGTGCCCTGCTGGGTGGCGCCATTTACTACTATGTGATTGCCAACTCCCTGACAGCCTTGCGTCAGGAAGCCGCTAAAGAACAGGAGCTGAAGGCCCAATTCGAGAGCAAGGCCATGCTGGCCGCCAACCTGGAGGCGTACAGGAAGCAGATGGTGCAGCTTGAACATTTGGTGGATACCCAGCTCAAGCAGTTGCCCAATACCCATGAGGTGGCGGGGCTGCTGGATGACATCAGCTTCATTGCCACCGATAACGGGCTCAAATTGAACAGGATCAACTGGGAGGCAGAGGTCAAACACGAATTCTCGACCGAACTGCCCATGCGCATCGAAGTTGTGGGCACCTATCACGAGCTCGGCAAGTTCACGGCAGACATGGCCGCGTTGCCGCGCATCGTGATCCTGGATTCGTTTCAGCTCAATCAAGGCCGGGGTCAGGGCGAGTTGATAGGCATGTCCATGCAGGCCAAGACCTACAAGTACAACGGTAAAACCCTGGAGCAGAAGCCATGAGCATGAGAGTGATCGGACTCCTCTTGCCGGTGCTGTTGTTGACAGCCTGTGGCGGACAGGAGGACATGGATGAGTACGTACAACAAACCAAGGCGAGGAAACCCATTCCGATCGAGCCCTTGCCGGAGATAAAGCCATTCTCCCCCATGGCCTATCAGCGCAGTGATCAACGCAGCCCCTTCATTGAACCGCAACCAGAGACCAGCTCCAGGGTGGATGCCAAGACCAAGCCGGACTGCGCCCAGATAGTGGCCAGTCGGGAGAAGGAGGTGCTGGAGCGCTACTCGCTGGCCAGTTTGAGCATGAAGGGATCCATCGGCAAACAGGGACAGTTGTGGGCACTGATCAGGACCCCGGACGGGCAAGCCGTGCGTGTGGGGCTCAATCAGTACATGGGGCTGGATCAGGGCAGAGTCATCAAGATAACGAATACCCATGTTGACTTGATGGAAACGGTACCGGATGGCAAAGGATGCTGGGTCACCCGAGAAACTCAGCTGGCCATGGCCAATCTCGACGCAAAACTATGATCAGGGATGAGCAGAGATGAGAACAACAATAAGAAGGATGAGGGGTGTGGCGCTGCTGTGGCTGGGCGTATGCACTCAGGTATGGGCGGTGCCGGCGTTGCAGGAGGTCAAGGTGAATCCGCTGCTGGCCGATCAACTCTTGCTGGAGCTGAGTTTCAGCGAGCCAGTGAGCGGATTTACTGACAGACTGTCGTATGAGCCCAATCAGCTCCTGCTGCACGTGCCCGGCGCCATAGGGGCGCTGACGGTCAACCCGCTGCCCATCAAGCAGCAGGGGGTGGACAACCTCAAGGTGGAGGGCAAGGGAGAGGGGCTGGATATCAAGATAGCGCTCGATCAGCTGACCCCTTATCAGGTCCATCAACAGGGCAACAAATTGCTGGTGTCATTGGGAGAGAGGGCCGGCCAGCCGGTGGCTGCGACGGCTGTCTCCCCTGCTGCCAGTCCGTCGGCACTTGTCAGGAGCCAGCCTGTGACCCAGTCTGCACTGATTGATACCCAGCGGGTCGCCCAGAACCAGTCTCAGTACCAGCCCGCGGCTGTCTCCTCTCCCGTGGCGGCTCCCGCCCCTGTTGCTGCCAGCAAACCCGTGTTGTCTGTCTCGCAGGCGAATACCGGTGGTGCTTATTTCAACTCGGTCAAGGGGGTGGATTTTCGCCGTGGCAAGGAGGGACAGGGGGAGTTTCTGGTGACCCTGGACAACAGCTCGGCGGCAGTGGATGTGAGCAGCCGCGGCCAGAAGGTGCTCGCCAAGTTCCACGGTACCCGGATCCCGGATGATCAGCTGAATCTCATCAATGTGCAGGATTTTGCGACCCCTGTCTCCCAGGTGGAGGTGTTCCGCCAGGGCAATGACACCCTGTTTGAGCTCTCGGTCAATGGCCAGTTCGATTATCGCTACGACCAGGCCGACAAGATGTTCATCATAGAGGTGAAGAAGCGGGTCGCGACCACGACAGCGAAACAATATCAGGGCAAACCAATCTCGTTGAACTTCCAGGATATTCCTGTTCGGACAGTGCTGCAGATCATCGCCGATTTCAATAATCTCAACTTGGTGACCACGGATTCCGTCTCCGGCAATATCACGCTGCGTCTCGATGGTGTGCCCTGGGAGCAGGCGCTCGACATCATCCTCAAGGTCAGAGGGCTCGACAAGCGACTGGACAACAACATACTGCTGGTGGCCCCGGCGGAGGAGATTGCCGCACGAGAGAAACAGCAGCTGGAGAGCCGCAACCAGGTAGCCGACCTCGCGCCGCTCTATACCGAGTACCTGCAGATCAACTATGCCAAGGCATCCGAAGTGGCGGCCCTGCTCTCCTCCGAGAGCACCAAGCTGCTCTCTCCCAGAGGGGCGGTGAGCGTGGATGAACGCACCAACGTGCTGGTGGTCAAGGATACGGCGGATGTCATCAGCAACGTCAAGCGGATGCTGGATATCCTCGATATCCCGGTGAAGCAGGTGGTGATCGAGGCGCGCATGGTGACCATAGACGACGGCTTCGACGAGGCCCTGGGGGTACGTTGGGGGGTGACCAAGACGGATGGTCATGGCAATGGCACCTCGGGCACCATAGAGGGCAATGATGGCGCCGGTAATAATGACGGCAGCTCCACCATCACGCGCCCCGGCGTGGAAGACAGACTCAACGTCAACCTGCCGGTGACCAATGCCGCCGGTACCCTGGCCTTCCAGGTCGCCCGTCTGGCCAACGGCACTCTGCTGGATCTCGAACTCTCCGCCCTGGAGAAGGAGAGCAAGGCCGAGATCATCGCAAGCCCCAGGGTGACCACCGCCAACCAGAAGCCGGCCCTGATCGAGCAGGGGACAGAGATCCCCTATGTGGAGTCTTCATCCAGCGGGGCGACCTCGGTCACCTTCAAGAAGGCTGTGCTGAGTCTCAAGGTCACGCCACAGATCACCCCGGACAACAGGGTCATCCTGGATTTGACCGTGACCCAGGATACCAAGGGGGAAACCGTCCCGACCGGTACCGGGGATGCGGTCTCCATCAACGCCCAGTCCATCACCACCCAGGTGCTGGTCAACAACGGCGAGACCCTGGTGCTGGGCGGCATCTATCAGCAGACCATCAAGAGCGACGTCAGCAAGGTGCCGCTGCTGGGGGATATTCCCGGTCTGGGTTACCTGTTCAAGAAAACCACCAGCGAGAACAAGAAGCGTGAACTGCTGATCTTCGTGACCCCGAGGATAGTCACCGACGCCCTCTGAAAACTTTACATGTGAGGGTAAAACACATATAACCTTACGCCCCGATGAGGCTGGGGCGTAAGGGCTGCGGTTGCCAGTCCTGGTTTCTATTGAGATAATCCCCCTCCTGATCCATCGCAAGATAAGGTTCATAGGTACCCCGGTCGAGTAGTTACCGGGGCCATACAGTTTGTAATTACTAACGAAAAGACATGGCTGAGAAACGCAATATTTTCCTGATAGGTCCCATGGGTGCGGGCAAGAGCACCATAGGTAGACATCTGGCAGAACAACTGCACATGGAGTTTTTCGACTCAGATCATGAGATTGAGCGCCGCAGTGGTGCCGATATCGGCTGGGTGTTCGATGTTGAAGGCGAAGAGGGTTTCCGGATCCGCGAAGAGAAGGTGATCGGTGAACTCGCCGAGCAGCAGGGTATCGTGCTGGCAACGGGCGGCGGCGCCATCAAGAGCCGTGAAACCCGCAACAAACTCTCTGCGCGCGGCATCGTGGTCTACCTCGAAACCACCATTGAAAAGCAACTGGCGCGTACCCAGAGAGACAAGCGTCGCCCCTTGTTGCAAACCGAAGAGCCGCCCCGCGAAGTGCTGGAGCGTCTGGCCCTCGAGCGCAACGCCCTGTATGAAGAAGTCGCAGACTTTGTCATCCAGACGGATGATCAAAGTGCAAAAGTTGTAGCTAATCAAATCGTTAAGTTGATTGGTATGTAATCAATAGAGGACGTCCATGGAAAGGTTGAAGGTCGAACTGGGTGAGCGCAGCTACCCGATTGAGATAGCTGCTGGTCTGTTGCAACGCCCCGAGGTGCTGGCGCAGACGATCAAGGGCAAGCGGGTCATGATAGTGACCAACACAGTCGTCGCCCCCTTGTATCTTGAGCAGATCATTCAGTTGCTGCCCGGTTTTCAGGTTGAACACCTGATACTGCCGGATGGCGAGGCCTACAAGACCCTGGCTACCTTCGAGCGGATCATGTCTGCTCTGCTGGAAACCAGTCATGGTCGTGACACCACCCTCATCGCCCTGGGGGGCGGCGTGATAGGCGACGTTGTCGGCTTTGCTGCGGCAAGCTATCAACGAGGCATTCCGTTCATTCAGGTGCCTACCACACTGCTTTCCCAGGTTGACTCCTCCGTCGGCGGCAAGACCGCCGTCAACCACCCTCTTGGCAAAAACATGGTGGGCGCCTTCTATCAGCCCAAGCATGTGATCATCGACACCGACTGCCTCAAGACCCTGCCTGCGCGGGAATTTGCCGCCGGCATGGCAGAGGTGATCAAGTACGGCATCATCTGGGATGCGGCCTTCTTCTCCTGGCTCGAAGTCAACATGGCACGGCTGCAACGCCTTGACGCCGAAGCCCTTTCTTACGCCATTCGCCGTTGCTGTGAAATCAAGGCCGACGTGGTCGGTCAGGATGAGACCGAGCATGGCGTGCGCGCCCTGCTGAACCTGGGTCACACCTTCGGCCATGCCATCGAGGCCGAGAAAGGTTATGGCAACTGGCTCCATGGGGAAGCGGTGGCGGCAGGCATGATGCTGGCGGCCGAAACGGCCCTGGCCCGTGGTGACATGACGGCGCAAGAGGTTGCACGAGTCCGCGACCTGCTGCTGGCGGCGGACCTGCCGGTGCTGGCGCCGCCCGAGATGGACTTTGCCGCCTTCATTCGCCATATGCGCCGTGACAAGAAGGTGCTGGAAGGCAAGCTGCGGCTGGTGTTGCCGGTCGGGATCGGGCAGGCCCAGGTGGTGGCCGATGTGACGGATGCGCAGCTAATGGCGGTGATCGAGTCTGGTCGTGACCAATAACAAATTGCTGAAATTGCCTTCCCAGCGGCAGCTGGTTGACCGGCTGCTGCACCTGATTGAGTTCAATCACCCCTATATTTTTCTCTCAGGCAAGCCCGGCAGCGGCCGTGGCACCCTGTGTGAATCCCTGCTTGCCCAACTGCCTGACACTGTTCGGGTGGTGAGCCTCATCGGCAGCCCGGCCATGAAGATGGCGGACGTGCGCCAGTTGCTGCTTCAGCAGGTGGTGGCTCGCCCCCTGTTCAATGCGCAGGATGCGCTGGCCGACAGCTTCTTCCGCATGCTGGAGGGCAAGCCTTCCACCCTGCTGCTCATGATCGAGCGTGCCGACACCCTGCCCGCCGAACTGGTGGGGGAGCTGTGGGCGCTCTGTCGCCATAACGATACCCTGGCCTCTCCCCATAAACTGGCCATCCTGCTCTCGGGCAGTGACGTCTGGTGTCGCGATCAGAAGGGTGCCCTCAAGGGGCGGGCCATGCCCGCGCTCGAGCTGGAAGTCGCGCCACTGAGCGCGCCTGAGCAACGCATCTTCCTGTATGAGAAGGCCAAGGAGCTGAAGATCCCGGCGGCCCTCTTGCCCAAGCCGAAAGTGGAAGAGATCCTGAAGGGGGCGGGGGGACACCCGTCCGCCATCATGCAGTCATTGGAGGATGTCATGACCGACAGAAGGCCCAAGAAACGTCAGGCCGAGTTGCCCGTCAAGAAGATTGCGACCGTGCTGGCCCTGGCGGCCGCCGGTTTGCTGGCCCTGAGCTATCTCCCTCTGTTCGAGGAGGCAGGCAAGGAGCAGGCCCCGGCCTCGTCCCGGGGGATGGCATTGCCCGACCCCGTCGCCACCGATCCGCTGAATGTCGGTGCGGCGAGCGGGGCTCAGGGGAGCCAGGCGAGCAGTGGCGCCGATGCCAGCTCTTCAAGCAACCAGGTTGCCCGGGATTGGCAACCCGATGCCAAGACCTTGCCCAAGAAGGTCGAGAGCGAGACGGTCACCACCGAGTCGAGCAATTACGAGGGGCGCCGGGTCGTCATCTCCGATGAAGTGGTTGAGAAACTGATGACACAGCCCAACGTCAGCGGTGCCCTGCCGACGGCTGTGGTGGACGAGCTGGTCGGCGGGAGTTCCCGTGCGGCCCCGACCGGGGCGGCGGCACAGACACAGAGCACGGCGCCTGTTGCCAAGGCGACGCCCACTCCTGCCGCGACTGCGCCCGCCGCGGCACCGGCACCCAAGGTGGCCCTGACGCCGGTGGCGACCCTCAACAAGAAGGCGAGGAACCATTACAGCATCCAGCTGATGGGGGCGAGCAACACCCAGGCGGTCGACAGCTTCGTGGCCGAGCATGGGCTGGCGGGCAAGGTCTGGGTCTACAAGACCCGCTTCCGTGGCAGCCCCTGGTACGTGGTGGTGCAGGGCGACTATGCCAACAGCACCCAGGCCAAGGCGGCGATCCGCAAGCTCTCCCCCGCCTTGCTCAAGGGACAGCCCTGGCCCAAGTCGTTTGCCCAGATACAAAAAGAATTGAAGCAATAGCCAGTCGCCTGGGGAAGGGGGTAGAATCGTCCCCCTTTTTTGGGCATTGCCTTCTTAACACCGGACTTCCATGAAAAAAACACGCGCGTTTTTAAAATGGGCCGGGGGAAAATACTCCCTGGTCGAAGAGATTGCCGAGCGCTTGCCGGCCGGGCGTGTGTTGCTGGAGCCCTTCGTCGGAGCGGGCTCAGTGTTTCTCAACACGGATTACGATGCCTATGTGCTCAACGACATCAATCCGGACCTGATCGGTCTCTACAATCACCTCAAGCGACAGCCGGACAACTTCATCCACGAGGCGCGCAAGCTGTTTGTGGCCGAGCACAACCACAAGACTGCCTATTATCGGCTGCGCACCCAGTTCAACCAGACCGAAGCCGGGTTCGAACGGGCCCAGCTGTTCCTGTTTCTGAATCGCCACGGGTTCAACGGCCTGTGCCGCTACAACAAGAAGGGCGGCTTCAACGTGCCGTTCGGTTCGTACAAGAAGCCCTATTTTCCGGAGAAGGAGCTGTGGGCCTTCGCCGAGAAGGCCCAGAAGGCCACCTTCATCTGCGAGAGTTATGCCGATGCCATGGCGAGGGCGGAGGAAGACTGGGTGATCTACTGCGATCCCCCCTATGCGCCGCTCTCCACCACGGCGAGCTTCACCAGCTATTCGGCCGGTGGCTTCACCCTGGATGATCAGGCCCTGCTGGCCAGGTTGGCGCGCCATACTGCCGCCCACAAGGGGGTGCCCGTGCTCATCAGCAATCACGACATAGAGCTGACCCGGGAACTCTATCGCGGGGCCCGGCTGGACGAGATCCTGGTCAAGCGCACCATCAGTCGCAACGGTGGCAGCCGCAACAAGGTGGCCGAGCTGCTGGCGCTCTACCCGCCTGGCATAGCCCCCGAGCAGGGCCATTACCCCGGCGAGGCCGAGCTGGTCTCTGTCGGTTGAGTCATGAACGGTCCCTGCGGGGACCGTTGTCGTTTCTGCCCGGGCAGGTCACCTGTCTGGTCGGGCAAGCGCAAGGCCCGCGTCTTCTGCAGGTGCGGTTCGTTTTCATCCCGCCTTTGCGGCGAGACTCGCGGCCCGCGTCTTCTGCACCTGCGGTCCGCATTCCCTGTACGTGCGGGTCGTTTTCATCGCCCATTTGCGATAAAATTGCGCCGCTTTTTCTGCCACGCTGCCAATGGATGACGCTGATGAAAGACTTTCTGATTGCCCCCTCTATCCTCTCTGCCGACTTTGCCCGCCTGGGCGAGGATGTGGCCAAGGTGCTGGCCGCCGGGGCCGACGTGGTGCACTTCGACGTGATGGACAACCACTATGTCCCCAACCTGACCATAGGCCCCATGGTCTGTCAGGCCCTGCGTGACTACGGCATCGAGGCGCTCATCGATGTGCACCTAATGGTCAAGCCGGTGGATCGCATCGTCCCCGATTTCGCCAAGGCGGGTGCCAACCTGATCACCTTCCACCCGGAAGCCTCCGATCACGTGGACCGTACCCTGGGTCTCATCAAGGAGCAGGGTTGCCAGGCCGGTCTGGTGCTGAACCCGGCCACGCCGCTCACCTGCCTCGAGTACGTGATGGACAAGCTGGACGTGATCCTGCTGATGTCGGTCAACCCGGGCTTTGGTGGTCAGAGCTTCATCCCTGGCACCCTCGACAAGCTGCGTCAGGTGCGTCGCCTGATCGACGAGAGCGGCCGTGACATTCGCCTCGAGATCGACGGTGGCGTCAAGGTGGAGAACATCCGCGAGATCGCCGCCGCCGGGGCTGACATGTTCGTGGCGGGCTCTGCTATCTTCGGCAAGCCGGATTACAAGGCGGTGATCGACCAGATGCGGGCGGAGCTGGCTCATGTCCGTTGAACGTCCCTTCGATCTGGTGCTGTTCGATCTGGATGGCACCCTGATTGACAGTGCCTCCCAGCTGGCGCTGGCGGTCAACCGCACCCTGACCGAACTGGGGCTGCCCGAGGCCGACGAGGCTGTGGTGCGCACCTGGGTCGGCAATGGCGCCGACAAGCTGATCCAGCGCGCGCTGGATTATCGCGAGGCGCCCGAACTGTTTGCCAAGGCCCGCCCCCTGTTTGACCAGCACTATCAGGCCTGCCTGCTGCAAGGGCTGGCCATGTATGACGGGGTGGAGCAGAGCCTGCGCCGCCTGCAGGCGCTCGGTTACCGCCAGGCCGTGGTGACCAACAAGCCGAGTCACTTCGTGCAGCCCATTCTGGATGCCCTCGGCATCGGCGACTGCTTCGCGCTCTGGCTGGGGGGCAACTGCGTGCCCGTCAAGAAGCCGAGCCCGGATCCGCTGCTGCACGCCTGCCACGAGCTGGGGGTCAGCCCGTCCCGCACCCTGATGGTGGGAGACTCCGAAAATGATGTGCTGGCCGCCCAGGCTGCCGGCATGAAGGTGGTGGGGCTCACCTACGGCTACAACTATGGCCGTCCCATCGCAGATTCCCGCCCTGACTGGGTTTGCGAGCAGTTTGCAGAGCTCGATGCCCTCTTGGCTGAATAACAAGGATCAACACATTCATGGCTAAACCAATCGTATTGAGCGGGGCCCAACCCTCGGGCCAGCTGACCATAGGCAACTACATGGGCGCCCTGCGTCAGTGGGTCAACATGCAGGATGACTTCGACTGCCTCTACTGCATCGTCGATCTGCACGCCATCACCACCCGCCAGGAGCCTGGCGCCCTGCGCAAGGCCTGCCTGGATGCCGCCGCCCTCTATCTGGCGGTCGGCATAGATCCGGCCAAGAGCACCGTCTTCATCCAGTCCCACGTGCCCCAGCACGCCGAGCTCGGCTGGATCCTGAACTGCTACACCCAGATGGGCGAGCTGTCGCGCATGACCCAGTTCAAGGACAAGTCCGCCCGTTTCGAGAACAACGTCAACGTCGGCCTGTTCGGCTATCCGGTGCTGATGGCGGCGGACATCCTGCTCTATCAGGCCAACCAGGTGCCGGTCGGCAACGACCAGAAGCAGCATCTGGAGCTGACCCGCGACATCTGCACCCGGTTCAACAACCTCTACGGTGAGGTCTTCACCCTGCCTGAGCCCTTCATCCCGACCGACGGTGCCCGGGTGATGAGCCTGCAGGATCCCACCAAGAAGATGTCCAAGTCCGACGACAACGAGGCGAACTTCATCGGCCTGCTGGAAGATCCCAAGCAGATCGTCAAGAAGATCAAGCGGGCGATGACCGACTCCGACGAGCCGGCCGTGGTGCGCTTCGATCCCGAGAACAAGCCGGGGGTCTCCAACCTGCTGACCCTGATGTCCGGGGTGACTGGTCGCTCCATCCCTGAACTCGAGCAGCACTTCGAGGGCAAGATGTACGGCCACCTCAAGAGCGAGACGGCCGATGCCGTGGTCGCCCTGCTGGAGCCCATCCAGGCCCGCTTCCGCGAGCTGCGTCAGGATGAGACTCATCTGCAGGCAATTTTGGCGGCTGGCGCACAAAAGGCGCGGGAAAGGGCTGAAAAAACCCTGATCAGCGTATATGATGTCGTCGGCTTCGTTCCTCGAGCCTGACATACTGGGAAGGTGTAGTTGTAGAGAGCTGGGTATTTGCCTGGCTTTCTTTGTTTTACCCGACCCCTGGTTCGTCATCTCCTCTTCCAATGTCAAACGCGGGCGCTTGCCCCAAGAGAAAGCATGTCTGTCGAATCAAATACAGTGATTGAAGAACTGAGTGACAAGGGCCACTGGCTGCGCAAGTTCCGCAAGGCCAAGAACCTCAACACCCTGCAGCTGATGGTCTCCAATGCCATCGACAAGCACCACAAGACCCCGGCCATCGCCGCCGCCATCTATCTGGCCGAATGCCAGCGCGAGCGCGAGCTGGAGCAGGGGCGTTATCTGGATCGCTAGGCGCTCCCGGGCTCTGCCCATCTGCCGATGGGCCGCCATTTCACACCCCGCTTTCGGCCCTTGCGCCTTGCTCCGTCTTTTTCCCTGTTCCCCTGCCCAGTCATGGACTATCTGGCCTATTTTGCCTGCGCTCGTCCGCTTCCCCGCTAAAGAGCATGAGTTGCATGGGACAATGCCATCGAGGTGGCAGAGAGTTGGTCTTGCAGAAATGAGGCTGCCATCCATACCTGCGCATAGCCCCTCAGCGGTTTATTAACGGGGGCAGACATGCCAGAATGCGCGGCGTTTGTCCGTGGACGGCCGGCATGGGCAGTCCGATCACCGTCTCTGTTCTATTCCCAGGGCTTTCTCATGCTGCTACTCATCGACAACTACGACTCCTTTACCTGGAACCTGGTGCAATATTTTGGCGCCCTGGGTCAGGAGGTGCAGGTCAGGCGCAACGACGAGCTGAGCCTGGACGAGATAGCCAGGCTTGCCCCCCGCCATCTGGTGATCTCCCCCGGCCCCTGCACGCCCAATGAAGCGGGCATCTCCCTGGCTGCCATCTCCCGTTTTGCCGGCGAGATCCCCATCCTCGGTGTCTGCCTCGGACATCAGTCCCTGGCCCAGGCGTTTGGCGCCCGTGTGGTCCGTGCCCGTCAGGTGATGCACGGCAAGACCTCCCTCATCCGCCATCGGGGGGAGGGGGTGTTCAAGGGGCTCAAGGATCCGCTGCGGGTCACCCGCTACCATTCGCTCATCGTGGAGCGCGAGACCCTGCCCGATTGCTTCGAGATCACCGCCTGGAGCGAACATGACGATGGCACCATGGACGAGATCATGGGGCTGCGGCATAAAACACTGGCGCTGGAGGGGGTTCAGTTCCACCCGGAAAGCATCTTGAGCGAGCAGGGGCACCAGTTGCTGGCCAACTTTTTGGCCGTTTCCTGAAAAAATCGTGATCCTCATCTCATAATCGAAATGAGACCAAAAAAATTTTCCCTGACACTTTATTCACCCTGCTTCCTGCCCAAATTATCTCTTGCCAACACCCCCTGAGCCGTTATGCAATGCGGTTGCCTAAAATCTCACAGGCAATCGAACATTGTTCCTCATTGGCGGTTAAGTTACAGACTTTTTACTTTTTTTCTGTGATAATTCCGCCACGTTTACACGGATTTAACTTTTGGGCGGTGGATTATTCTGCCGCGATATAGCAGGAGAGCAATATGTCAGAGTTGTTGGCAGTGACACGTGAAGTGTTTGATGAAGTGATGGTTCCCAACTATGCGCCGGCTAAGATCATTCCGGTGCGCGGTGAGGGATCACGTGTCTGGGATCAGGAAGGCCGCGAGTATGTCGACTTCGCGGGCGGGATCGCGGTCAATGGTCTGGGCCATTGCCATCCCAAGCTGGTCGAAGCCCTGAAAACCCAGGGCGAGAAGCTGTGGCACCTCTCCAACGTGATGACCAACGAGCCGGCCCTGCGCCTGGCCAAGAAGCTGGTCGCCGCCACCTTTGCCGATAAGGTCTATTTCTGCAACTCCGGCGCCGAAGCGAACGAAGCCGCCCTCAAGCTGGCCCGTCGTTACGCCATCGACAAGTTCTGCGCCCACAAGACCCAGATCATCGCCTTCCACCAGGGCTTCCACGGTCGTACCTTCTTCACCGTGAGCGTCGGCGGCCAGGCTGCCTACTCCGATGGTTTCGGTCCGAAGCCCGCCGACATCACCCATGTGACCTACAACGATCTGGCCGAGCTGGCCTCCGTCATCTCCGACAATACCTGCGCCGTGGTGATGGAGCCGTTGCAAGGTGAGGGTGGCATCATCAGTCCCACCGACGAGTTTGCCAAGGGCGTGCGTGAGCTGTGCGACAAGCACAATGCCCTGCTGATCTATGACGAGGTGCAATCCGGGGTCGGTCGTACCGGCGAGCTGTTCGCCTACATGGGCCTTGGCGTCACGCCGGACATCCTCACCAGCGCCAAGGCGCTCGGCGGCGGCTTCCCCATCGGCGCCATGCTGACCACCACCGAGATAGCTTCCCACCTGAAAGTGGGCACTCACGGCTCCACCTACGGCGGCAACCCGCTGGCGTGCGCCGTGGCCGAAGCCGTGCTGGACGTGGTCAACACCCCACAAGTGCTGAGCGGCATCAAGCAGCGCGAGCAGCTGTTCCGCGACGGTCTCGCCGCCATCAACGCCAAGTACCACTGCTTCAGCGAAGTGCGTGGTCAGGGTCTGCTGCTCGGCGCCGTGCTGAACGATGACTTCAAGGGGCGCTCCCGCGACTTCCTGCTGGCCTCCATCGATCAGGGGCTGATGGCACTGGTGGCAGGCACCAACGTGGTGCGCTTCGCACCCTCGCTGGTTATTCCGGAAGCGGACATCAAGGAAGGGTTGGCACGGTTCGAAAAAGCGGTCGCTCAGGTGGTTAACGCCTGATCCAAGTTGAGGTGGGGAGCCCTCCCGGCAGGAGCCGGGACCCCACCTGTCGTCAATGAAAGGGAGTTGTCATTTATGTTGGTTATCCGTCCTATCGAGCAGCGCGACTTCGCCGGCCTCAAGACCTGTGCCATCGAATCCGGCACCGGCATGACCTCGTTGCCGGTCAACGATGAACTGCTGCAACGCAAGATCGATGCCTCGACCCAGACCTTCCTGGACAAGCCCGCTGGCAAAGGTGATTGCCTCTACTTCTTCGTGGCCGAAGACCTGGAGACCGGCGAGATGGTCGGTACCTGCGCCATAGACGCGGCCGTCGGCCTGTCCCAGCCGTTTTACAACTATCACATCGGCAAGGTGGTGCACTCTTCCCCCAAGCTCGGCATCTACAACGTGGTGGAGACGCTCACCCTCTCCAACGACTACACAGGCAACTCCGAGCTCTGCACCCTGTTTCTGCGTGAATGCGCCCGCGAGGGGCTCAATGGCCGCCTGCTCTCCAAGCACCGTTTCCTGTTCATGGCCGAGCACCCCGAGCTGTTTGACAAGACCGTCTTCGCCGAAATGCGCGGCGTCTCCGATGAGAACGGTCACAGCCCCTTCTACGAGTGGCTGCAAAAGCATTTCTTCTCGATGGACTTTCCCACCGTCGACTACCTCACCGGCATCGGCAAGAAGCGCTTCATCGCCGAGCTGATGCCCAAGTACCCCATCTACGTGAACCTGCTGAGCAACGAGGCACGGGCCGTCATCGGCCAGACTCACGAGAAGACCCGCCCAGCCATCAAGATGCTGCAGGACGAGGGTTTCGTGAACCGCGGCTACGTCGACATCTTCGATGCCGGCCCCACAGTCGAGTGCGACGTGAAGCACATCCGCAGCGTGCGCCGCAGCCAGAAGCTGGCGGTGCTGGTGGGTGAGCCCATCGGCGGTCACACCTACCTCGTCTGCAACGCCAGGTTCGAGCAATACCGCGCCTGCTACGGCAACATCCGGGTCGATCTGGACAAGCACGAAGCCATCATTCCGCCCAAGATGGCGGCCGCCCTCAAGGTGGAGAGTGGCGACATGGTTCGGGTCGTCGATCTGGAATAACGGGTCCATATCACCGCATTGAAGCAGGCTGCCGAGGCGGCCTGTGCACCACAGGGAGTGAATTGATGATGTCTTTAGTCCAGTTTATCGATGGCCAGTGGCTGGCCGGTGAAGGCAAGCCGTTCGAATCAAAAGATCCGGCCAGGAACGAAGTGATCTGGCAGGGGGAGGCGGCGAGCGCAGCCCAGGTGGATGCCGCCGTCAAGGCGGCCCGTGTGGCCTTCTACCATTGGTCCGATCTGGCCCTCGAGGATCGTCTGGCCATAGTGCGCCGCTACGCCGATCTGCTCGGCGAGCACAAGGAGGCGCTGGCCCTGACCATAGCCCGGGAAACCGGCAAGCCGCTGTGGGAGACCCGCACCGAAGTGGCGGCCATGCAGGGCAAGATCGCCATCTCCATTCGCGCCCATGACGAGCGCACCGGCACGGTCGAGAACCCCATGCCGGGCGCCAAGGCGTTCGTGCATCACAAGCCCCACGGCGTGGTCGCCGTGTTCGGCCCCTACAACTTCCCGGGCCACCTGCCCAACGGTCACATAGTGCCGGCGCTCATCGCGGGTAACGCCGTGGTGTTCAAGCCCTCAGAGCTGACCCCCATGGTGGCCGAGGCCATGCTGAAGATCTGGCAGGAGGCTGGGCTGCCCAAGGGGGTGCTCAACCTGGTGCAGGGCGAAGTCGAGACCGGCAAGGCGCTGGCGGGCAATCCGGACATCGACGGCCTCTTCTTCACCGGATCGTCGCGCACCGGCCACTTCCTGCACCAGCAATTTGCCGGTCAGCCGGGCAAGATCCTGGCCCTGGAGATGGGTGGCAACAACCCGCTGATCGTGAAAGACGTGAGCGACATCGACGGTGCCGTCCATGCCATAGTCCAGTCTGCCTTTATCACCTCCGGCCAGCGCTGCACCTGCTCCCGCCGCCTGTTTGTGGAGCGCGGCGCCAAGGGGGATGCCCTGGTGAAACGCCTGATGGAGGTGGTAAGCCAGATCAGGATCGGCCTCTATGACGCTGCCGAACAACCCTTTATGGGCGCCATGATAAGCGAGAAGGCGGCGCTGGGCATGGTCGAGGCGCAGGCCAACCTGCAAGGGCTGGGGGGTGAGAGCCTGCTCGCTCTCAAGCATCTGGAGGCGGGCACCGGCTTCGTCTCCCCCGGAATCATAGACGTGACTGCCGTGGCGGCATTGCCGGACGAAGAGTACTTCGGCCCGCTGCTGCAGCTCATCCGCTATGACGACTTCGATGCCGCCATCGATCAGGGCAATGCCACCAGCTTCGGCCTGTCGGCCGGCCTGCTCGGTGACAACGAGGCGGACTGGCAGCACTTCTTCAAGCGGATCCGCGCCGGTATCGTCAACTGGAACAAGCCCATCACGGGCGCCTCCAGCGCCGCGCCCTTCGGCGGCATAGGTGCCTCCGGCAACCACAGGGCGAGCGCCTACTACGCCGCCGACTACTGTGCCTATCCGGTCGCCTCGGTGGAAGACAGCAAAGCCGCCATGCCGGATCAGCTGTCCCCCGGTCTGACCTTCTAATAACAAAGGGGCACTGAACAGGTGCCCTTGTCTGTACCCGCAATCAAAGGAAAGAGAGATGCAAAAGGATATCGAGACCCTGTTTGGCCATCTGTGGGACAACTACATTCAAGTCACCCCCAGCGCCCACAAGGTTCACCAACTGCTGGGGGGCGGTGCCCCCATCATCAACGATCACGTGGCGTTTCGGACCTACAACCTGCCCAAGCTCGGTCTCGAGAAACTGGCGGCCCACTTCCGTGCCTTGGGGTACGAGGAGAAGGGCGAGTACGTATTCAAGGCCAAGAAGCTCTATGCCAAACACTTCGAGCACTCAGACCCGGACGCCCCCAAGGTGTTCATCAGCGAGCTGAAGGTGGAAGAGCTATCCGAAGGCGCCCAGGCCATCATCCACAAGCTGGTGGATCAGGTGCCCGATCACCTGACCGACACCCCGGCCTTCCTTTACACTGGCGCCCCCTGGCAGGTCTCCTGGAGCGATTACCAGACCCTGCTGGCGGAGAGCGAGTATGCGGCCTGGATGGCGGCCTGGGGCTATCGTGCCAACCACTTCACCGTCAATATCAACCGGCTTGCCGATTTTGAGACCATAGAGCAGGTCAATGCCGCGCTCAAGGCGGCGGGCTTTGTGCTCAATACCGTCGGCGGCGAGGTGAAGGGGGATCCCCAGGTGATGCTGGAGCAATCCTCCACCATGGCGGACAAGGCCGAGGTGCCTTTCAGCGACGGCGTGCGCATCATTCCGAGCTGCTTCTACGAGTTCGCCCTGCGCTACCCGCAGCCGGATGGCGTGCTCTACCCTGGCTTCGTCGAGGCGTCGGCGGACAAGATCTTCGAATCCACCAACGCCATGTGATGGCTCCGAACGCTAAAAACGCCCCAGATGGGGCGTTTTGTTTTTTAAGGGAGCAGGGTGAAGCGTACTAGGCCCAGCGCCTTGGCCTAGTATCACACCCGCTGCAGCGTCCCCTCGGTGGCGAGCACAGTCGCCATGCCGCCAGCCTTGCCTGCCTCTATGCCGATGGGGGTGTCTTCGAATACCAGGCAGTTGGCCGGGTTGGCGCCGAGCAGCTCGGCCACTTTGAGGAAGGTGTCGGGGTGAGGCTTGTGGTTGGTCACGTCGTCGGCGCTCACCAGCACGGGGATGAAGGCATCGAGGCCGGTATTTCTCAGTATGTGCGTCGCATGATCCCGGGTTGAGCCTGTGCCTATGCCCATGGGCACCTTGCCGTGGCAGCGCTTGACCAGCTCCCACATGGCGGGGAAGACGCTGACGCTGTCGATCCGCTCCAGATAGAGGGCTATCTTGCGGCGGGCGAAGGCCTCCACATCGATCTCCAGCCCGTGCTGCTCGGCCAGCATGGCCACTATCTTGCGGGTGGGAATGCCGCCGTACTCATTGAGCCGCACCCGATCGAACGGCAGGCCGAATTCGGCGCTGGTGATCTCCCAGGCATCCAGGTGCAGGGGCATGGAGTCCACCAGGGTGCCGTCCATATCGAAGATCAGGGCGTCGTATTGCTCAAATTGGAACTGCTCGGACATGGGGTACTTCCTCCTCGGCTAAAAGAGCACACTACCAGATCCGCTCCCCCTATGCCGCGACTGCCGTCATGGCCTGGGCAGGCAGCGGGTTTGACCATGGGCTGCTGATTTATGAGACAATAATGCGCTCTGCGCCTAGGGTGCCGGCATCTCACAGTAGCGAGCCTCTTTATGTCCCCAAAAACCGTCTTTTCAAGCGTGGCCCTGGTGATCGCCCTGGGCTCGTTGGAAAAGAGCATAGTCACCACCCCCTTGCCCATCATAGGGGCCGAGCTGAACGCCGGCGCCGCCCTCACCTGGGTGGTCACCGCCTACCTGCTGGCGGCCACCGCGGCCCTGCCCATCTACGGTAAGCTGAGCGATCTGTTCGGCCGGGTGCGGATGCTCAACATCGGCATAGGCCTGTTTCTGGCGGGATCCGTGGCCTGCGCCCTTGCCCAGGATCTGCCGACCCTGCTGGCGGCCCGCGTGCTGCAGGGGCTGGGGGGCGGGGGGCTGATCGCGCTGGCCTTCACCGTCATCGCCGACTGCATTCCCCCGCGGGAGGTGGGCAAGTATCAGGGGTATATCTCGGCGGTCTATGCGGTTTCCAGCATCGCCGGGCCCCTGCTCGGGGGCTACTTCACCGAGCAGCTGAGCTGGCGCTGGATCTTCTGGATCAACCTGCCCCTCGGGGCGCTCGCGCTCTGGCTGGTGAACCGCAACCTGGGCCACCTCAATGTGCGCCGCCACAGCCGCTTCGACTGGAAGGGGGCGGGGCTGCTGATTACCGTCACCACGCTGAGCTTGCTGCTGCTCTCGCCCGAGACAGCCCTGCCTGCCATCTGGCTGGCGGCAGGACTGGCGATAGCCCTGCTGCTGCTCATCCTGGTGGAGCGGCGGGCCCAGGATCCCATACTGCCCGCCCATCTGGCCCGCTTGCCCGGTTATCTGGTGAGCGTGCTGCTGGCGCTGGCCTCGCAGTTGCTGATGTTCGCCGTGCTGGTCTACCTGCCGCTGCAGATGCAGTGGCAGAAGGGGATGGGGGCCAGCGAGAGCGGCCTCTACATGGTGATCTTCATGGTCTGCATCACGGCGGGGGCCTTCGTCGGCGGCAAGCTCATAGGTCGCACCGGTCACTACAAGCGCTTCGTGGTGGCGGGCTTCGCCCTGGCGGCGCTGGCCCTGTGGCAAATTCACTTCGATCTCTTTGCCAATCTGGGGTTGGGCTTCGCCGGTCTGGGGCTCGGACTGGTGCTGCCGGCCCTCTCGGTGGTGGTGCAAAACGCCCTGCCGCGGGAAGATCGCGGCATCGGCATGTCCCTGTTCAACTTCGGTCGCGAGCTGGGGGGCGCGGTCGGGGTGGCCATCTGCGCGGTGCTGTTCCACGGGGCCCTGCCGGCCGGGACCAGCCACAACCTGGCCAGCCTGAGCCCCGCCGAGCTGGCCCCGGGGTTCAGCGCCACCTATGTGGGCATGGCAATGATCGCGAGCGCCGCCTTCCTCATCACGCTGCTGGCATTGAAGCGCCACGAGCTGGCCAGCATCCCGGCCTGATGCGCTTCCTTGACACAAAAAAGGGCTCCCGAGGGAGCCCTTGTTGCGTGTGAGCGTGGGGAGCTGCCCATCAGATCCGGAGGCGGACGGGGCGCAGGGCGGCGATAGCCCCGCCAAAGAGCGCCATGGCCAGCAGCGCCAGGGCCACAGGTCCCGCACTGTAGGCAAACCCGGCAACGGCGGACCAGAGCGCCACCCCAAGATGCATCATGGTCATCGCCAGCGACATCAACATGCCCCTGTGGGCCGACGAGAGCCCGGCAATGTGGCCCTGCAGGGCGGGGGATCCTATGCCGCCCGCCAGCGCCCACAGCCCGAGCGGCAGCAGCAGGGCAGGCAGTGAGGCGGGAGAGAGATAGAAGCCGACGCTGGCTGGCACGCAGACCACCAGGGCCAGGCGCATCAGGATGCACCCGCTCTCGACCCGGCCAGACAAGCGGGGCATCAGCAGGTTGCCGATGACGCTGATGATGCCGAGGGCCCCATAGAGGAGCCCCACAGAGCCCATCGACAGGCCCTGGGTGTCGCGCAGGTGCTGGCCGACCAGGTTGAAGAGGCCAATGCCGCCCCCCAGACCCAGGCACATGGCCAGCAGGGCGCCGGCCGCACCCGGGATGGCCAGCAGGCGAACACCCTTCTCCTCCTGCTGCGCCGCCGATGTGTCTGCCAAAGACCTGCCGGCGGGCAGCAGGGCCAGGGCCGCCGCCACCCCCCAGGCACAGAGGCCGAGCAGAATAAAGGCGGCGCGCCAGGAGTGCCACTGCGCGAGCAGCGCCCCCAGGGCCGGGCTCGCTATCATGCCCAGCGTCAGGCCGGACTGCACCCAGGCAATGCGCTTCATGGCATCTTTGCCCGTGCCGTCTGCCGCCATGGCAAAGGCGATGGGCAGCATGCCGGCACTGGCGAGACCGGTGAGCACCCGGCTTGCCAGCCCCCACTCGAAGCTGTCGACCAGGCCGGTGGCGATGGAGGCGGCCCCGAACAGCAAGGCGGCGGGCAGCATGATCCTCACCCTGCCGAGTCGATCCGAGAGGCTGCCGAGCAGGGGGGCGATCAGCGCCAGCGCCAGGCTGTAGGCGGTGATAAACAGCGTGACCCGCTCGGGCTGCACCCCCAGCTCCCGGCCTATGGGCGTCAGCAGGGGGCCCAGCATCAGCTCATCGGCACCCACCAGAAACGCAATAAAAAAGAGCAATACTTTCAATATCATGATGTTCACCTTACGCATGTGATACCGAGCCTGTGGCCGCGAGGGAGTGAATGTCCAGCACCCGATCCGGCCAGTCGGCCACGAAGGCCTGCTCGTGGCAGACCACCACCACAGTCCCGGCATAGTCCTGCAAGGCCTGTTGCAGGGCCGCTTTGACGGCGGCATCCAGGTGGGTGGTCGGTTCGTCCAGGATCAGCAGGTTGCTGGGTTGCAGGGCCAGTCGGCACAGTTTCACCCTGGTCTGCTCCCCGCCACTCAGGGCGGCGATCGGTTGCAGTGCCAGCTTGCCCCTGATGCCGACCCGGGCCAGATGCAACCTGGCGTCTTTGTCATCGAGGGCGGGGCAGGCGGCCTTCACCAGGGCCAGTGGGCTGGCATCCGGATGGGGCCAGTGCAGCGCCTGTTCGAAGTAGCCCGCCTTGACCCCGGGGGAGAAGCTGAGCCGACCGCGCAGGGGTGCCAGCTCGCCCGCCAGTGTCTTGAGCAGGGTGGACTTGCCGACGCCGTTGAAACCGGCGATCACCACCTTCTCCCCCCGGCTCAAGGTCAGGGTCAGGGGCGCCAGCAGCGCGCTATCATGGCCGATGACCAGTTCAGAGGCGGCGAGTACCTGCTGGCCGCCGCCCCCGGCGCTGCGAAACGCGAGGGAGATCCCCTTGTCCCGCTCCGGGTTGGCCAGGCGCTCGATGCGCGCCAGCTGCTTCTTGCGGCCGTTGGCTATGCTGGCGTTGACCCCGGCGCCGTTCTTGGCGATGAACAGCTCCAGCTTGTCGATCTGCCTCTGCTGCGCCTGGTATTGCCGGGCGTGAGCGGCATCATTCGCGGCCTTCTGGGCCATGGCCTTGTCGAGGTTGCCCTGGTATTTGCGAAGCTGCAGGCGATCGATATCGCAGATGCCGGTGGCGATGCGGTTCACGAAATCCCTGTCGTGGGAGACCACCAGGAAGGCGCCCGCGAAGCCGTCCAGGTAGCTTGCCAGCCAGGCCACGTGGGCGCTGTCCAGGTAGTTGGTCGGCTCATCGAGCAGCAGCAGATCCGGCGAGCGCAGCAGCAAGCCAGCCAGCATCACCTTGTGGCGCTGGCCACCGCTCAGATTGGCCAGCCGGGTCTGCATGCCAAGCTGGGTGAGGCCAAGGCCGGCGGCCACCTCGTCGATCCGGCTCTCTATCTGGTAGAACGACTGGCTCTCCAAGGTGGTCTGGAGGCTGGCGGCTAGTGCCAGCTGATGGGGCTGGGCACAGCGCGCCGGGCTGGCATAGATGGCCATCATCTCCGCCTCGGCCCGATAGAGGGGGGCAAAGGCCGTTTGCAGATATGTCCGTATCGTCAGTTGCCCGTCCAGCTCGGCATGCTGGTCGAGGTAACCCCGGTCAAGACCGGGCTGCCAGAGGATATCCCCGGCGTCAGGCTGGCGCTCCCCCTGGAGCAGCTTGAGCAGGGTACTTTTGCCGACGCCGTTCCTGCCCGTGATGCAGATATGTTCGCGGGGAAGCAGGGTGAAGCTGGCGTCCTGATACAGTGTCTTGTCACCGAGGTGACAGGTCAGATGGTGAATGTTGAGCAGACTCATGGTGCTTTATCCATAAAAAAACGGGGGCGGTACTTGGCGTACCGGCCCCCGTTTCAAGCAATATTGAAACTTTGTCCTGAAGATCAGAAACAAAAAGGCCGGCGATGAAGCATCTCGCCGGCCTTTCTCCTGTTCTCATCAGATGCGGGGTCGCCTCCCTCTATGGAGGGCGCAAGCGCTATCTGATGAAGATTCAGAAGAGATGTGGCTCCGGGCAACACTTCATCGTGTTAGTGCACGGAGCACAGCCTCCTGACAGAACATTTGAACAGGATGTACAACATTGCAGAGCAGTCCAACATGAAATCTGGACGCAAAATACGCAGATTCCGGGGGACAGTCAACCCGCTCGCCCCTGAACTGGCCTGCTCTGGTCGGTTCCATGCGTGCCTGGCGCGAGCGCCATGGTGGGCTCCACAAGAAGCCATGCCGCCGTCTGGTAGGGGGCAAAGCAGGGCTCTGGCTGGCCGGGGTAGTTGCCCATCAGCAAGCTGGCGTCGCTGGCTAGCTTGTCGAAATGGGGCATGGGCAAGGGGCCTGCGGTGAGATTGGCGAGCAGCAGCAGAGTCTGCGTCTGGCCGGTGGCCGGATCCCGCCAGCGGCGGCGGTAGCTGATGCGCAGGGGATCGTCCTCATCCAGCAGTTCGAAGTCGCCATGGCGAATGACGGGGTGGGCCTTGCGCAGGGCGATGAGCTGGCGATAGCAGTGAAACAGGGAGTCGGGGCGGGCCAGCTGCTCGGCGGCGTTGATCTCCATATAGTTGTCATTGAGCGCTATCCAGGGCTCTGCCGTGCTGAAACCGGCCCGGGGGCTCGAGTCCCACTGCATAGGCGTGCGGGCGTTGTCGCGGCCGATGGCATCGAGGCGGCGGGCGAGCTCGGCGGGGGCCAGGTCTGGGTGGCTGGCGCTGTAGTTGATGGCCTCCACATCGCGCAGCTCCTCTGGCTGCCAGCGGCGGTTGGTCATGCCAAGCTCCTCCCCCTGATAGATGAAGGGAGTGCCCTGCATCATGTGCAGCACCAGGGCCCACTGCTTGGCACTCAGCTCGCGCCACTCGGGGCTGTCGTCGCCGAAGCGGGAGACGGCGCGGGGCAGGTCGTGGTTACCCAGAAACAGGCTGTTCCAGCCTTGACCGTGCAGTCCGCTTTGGTGGCGGGCCATGGCGTCTTTGAAGGTGAGGGGGTCAAAGCGGGAGGTCCATTTATCGCGCCCCAGCCCCAGGTGCTCGAAGTTGAACACCATGCTGAACTCGCTGTCATCCGGGTTCGAATAGTGCCGCATCTGGGCCAGATCCGCCCCCCAGGTCTCACCGACAGTGATGATCCCCTTGCCGCCGAAGCTGGCGCCATTAAGCTCGCGGATATAGTCGTGCAGGCGGGGGCCGTTGCTCATGGCAAGCCGTGACCACTCCTTGCTCACCATGTCGATCACATCGAAGCGAAACCCCTTGATGCCCCTGGCCAGCCAGAAGTTGATCACCTCCGCCATCTCGGCGCGCACCGCCGGGTTGTCCCAGTCCAGATCAGCCTGGCTCGCATCGAAGTTGTGCAGGTAGTAGCTGCCAAGCGCCGGCACGAATTCCCAGGCGCTGCCGCCAAAGATGGAGTCCAGCGGGTGGGCATCGACGAAGGCCTGGTCCCGAAAGACGTAATAGGCCTGGTAGCGGGGATCCCCGGCCAGCGCCTGCCTGAACCACGCATGTTCGGTGGAGGTGTGGTTGGCGACTATGTCCATCATGATGCCCATGCCATGGGCGGCCGCCTCTGCTATCAGCAGGTCCATCTCGGCCAGGGTGCCGAAGGCGGGATCTATGGCGCTGTAGTCCGCCACGTCGTAGCCGTTGTCCCGTCTGGGGGAGCGGTAGACGGGGGTGAGCCAGAGCAGGTCGACTCCGAGTGTCGCCAGGTAGTCGAGACGCTGGCGGATGCCCTTGATGTCCCCCATGCCATCGCCGTCGCTGTCCTGAAAGCTCATGGGGTAGATCTGGTAGATAACGCACTGATCGAGAGTGAGAACGGGGTGAGGATGCATCAGCGTGGCCGGTGGCGAAGTGGTCCTGCCATGTTACGCAGAGGGCGCCAGGGTCGACAGGGTGAGGTGGGCCTTGAAAAGGGTTCCATTGTTGTCCGATTGCCAAAACTGCGGGCAGGGTCACAAAGGCGCCATCCCGAACCAGGGGCGGTCGGGATGGCGGCATACTCATATGGTCGCCAGCATGGGCCCTTATCGGGTCGCCTCGGGCTGTTCGGCGCCGGGTGCCTGCTGGCGTTCGGCCTGGGCGTCCAGCTCCTTGCCGAGGAAGTAGTTCAGGAAGGTGCGGATCACCGCGATGATGGCGAGGCGGATCAGCTCCTCCTTGCTCGGCGCGACCGTGGTGGCCAGGATATCGGCGGCGAGCTGGAACTCCAGCGCCAGGATAAGCCAGCTGCCGAAGCAGAGACGAATGCGCGGAAAGCCGGGCTCGTGATCCCGCACCCGCACCCGCGCCGCCAGCCAGAGGGTCTTGCCAAGCCCTATGACCACGCAGGCGATGGAGATGATCTCCAGCAGCAGCTGGAACAGCTCGACCCCGTGCATCATGCCCTCTTTCAGGCTCGCTATCTCAAACACTAGGGTCACCTCCCTGATTCAAAAGAGACACTTTTAACACGGCATGGGGGCCGGATCCAACTCAGAGCCCCTTGAGCAGCATGGCGACCTGCGCGATGGCATGACGGGCCGCAGGGCTTATGCCCGCCAGCTGGAAGAAGCCGTGGATCACCCCGAGCTGCCGCTGACAGCTGGCGGCAACACCGGCTCGCAGCAGTTTGCCATAGAGGGCTTCTCCCTCGTCACGCAGGGGATCGTACTCGGCCGTGAGGATATGGGTGGGCGGCAGCCCCGCAAGATCAGGATGGTGCAGCGGGCTCGCCTCGGGATGGCTGGCGGGCAGCCTGCCCAGATAGGCCTGAAACCCGCTGAGCAGCATGTCGCGGGTGATGAGGTAGTCGTCGCCAAGGTCGCCATAGCTCTGGCTCTCTCCCAAGGCATCGAGCATGGGATAGATGAGGATCTGGGCGGCGGGCAGTGCCGCTCCCGCCTCCTTGAGCCGCAAGCTGGTGACCAGGGCAAGATGGCCACCGGCGCTGTCGCCTGCGAGTGCGACCCGCCCGGGATCGCCGTGCCACTGCGGCAGCGCGGCCAGGATGGCGAGGGTCGCTGCCAGCGCATCGTCATGGGCGGCAGGATAGCTATGCTCGGGGGCGAGGCGCGTATGCACGGCAAACACCAGGGCCTTGGCACTGTTGCACAGCATCCGCATCTGGCGATCGTGGGTCTCGAAATCCCCGCTGACGAAACAGCCGCCGTGGAAATAGATCAGCGCCGGATAAGCGGGATCCGGCATATCCACGGGTTGGTAGCGGCGGATGGCGTAGTGATCGGCCTGCCACTCTTCGATGGCGCCCACCTCTTCCCGCTCACCGCCCAAGACGGCAGAGGAGAGATAGCCCTCCCGCCGCGCCTGCCAGCTCATCTCGCTTGCCCTGGGTCTGCCAGCGGCAACAAATTCCGCCACCATGGCGGCGATTGCGGGTTCGAGTCCTGTGTTCATGCTGCACCGTTAACTGTATATAAAAACAGGTATTGTGCGCTTCTGGTCTGAGATCGCAACCGGCGTTAGTTGAGGCAGCTCACAAAATCAGGCTTCAATCAGTTTGAATTCAATCACATAGAGCGGTGGCAGCGCGGGGTAGATGTCCCGGATGACGGTCTGGAGCTCGGCGAGGGTCATGTTCTCCTGGCGGGCGTGCTCGTCGGTCAGGTCATCGAAGGCCAGGGGCGTGACCGAGAGCACCTCCATGGCGCCGAAGGGCTGGTGCTCCGGATTGGTGAAGAGCGCGAGCCGCTGGCCGGGCTGCCAGTTGGCTTCGCTCTCGTCGCGTATTGTGATGGTCTTGCGACCGGACTGGATGTCGGCGACAAAGCGGCCGAAGAAGGTGAATTCCGGGTAGGTTGGGGTGTGAACTGACATTTTCTCTCCGAATGACAAGGGGTGAGTGGGGGCCGGACCGTGGACCGGAACGCGTAGCGGCTGGCCCATTCTAGGAGTGCCGGGGAGGGCGCGCAGCACTTTTCGTCCGGGCTGCCGGGGGCAGGGGACTGACGCGCTTGCTCTGCCCTGCAAAGTGGCCGCAAGTGAACCCGAATGTGCGATGATGTGGGCTCCTCTTTCTTGATATGTAACAAAATGGAGGGAGACTGACTGTGGTCTGATGGCGTCTGGCGCGGTTCCCCGCCCGGCGGACATGAACGAAAGGAGCGAGTGTGAATTCCGAGTTGATCTGGGTGCTCAGCATGCTGGTGGGCGCCATCTTCCTGTTTATTACCAACAGGGTGCGCATGGATGTGGTGGCCTTGTTGATCATCATCCTGTTCGTGTTGAGCGGCACCCTGACCTTGCCGGAGGCGCTGGCGGGGTTTAGCGATCCCAACGTCATCCTGATCGCCGCCCTGTTCGTGGTGGGGGAGGGGCTGGTGCGCACCGGCATCGCCTATCAGGTGGGGGATGCCCTGGTGAAGGTGGCAGGTAGCAGCGAGACCCGGCTGCTGGTGCTGCTGATGGTGGCGGTGGCGACCCTGGGGGCCGTGATGAGCAGCACAGGGGTGGTGGCCATCTTCATCCCCGTGGTGCTGAGCGTGGCGAACCGGATGGGGATACCGGCGGGACGGCTGATGATGCCCCTCGGCTTTGCCGGTCTCATCAGCGGCATGATGACGCTGGTGGCCACGCCGCCCAACATGGTGGTCAACAGCGAGCTGATGCGCCACGGCATCCAGGGCTTCGGCTTCTTCGGTTTCACCCCCATGGGGGTGCTGATCCTCGGGCTGGGGGTGCTCTACATGCTGCTGATGCGTCACCGTCTGGTGCGTGAGGGGGAAGAGGGCAAGGGCAAGCAGGCGGGGCGCAGCACCATGCGCGACCTCATCCGCGATTATCGTCTGGCCGGCCGGGCGCGCCGCCTGGCGATCCGCCCCGATTCTCCCCTGATCGGCCAGACCCTGGACGAGCTGCAACTGCGTGCCCGCTTTGGGGCCAACGTCATCGGGTTGGAGCGCTGGCGCAAGTTTCGGCGGGTGATGGTGACCGTCACCGGCGTCACCGAGTTCCAGGCGAAAGACGTGCTGCTCATCGACATGTCCGACCCCGAGGTGGATGTACGGGAGTTCTGTGCCGAGGCGCGACTCGAACCCATGATATTGCGCGGGGAGTACTTCTCGGATCAGGCGCGGGAGGTGGGCATGGCCGAGGTGTCCCTCATTCCGGAGTCCCGTCTGCTTGGCAAGAGCATCCGCGAGGTGGCCTTTCGTTCCCGCTACGGCCTGAGCGTGGTCGGGATCCGCCGCAGCGGTGAGGCGCTCACCGGCAAGTTGGTGGATGAGCCGCTGCTGATGGGAGACAGCCTGCTGGTGGTGGGCAACTGGAGCCTCATTCGCCAGTTGCAGACCCACCACAGGGACTTCCTGCTGCTCGGCCTGCCCGCCGAGGTGGACGAGATGGCACCGGCTCGCAGCCAGGCCATCCATGCCCTGATCGCCCTCGCAGTCATGATAGGGCTGATGGTGACGGATCCCGTGCCCAACGTCATAGCGGCGCTCATCGCCTGCCTGCTGATGGGCAAGTTCCGCTGCATCGACATGGAGAGCGCCTACAAGTCCATCCACTGGCCGACCCTGATCCTGATCGTCGGCATGCTGCCCTTTGCCCTGGCGTTGCAGAAGACCGGCGGGGTGGATCTCATCGTCGGCGGGCTGATCTCGGCGGTGGGGGAGATGGGGCCCCGTGTCATGCTGGCCAGCCTGTTCGTGCTCTGTGCGGCCATCGGACTCTTTATCTCCAACACCGCCACCGCCGTGCTGATGGCGCCCATTGCGCTCGGTACGGCCCAGCAGATGGGGGTCTCTCCCTATCCCTTCGCCATGACCATCGCCATCGCCGCCTCGGCGGCCTTTATGACGCCGGTATCGTCCCCCGTGAACACGCTAGTGCTGGGGCCTGGCAACTACAAGTTCATGGATTTCATCCGCGTGGGTGTGCCTTTTACCCTGCTGGTGATGGTGGTGAGCGTCATCGCCATTCCCTGGTTCTTCCCGTTCTGAGCGCGCTCGAGGGGGACAAGGAGTGCAAGCGGCCTGCGGGCCGCTTTTTATTGGCCATATATCCCGACGCTGTGAGATGAAATATTGGGCTGACAAGCCAGTGAGCAGGGAGAGCGGCAGGGAAGGAGAGGGGACAAAGGCTGAAACTCAGGCACAAAAAAACCAGCGTGAGCTGGTCTGTTTGGTACTGCTATAAATGGTGCGGAAGGAGAGACTCGAACTCTCACGCCTAGGGCGCCAGAACCTAAATCTGGTGCGTCTACCAATTTCGCCACTTCCGCAATATTAATGGTGGCTATGACGGGATTCGAACCTGTGACCCCCGCATTATGAGTGCGATGCTCTAACCAACTGAGCTACATAGCCGTCTTGTATCCGACGTTGTCGTGTACAAGTAAAATGGCTGGGTACTAGGGTTTGGACCTAGGCACGTTGACGAGATCAAGACCTCTTACGTTTACCACAGCGATCACCGACAAGGTCGATGAAAGGCAATAATGGCTGGGGTACTAGGATTCGAACCTAGGGATGGCGAGATCAAAACCCGCTGCCTTACCGCTTGGCGATACCCCAACAGCGCTCTTCAACCGTCAATAATGGCGGGCAAAGAACTTTAAAAATGGCTGGGGTACTAGGATTCGAACCTAGGGATGGCGAGATCAAAACCCGCTGCCTTACCGCTTGGCGATACCCCAACTGAACAACTTGTAAATGGTGGCTATGACGGGATTCGAACCTGTGACCCTCGCATTATGAGTGCGATGCTCTAACCAACTGAGCTACATAGCCGTCTTGTATCCGACACTGTCGTGTACAAGTAAAAATGGCTGGGGTACTAGGATTCGAACCTAGGGATGGCGAGATCAAAACCCGCTGCCTTACCGCTTGGCGATACCCCAACAGCGATGACTGACAGAAACTGTCAAGCATCTTTAAAAATGGCTGGGGTACTAGGATTCGAACCTAGGGATGGCGAGATCAAAACCCGCTGCCTTACCGCTTGGCGATACCCCAACTGAATGATTAATGGTGGCTATGACGGGATTCGAACCTGTGACCCTCGCATTATGAGTGCGATGCTCTAACCAACTGAGCTACATAGCCAACCGTGCTTCCAGTGAGTCGTTGCCTCGTCACTGTGCGGCCGGAATTATGCGTATCTGGCTCTGGGGCGTCAACCCTTTTTTTGCCAGAAAAACCGAATTTGGGTGCGTTTGGCGAGTTATTGGACGCTGTCGCGCAAAAGCCCAACAATCTGGTTTTTTTTGCGACATTTGGCAGCAGATCCGCAACCTGTGCCCATAACAAAGAGGCCAGCAAATGCTGGCCTCTCATGGGGTTAGACGTTGAACAGGAAGTTCATGATATCGCCATCCTTGACGATGTAGTCTTTCCCTTCGGCGCGCATCTTGCCCGCTTCCTTGGCGCCTTGCTCACCCTTGTAGGTGATAAAGTCGTCGAAGGCGATGGTCTGGGCGCGAATAAAGCCTTTTTCAAAGTCGGTGTGGATCTTGCCCGCCGCCTGCGGGGCGGTGGCGCCGACCGGAATGGTCCAGGCGCGCACTTCCTTCACCCCTGCGGTGAAGTAGGTCTGCAGGTTGAGCAGCTCGTAACCTGAGCGGATCACCCGGTTCAGACCCGGCTCTTCGATGCCAAGGTCAGCCATGAACTCGGCGCGATCTTCGTCGTCCAGCTCGGCGATGTCTGCCTCGATGGCGCAGCAGACCACGACCACAACGGCGTTCTCGGCGGCGGCGATTTCACGCACCTTGTCGAGGAAGGGGTTGTTGTCGAAGCCATCTTCCGCCACGTTGGCGATGTACATGGTGGGCTTCAAGGTCAGGAAGTTGAGGTGGCTGACGGCCGCCAGCTCTTCCTTGTCCAGCTTCATGCCGCGGATCATCTGGCCGTTTTCCAGGGCAACCCGAATCTTTTCCAGGGTTTCCACTTCCAGCTTGGCATCCTTGTCGCCGCCCTTGGCGCGCTTGGACTGACGGTGGATGGCGCGCTCGCAGGCGTCCAGATCCGACAGGGCCAATTCGGTATTGATCACCTCGATGTCATCGGCCGGGGAGACCTTGCCCGCCACGTGGATGATGTTCTCGTCCTCGAAGCAGCGCACCACGTGACCTATGGCTTCGGTCTCGCGGATGTTGGCCAGGAACTGGTTGCCCAGGCCTTCACCCTTGGAGGCGCCCGCTACCAGGCCTGCGATGTCCACGAACTCCATGGTGGTCGGCACCACGCGCTGGGGGTTGATGATGGCCGCCAGCTGATCGAGGCGGGGATCCGGCATGGGGACCACACCCGTGTTCGGCTCAATGGTGCAGAACGGGAAGTTGGCGGCTTCGATGCCGGCCTTGGTCAGCGCATTGAACAGGGTGGATTTGCCTACATTGGGCAGGCCCACGATACCGCATTTAAAACCCATGAATTGTTACCTTACGTGATGGATGCTGTGTGAGGGGGCCACGCGGGCAGCCCTGTCATATTGTGCGAGCCTGACCCAGGTCAGGCATCTGTATTCAGACTTTCTCGGCCTTGAAGCTGTGCAGCCGGTTCATGGCTTTGGTCATGTCCTGCTTGAACAGGATGTCGGTGGCGTACGTGGGCACTCATCCAGTACGTCATCGATCAAAGCCTGTTCAGACTTTTTCAGCCTTGAAGCTGTGCAGCCGATTCATTGCTTTTGTCATGTCCTGCTTGAACAGGATGTCGGTGGCGCGCAAGGACTCATCCAGTGCGGCCTCGATCAGGCTCTGTTCACTGCTGGGCGCCTTGGTCAGCACGAAGCCGGCGACCAGCTCCTTGGCACCGGGATGACCGATCCCGAGGCGCAGCCGGAAGAAGTTATTGTTGTTGCCCATCCTGGCGATGATGTCCTTGAGGCCGTTGTGGCCGCCGTGGCCACCGCCCTGCTTGAACTTGGCGATGCCGGGGGGCAGATCCAGTTCGTCGTGGGCCACCAGTATCTCTTCGGGGACTATCTGGTAGAAGCGTGCCAGCGCCGCCACCGCCTTGCCGGAGAGGTTCATGTAGGTGTTCGGGATGAGCAGCCGCACATCCTGCCCCTCCACCAGGATGCGGGCGGTGTGGCCGAAGAACTTGGGCTCTTCGCGCAGGCTGACATTGTGCCAGCGGGCTAGCTGCTCCACATACCAGGCCCCCGCATTGTGGCGGGTCTTGGCGTATTCGGGGCCGGGATTACCCAGCCCGACAATCAGTTTGATTTGATGCGTCACGCTTGATGTCTTCACTCGCTGCTTGCACTACTGGTTGCCATAAACAGAGGGTCCAGGGCAATGGGACGCAATATTCTAGCCGCCGACTGGCGATCACTCAACCAAAGCTCGGCAAGCCGGGGGGAATAACCCGGGAACCGGGTGCCAACGGCCGCCAAAACGGGCCTGGTCCGGCCGTTTTGGCGCAGCGGCTCAAGGGGCGTCGGCTTGACCGGCACGCAGCAGGGTCACCGTCTCTTCATCCAGGGCGGTCACCAGGGGGCGGGCATAACGCACATAGTCCACGAACGAGGCAGCGTCTGTGCCGCAATCCACGTTGGCAGCCTTGCAGTCGAGGGCCTTGCCCGACCCATAGACGGCGCCGAGCTGCTCGCCGCGCTTTGCCACTGCCAGCACCGGGAAGGCGGTCAGCTGGCCCGCCACCCAGGCGAGATCCACGCGCTCGGCACCCTGGCTCTCGGCACTCTGACGCTGCGCCCGTGCCAGGGCCTGCCAGCCGTCGTTGCCGTTGGCGCTGTAGGCGTTGGTCACCACCCGGTAGCGCCGCCCATTCACCAGATCCTGCCACTGACCCTCGGCCGTCTTCCACTGCAGCCGGGTCAGGTGACCCGCCTTGCCTGCTTCGGTCTCCTTGAAGGTGTAACGCAGGTGGCCGCCATAGGGGAACTTGCCCGCATGAGCGCTGGCGGGCAGGGTGGCCGTGATGGTCTCGGTCAGCAGGGCCCGCACCTCGGCGCCGGAGAGGGTCAGTACGCTGAGCGGGTTCTTGAACGGCAGCAGGCTGAGGGACGCCTCCCCCTGTCGCAGTTCACCGGCGGGCAAGTCGGCGCGCACGCCTCCCACCGCCAGCAGGGCGAAGTCGACAGGGCCGCCGGTCAGGGCCTGCACCTGCGGGGTGTTGGCCCAAAAATATTGGCCTTCCGCCACCAGGGGCGCGACGTCGGAGCCGTGGCTGTCGCTGCCGTTGTCGCCGGGGCGGCGGGCATTTTGCAATGGCGCGGGAAGGGTGCCGATGACGGGGCCGTAGGCCTGCTCCAGCGCCGGTTTGTAGTGGCTGTCGATGATGCCGCGCAGGCGCGGATCTTCATCCACCGTCACCAGGTTGGGCTGGGCGTCGATGAACTTGCCAGCCTGCTGGCTGCGAGCCTTGTCCAGCCTCTGCTGGCGGGCCGGATCGGCGAAGAAGTCGCGGCTGGCCAGCAGCTGGTTCTGACCCTTGCAGGCGATGACCCGGCCCTGGGCGTCGAAGCTGACCCGGGCCAGACCGATTGCCTGGGCATAGGATCCCGCCTGCACCACGCAGGTCAGGCCCACACCGTCTGGGTTGGTGACCAGGGCTGCGTATTCCCCGGTCTTGCCCCAGCCGACGTTGCTAAAGTCGCCGAGCAGGCTGTGGGAGTGGCCGCCGACTATGGCATCGAGGCCGTTCACCTTGGCCGCCAGCGCCAGATCCCGGGCGTTGCCGATGTGGGTGAGGGCCACTATCCGGTTGATCCCCCTGGCCTGCAGCAGGTCGACCGTGGCCTGGGCCGAGGCCACCTCCTTGGCAAAGCGCAGCTTGCCGACGTTGGGGGAGATGTTGGCCATGTCCTCCAGCACCAGCCCGATGACGGCGACCAGCTGCTTGTCTGCGGGCAGGTGAGCGAGATCGGTGACCGGGCTCTTCTGGTTGCCATCGAAGGCATAGACCACGAAGGGCTTGAGGTTGCTGGCCTGGCTCAGATCCGGGTCGTCGCGGCTGTCCAGGTTGGCGGCCAGCACCGGGAAGTTCACCCCCTGGATAAAGCGGGCCAGCTTCTGGTTGTCGAGATCGAACTCATGGTTGCCAAGGGCCATGGCATCGAAGCCGAACTGGCTCAGCAGCTCGGCATTGGCCATCCCCTCGTTGAGCTTGAAGTAGCCGCTGCCCTGCCAGGCGTCGCCCCCGTGCAGCAGCAACAGCGGCTGGTTCTTGGCGAGTGCCTCGGCTTGGTAGGCTTTGGTCATGGTGAGCAGGCGGGGATAGCCGCCGAGGCGGGTGTAGAGGGTGTCGGTTTCCCCCTGCTTGCCGAAGAGGGGCCCCTTCAGCTCGGCATTGACCGGATCGAACTGGGAGTGGGTGTCGTTCATGTGTGCCAGGGTCAGGGTGAAGGGCGGATCCTGCTGGCCGGTCAGGCAGGCAGAGAGCAGGGCGCACAGCGGGAGGAGAGTGAGGAGACGCAAGCACTTCATGGGGACATCCTTAACCTGCGGGGGCAGGGCATTACTTTGGCCAGGCTTGAAAAAACAAAAACCGCCAGTTGGCGGTTTTTGTCACAACGGGGTCTATCAATGCTCAAACATGGCAGAGATGGACTCTTCGTTGCTGATACGACGGATGGCTTCGGCCAGCACGGAGGAGAGCGTCAGCTGCTTGACCTTGCCGATCGCCTTCATCTCGGCGGTGAGCGGGATGGAGTCGGTGATGATCAGCTCGTCGATGACCGAGTTCTTGATGTTCTCCACGGCTGTGCCGGAGAAGACCGGGTGGGTCGCATAGGCGAATACACGCTTGGCGCCACGCTCTTTCAACGCTTCGGCCGCCTTGCACAGGGTGCCACCGGTGTCGATCATGTCGTCGACGATGACGCAGTCACGGCCGGCCACGTCGCCGATCAGGTGCATGACCTGGGAGACGTTAGGGCGGGGACGACGCTTGTCGATGATGGCGATGTCGGTGTCGTCCAGCAGCTTGGCGATGGCACGGGCACGGACCACGCCGCCGATGTCCGGCGATACGACAACAGGAGACTCGAGGTTCTTGGACAGCATGTCTTCCAGCAACACAGGGCTGCCGAACACGTTGTCTACGGGGACATCGAAGAAGCCCTGGATTTGCTCGGCATGCAGGTCAACGGTCAGCACGCGATCCACACCCACGCTGGAGAGGAAGTCGGCGACTACCTTGGCGGTGATGGGCACACGGGCGGAGCGGACGCGGCGGTCCTGACGGGCATAACCAAAGTAGGGAATAACGGCAGTGATACGGCCAGCTGAAGCACGACGCAGTGCATCCACCATGACGATCAATTCCATCAAATTGTCGTTGGTCGGGGCACAGGTGGATTGAATGATGAAGATATCGCCACCGCGTACATTCTCATTGATCTGTACGCTGATCTCGCCGTCGCTAAAGCGACCTACGGCAGCATTGCCGAGTTTGATAAACAGGCGATCTGCGATCTTCTGGGCTAGTTCCGGCGTTGCGTTACCAGCAAACAGCTTCATGTCAGGCACGGTTTGAAACCTCGGGGTTGCATCCAGTATGTGGGGAGTCTGATTCAGACCCGTATCGTTTGGGGGCAAACGATTTATCAAGATAACGGACAAGGTCTCTGGAAGTTCATGGTGGCGCCAGATTACCCGGGTGGACAGCAGAACGTCCACCTTGGCGCCATCACGTCAGACTGGCCAGAGTACTCGGATTCGCACCCAGGTACATCGACGAGATCAACCCCTCTCGATGTGGCCCTCAGCAATACACAGTTTGCTGGGGTACCTAGATTCGAACCCAGGCACATCGACGAGATCAAAACCTCCCGATGTGACCCGTATCAATGTCCAGTTGGCTGGGGTACTAGGATTCGAACCTAGGAATGGCGAGATCAAAACCCGCTGCCTTACCGCTTGGCGATACCCCAATCACTGACTTGTTGCAAAGTGACGAAGAGTGGTGATATGTTCTCGCCCTTGGCGACAAACCCATCCCAGCCTTCCGGCACCCTTGCCAACACCTTCCGAGCAGCCACTTCGTCTTCAAATTGAGCAAAGACGCAGGCGCCAGTGCCCGTCATTCTTGACGGCGCGTATTCTAGCAACCAGCCGAGCGCATTGGCAACCTCGGGGTGGCGCTTTTTCACCAGCAATTCGCAATCGTTTTTCCACACCCCTTCCAGCAGGTTGTGCAATGTCATCCTGGGGGTGTTGCGGGGCAGCTCGGGATCCTGAAAAACCGCCGCCGTTGCCACATGACAATCGGGTTTGAGCACCAGATACCAGGCGCTCGGCACCTCGACCGGTTGCAGCTTCTCGCCGACCCCTTCCGCAAACGCGGCCCGGCCGCGCACGAACACGGGCACGTCGGCCCCCAGCTGCACCCCGAGTTCCGCCAGCTCGTCTTCACTCAAGCCCGCCTGCCAGAGATGATTCAGCGCCACCAGGGTGGTGGCGGCGTCAGACGAGCCGCCGCCGATGCCGCCTCCCATGGGCAATACCTTCTCCAGCCGGATATGGGCCCCCATCGGGCTTGGCAGCCTCCCCTGCAACAGGCGGGCGGCACGGATGATGAGGTTCTGTTCATCCGGCACCCCGGGGATGGCAGGGCTCAGGGTGAGCAGGCTGGTTCCCGGCAGGGGCTCAAACTCCAGCCAGTCGCCGTGATCCAGGAAGATGAACAGGGTCTGCAGCTCGTGATAGCCGTCGGGGCGGCGGCCGTTGACATGCAGGAAGAGGTTGAGCTTGGCCGGCGCCGGCCAGCGGATCGCCGTCATCGGCGCGCTTTGGTCTGGGAGGCTCATCATGGCGCCAGGGTCCATTGGTTGATCTGCAACTTGAGGCGGCTGCCCTGACCCGTCATGGTCAGCAGGTGCGGCAGCCGGTAGCTGTCCTGATCCCGATAGTCGCCATAGACGATCTGCCACTGGCCGTCGCGCACCGAGGCCAGGCTGGCGTCGGGGTTGAGCTCGAATTCGGCCTCACCCGGCAGCCCCTTGATCCACTCCGGCAGCCCGGTGACAGGAATATTCCAGCCGGTGAGCTGATAGACGAGGGCCTCTGCATCCTGGCTCTGGTGCACCTTGCCTTCGTTGTCGGTCAGGGTGATCTCCCCCTTGCTGCGGGAGAGCTCGAGAATATGGGTGCCGATGAGGCTGGTGAGGTTGAGGCGATAGTCGTCGCCTTCTTGCTGCCAGTTGAGGCGAGCGCTGCCCTTCTGGCGGGCCGTGATGATGGCCATCTTGCCCGACAGCTCCCAGTGGGTCAGCTGTTCGAGACGGGCCCGTTCCTGTTGCCAGTTGACCTGATCCCGCTGGGGTTGAGTGGTGGTACAGCCGGCCAGTACCAGCAGGCAGGCGAGGGAGAAGATACGCAAGAACAAGGTCGTGCTCCGGATAAGAGATTTGCCACAGTATAAGGGGCGGCCGTATCGCTTTTAAAGACTTACCCTTTCTCGTACAATTGTCGGCCTTCATACCCTGTGCACGAAACGATCATCACCCACCCATGAGTCTGCTTGCCCTCGGAATCAACCACAACACCGCCAGTGTCGCCTTGCGGGAACGGGTCGCATTTGGCCCGGACTGCATCGATCGCGCCTTGCGTGAGCTGGTGGAGCAGCCCGGTGTCAGCGAGGCGGTGATCGTCTCCACCTGCAATCGAACCGAGCTCTATTGCAGCCTGGAGCAAGGGCAGGGGGAGCAGGTGCTGAGCTGGCTGCAGCGGTTCCACCAGCTGGATGCGAGCGAGGTGGTCTCCGCCATCTACCGGCACCAGGACGAGGAGGCGGTGCGCCACCTGATGCGGGTCGCCTGCGGGCTCGACTCTCTGGTGCTGGGAGAGCCGCAGATCCTGGGGCAGATCAAGCAGTCCTACGCCCACGCCCAGCAGGCGGAAGCGGTGAAGGGATCCCTGGAGCGCCTGTTCCAGAAATCCTTCTCGGTGGCGAAACGGGTGCGTACCGACACCGAGATCGGCGCCAGCGCCGTGTCGGTGGCCTTCGCCGCCGTGAGCCTGGCCCGCCGCATCTTCTCCGATCTCTCCCAGACCAAGGTGCTGCTGGTCGGTGCCGGCGAGACCATTGAGCTGGTGGCCCGCCACCTGCGCGAGCAGAACGTCACCCAGATGATGGTGGCGAACCGCACCCTGCAGCGGGCCCAGCTGCTGGCCGAGGAGTTCGGCGCCCAGGTGATGACCCTCGAAGAGATCCCGGACTACCTGCACGAGGCGGACATCGTCATCAGCTCCACCGCCAGTCCCCTGCCCATCATCGGCAAGGGCATGGTGGAGCGCGCCCTCAAGGCCCGCCGTTTCAGGCCCATGTTCCTGGTGGACATAGCCGTGCCGCGGGACATCGAAGCCGAGGTGGACGAGCTCTCCGACGCCTATCTCTACACGGTGGATGATCTGCAGGGCATCATCGAGCAGAACCTCGAGACCCGCAAGCGGGCGGCCGCCGAGGCCGAGCTCATAGTGCAGGAAGAGCAGGGCGACTTCATGGGCTGGTACCGCAGCCAGCACTCGGTGGACCTCATTCGCGATTATCGCCACCAATCCCAACAGGTGGCGGATGAAGAGTTACAGCGTGCCCTGCTGGCCCTGCAACAGGGCGAGAATGCCGAGCAGGCCCTCAAGGCCCTGGCTCACCGCCTCACCAACAAGTTGATCCACGCACCGACCCAGGCCCTGCGCCAGGCCGCAGCCCAGGGGGACACCCACAAGCTGTCCCAACTGCGTCAGGTGCTGGGGTTGTCACAAGAGTCATAATTTTCGGGCAACCTGCCGGTTGTTCCGTCCTCCATCGAGAACACAAGATTTATGAACCCGTCATTGATCAGAAAGCTGGAAGGCCTCATCGAGCGCCACGAAGAAGTACAGGCCCTGCTCGGCGAGCCCGGGGTCGCCTCGGATCAGGACAGATACCGTGCCCTGACCCGGGAATATGCCCAGCTCGAAGACATAGTGCACGCCTTCCAGCGCTTCCGTCAGGCCGAGGAGAACCTCGAGACCACCAAGTTGATGCTGGAAGAGGACGACGCCGACCTGCGCGAGATGGCGCAGGAGGAGCTGCCGCTCGCCAAGGCGACCTTAGAGGAGCAGGAGCAGGCGCTGCAGGTGATGCTGCTGCCGCGGGATCCCAAGGATGACAACAACTGCTACCTGGAGATCCGTGCCGGTGCCGGTGGCGACGAGGCGGCCATTTTCGCGGGGGATCTGTTCCGCATGTACTCCCGTTACGCCGAGCGCCAGGGCTGGCGCGTCTCCATCGTCAGCTGCAACGACGGCGAGCACGGCGGCTACAAGGAGGTGATCGCCAAGGTGGACGGCGAGCACGTCTACGGCCGCCTCAAGTTTGAATCCGGTGGCCACAGGGTGCAGCGGGTTCCCGAGACCGAGTCCCAGGGGCGGGTGCACACCTCCGCCTGTACCGTGGCCGTGCTGCCGGAAGTGCCGGAAGCCGAACAGATCGAGATCAACCCCTCCGAGCTGAAGATCGACACCTTCCGCGCCTCCGGGGCCGGTGGTCAGCACGTCAACAAGACCGACTCCGCCATCCGCATCACCCACCTGCCTACCGGCCTGGTGGTGGAGTGCCAGGATGAACGCTCCCAGCACAAGAACCGTGCCAAGGCGATGTCGGTGCTCTCCGCCCGGCTGCAGGCGGCCGAGGACGAGCGCCACCGCGCCGCCGAGCAGAGCACCCGCCGCAACCTGGTGGGCTCAGGGGATCGCTCCGAGCGTATCCGTACCTACAACTACCCCCAGGGGCGCCTCTCCGAGCACCGCATCAACCTCACCCTCTATCGGCTGGGGGAGATCCTCGAAGGGGATCTGGATTGCGTCATCACCCCCCTGGTGCAGGAGTATCAGGCGGATCAGCTCGCCTCCCTGGCCGAGAGCAATTAATGCAGATCCAGCAGGCTCGTGCCCACATCATGGCGACCTTAATGGAGTGCGCTTGAATGGAGTGCGCTTGATGCAGATCCAGCAGGCTCGAACTCATATCATGGCGACGTTGGCCGAGGGGGAATCCCCCCGTGCCGACGCCGATGCGCTGCTCTGCCATCTGCTGGCTTGCCGGCGCAGTTACCTGATGACCTGGCCGGAGCGCGAGCTCGATGGCGCCCAGCAGGCCACCCTGCAAGGGTGGCTTGACCGCCGCCTGGCCGGTGAGCCCATAGCCCACCTCATCGGCGAGCGGGAGTTCTGGTCGCTGCCCCTCAAGGTGAGCCCGGCCACCCTGATCCCGCGCCCCGACACAGAGGTGCTGGTGGAGCAGGCGCTGGCGCGCCTGCCTGCCGGCCCCTGTGCCCTGCTGGATCTGGGCACCGGCACCGGCGCCATTGCGTTGGCGCTCAAGTCCGAGCGGCCCGATGCCGATGTATGGGCGGTGGATCGGATGCCGGACGCCGTCGCCCTGGCCCGCGCCAACAGCGCCGCCCTGGGGTTGCCCATAGCAGTGCGGGACGGCAGCTGGTTCGAGCCCCTGTCGGATGCGCCACGTTTTGCGATGATCGTCTCCAATCCGCCCTATATCGACGGGGCGGATCCCCATCTGGAGGAGGGGGACGTGCGCTTCGAGCCCCGCTCCGCCCTGGTGGCGGACGAGCAGGGGCTGGCGGACATTCGCCTGATAGTCGCCGGTGCCCCCGCCCATCTGTGCCCGGGGGGCTGGCTCTTGCTGGAGCACGGTTGGGAGCAGGGGGCAATGGTGCGTCAGCTTCTGCTGCAACGGGGTTACTGCCAGGTGGAAACCGTGCGGGATTATGGGGATAACGAGCGGGTGACCCTGGGTCGTCTGGCGCCGTGATGATGACGGGCGGAACTGTCCGCCCCTGTGCAAGGAAACCATATGTATGTTGTTCTCAAACATCTGCACCTCACCCTGATTGTCGGGGCCGTGCTGATGTTCATGCTGCGCTTTTACTGGGCCCAAACCGGCTCCATTCATGCCCGTAACGGCCGGGTGCTGCAGGCCAGCGGCTGGCTCAATGGCCTGGTGGTGCTCTCCGGCGTGCTGCTGTGCATGGTGCTGGATCTCAATCCCCTCAACAATGGGATCCCCTGGCTCAGCGAGAAGCTGAGCGCCGTGCTGGCGGTGGCCTTCCTCGGCATGATGGCGCTGCGCCTGGCGCGCAGCAACAGCATCCGCTGGTTTGCCTTCCTGGGGGCCCTGGGGTGGATCTTCTTTATCGCCAAGCTGGCGGTGCAAAAGCAGGCCAACCTGTTCGGTTAGGGATGACGACGATGATACGTGTGGATGAGTGGACCGACTTCGAGGCCCACGACCTGGCCGAACTGGCACTGTCGGTGAGCGATGAGATCCTGGGCCATGGCGGCGCAGGAGAGGCCGAGCTGGCCCGTCTCGATAGCTGGCTGGACGAGGCCATAGTCGAAGGGGACTGTGACGAGGTGCGCCGTCAGCTGTTGCAGGGGTTCTACCAGACCTTAGGGTTTCGGGGCGACTGGCAGGATTATTTCTCTGCCGCCAACTGCGACCTGAACCAGGTGCTGGTACAACGCAAGGGCATACCGGTGAGCCTTGGCATCCTCATCATCCAGCTGGGTCGCAAGATTGGCCTGGATGTGGAGGGGATCTGCTTCCCGGGCCATTTCCTGGTGAGCTTCGCCGGCCTGGAGGGAGAGGTTTATGTGGACCCCTTCAACGGTGACGAACTGAGCCTGCACCGCATCGAGCTGCTGCTGCGCGGTGCCCTCGGCAACCTGGCGACTTTAAGCGATGACCATCTGCAGCCCTGCGGGCAGTGGGAGATCATCGAACGCCTGCTCAACGTCAGCAAGGGGGCCCTGCTGAGGGAGGAGCGCATGACAGAAGCATTGCGCTGCAGCGAGCTGCTGCTGCGCATGAAGCCCGGAGATCCGCTGGAGACGCGGGATAGGGGCTTCATCTACGAGCAGCTCGACTGCCCCCGTTTCGCCGCCGACGATTTTGAATACTTTATTGAACAATGCCCGGACGATCCTGTGGCCGACGTGCTGAAAACCCAGCTGGCCAGTCTGGATCTTAGCCCCAAGCCCCTCCATTGAGGGGGTCTGGGGAAGCCTCTTCACTTAAGGATGCTGAGATGGAACAGAAGAATATCAAGATCAACGCGATCGACGTCGCCAACGACAAGCCCTTCGTGCTATTTGGCGGCATGAACGTGCTGGAATCCCGCGACATGGCGATGGCGGTGTGCGAGAAGTACGTGGAAGTGACCAGCAAGCTGGGCATACCATTCGTGTTCAAGGCGAGCTGGGACAAGGCCAACCGCTCCTCCATCCACTCCTACCGCGGCCCGGGCCTGGAAGAGGGGATGAAGATCTTCCAGGAGCTCAAGGCGACCTTCGGCATGCCGGTCATCTCCGATCTGCATGAAGTGCATCAGGCCAAGCCGGTTGCCGAGGTAGTGGATGTCATCCAGCTGCCCGCCTTCCTGGCGCGCCAGACCGATCTGGTGGAGGCCATGGCCCGCACCGGCAACGTCATCAACATCAAGAAGCCGCAGTTCCTGAGCCCGAGCCAGATGAAGAACATCACCGACAAGTTCGAGGAGTGCGGCAACGATCGCCTGATCCTGTGCGAGCGCGGCGCCAACTTCGGTTACGACAACCTGGTGGTGGACATGCTGGGCCTGGGGGTGATGAAGAAGAGCACCGGCGGCTATCCGGTCATCTTCGACGTGACCCACTCGCTGCAGTGTCGCGATCCCCTGGGAGCCGCCTCCGGTGGTCGTCGGGATCAGGTGACCGAGCTGGCCCGTGCCGGCATGGCGGTCGGCCTGGCGGGCCTGTTTATCGAATCCCACCCGGACCCGAAAGTGGCCCGTTGCGACGGCCCGAGTGCCCTGCCGCTGGACAAGCTGGAAGGCTTCCTCAAGCAGATGAAGGCCATCGACGATCTCATCAAGGGCTTCGAGCCACTGGATACCTCCGCCTGATCCAGCACGGCGCTTTAGTGATGCCAGGTGCCCCGCCATGCGGGGCATTTTTTTATCCAGAGTGTTTTCAATAGGGTCTCAAATACATCGTCGGTCAACTATATTGCGGTTGCCGTGGTGTTAATGATGTTAAATATGTTGTGTGATTAATGTCTCTTAATTGCTTCTTATAACGTGTGAAAGTGGCGCCATTGCGATGATGAAATAGCATGACGCCAACGAGAGAAGGATATTTCCTCGTGACGGCTCCCTGCATGCCTATTTCTGCTATATGAGATGTCAATTAATTAACAGGACGTTAATCATGCACAAGAAAGTATTCAGCAGCCTTTATTTCCAGGTGCTGCTTGCGATCACCCTGGGGGTATTTCTGGGACATGTCTATCCCGACCTCGGGGCTGATATGAAGCCATTGGGTGATGGCTTCGTGAAATTAATCAAGATGATCATTGCCCCCGTTATTTTCTGCACCGTAGTGACCGGCATCGCCGGCATGGAGAGCATGAAGGCGGTGGGGAAAACCGGTGCCATAGCGCTGCTCTACTTTGAAGTGGTGAGCACCATAGCCCTGGTCATCGGGCTGTGCGTGGTGAACCTGCTGCAACCCGGGGTCGGCATGAACGTGGATCCCGCCACGCTGGATGCCAGCTCCATCTCGGCCTATGCCGAGCAAGCCAAGTCGCAGGGCATCATCGCCTTCCTGCTTGACGTGATCCCGGGCAGCGTGATCGGCGCCTTTGCCAGCGGCAACATTCTTCAGGTGTTGCTGTTTGCGGTGCTGTTTGGCTTCTCCCTGCACCATATCGGCGAGAAGGGGAAATTAGTCTTCAATATGATCGACAGCTTCTCCCAGGTTATTTTCGGCATCATCAACATGATCATGAAATTGGCACCGGTTGGCGCCTTTGGTGCCATGGCCTTTACCATAGGGAAATATGGGATCGGCTCGCTGGTCCAGCTCGGTCAGTTAATTGCCTGCTTCTATGTGACCTGCCTGCTATTCATCTTCATGGTGCTGGGCAGCATTGCCAGGGCAAATGGCTTCAGCATAGTGCGCTTTATTTCCTACATCCGGGAAGAGCTGCTGATCGTGCTGGGCACCTCCTCTTCCGAATCCGTATTGCCGCGCATGCTGGTGAAGATGGAGGCGCTCGGCTGCAAGAAGTCGGTGGTGGGCCTGGTGATCCCGACCGGTTACTCCTTCAACCTGGATGGTACCTCCATCTACCTGACCATGGCGGCCGTCTTCATCGCCCAGGCGACCAATACGCCGCTGGATCTGTTCCAGCAGCTCACCCTGCTGGTGGTGTTGCTCATCTCCTCCAAGGGGGCCGCCGGGGTCACCGGCAGCGGCTTCATCGTGCTGGCGGCCACCATCTCGGCTGTGGGGCACCTGCCACTCGCCGGGCTGGCGCTGATCCTGGGGATAGATCGCTTCATGTCGGAGGCGCGGGCCCTGACCAACCTCATTGGCAACGGCGTGGCGACTCTGGTGGTGGCGCGTTATTGCGATCAGCTCGACGAGCAGAAGATGAACGAGGTGCTTGCCAACCCGGTCGCCGTGCAGAAGGTCGACCAGCACGGATAGCCGGCAGGCGCGGTCTGCAAGGAGAGATGGGCAGGCACTGTGGCTTGCCCATAAAAAAACGGCCCGAGTGGGCCGTTTTTCATGGTGCAGATGACCGCAGAGGGAATTACAGGCTCTGGGTGAAGGTGCGGGTGACCACATCACGCTGCTGTTCCGGGGTCAGGGCGTTGAAACGCACTGCGTAGCCAGACACGCGGATGGTCAGCTGCGGGTATTTCTCCGGATTGGCGATGGCGTCTTCCAGGGTCTCGCGGCGCAGCACGTTGACGTTCAGGTGTTGACCACCCTCGACCACGGGTTCGGTCTGGACCGGCAGTTCACGGTATTCGAACTGGCCCAGATCGGACAGTGCGACTTCCTGATCGGCGACGAAGCTGTCGCCCTTGGCGCAGATGCAGCGAGCTTGCTGCTTCTCTTCATCCAGCAGCCAGAAAGAGTTCAGCAGTGTGGCGTTGGCGGACTGGGTGATTTGGATGCCCTTGATCATGGTATGACTCCTCATAGGAAAGCGGATTCAACGGTAAGCACATTACCCTGATGTTTTTAAACCACCTTGATGACGGGATGATTTAACGGGGCCTTGCCTTACACCTTTACTTCGTTGGGGTCATATATACCACGATGGTAATAATACGAAAATTGATCTAAATCAATAAAAGCGCATTTTGCGCGCGAGGAAAGGGATTAATTCATTGAGATTAATCAAAAATAGATCATTTTTATGATTTTGTAAGATATATGAATTATGCATTTTTTATTGGGTATATCTAGTAATTTAACTACATCTTTAGCCGTTATTCTCTTTATAAGGTCAGGGTCGGGCGTCTTACAAGATCAGGGCAGGACCTCGCTGGGTGGCCAGGTATGCGGCCGTCAAGGCGCTGATGGCTGCGGTCATCGACCATCATCTCGATAGGCAGGGTGCCAGGGGTTTTGGCGGACACAGGGGCGCAGGGGTGGCCATCCCCCAGCGCCGAGTCACGGTTGCGTCTTGCTGTCCGGCCCCCTATCCTGAGCCCCTTGCGGCATTCATCGAAGATATTGGGGTGCCAGAGGTAGCGGATTCACAGAGAGAGGAGACTGGCGTGCTGACCTGGAAGGATGTGATCGGTTCTGAGAAAGAGCAGGACTATTTCAAGGCAACCCTGGCGACCGTCAGGGAGGAGCGGGAAGCGGGCAAGGTGATCTACCCCCCGGCCACCGAGGTGTTCAATGCCTTCAAGTTGACCGAGCTGGACAGTGTCAAGGTGGTGATCCTGGGACAAGACCCCTATCACGGGCCGGATCAGGCCCACGGCCTCTGTTTCTCCGTGCTGCCCGGGGTACGCACGCCTCCCTCCCTGGTCAACATCTACAAGGAGATGCAGCGGGATCTGCCGGGTTTTGTCACACCCGGTCACGGCTTCCTGGAGTCCTGGGCCACCCAGGGGGTGCTGCTGCTCAATACGGTGCTGACGGTGCAGGCGGGCATGGCCCACTCCCATGCCCATCTGGGCTGGGAAACCTTCACCGACAGGGTCATAGAGCGGATCAACTCCCACTGCCAGGGGGTGGTCTTCCTGCTGTGGGGAGCCCATGCCCAGAAGAAGGGACGCTTCATCGACCGGGCGCGTCACCATGTGCTGACGGCCCCTCATCCCAGCCCATTGTCCGCTCACCGCGGCTTCATCGGCTGTGGTCACTTCTCTGAGGCAAACCGCCTGCTGGTGCAGCAGGGGATGAGCCCCATCGACTGGCTCTCGGTCTGCCATCACCAGCCGGTGCAGGCCTGACCCTCTTCCCGCCTCTGGGCAGGCAAGGGCGCCTAAAGTTGTCAGGTCGCTTGCGTCGCCGGGGCGGGGATTGTCTGCAGCTGACTTGATTGAGTGCAAAGTTCGGGTAATAAATGACCGTATACTCGAGACAGTCTCTTTTTCAATTCAGCGCAAGGAGTGCTCATGTTATCCAGTCTTCATAAGGACCACCTCAACATCGCCAGGCTGCTGACGCTGCTCAAGCACAAGCTGGCAGCCATCCGCAATGAGCAGCCGGTGAGCTATTTCCTGCTCAGGGACGTGGTGGACTACTTGCGGGAGGTCTCCGACAAGTTCCATCACCCCAAGGAAGACATGATCTATGACTACTACCTGAAATACAGGGTGGTGGAGGGGGAGGTCGCCAACCGGCTGCATGAGGAGCACGCCCGCCTGCTGGTGGCCGGCACCGAGCTCAAGGAGATGGTGGAGATGATACTGATGGACGCCGTCATTCCGCTTGAGCAGTTCACCGCCAAGCTGGAGCAGTTCATCGAGCAGCAGGAGGCCCACATGAACTACGAGGAGGGGGTGATCTTCCCTCATCTGCGTGATTCCCTGACCGAAGATGACTGGCGTCAGCTCGAGCAGCTCTGGCAGAACAGGGCCATCAATGATCCCCTGTTCGGGGCCGAGGTGAGCCAGCACTTCCAGGCGCTGGCCAAGCAGCTCTCGTTGCCCCCCTCATCCTGAAATGGCAGGCGGGCCAAAAAACGACGCCCCGGCTTGGCCGGGGCGTTTTGTTTTACTGTGTCAGTGGGTCTGTGCCGCCACGGGCGACGCCGGTGACACTACAGCTCCAGTTCGTCCGAACCCTCGTAGGCGATGTCGATGGCTTGCAGCTCCTTTTGCAGGCGGTGCTTGTCTTTAAGCGCCTCTATCTCACGCCATTTACGTTTCTTTCCCGTTGTCCCGCGGCTACGTGAACCCAGCTCAACGACCTCGTCAAAATCGAAGTTGAACATGTCCATGGCTCCCTCCTTGGTTTTATGGTTTTCACCATTCGTATAACACGACGCATTTGAAAATAAAACGTTTTTATGACCAAGTTGTGACAATCGGGAAGGTGGATAAAAAAAACCGGGCTGCCCTTTCGGGAGCCCGGTTTTATCGGCGCAACACCTCCTGTGAAGGGGGCTGGCCGAGATGGCCTCGGCCCGTCTTTTACAGACGGCTGGCCAGCATGGTTTCCAGTTTGCCTTGATCGACGGCGAACATGCGAATGCCTTCGGCCAGCTTCTCGACCGCCATGGCGTCCTGGTTCAACTCCCAGCGGAACTGCGCTTCTGTCATGGGGGTCGGTTTTGCCTTGCGCTCGCCGGTGTAGTTCAGCTTGCGCACCACGGCGCCTTCGGTCTTGCTCAGCTCTTCCAGCAGGGCAGGGCCTATGGTCAGGCGATCGCAACCGGCCAGCTCCAGGATCTCGCCGGTGTTGCGGAAGCTCGCACCCATCACCACTGTCTGGTAGTCGTGCTGCTTGTAGTAGTCATAGATGGCGGTGACTGAGACCACGCCCGGATCTTCGCTCGCGGTGTAGTCACGGTTGTGCTTGGCCTTGTACCAGTCGAGGATGCGGCCCACGAAGGGGGAGATCAGGAAGGCGCCGGCTTCGGCACAGGCACGGGCCTGGGCGAAGGAGAACAGCAGGGTCAGGTTGCACTGGATGCCCTCTTTCTCCAGGACTTCGGCGGCACGGATGCCTTCCCAGGTGGAGGCCAGCTTGATCAGGATGCGATCGTTGGTGATGCCGGCTTCGTTGTAGAGGCGGATCAGCTTGCGGGCCTTGGCGATGCTGGCGTCGGTGTCGAAGGAGAGACGGGCATCCACCTCGGTGGAGATGCGGCCCGGGACTATCTTCAGTACTTCCAGACCTATGTTGACCGCCAGCTTGTCGCCCGCGTCGATGATTTGCTGTGCCTTGTCCTGGCTCTGGGACTTGGCCCAGTTGATGGCGTCTTCGATCAGCGCCGCGTACTCGGGGATCTCGGATGCCTTCAACACCAGGGAGGGGTTGGTGGTGGCATCGATGGGCTGGTAGCGTTTGATGGCTTCGATGTCGCCGGTGTCGGCAACTACCGTGGTCAGGGCTTTCAGCTGGGTTAATTTATCGGCCATAGCAAATATCATCTCTATATGAGGGAGCAATCCCAGGGGTTGCGGGCGTGAGACGGCCGTTCTGAAATAAAATTACAAAATCCCGGCGACTCAGGCTCAGAAAAGCACGATGGGGGTGGCCCATCGCCACTGCCTGCCTAATTAATACGGATGTGGCGCTTCCTGCAATAGGGAGCCTTGTACGTGAATCACCCAGGTGGTGGGAGAGGGGGGAGCGACAGGAGGAAAGTATCTGATAAAAAACGACTTTTACTGATTTTTTGGCAACGCCCTGCGACCGGCACAAAAGCAACTTTTTTAGTTGATTCTTCATTTTGTGCAGTGGGTCACACAAATACTCTTGTCAGCTACTTGAAATTTAATTACGTGTAAAACGTTTGGCGTGACAAGCCCCTGGCTGGGCGACATCAGAGGCAAACGCTTGCCTTACCGCCGCCCGTCAAGGCATCTGTTTTTACCGTCATGGGAATATCGACAAGAGAGTCCCTTTTGGGTCTTGTTTGTCGGCTGTAGAATTGCGCATCAAGTTTTGTTGATTATTTGCGTGCTAAATGAAGCTTTTTTGCATCAAATCGCTCGTTTTTTGTCTTTCCAGTGAGCCTAATCACTATTCTGAATTCCCTCCCTATGCTAGATTCCGCCCCTTCGGCGCAATGCTAATTCGGAAATTGACAGAGAGCGGTCAGCGCAGACTGACCATGGATGTGATAACAACGAGAGAATTATGGACACCTTGATTGCAATGATTAACGACCTGATGTGGGGAGCCGTGCTCATTTACCTGCTGATCGGGGTCGGACTCTTCTTTACCTTCCGCCTGGGGTTTATCCAGATCCGTCACTTCGGCCACATGTTCTCGGTACTGCGCAATAGCCGCAAATCCGACAGTGCCGGCATCTCCTCCTTCCAGGCCCTGTGTACCAGCCTGGCCGCCCGTGTGGGCACCGGCAACCTGGCCGGCGTGGCCGTCGCCATCTATCTGGGGGGCCCTGGCGCCATCTTCTGGATGTGGCTGATCGCCTTCATCGGCATGGCCACCGCCTTCGTCGAGAGCACCCTGGCCCAGCTCTACAAGGTCAAGGACGAAGACGGCAACTACCGTGGTGGTCCCGCCTACTACATGGAGCGCGGTCTCGGCATGCGCTGGATGGGGGTGGTCTTCTCCCTCTGTCTGCTGCTGGCATTCGGTCTGGTGTTCAATGCGGTGCAGGCCAACTCCATCAGCCTGGCCATGAACGTCGCCTTCGGCATCCCTGACTGGGTCAGCGGCCTGGCACTGGTGGTGCTGTCCGGCCTCATCATCTTCGGCGGCATCCGTGGCATAGCCCGCTTCGCCGAGCTGGTGGTGCCCTTCATGGCGCTGGCCTACATCTTGATGGCGCTGTTCGTGGTGGCCATGAACATCAGCGAGCTGCCCGGGGTCTTTGTTCTCATCATCAAGTCGGCCTTCGGTATCGAGCAGGCGGGTTCCGGTGCCATGGGTTACGCCATCTCCCAGGCGATGATCAACGGCATCAAGCGCGGTCTCTTCTCCAACGAAGCCGGTATGGGCTCTGCCCCCAACGCCGCCGCGACCGCGACCCCCTATCCGCCGCACCCGGCGTCCCAGGGCTATGTGCAGATGCTGGGGGTCTTCCTCGACACCATAGTCATCTGTACCTGTACTGCCGCCATCATACTGATGTCCGGCCAGTTCGAGCCGGGCTCCGGCGTGACCGGGGTCGAGCTGACCCAGCGTGCGCTCTCCTCCCAGGTCGGTGGTGGTGGCAACATCTTCATCGCGGCGGCCATCTTCTTCTTCGCCTTCACCTCCATAGTGGCGAACTACTCCTACGCCGAGACCAACCTGGTGTTCCTGGAGCACAACCACAAGGGCGGCCTGATGCTGTTCCGGATGTTCGTGCTGGGCATGGTGATGTTCGGTTCAGTGGGCGAGCTGCCGACCGTGTGGGCCCTGGCGGACGTCTCCATGGGGATGATGGCCATCGTCAACCTGATCGCCATACTGCTGCTCTCGGGGGTCGCCATCAAGCTGGCCAAGGACTACAACGATCAGCTCAAGCTGGGTCGCGTCCCCACCTTCGACGCCAACAAGTACCCGGAGATCCGCAGCCAGCTGGAAGCGGGGATCTGGGACAACCCGCCCAAGAGCAAGCAGGCCTGAGTCCTGGGTTGATCCGGTTGGGTAATGAAAGAGGGGAGCCATGGGCTCCCCTCTTCTATATGGGCCCATGCCCGCCCGGGGCTGTGGCATGGGATGACAGGGCTCACAGGAGGCGGGCTGAAGGCCTCCTTGGCAAAGTGACTATGCTTCACGCCACTTCACATCCAGCACACCTTGGCCCGTTATGCTGGCCCCACAGCTCGTCGCTGGTGCGGCGATCCCAAGCAACCGAGAGGATAGAATGACCATGCAACAACAGGTGCGGATGACATTGCTGACGGCGGGCACCCTGCTCTGGGCCGGCCTGACTCAGGCCGCTGCGGACACCCAGGGCGATCCCCTGCGCCCCCTGGTGGATGCCAGCATCCGGCCCGTGCTCAAGGAGTACAGGATCCCGGGCATGGCGGTGGCCGTGCTGAAGGATGGCAAGGCCCACTACTTCAACTACGGGGTGGCAAACCGGGAGAGCGGGGCCCCCGTGAGCGAGCAGACCCTGTTCGAGATTGGCTCGGTCAGCAAGACTCTTACGGCAACGCTTGGGGCCTACGCCGTGGTCAAGGGCGGCTTCCAGCCCGATGACAAGGTGAGCCAGCACGCCCCCTGGCTCAAAGGCTCCGCCTTCGACGGCATCACCATGGCCGAGCTCGCCACCTACAGCGCCGGGGGCCTGCCGCTGCAATTCCCCGACGAGGTGGATTCCACCGACAAGATGCGTGCCTACTATCGCCAGTGGACGCCAGCCTACCCGGCGGGCACCCATCGCCAGTACTCCAACCCCAGCATCGGCCTGTTCGGCCACCTGGCCGCCCATAGCCTGGGGCAACCCTTTGAGCAGCTGATGAGCCAGACCCTGCTGCCCGGGCTCGGCCTGGCCCACACCTATCTCAAAGTGCCCGCGGCTGCCATGGGGAACTACGCCTATGGCTACTCGAAAGAGGACAAGCCCATCCGGGTCAACCCGGGTGTCCTGGCGGACGAGGCCTATGGCATCAAGACCAGCTCGGCGGATCTGCTGACCTTCGTCGGCGCCAACATGGCAGGCGGTGGCGACGCGCCGCTGCAGCAGGCGATCGCCCTGACCCACACCGGTTTCTACTCGGTGGGAACCATGACCCAGGGGCTCGGCTGGGAGAGTTATCCCTATCCCGTCAGCGAAGCGGCGCTGCTGGCAGGCAACTCCCCGGCGGTGACTTACAATGCCAATCCGGTCAGCCCCGTTGCCGGGTCCCGGGAGACGGGGGAGGCACGGCTCTACAACAAGACAGGCGCGACCAACGGCTTCGGCGCCTATGTGGCCTTCGTGCCCGCCAAGGGCGTCGGCATCGTCATGCTGGCCAATCGTAACTATCCGAACGAAGCCCGCGTCAAGGCGGCCCACGCCATCCTGAGCAAGCTGGCCGAGTGACAGCTCGGCCCCGTTGATTGACATGAGTACGCCGGGATAGCCCGGCGTACTTTTCGGTGCTGCCCGGCACTGTCACGTCTCACCTGATGGCCCCAATGGCTTGCCCCTCGCCACCGAATTTCCAAACTGGAATCTACCGATCGCCATCTCGTCACTAGGTGCGAGCGGGCGCCCCTCCTATAGTGCTGCCCATATTCAACCTGTCCCCCCTGCTCCCGCCACCGACGCTGGTTGGCATGGTCTGCGTGGGCGGACCTTTCGCAATGGAGCATCCATGGGCATTTTCCTGCTGTGCACTTTTCTGATGATCATCCTCTACCCGGTCGGGATCGATCTCTATCTGGTGGCCGTGCCCCAGATTGCCGATGCCCTGCAGGCGAGCGAGGCGCAGATCCACACCGCCTTCTCCATCTACCTGTTCGGCATGGCGGCCACTGTGCTGCTGGGGGGGATCATTGCCGATCGCCATGGCCGGCGTTGGGTGGTACTGGGGGGCGCCCTCATCTTTGTCGTCGCCTCCCTGGTGGCGGCCAATGCGGCGGGGATCAGCCAGTTCTATCTCGGCCGCTTCTGGCAGGGGGTCGGGGCGGGGGCGCTCTATATCATGACCTTTACCGTGCTGCGGGATGTGCTGAGTCAGGCGCGGCTGGCGATGGCGCTCTCCATGATCAACGGGGTGATCTGTGTCATCCCTGTGCTGGCGCCCGTGCTCGGTTATCTCATCCTGTCGCATTTCGATTGGCGCGGGATCTTCGTGGCGATGGCGCTGGTGGCCGCCGTCAGCGGTCTGGTCAACCTGCTGTTGCTCAGGGAGACTCGCCCGGCCCGCCAGCAGAGTGGCGCGACCCGGCCCCTTGCCCTGCTGGGCTCTCCGCGCTTCATGCTGCACTCACTGCTGACCAGTGCCAGCGTGACCGCCATCCTGGTCTATGTCAGCGTCTCGCCGCTGATCCTGATGCAGGGGCTTGGCTTCACCACTGAGCAGTACTCCCTGGTGATGATGGTGATGGCCGGGGTGAGCATGTCCACTTCCTTCCTGACCCCGCTGCTGCTGCGCTGGCTGGGCAAGCAGAGGGTGCTGGCGCTCTCCCATCTGGCCTACCTGCTGGCGGCCTGCCTCCTGCTCGGCAGCTGGCAGCTGGGGGGCGACATTCCCTTGCTGCTGCCGGGCTTTGCCCTGGTCTGCATCGGCTTCTCCTGCGGCTTCGGGGTGGCGATGGGGGAGGCGCTGGCGGAGTGTCAGCACCAGGCGGCATTTGCCAGCGCCCTGCTCTGCATCATGCAGATCAGCCTCTCCGGCTTCTATATCTGGCTGCTGGGCCAGCTTGGCGTGGCCCCATCCTTGATGCTGATCTCTGCCCTGCTGTTGACCCTGCTCAGTTACCTGGCCGTCAAAGGGCTGCTACCATGGCTCGCGCTGCGCGAAGCGCGGTCGCGGGGATAAGGGGAGAGGAAAGATGCGCAACCTGGGTGAACTGGATTTGAACCTGCTGGTGGTCTTCAAGCACCTGATGCAGGAGCGCAGCGTGACAGGGGCGGCCAAGAAGCTCTGCGTCACCCCCTCGGCGGTGAGCAAGGCGCTCGCCAAGCTGCGGGACTGGTTTGACGATCCCCTCCTGGTGCGGGTACGTCAGGGGCTGCAGCCGACCCAGCTCTCCCTGACCCTGGAGGAGGAGCTCAAGGCCTGGTTCCTGCTGACGGACAGCATCACCTCCCTCAACAGCGAGGCGATCCCCGAGGGGGCCCGCTTCAGCCTGGTGATGGAGTCCCCCTTTTGCACCAGCTTCCTGAGCGAGCTGCCCATGACCATCTACCAGAAGTATCCCCACTCTGTGGTCAGGATGCTGGGGTGGGATCATCACTCCCTCAACGACATAGTCAACGGGGATGCGGATCTCGGCTTCTGCGCCCGGGAGACCCACGGTCGCTCCCAGGCCAGGGTCAACCGGCTGCCCTATTACATCGATCACGAGGTACTGTTCAGCGACAGGCCCGTGGTGTTCCTGCGTAAGGATCACCCCCTGCTCCAGCAGACCTGGTCCCTGGAGAACTTCCTGGCCTGTCCCCAGGTAAGCGTGGTGTGGGAGGCCAGCGACAGCTGGGCGCTGGATGATCTGCTGGAGGACGAGGGGCAGAGGCGGGAGGTACCCATCATGGTGGCGAGTTTCGAGCAGGCCCTGCATATCGCCTCCCAGTCGAGCCATGAGCTGATCGCGGTGGCGCCCTCCTATTGCGCTGGCTATGCCGCCAGGTACCACGACAACCTTATCGCCATGCCTCTGCCGCTCCCCGAATCACTCTACAAGCAACTTGAGATAGCCTTCATCCTGCTGTGGCACAAACGCCATAACCAGGATGCCAAGGTGATGTGGCTGCGCAATGAGACGAAACGGCTCTATGGCCTGGCGGCGGAGGGACTTGCCCTGTTCCCATGGGGCGGGGGAGAGGCGGCGCTGGCGCCGGCGGGAGATGCCTGATGCGGGGGCCAATGGCCCCCTGAACTCAACCGTATTGCTCTTCCATCCAGGCTTCGACGATTAGCTGGGCGGAGACCCCGTCCACGCTGCCCTTGTCGAGCGCCTTGTAGCCGCCGCGCTCGAACAGGCGGGCGCGGGCATCCGTGGTGGTGAGCCGCTCGTCCTTGAACTCCACCGGCTTGCCGAAGCGGCCATGGAGGCGGTTGCCGAACTTGCGGGCCCGCACCGTGATCTCCTGATCCGTGCCATCCATGTTCAGCGGCAGGCCGACAATGAGCAGATCCGGCTGCCACTCCTTGAGCAACTTTTCAATCTCGTCCCAATTGGGAATGCCGTCGTTGGCCTTGAGGGAACGAAGGGGTTGGGCCGTGCCCGTGAGCTCCTGGCCGATGGCGACGCCTATGCTCTTGGTGCCGTAGTCAAAGCCCATGATGCTGCGTGATGACATGGATGTCCTCGAAATAGATGAATAAAAAGATGTCGTATCCCCTCACCCTAGCCCTCTCCCGAAGGGAGAGGGAACCTGCCGAGGTTATGCTCGCTCGAATCTGGCTAACTCCGTTTTAGCTGACTGGTTGCCGCAGATATATCCGAAACGTGCCGATTTACCCCCTTCTCCCCTCGCGGGAGAAGGGCTGGGGATGAGGGGCACTAAATGGGAACTGCACCAACTAAAGAGCGTGACAAGGGATCTAACTGTGCCCCACCTGGCTGGAGAGATGCAGAGGATTGACGCCAATGCTGATGACGACAATGGCCTGCTGCCAGCGCTGGTGAATGCGCGTGTCAAACATCATCAACTGTGCCCCACCTGGCTGGAGAGATGCAGGGGATTGACGCCTATGCTGGCGGCGGCCTGCTGCCAGCGCTGATGAATGGGGGTGTCGAACACCAGCCTGGGGTTGGGCGGGATCACCAGCCAGGAGCCGTCCACCAGCTCCTGCTCGAGCTGCCCTGCGCTCCAGCCAGCGTAGCCCAGGGCCACCAGCCAGTGGTCCGGCGCCTCGGCGGTGCCCAGGGTTTCGAGGATGTCCTTGGAGGTGGTGACCATCATCTCGTCGCTCACCTGCAGGGTGGAGTTGAAGCCGGGCCTGAAGCTGTGCAGCACGAAGCCGCGATCAGCATGGACCGGGCCGCCCTGCAGCACCGGCTGCTTCATCTCGGCGGTGGCGGGCGGGCTCAGCTTGAGCTTGGTCAGCATGGCGTCCAGGGACATGTCCACCGGGATGTTGACCACCAGTCCCATGGCCCCCTCGCTGCTGTGCTCGCACAGATAGACCAGGGAGCGTTCGAAGTAGGCGTCCGTGAGGCTCGGCATGGCGAGCAAAAAGTGGTTTTGCAGTGTTTGCATAGATATCAAAGAGTGCAAAGGTATTTGGGGTGATTATGGCAGTTGACGGCGGCGGGCAAAACCGCTTTTTCGCGCAGAAAAGCCGGAAGTCCGGGGGCTGGCTCACATCGTCGCGCAACAGAAAAGAGCAGGGGCCGCACTGGCCCCTGTGGTGTCACTGCCTGGGTGACGGCCTCGAGGGGGCGTCTCCTGGGGTTATTTTCCCAGCCGGCGTTCGATGGCATCCATCAGCATGCCGGTGATATGCACCGGGAAGGCCGCCTCGATTTCACGGATGCAGGTCGGGCTGGTGACGTTAATCTCGGTCAGGCGGTCGCCTATGATGTCGAGCCCGACGAAGATGAGTCCCTTCTCTTTCAGAGTGGGGCCGACCGCACGGGCGATGGCCCAGTCGGCCTCGCTCAAGGGACGCGCCTCGCCGCGGCCACCGGCCGCCAGGTTGCCACGGGTCTCTCCCTGGGCCGGAATGCGGGCCAGGCAGTAGGGCACGGGCTCGCCGTCCACCACCAGCACCCGCTTGTCGCCATCCTTGATGGCGGGCAGGAAGGTCTGGGCCATGCAGTACTGGCTGCCGTGGGCGGTGAGGGTCTCGATGATGACCCCCACGTTGGCGTCATCTTCCTTCATGCGGAAGATGGAGGCGCCGCCCATGCCGTCCAGGGGCTTCAGGATCACGTCCTTGTGCTCGGCGTGGAAGGCGCGCAGCTTGTCGGCGCGGCGAGTGACGAGGGTGGTCGGGGTGTGCTCGGCAAACCAGGCGGTGTAGAGCTTCTCGTTGGCGTCGCGCAGGCTCTGGGGCTTGTTGACGATGAGGCAGCCCTCGTCCTCGGCCCGCTCCAGCATATAGGTGGCGTAGATGAACTCGGTGTCGAAGGGGGGATCCTTGCGCATCAGGATCACGTCCAGGCTGGAGAGGGGCTGATCGACCACCTCCCCCAGGCTGAACCAGTGGGCGTAGTCATGCTTGACGGTGAGCGGGCGCATGGTGCCAAACGCCCGTCCCGCCTGCATGTAAAGATCCTTCATCTCCAGATAGAAGAGCTCGTAGCCGCGCTTTTGCGCCTCTTCGAGCATGGCGAAGCTGGAGTCCTTCTTGATGTTGATGGCCGAGATGGGGTCCATCACTATGCCGAGTTTGATGGTCATCCGAGATTCCTTCTGGTGGCTCGATTGCGAGTGAGATTCTTAACACTTGTTCAAGGTCTGTCACTAGAGGTCGTCAGCAAGGTAAAAAGCAGCGCATGAGCCTTGATCATGACCTCGCAGTAAGACATTGGACTGGTTTCAGGCCAGATCGCCGAAGCGGCACTGCAGCGCCGTAATGGCGGTCAGGGCGGCGGTTTCGGTGCGCAGCACCCGCGGCCCCAGCAGCATCTCCTTGAAATCCTCTTGCACGGTACGGGCGATCTCGTCGCTGGACAAGCCCCCTTCCGGGCCGATCAACAGCCGCACCCCGTGTTCGGGTACCGGCAGGGTATTGATGCTGTAAGGGGCGCGTGGGTGCAGGTTGAGCTTGAGCTCTTTGGTCTCTTCGCGCAGCCAGGCATCCAGCTCCATCGGCATGCGCACCTCTGGCACCACATTGCGGCCGCACTGCTCGCAGGCGCTGATCACCACCTTCTGCCACTGCTCCCGTTTCTTCTCCAGCCGATCGGCGGGCAGCTTGACGCCGCAGCGCTCGGAGAAGAGCGGGGTGATGCAGGTGACGCCGAGCTCCACGGATTTCTGGATGGTGAAGTCCATCTTGTCGCCACGGCTGATCACCTGGCCCAGATGGATGGCGAAGGGGGACTCCACCGAGCGGGCCTCGCAACTGTCGATGCGCACCTCTACCGACTTCTTGCCGACGCCTGTGATGGTAGCGGCATATTGGTTGCCGTCGCCGTTGAACAGCTCGAGCTGCTGACCCGGCTGCATGCGCAGCACCCGGCCGATGTGGTTGGCACCGTCTTCCGACAGGGCGAGAGTCTGGCCCACCTGCAGGGCGGCCGGTTCATAGATACGTGGAATGCGCATGGCTGATCACAATCTCTTGGCTTGAACGCGTTTCATGATAGGAAGGGGGGGCCCCTTCCCGGTCAAATGGGGCTATTGGCACTGCTTTTCAATGAAGGGGTTGGTATTGCCCTGCAGTTTGCCGATGCGGAGGTTGCGCTCGCACTCCCAGCGGTCGGCCGGGTACTGCCTGTCCCAGGCCTCGAACAGTTTACGCTGTTGGGCGGCCAGGCGCAGCCCATACTGCTGGCCCATGTAGAGGTAGGCGCGGGCTATCTGGCCGCGCACCGGCCCCTTGGGCGGCTGTACCCGGCGATCCTTGAAGTCCACCAGCATCTGGCACTTGCCGTACTGGTTCGGCTTGCCGTTCCAGTCGGAGAAGCGGTAGTTGGCTCGATCGCCGTTCACCTCGCCGATGGCGGGGAAGAGGTTGTGCATGTCCCCCTCCATCTTGTTGAACTCGTCGCTCTTGCCGCAGTTCTTGCGCCCGCCCTCTTGCCAGCACTGGAGCTGGTGGCCGAACTCCCAGGCGGGGACCACGTGCTCCCACTCGATGCGAGAGGCGCGATTGGCCTGCTTGCGCGGCAGGTAGCCGCAGCTCTCCCAGTCGGGGGCCATCTGCTTGCCGCTGAACTTGATGTTACAGCCGCAATAGAAGGTGGTGGGGTGGCTCTGATAGAGCTTGTTCAGATCCTGCTTGGCGGCGCGAAAGGTCTGGGCCTGCAGGGGGGAGCTGATGAACGGCAGGCTGATGAGCAGGCCGACACTGAGGGTGAGCAGAGAGCGAAACATGAAGATCCTTGGCAATGAAACATTTGGCTGAAGAAGCTGCGCACCCTAACACAGGGGCGCGACACGGGTTGACTCAATCCGCTGGCGAGCACGGCTGCAACACAAGGGGCTGGCGACAGCGGCGGCAGTGATAGCGGGCCTCGCCGCGCACCACCTTGTTGTGACGACGCACCGAGAGCCGATGCTGCTGGCAGGCGCACGCATAGGCATGGGTGCGCTGGGCCAGCACCGCGAGATCGAAGCTGTGGGTAGTGTTGGGAGCGAGCGCGAACAGCTCCCGCATCACCGACTGCCACTGGCGGCCGTGGGGCAGCACCCGCGACTTGCCGCGCCCTTCTCCCCAGAGGGCATAGACCAGCAGGTGCGCCACCTCGTGGGGCACCACCTCGGCCAGAAAGGCCTGCTGGTTGGCCTCATAGAGCGCCGGGTTGAAGCGCAGCTCCCAGGTTTGCAGCCGCGCCGACCCCGCCGCCCGGCCCCGCATGTTGCAGTGGATCTGCGGGCGCGGGAAGGAACGGCCGAGGCGCGCCTCCGCCTGCACAAAGCAGGCGTCGACCCGCTGGTGCAGCAGCTGGAGCAGGGAAGTGTCGAGTTGGACTCTGGTGGCAGACATCGAGGTCTCGTCGGGTAGCGGATAAGCAAAAGGGGAGCCAGGCTCCCCTTTTATCACAACGGCCAGCCTTACAGACCGGCGGCGTCGCGCAGCAGAGCGGCCTTGTCGGTCTTCTCCCAGGGGAACTCGTCACGGCCGAAGTGGCCGTAGGCGGCGGTCGCCTGGTAGATGGGACGCTTGAGATCCAGCATCTCGATGAGGCCGTAGGGACGCAGTTCGAAGAACTCGCGCACCAGCTTGACCAGCAGCTCTTCGGCCACCTTGCCGGTGCCGAAGGTCTCGACGCTGATGGAGGTCGGCTCGGCCACGCCGATGGCGTAGGAAACCTGGACTTCACAGCGGGCAGCCAGACCGGCGGCGACTATGTTCTTGGCGACATAGCGGGCGGCGTAGGCGGCGGAACGGTCAACCTTGGACGGGTCTTTGCCGGAGAAGGCGCCACCACCGTGACGGGCCATGCCACCGTAGGTGTCGACGATGATCTTGCGACCGGTCAGACCGCAGTCACCCATGGGGCCACCGATAACGAAACGGCCGGTCGGGTTGATGAAGTACTTGGTGTCCTTGGTGATCCACTCGGCCGGCAGCACCGGCTTGATGATCTCCTCGCGCACCGCTTCCACCAGATCCTTGTGGCTGATGGAGTCGCAATGCTGGGTAGAGAGCACCACGGCATCCACACCCAGGATCTTGCCTTCGTTGTCGTAGGCAAAGGTGAGCTGGCTCTTGGCATCCGGGCGCAGCCACGGCAGGGTGCCGTTCTTGCGCACTTCGGCCTGACGCTTCACCAGCAGGTGGGAGTAGGTGATGGGGGCGGGCATCAGCACGTCGGTTTCGTTGGTGGCGTAGCCGAACATCAGGCCCTGGTCACCGGCGCCCTGCTCCAGCGGATCGGTACGGTCCACACCCTGGTTGATGTCCGGGGACTGCTTGCCGATGGCGTTCAGCACGGCGCAGGAGTCGGCATCGAAGCCCATGTCGGAGTGGGTGTAACCTATCTCGCGCACTGTGTCGCGCACGATCTGCTCGATGTCGACCCAGGCAGAGGTGGTTACTTCACCGGCCACCATCACCATGCCGGTCTTGACCAGGGTCTCGCAGGCGACGCGTGCCTTGGTGTCTTGCACCAGGATGGCGTCCAGCACCGCATCGGAGATCTGGTCGGCGATTTTATCGGGATGGCCTTCGGAGACCGACTCGGAAGTAAACAGCTTTGCCATGATTGGTTCTCGATTCGTATGGGGTTATCGCCTTGGCCATAACCGGAAAATGACGGTATGTCTGTAGAGGTATCTACATCTGGACGTCTATTTTAATTAGGTCACAGGGTGATTGCCAGCACTATTTGGGGTTGGACCCGCCCGGACCAAGGCTGAGGGGGCAACCACCCCGATGGGGGTAAGGGAGGGGGCGGATTGAATCGTTTTCCCTGGCCAGAAAAGCGATTGTGCTCCCAAAGCCACTTTATTCGCCCAGATAATATTTGCACCGCGCCCGCCCTGCTGGGACAATAACGCGCCTTAATCTTGGCCATCAAATGAAGCAATCGCAGGAGATACAGATGCCTTCTCGTAAAGAGCTTGCCAATGCCATTCGCGCATTGAGTATGGATGCCGTTCAAAAAGCCAACTCCGGTCACCCGGGCGCCCCCATGGGAATGGCAGATATCGCCGAAGTGCTGTGGCGTGGCCACCTCAAGCACAACCCGAACAACCCCAAGTGGGCCGACCGTGACCGCTTCGTGCTGTCCAACGGCCACGGCTCCATGCTGCTGTACTCCCTGCTGCATCTCTCCGGTTACGACCTCTCCATCGATGATCTGAAAAACTTCCGCCAACTGCACTCTCGCACCCCGGGTCACCCCGAGTACGGTTATGCCCCTGGCATCGAAACCACCACTGGTCCCCTGGGTCAGGGCATCACCAATGCCGTGGGCATGGCGATCGCCGAGAAGGCCATGGCCGAGCAGTTCAACCAGCCGGGTCACGACATCGTCGACCACTACACCTACGCCTTCATGGGCGACGGCTGTCTGATGGAAGGTATCTCCCACGAGGCTTGCTCCCTGGCAGGTACCCTGCAGCTGGGCAAACTGATCGCCTTCTGGGATGACAACGGCATCTCCATCGACGGTCATGTGGAAGGCTGGTTCACCGACGACACCCCCAAGCGTTTCGAAGCCTACGGCTGGCACGTTATCCCGGCTGTTGACGGTCACAACCCGGAAGCCATCAACGCCGCCATCGAAGCCGCCAAGGCCGAGACCGGCAAGCCGACCCTGATCTGCTGCCGCACCATTATCGGTTACGGCTCCCCGAACAAGTCCGGCTCCCACGATTGCCACGGCTCACCGCTGGGCAACGACGAGATCGCCGCCGCCCGTGCCTTCCTGAAGTGGGATCACGCGCCCTTCGTCATCCCGTCCGAGATCGCCGCCGAGTGGAATGCCCAGGAGAAAGGCACCAAGCTCGAATCCGACTGGGCTGCCAAGTTTGCCGCCTATGAAGCCGCGCACCCGACCCTGGCTGCCGAATTCAAGCGCCGCACCGTTGGCGAGCTGCCGGCCAACTGGGCCGCAGAATCTGCCAAGATCATCGAGACCCTACAAGCCAACCCGGCCAAGATAGCGACCCGTAAAGCGTCCCAGAACGCCCTGGAAGCCTTCGGCAAGCTGCTGCCCGAGTTTATGGGTGGTTCCGCTGATCTGGCCCCGTCCAACCTGACCATGTGGTCCGGCTCCAAGTCTCTGACTCCCGAGAGCGCGGCAGGCAACTACATCCACTACGGCGTGCGCGAGTTCGCCATGTCCGCCATCATGAACGGCATCGCCCTGCACGGTGGTTTCATCCCCTACGGCGCCACCTTCCTGATGTTCATGGAGTACGCCCGCAACGCCCTGCGCATGGCCGCCCTGATGAAGCAGCGCGCCATCTTCGTCTACACCCACGACTCCATCGGTCTGGGTGAAGATGGCCCGACTCACCAGCCGGTCGAGCAGATCGCCTCCCTGCGTCTGACCCCGAACATGAGCACCTGGCGCCCCTGTGACCAGGTAGAGTCTGCCATCGCCTGGAAGCACGCCATCGAGCGTCATGACGGCCCGACCTCCCTGATCTTCTCCCGTCAGAACCTGCCCCAGATGGACCGCACCGCCCAGCAACTGGCCGATGTGGCCAAGGGTGGCTACGTGCTGAAGGATTGCGCCGGCACGCCGGAACTGATCCTGATCGCCACCGGTTCCGAAGTGGAGCTGGCTGTGGCCGCCTATGAGCAACTGACCGCCAAGGGCCGTGCCGTGCGTGTGGTCTCCCTGCCGGCCACCGACGTGTTCGACGCCCAGTCTGCCGAGTACAAGGAGTCCGTCCTGCCGTCCAGCGTCACCAAGCGTGTCGCCATCGAAGCGGGTATCGCCGACTACTGGTACAAGTACGTGGGCTTCGGCGGCAAGATCATCGGTATGACCACCTTCGGTGAGTCTGCACCTGCCGAGCTGCTGTTCAAGGAATTCGGCTTTACCGTGGAAAACGTGGTAGCGACCGCCGAATCCCTGTAATAGCCCCTGTAAGCGCTGAATATTGGGCCGTCTTGGCCCAATAGCCGGAACGATAAGACGCCCCCCATCGCAAGATGGGGGGCGTTTTTTATAAGAAAATTTTATTCTTTGGGAGACATGGTCAACCCTGAGTGAATAATTCAGTTTTACAACTTAGTATGTTGGCGACCTCCAATTTCTCGGTATGGCTGCATTTATTTGGTGCCATACGATTCCGTTCATAATATGCTGTGCATCTGAATGGTGATTAATCCGTATTCGTTTCAGTATCGTTTCCAGTGATATAGGGCAGGCGAGTTATTTGTCGTTCGATCATGGTAGTGAGTGATTTTTAAGTAAATCAGTTGATTTACAGCATTTTAAAAAGGATGGGGTATTTACAATGGCTTGTTCTGTATTGATTGATAAGTCAGAGGGAAAGCTGAAGATAAATTCTGATTCGTATGATTTGAACAGGATCTCTGATGTACAAGTAAAAGTGCTTACATGGAAGGACAAACTAATAAACATGTTATTGTTCGGGTTAATTACATCCAGTATCCTCTTCTACTTTATACCTACTGAAGCGCAGGGTAAGGGTATGACGTTGTTTCTCCCCGCCGTCGCTTTTCTGGCAGGAATGGTGATGGCTATGGTCACCAGTGCAAAATACGTATTCAGACTGGAATTCAAACATGTCGATGAAACCGGCGTACAATGGATCACTGCCGCCAAGAGCAGAAATTCGCAGGAATATGAGGCCTTTAAATTGAAAGAGGTGGAGCTTAAACAATTTATCGGTTAACGAAGGAAAACTTGAAGCATAAGGTTGTCAATGTTGACACCCGATAAAAAGACACCGGCTTATGCCGGTGTCTTTTTATCATTTAAGGCAAATCTTACGCCAGCGGCGGGGTGCTTTCCGCATTGGAGAGTACGGCATCCATCTGGATCAGGGCGCCGGCGGGCAGCTCGCTCACGCCAATGACGGTACGGGCGGGCAGATAGCTCGGGAAATGGCGGTTATAGACGGCATCCACCTCCGCCAGATCCGCGATATTGGCGACCTGGATATTGACCTTGACGATATCGTCCATCACATGGCCGATGCTCTCCACTATGGTCTTGATATGGCCGAGGCACTGGGCAGTCTGCTCACGGATACAGCCGGTCAGCACCTTGCCGGTGGCCATGTCGATCGGCAGCTGCGCGGTCAGATGGTTGTAGTGGGAGAAGGCGACAGTCTGGCAATGGAGCGGGCTGCGTGGTGCCTTGTCGGTATTGCGGGCGCGGATCACCAGGTTGTGCCTGTCTTCCACCAGCTGGGGCGGGGTGCCGTCACCGTGGGAGATGACCGCATCCATCTGCACCCGGGCACCCAGCGGCAGGGCAGAGGCCACGATCAGGCTGCGGGCAGGCAGATAGGCGGCGGCGCGGGCGATAGCGGAGTCGGGGAAGAAAGTTGTGTAAACCTCGTTGACGGCCTCCAGATCCGTGAGGCTGGTCAGGTAGACAGTCACCTTGACGATATCGTCAAAGGGCACATCTATGCTCTCCAGCACGTTTTTGATATTGCGCAGGCACTGGGCCGCCTGCTCCTGGATGCCACCGGCAACCAGCTGGCCGGTGGCGGCATCCACCGGCAGCTGGGCGCCGATATTGTTGTAGTGGGAGAAGGCCACCGTATGGGTCGAGAGGGGATCGGCCGGTGCCCGGCAGCTGTTTCGGGCGAGCTTGATAAGGGGGCAGGGGGCTTGCGGGAAGGTGCCTTCCCCGTTGGAGAGCAGGGCGTCCATCTGAATGGCGGCGCCGAGCGGCAGACCGGCCACCGCCAGCACGGTACGGGTCGGCAGGTTGCGGGGGAAGAATTCGCGATAAACGCTGTTGACCGCCTCCAGATCCCCCATGTTCTTGAGGAAGAGTGTCACTTTCACCATGTCGTCCATGACGTGGCCGATGCTCTCGACTATGGCCTGGATATTGGTCAGGCACTGTCTGGCCTGTGCCTGGATATCGCCACTCACCAGCTTGCCTGTCCTGGGATCGACCGGCAGCTGGGCGGCAATATTGTTGTAATGGGAGAAGGCCACGCTCTGGGTGTAGGGGCCCAGATCCTGGGGGGCATGGGGGGTATTTCTTGCAGCCTTGATGATGGTGCCACTCATAGGATATTCCTCTTATTGCTATTCGTTGTTATCGCAGGGTATGGGCCACCCCATTCGATCGCGCTCCTCCATACCCGACAAGGCAGATCCGGTATGGCAATCTATGGCCCGTTGCCGCATATAGAAGGGCGTCGGGTCCTCGATGATCATTGTCAATCCGCGCCCGAGAGGGAGTGGATAAAGGAGGCTGGAACAGGGTGAAATATCTCAGACAGGGGGATTCTATGAGTGGCCAAGGGGGGAGGGCAAACCGGGATCTCGTTTTTATGCGTTGGCTCAACGCACTGAAATATAGTCCCGTTGCGATTCAATTCAGGGAATAAATGCCCTGCTGATGGTGTAATCAGCCCCATTTTTCGGAGGATCAGCCTGAGACGAGGGCTCACTCCCGCCAGATAGGGAGCCAGGCTGTGAACCATAGGTTAATCAGCGGTAACGCCGTGCAGTTAATTCAATTGTTCATGCATGGATATGTATTTTATGTACGGGTGATGGGGCTGTTATGGTGATTGAAAATATGCTAGCCATGTTCGGCAAGAATATGAGTGGCGATATGGCTGGCATATCATGCAATATATTTGCATGGGAAAGTCATGCGGGCCATGAAATAGCGCCATGGCGCAATTTCTGGGGTGATTTTTTATCTGGCCTCATAGACCCCGAAGCATGCCATGGCAGCACCGCCACTGCACCTCTGGGCTGAGCCGGCAGATCCTCTGCCTGGGGCGAGACGCCCTGGTTTGCGATCCGCATCTGGCTGGCGACGAGCCGGCGATGGAGCAAAGGAAGATGAAGATGGAGTACGGAAATATAGCTGCGGCAGAGATCCCCCTCGCCTTGTTGCTGGAGGCGGATCCCTCAGAGAAGCGGATAAGGTCATACCTCCCAGGGGCCTGGTGTTTTGCCGCCCGGGCCCAGGGCATCCTGGTCGGGGTCTGCGTCGCCAAGGCCCTGAGTCCGGGGACGGCCGAAATCTTCAATGTCGCCGTGAGGCCGGATCACCAGCGCCAGGGCATAGGCTCCGGTCTGCTGCGCCATGGGCTGACCGAGCTTGCGGCCCGCGGCATCAGGCGGGTGGAGCTGGGTACGGGCACCTTTGGTTATCCGCTCATCTGTTATCAGCGCCTCGGTTTTAGGGTGGATGCCGTGGTGAAGGATCACTTTCTGCACCACTACCCCGACCCCATTTTCGAGAGCGGCATCCAGCACAAGGATATGCTGCGACTCTCTCTCACCCTTGAGGCTGGCGCGCGGGAGTGGGAGAGTGAGCGCTGACCACAGGGCGAGCCGCCCGACGCTAACCACGCCCGCCAGGGCAGGATGGAATCAATGAGAGTTGAAGCAGAGCAGCTGGAAGCCAAGGATGTTGCAGCGCAGCAGACAGGACAGATAGGACAGATAGGACAGATAGGACAGATAGAGCAGATAGTGCAGACGCAGCTGGATGCCTATAACAGCAAGGATGTGGCGGCCTGGCTGGCCACCTATGCCGATGATGCTGCCCAGTACAGCCTGGAGGGGGAGATCATCGCCCGGGACAAGGCGCAGATGGCGGCGAACATGGTCTCGCGCTTCGCAGAGCCGGATCTGCATGCGACCCTGCTCTCTCGCCACAGTTACGACAATGTGGTCATCGACCATGAGCGCGTCATCCGCAACTTCCCGGAGGGGCCGGGCACCATAGAGATGCTCTGCATCTACCTCATAGAGCAGGGCCTGATCGCCAGAGCCAGCTTCAAGCTGTTCAACAAGCGGCTCACCCCCCGCTGACCGGCCTTTGCCACCCCAATGCACAAATGCCGCCTTTGGGCGGCATCTGTTTGAGCACGTGACGGCTCAGGGGTTAATGGCGCTGGTACTCAGGCGCTCAGGCGGGATAGAGGGCGCCCAGTACGGCCGGTCGGCTGGCGCCGGTCACCGCAGGCAGGTTGCCGGGCTGGCGCGTCATAAAGCGCTGTGCCAGCCAGGCAAAGGCGGCTCCTTCCACCCAATCGGGGGCTAGCCCCAGTGCCGCCGTGCTTTCAAGGCGCCAGCGGGGCAGCAGGGTGGCGAGCTCCGCCAGCAGGGAGCCGTTGTGGGCGCCGCCGCCGCAGACAAACAGCTCTGGCCTGGCTTGCGTCTCATCCACCGCAGGCAACTGGCGGGCTATGCTGTGGCAGCTGAGCGCCTGCAGGGTGCGCTGCACATCCACCGGGGCGTATGCCGTGCCTGCCAGCTCGTCGTCGAGCCACTCCAGGGTAAACATCTCCCGCCCCGTGCTCTTGGGAGCGGGGGCGGCGAAGTAGGGGTGAGCCAGCAGTTTTTCGAGCAGCGCGGGCACAAGCTGGCCACTGGCCGCCCATTGGCCACCGGCGTCGTAGCTGCCGCCCTGGGGTTGATGGCGGCGATACCAGCCATCGAGCAGGGTGTTGGCGGGGCCGGTATCGAAGCCATAGACGCCGTCGGCGTGGCCCGGCAGCACTGAGATATTGGCGATGCCGCCGAGGTTCAGCACCACCCGAAGGGCATGGGGTTTGGCAAAAATCGCCTGATGGAAGGCGGGCACCAAGGGCGCCCCCTGACCGCCGAGGGCCATGTCCAGGGTGCGAAAGTCACTGATGACGTCGATGCCGGTCAAGGCAGCCAAGAGGGTGCTATTGCCTATTTGCAGGGTAAAGCCGAGCTGGGGGCGGTGGCGCACTGTCTGGCCGTGGGAGCCGATGGCGCGGATATCCTTGGGCTCAAGCCCCGCCTTGGCAAGTAGTGCCAGGGTGGCGGCGGCAAATTCCTGCGCCACTCGATTGTCGGCCACCCCCATGCGGTCTATCTCGTTTTCCCCCGGGGTGCAGAGGGCGTGGAGCTCGCGCGCCGTTGCCTCTGGCCAGGGATGGCAGAGGGCATCCTCTACCCGAAGGGTTTCACCATCCATAGTGACCAGCACGGCATCGATCCCATCCATGCTGGTACCCGACATCAATCCGATATAGCGCTCGCTCATGACATGCCCTTCTGTGACGAGAAACCTGACCAAGGAGTGGAGGAGGGCACGGCATCCATCCCATGCCAGGCTCTGGTGCCCGACATCAATCCGATATAGCGCTCGCTCATGACATGCCCTTCTGTGACGAAAAACCTGACCAAGGAGTGGAGGAGGGCACGGCATCTATCCCATCCATGCTGGTACCCGACATCAATCCGATATAGCGCTCGCTCATGGCCTCTCCTTGTTCTCTTCGTTTCAGCTTCAGCTGTGCGGTCAGGCGCTACAGGCTGATGACTGACTAGCTGCCGTTGCTGTCCCGCTTGTTCTGGGCCAGTTGCAGATCCGTGCTGTCGAGCTTGGCCAGTTGTGGCCTGGCCTCGGCCTTGAAGCTGGCCAGCGCCCGCCCGGTGAGGGTCTCGGCCTGGGGCAGGGTGAGGGTGCGCGGGTTCTTGTGCACGCCGCCCACCACGAATTCATAGTGCAGGTGCGGGCCTGTGACGCGGCCCGTGCCGCCGAGCAGGCCTATGGTCTGCCCCTGTTTCACTCGCTGGCCCTTGTTCACTGTGCGCTTGGAGAGGTGCAGGTACTTGGTCACATAGTTGCCGGCGTGCTTGATGAAGACATAGTTGCCGTTGAACTGGTTGTAACCGGCGGCCACCACGCTGCCTGAGCCCGCCGCCATGATGGGGGTGCCGACGGGGGCCACGTAGTCGATGCCGTTGTGGGGGCGCACCTTGCCGGTGACAGGGTGCAGGCGGCGCGGATTGAAGTTGGAGCTGATGTATTTGAAGTTGACCGGGGCGCGCAGGAAGCTCTTGCGCATCGCCTTGCCTTCCGGGGTGTAGTAGTTGCCATCCTGGTTCAGCACGGCGCGATAGATGGCCCCCTGGTTGATGAACTCGGCGGCCAGGATATCGCCGGAGGCTACCCGCTCGTCATCCTGATACTTGTCCTGATAGACCACCCGAAAGCTGTCCCCTGGCTGCAGGTCCTGGGCAAAATCGATGTCCCAGCCGAAGATGGCGGCCAAGTCCATGATCTGATCCTCCGTCATGCCCGCCTCGCTGGCGGCGCCCCAGAAGCTGGATCGGATCTCCCCCTTCGCCACCTGCTCGCGGGTGTCGAGCTCGAGGCGCACCGGTCTGGCCACGAAGCTGTCGTCCTTGCGGCTCACCTTGAGCGCCTGCTCCAGGCTGTGGGGGTAATAGAGGCTGTGCAGCTCGCCCTGTTCGGTGAGCTTGAAGGTGAGCTCCTGTCCCGGCTGCAGCATGCGCAGGGGATCGCTGCCGTCGAGCTGATCGATCAGATGAAGATCAGTGGTATTGAGCCCGATGCGCTGGAAGATGACCCCCATGTTGTCGCCACGGCGCACCTTCACCTGCTTGGTGATGTAGCGCGGCTTGGGCGGGGTGAGGGGCTGCGCGTCCTCGAGTTCATCGGTCGCGGCGGCCGGGTCGGCGGGCTGGTGCAGGGCAAGTTCGTTGCCGTTGTCATCGACCCGGGTGGCGACGGCCTGTTCGCTTGGCCAGGCTGCCAGCATCATCACCAGGATGCTCAGAATAAGCACCATCTTGCGGTGCCAGGTAGGAAGAGAGTTGAAGGCGTGCCAAATGACCATGAGAAGCTGACGAAGTTGAACCCAGAAGAAGGTCGGAGTTTACCGCCTTTCCAATTGGCCTGCCATTCCAGTAATATGTCTGGCCCTGTGGAATCGTGATTGGAGAGTCAAAAAATGTCCCAGCTCGAGGTGGCGCTAGCCGAGATCAAGCGCGGAGCGGAAGAAATTCTGGTTGAAGAAGAACTTGTCGCCAAGTTGAAGGAAGGGCGCCCGCTGCGCATCAAGCTGGGGATGGACCCGACGGCTCCGGACATTCACCTGGGTCACACAGTGATCCTCAACAAGCTGAAGACCTTCCAGGATCTGGGCCACGAGATCATCCTGCTGATAGGCGACTTCACCGCCATGGTGGGCGACCCGTCCGGCAAGAACAGCACCCGCCCGCCGCTCTCCGAAGAGGCCATCAAGCACAACGCCCTCACCTATGCGGAGCAGGCGTTCAAGATCCTGGATCCCGCCAAGACCCGCATCGAGTACAACTCCAGCTGGCTGGGCGAGCTGGGCGCGACCGGCATGATCAAGCTGGCGGCCAAGCAGACAGTGGCCCGCATGATGGAGCGCGACGACTTCAAGAAGCGCTACAGCGGCGGCCAGTCCATCGCCATTCACGAATTCCTCTATCCGCTGCTGCAAGGCTATGACTCGGTCGCGCTCAAGGCGGACGTCGAGCTCGGCGGCACCGATCAGAAGTTCAACCTGCTGATGGGTCGCGAGCTGCAAAAAGATGCCGGCATGGCCGCCCAGTGCGTGCTGATGATGCCACTGCTGGTGGGTCTGGACGGCGTCAAGAAGATGTCCAAGTCCGCCGCCAACTACATAGGCGTGCACGATGCCCCGGGGGAGATGTTCGGCAAGATCATGTCCATCACCGACACCCTGATGTGGAACTACTACGAGCTGCTCTCCTCCCGCCCGCTGGCGGACATCGAAGGCTTCAAGGCCGGCATCGAAGCCGGTACCCTGAACCCGCGCGACGTGAAGATCTGGCTGGCCAAGGAGATCATCACCCGCTACCACGATGAAGCGGCGGCCGAAGCGGCCCACGAAGACTTCACCCAGCGCTTCTCCAAGAACGCCATCCCGGATGAGATGCCGGAAGTCGAACTGGCCCTGGAAGGGGACGGCCTGGCCATCGCCAACCTGCTCAAAGACGCCGGTCTGGTGGAGACCACCTCCGAAGCGCTGCGGATGATCAAGCAGGGCGCGGTCAAGGTGGATGGTGACAAGCTGGACGATGGCAAGGCGCTGATCGCTGCTGGCACCGCCGTCTATCAGGTCGGCAAGCGCAAGTTTGCCCGGGTGACCGTCAAGTAAGCGCGCTCCCCTGATAGAAAGAAGGCCTCCATCTGGAGGCCTTTTTGTTGGCTAATTACCGCTGAGGGTTAGCCCTCTTTTTTCAGGAAGTTGCGATAGAGCATATAGAGGTGGGCCGAGCTCCAGCTGAAGTTGCTGGCCCCCTGCATGGCGCCGGTTTCCGGGTTGTAGTTCTCGCGGATGGGGCCGCTGCCCGCCAGCCCCTCGGCATTGGCAAACAGCTTGTTGACCAGCATCTGGGCGTCGTCGCGATAGCCGTAGTTCTCCAGCCCCTTCACCCCGAAGTAGAACTGATCCAGCCAGACCCGGCCGCGCCAGTAGATGTCGGGGTCATAGGCCGGGTTGGTCAGCGCCGCCGTGCCGAGCGGCACCTTGGTGTTGAACTCCTGGCTGCTCAGCATCACCTCGCGCACCCGCGCCGCCTTCTCCTTGTCGGCCACCTCGGCCCAGAGCGGGCTCCAGCCTTCCGGGCCACGGCCGCGGGCGGTCAGCAACTTGCCGACGCAGCCGTTGGCGTCCGCCACGTCGCCCTGGGCAATCTGGCGATCGTAATAGAAGCCGGAGGCCTCATCGAACAGGCAGCTGTTGATGTAGCCGGCGAGCTGGGTCGCGCCGTCGCGGTAGCGGCTCGCCTCATCCGGCTTGCCGAGCAGATCTGCCATGTCCGCCAGGATGCGCTTCTCTTTCGCGAGGAAGGCGTTGAGCTCCACCGACTCCTGATCGATGGAGAAACCGATCAGCTCACCGCTCCCCTCGTGGTTCTCGAAGAAGGCGACGTTCCAGTCCTGGCGGGCTTTGTCTATGTCGCCGCCATAGGCCTTGTCGGCGTAACGCTTGAGCTGGTCCTGCTCGATGAAGCCGAAGCGGGCGGCGTTGTCCATGCCGGACTCCCAGCCGGCGCCATGCTGGGCACCTATGTCCATCTCGGCGTAGCCGCCAACGCTCAGCACCTGCTGATAGAGCGGCATGCCGGCGCAGGCGTACCAGCCATCTCCCTCGCTGGTGCAGCGCGAGAGATCCAGTACGGCGGGTACGCCGCTCCCATATCGCACCTTGAAGGTGATGTTGCCGAACTCGTCGTTGTGCTCGACGTGGCGGGTGGCACCGTACTCTATGATGCCGTTGCGGTTGTTATCCCGCGCCCGGTACCACCAGTCGTGATAGGCCTGGATCTTCGGATACATCTCGGCGATGAAGGCCTTGTCCTGAGTGGCACTGTAGATCTCCCAGATGGCCCAGGCGGAGAGGGGCGGCTTGGTGTCCCGCTCGTTCCAGTTGCCGCCATCGCCGCCGCGATCGGCGAGCTTGTTGTAGAAGACGGCGTCGATCACCATGCCGGCGTCTTGCGGGCGCACCGGATCATTTGGCTGGACCTGGTAGTCATACATGGCGCGCACGTTGTTCTTGGCCACTTCCGGGTTGAAGTGAGCCATGGCATAGGCGTGCTTCCAGCTATCCCAGGCCCAGACGCCGTCGAACCAGCGCGCCGTGTTGGAGGGGGTCACGCCGTCGTGCTTTATGGCGCCTGCCGGCGAGCGCCAGTTGCCGTTGAGAGTCTCCATCGCCTTGACCGCGATGCGGCGCTCCGACTCGGGGATGCCCTGGTTGGAGAGGCCGCGCTCGAGGTAGCCCTCCCAGCGGCGGATGGAGGCATCGAAGGCGTCGGCCGGGTTGGCCAGCAGGGTCTGGCGGCTCTGCTGGTAGCGGCTTGCCTCGTCGCTGGAGTGGACATAGCTCTGCAGGGTGTAGATATCCTGCTGACCCTTGGCGGCCAGGGTGAGGCTGGCCTCGCTCACATAGCCGAGCCCCTTCTCGTCCAGGGTGGTGCGGCTTGGCAGGGTGCGGTCGATGCGATAGCTGGCGCTGCCGCTTTGCATTATGTTCCAGGTGCTGCGCAGTTCGCCGAACTGGAATTCGATCCCCTGCTCGCTCTGGCGGAGGGTACGGGTCCAGTCCGGATACTGCTCGGCGACCGTCTTCTTGGCATCCCACTGCTGGAGCAGCTCACCCTGCCAGTTGAGGGTCAGGGTGAGGGGGGCATCCTGATTGTTCACCAGGCGGGTGCGGACAAGGGCGGTGCGGGCATCGCCGTAGCGCAGTTCCAGCTCCAGGGTGAAGGGTTCGAACTCGAAGCGCTGCACCAGGGCGCCGGGGATGGCGTAGATCTCATGCTTGCTGGCGCTGGTGAGGGGGTACTGGCGGCCGCTCTCGTCCCCCAGACTGAGCCTGTCCAGCTCCCTTGCGAAGAAGAGGCTGTACTCTTCGGCGATCACCATGGGACCGGTGAAGCCTCCCCACTCGCTGTCGCTTTTGGGCAGCAGGAAGCCGTGCCAGGCCCCGAGATCGAGCAGGGGGTTGTATTTGAGGTTGGAGTAGCTGTCAAAGTCACGGAACTGGAGCGGGGTACCGGTGCGATCGATCACGTTCCTGTACTGGTTAGCCAGGGTGGCGTCGGGCTGGGTCGGTGCGCTTGAGTCATTGCCGTTGCAGGCGGCCAGACCAAACAGGGCGACACCCAGGGCGACGGAAAGTAAATTTTTACGAAACATATCTCGCTCCAATGACGATTTTGTAGGTTAAGGAAGGTGCTTTTTTTGTGTTTATTTTAGTAAAAACGTTTTCAAGGCCATTCTAGGGGAAAGAAAGCGGAAAGGTTGGCGCTACGTCACAGTACGGGCGGGGAGAGGTGTGATCGGGATCACCGGGTTACATGAGGTTACACAGGAGTTGTTTTTAGTAACCATTTACTTGGCGTTGCGGGGCCGTTGAGGGGCAGGTGCGCAGATATTGGTGGGGGGTCAGACCGAACTCCTGCTTGAAGCGGGCGGCGAAGCGGCCGGGGGAGTCGTAACCGCAGGCGAGGGCCGTCTCCAGCGGGCTCAGTCCCTGTTGCAGCAGGGTGAGGGCATGGCTCATACGCACCTGGGCCAGCAGCTGGCGAAAGCTGCGCCCCTCGGCGGCCAGCTTGCGCACCAGGGAGGCGCGGCTCATGGAAAAGTGGGGGGCCAGGGTCTCCAGCCTGTGATCGGCGCCGGGCTCCACCCCGAGATAGCGGGCCAGCCTCTCCCCGAGCGTCATTGTGCTGGCGGGAAACAGCAGGTCGAGGGCATGGGCGGCGTGCAGCTCGGCATAGAAAGCGTGCAGCAGCTGGATCTGGGTCGCCTGGCTCAGCGTGCGGCTGGCCATGGAGCAGACCAGCTCGAAGCAGAACGCCAGCGCCGGGCTTATCTCAAGGCGCGGCTCCCTCTGCGGGGTGGTCGGGGCCTCAGTCAACCACTCGGCGGGGGGCGGGGCCAGCAGGGTCAGGGCATGGGAGCTGAACTTGCCCTGCTCGGGCTGGTTGACGAAGGTGAGCTGGTGGCCCGCCGGGATCAGCAACCAGCTCCCCTTGTCAAACGACAGGCGCCTCTCCTGCCACCAGAGCTGTTTGTGGCCCTGCTGCACCCAGATGAGGGTCGGCGCATAGATGAACACCCTGTGCAGGGGCTGCTGGCGGATCCCGAAATAGTGATTCAGTTGCAGCAGGGGAGTGCTCATCTGGCGGGCTCCTAGGGGGTGACGAAGGTGGCGGTCAGGGTGGCTTTGCCCAGCGCCATGGCATTGAGCATGTAGCCTACCATGGCAGGCGGGGTATCTGCCTTCACCTCGAGATCTTGGGGCAGGGCCCAGGCGGTGAACTGGTAGCGGTGCATGCCGTGCCCGGCCGGGGGGCAGGGTCCGCCGTAACCCTGACTGCCGAAATCGGTTCTAAGCTCCAGCCCCTGCTTGAGCTTGCCGGAGGCGTTGCTGGCCAGCGCGCTCTGGTTGGCGGGCAGGTTCACCACCAGCCAGTGCCACCAGCCGCTGCCGCTGGGTGCATCGGGATCATAGGCGGTGATGGCGACGCTCTTGGTGCCGGCCGGCAGGTCCTGCCAGCTTAGCTGGGGGGAGTGGTTCTCCCCCTTGCAGCCGAAGCCGTTGAAGCTCAATGCCTTGTCCATCAGCTGGCCTTCCTGGATGTCCGTGCTCTTCAAGGTCATGGCGGCGGCGGGCAGGGCCGCCAGGCACAGCAGGGAGAGCAGGGCGGAACTCAGGGGTAATTTCATTGTGATGCTCCTTTATGGATGAGGGGATCCCCATGGGGAGATCCTGATGACGGGATCAGTCTAGCGGCGGGGGACAAGCCAGATTCAACCATACTGCTCAATATTGGATTTAAAGATGCCTGTTTTGAGCCGAACTGCGCTATGCGGGGAAAGGAGAGGGGTTGAGATAGGGTTGGGGACGCCGCAGCGGCTAGTGATGGGCGGCCATAAAAAAACCGGCCTCATGGAGACCGGTTTTTATCTGCCTTAGCGGCAGCGATGCGAGCGGCTTAGCGCAGTATCATCTGCTCGCGGCCCGGGCCGACGGAGACCATGGGAACCGGCACACCCAGCAGGGCTTCGATGCGCAGCACATAGTGCTGGGCAGCCTTGGGCAAGTCTTCGAACTTGCGGATGTGGGAGATGTCTTCGCTCCAGGCTTCCATGGACTCGTACACCGGCTTGAGACCTGCGGTCTGTGGCCAGATCGGGTTCTCGGTGTTGGCGCCTTCGTAGGCCACGCAGATCTTCAAGTCAGGCATGCCGGAGAGGCAGTCCAGCTTGGTCAGGGCGATCTCGTTGGCGGCCTGGATCTCCAGACCTTGCTTGGTGGCAACGGCGTCGAAGTAGCCGATGTCACGGGGACGACCGGTGGTGGCGCCGAACTCGTTGGCGAACTTGCGGAACTCTTCCTGGTTCTCCATGGCGGTGATCAGGGTGCCTGTACCCACAGAGGTACTGAACGCCTTGGCCACGGCAATCACACGCTCGGGGCGCAGGGCCGGCAGGCCGCCACCGATACCGGCGTAGGCGCCGGAGACGTGGGAGGAGGTTACCCAGGGGTACTCACCGTAGATGAGGTCACGGCCGGCGCCCAGCTGGGCTTCGAACAGCAGGGTGCCGTTCTGGGCCTGGATGGCCTTGAGCGGCTCGCTGACGTTGCAGACGGCGTCGATCCAGGGGGCAGACACTTCCAGCAGCCAATCGGCCATCTCCTGGGCGGTCTGGCTGAACTCGAAGCTCGGGTAGAGGGCCTTGAGCTGCGGCAGTTTCCAGTCGAGGAAGAACTGGATGCGTTCGACCAGTACTTCCGGCTGTTTCAGCCAGCCGACCAGGATCGCCTTTTTCATGACCCGATCACCGTAAGCCGGGGCAATGCCCTGACGGGTGGAGCCATAGGCGCCATCACCCAGACGAACTTCTTCCAGGGTATCTTCCAGGGCGTGGATCGGCAGGCAGAAGGTAGCGCGGTCGGAGATGGCGAGCTTCGGAGTCACGCCGGCGGCTTTCACTTCAGCCAGTTCCTTGGTCAGCGGCTCCGGGCTGATGACCATGCCAGGGCCGAGGACAACCAGGCAATCCGGGTTGAAGACGCCGCTTGGCAGCTGGTGCAGCTTGAAGGTGCCAAGATCGTTGACCACGGTGTGGCCGGCGTTGTTGCCGCCCTGGAAACGGATGCTGGCGGCGGATTGGCCTGCCAGATAATCGACGATGCGGCCTTTGCCTTCATCACCCCAGTTAGCACCTACGACTACGATAGACGACATGACTCTTTCTCCTAAGACGTTAGGCGTCCATCCTAGGAGCCCTCTACGGATTAGAAAAATTAATTATCTTTATAATTCCGATAAGAAAACCATATAATCGTGACCAATTTATCGGCACACAACGTGCCATGGTGCGCCAAGCCGCGCCAGCGCTGGATGAGAACGTCGTCATGCTGGATATTCACTGGTTAAATACCTTCGTCACCCTGGCCCGCCTGCAGCACTTCGGCCAGACCGCCACCGAACTGCACATGACCCAGCCCAACGTCAGCCTGCACCTCAAGAATCTGGAGCAGGCCACCCGGGTCAAGCTCATCGAGCGCAGCCCGTTTCGGCTGACTCAGGCGGGGGAGCGATTGTTGCAAAGCGCCGAGCGCGCCATCAACGAGCTGCAGCTCTGCCAGTCCGATCTCAACGCCCTCAGCCAGTTGAGCCAGGGGACGCTCGCCATCGCCGCCAGCGACATCATCTCGCGGCTGCTGCTGATCCAGCCGTTCCAGCGCTTCAAGCAGGCCTTTCCCGGCATCGATCTCACCCTGTTCAACACCACCTCGGATCAGGCGGCGGATCTGGTCAGGGCGGGCAAGGCGGATCTCGGCTTCGTGATGGCGCAAAAGCGTAGCGAGCCACTCTTCTACACAGAATTACAGCAGGTGACCTGGTGCGCCCTGGGGCAGGGGCTCAGCCGCTGGCAGGCCCGTGCCAAGGCCGGGGAGAGCGATCCCCTCGACGAGCCGACCCTGATCCTGCTTGGGCACGACACCCGCACCCGGGCACTGATAGACCCCTCCTTGCCCCTGCTCGGGCTGCCGAGCTGCCGCATCATGGAGGTGGGCAGCGTGGATGCCCAGCTCGACTGGGCGGAGGCGGGCTTTGGCGTCGCCATAGTGCCGGACTTCTCGCTCCACCCGCGCCTCAAGCTCACCGCTCCCGTGACCCGGCTGACCGACTTCCCCGGTACCAGCCTGGGGTATGTGGTGCGCCAGAACCAGGTGCTGTCGCGGGCCATCAAGCAGTTGCTGCACTGGGTGGAGGAGGAGATCCTGAGCCCGGACTCGTTGCCGCTTCCCAAGGGATAAGCCCGGTGCCGCTCGTCGGCGCACATCCGGATGACAAGAGGCCACCCAGGGGTGGCCTCTTGCATTGTACTCTGCCCGTCATTGGGCGGGGGCGGGCGTATCGCCGGTGACCGGCGAGGCGCCGCTTGGGCTGACCGGTGCGGGCGTCGCGGTCGGCGCTGTGCTCTTTGCTGCCGAGGGGGTGGCGACCCCGGCCGCGTCCGGCTGGCTGCCCTGCGCTGAAGCTGCTTCTGCCTGCGTCGGGAGCGTGGTCAGCGCCGGGGCTTGCTCTGTCGTCACCGCATCCGGACTGGCTGGCAGGGTGGCGCCGGCGGGTTGCTCCGGCAGCACCTCTGCCCCTTCCAGCGGGGTGGCCGCACTGGTGGGGGCGGACGGCGCCGTGGAGAGCGCCCCCGAGGTGGCCTCGGCCCCGGAGGGGGCGTCTGGCAACAGGGTGGGCGCGGCATCCAGCATGCCGGGGTGGAGCGGGAGTATGTCCCCCGCCTGCATGGATTCCGGGGTGAGCGTGGTGAGCGCCGGGTGCAGCCGAGTGAACTGCTTGAGATTGCGGCTCAGCACGTCCCGCAGGGTGCGCACCTGATCTTCAGGCAGGCTGGCCTCTGCCACCAGCTCGGCGGTCACCGCAAAGGTGGCGACGGCGCTGGTCTGCCCCGGGTAGAGGTTGGCGCCGATGCGGCTGCGCTCATAGTAGGGATACTGCTTGAGCAGCTTGTCGACCTGCTCCCCCTCGATGGGAATGAGGCGGGCCTGGCAGCGCCCTGTCAGATCGCCTATCCCCTGGTTGGGGTGGCCGGCGACCAGGAAGGCGGCATCCAGGGTGCCGTTGCAGAGTCCCTCCAGCCGGTTGCTTGCCGAGGCGACAGGAGGCACGGCGAACTGACTCTCCTGCCAGCCCATGGCGTCGAGCAGTGCCCGGCTGGTGACCCTGTCCCCTGAATTGGGGGCGCCCAGATCGACCCGCTTTCCTTCGATGTCCGCCAGGGTGCTGATGTTGCTGGTGGCGCTGGCGAGCAGGGTCAGGGACTCCTTGTGGAGCCGCAGCAGGCTGCGCAGCTGATCGTTCGGGGTCTGGCCCGCGAAGGGGCCGCTGCCGTGAGCCGCATGGTACAGGACATCCGACTGCACCAGCGCCAGCTGGATGTCGCCCTTGGCCAGCGCGGCCAGGTTGGCGATGGAGCCCGAGGTGCTCTGCACCGTGCAGTGCAGCCCGTGGTTGCTGCTGTCGTCGTTGAGCAGACGGCAGATGGCGCCCCCCGTGGGGTAGTAGACGCCGTTGAGCGCCCCCGTGCCTATGGTGACATAGGCGGGGGTGGCAGAGAGGGGCTGTGCCAGCATGGCCGCCAGCCAGGGCAGGGCGGCAAGTGAGAGGCGCAACAGGGGACGCAGGGCTCGTGGGTGCATAGTGAACCGGAACAATGGCTGAAAAAAAGATGAGCCAGGCTCATCCCGTCATGTGTCACATCTTATCTATATCAGATGTGAACCTGAATGGCTTTCACCATTCCCGTCAAGGGGGCGGCGAAATGGCCGCCGCCCCCTTGCGGTCAACGGCGCGTTCCTTGTCAGGCGCTGCGCTGGAGGATTGCCTTCTCCATGCGCGACAAGGCTTGGGTGAGGCGAGCCCTGGTGCAGCCAAAGTTGAGCCGCACGAACTGGCCATCGCCAAACTGGGCGCCGGGGGAGAGACCGACCCCCGCCTGCTCGAAGAAGGCGACGGGATCATCCAGCCCGAGGGCACTCACATCGATCCAGGCGAGATAGGTCGCCTGATTCTTTGCCAGCTTGACGCCGGGCCAGCGGGCCACCGCCTGCTCGATCAGGGTCAGGTTGGCCCTCAGATAGTCGAGCTGTTCCCTGAGCCACTGCTCGCCGCCCTCGTAGGCCGCCTCGGCGGCGACGAAGCCCAGCAGGTTGACGTCGGCGCTGATGCCGCGCATCGCCTGTTGCAGCTTGAGCCGCAGGCGGGCGTTGGGGATCACGGCGAAGGAGCAGCACAGGCCGGCGATGTTGAAGGTCTTGCTCGGCGCCATCATGACGGCAGAGCGTTCGGCGGCCGACGGGCTCAGGGCACCGTAGGGAATGTGGCGGGCCTCTTTATCCAGCAGCAGATCACAGTGGATCTCGTCCGAGCAGACAACCAGATTGTGGCGCTCGGCGATGGCGTCGATGGCGAGCAGCTCCTCGCGGGTGAAGACGGTACCCCCCGGATTCTGCGGGTTGCACAGCAGCAGCAGGTCGGCGGAGGGAGCCTGGCGCTCCAGCTCGGCCAGATCCAGCACCCAGCGTCCGGCCTCCTCCATCATGGGGACTGTCAGCAGGGGGCGATCGTTGAAGCCCGGCGCCTGCAGGAAGGGGTAATAGACCGGCTTGGGAGTGATGATGCCACGGCCGTGCTGGCTCCAGGCCTTGCAGGCGAGGTTCAGACCGGGCACCACCCCCGGCAGGAAGACCAGCCACTCGGGGGATATGGTCCAGCCATAGCGCTGCTGCAGACGGGTGATGATGAGTTCGATCAGCCGGGGGGAGGGGCGGGAATAGCCGAAGATGCCGTGGGCCACCCGCGCGGTGAGGGCCTCGATGACGGCGGGGGGCGAGGCGAAATCGGTGTCGGCTACCCACATGGGCAGTACATCCTGACCCTTGTACTTGTCCCACTTCAGGCTCATGGTGCCGCTGCGATCTATCTCCCGATCAAAATCAAACATGTGAAATCCTTGTACTGGCCAGAGGGCTTACCAATGTACGGACTTGGACCTGGCCTCGCAAGCCTTGAGGTGGCTGTTGATAATCGCATAAAATAATCGCCGTCATACTGTACATCCGCCGGCTTCTGGCTTCCTTTTCTCTTCCATATCAATGGTATCTCTATGAGTTTGCTGAGTGCTGCCCGCAAGAGGCCGGATCCCGTCTCTCTCTCTTTCCTCGCCGTGACCTTCATGACAGGGGTGGCGGTGGCACTCCAGGTGCCCACCTTGAGCCTGTTTCTGGCCGAAGAGGTGCAGGTGCGCCCCTTCCTGGTGGGGCTCTTCTACACCGTCAACGCGGTGATCGGCATCCTCATCAGCCAGTGGCTCGGCCATCGCTCCGACAACGGGGGGGATCGCAAGCAGCTGATCCTGCGCTGCTGCCTTGCCGGCATAGTGCTCTCCCTGCTGTTTGCCTGGAACCGGCAATACTGGCTGCTGGTGAGCCTGGGGGTGGTGCTGGCGAGCCTGACCGCCACCGCCAGCCCCCAGCTGTTTGCCCTGGCGCGCGAATACGCCGACAGCCGTAACAAGCGGGCGGACATGTTCAGCTCTGTGCTGCGGGCCCAGTTCTCCCTGGCCTGGGTGATAGGGCCGCCGGCCGCCTTCGCGCTCGCCATCGGCTACGGCTTCGAGGTGATGTATCTGGCTTCCGCCCTGGCTTATCTGGTCTGCGCCCTGGTGGTCTGGCGCTGGCTGCCCTCCCTGCCGCTGCCGAGCAGCCATGGCGGGGGGGAGCGGGTCAGCAGCTGGCGCGATCCTTCGGTGCGGGCGCTCTTCATCGCCTCCACCCTGATGTGGACCTGCAACAGCATGTACCTCATCAACATGCCGCTCTACATCACCCGGGAGCTGGGGCTGGAGGAGAAGCTGGCCGGTATCCTGATGGGCACGGCGGCGGCCCTGGAGATCCCCTTCATGCTGCTGGCGGGTTACTACACCCGGCGCTTTGGCAAGCGGCCCATGATGCTGCTGGCGGTGCTGGCCGGGGTGGGGTTCTACGCCGGCCTGGTGACACTGTCGAGCCAGAGTGCCCTCATCGCCCTGCAACTGCTCAACGCCATCTTCATCGGCATAGTCGCCGGCATTGGCATGTCCTATTTCCAGGATCTGATGCCGGGTCGGGCCGGGGTGGCGACCACATTGTTTGCCAACAGCATTCGCACCGGCTCCATCATGGCGGGTGCGATCGCAGGGACTGTGGCGGAGATCTGGAGTTTTCACGGGGTATTCATGGTAGCCACCGCATTGGCGCTGGCTGCGCTGGCCGCCTGCTGGCGGGTGCCCAATGTGTGAGGCGCCCATGGCGGGGGCCACGGCATTGACGCTGGGGGGATAAGCAGGGGCCGACCGCTGTGGTCGGCGGCGCATTACTTGCCGCTGTCGGCCTGGTATTCGTTGCGCAGGCAGCGCAGCAGCAGCTCGGCCGCCGGGCCCAGGGCATCGGTGGAGGGGGTGAGCAGGTAGGTGTAGAGGTAGCGCTCGCTGCCGCCGGCCAGATCGAGCTGTACCAGGGCGCCGCTGGCGAGCTCTTCCCGCACCAGATGGCCAGGTACCCAGGCGTAGCCGAGGCCGAGGCGTACCATGCTGAGCACCTCGTGATAGTGGGTCGCCTTCCAGCCGGTGTCGTCCGCATCGTTCCAGTCTACCGAGCGGTGGATCGGCGGGTGCAGGCTTATCTGGTTATGGCTGGCGAGCAGCTCGGCCGTGATGGGCTCCTCCTGCCCGGCGAGGGGATGCTCGGCCGCGCACAGCGGCAACAGGCAGACCTCGTCCAGCGGCAGGCCGGTGCGATCGTGGGGCAGGTGTTCTGAGAGCATCAGGTCCCCCACCTGGAGCGCATTGAAGTGGCAATGGATCCGCTCGTGCAGATTGATGCGGCAACCCCGGCTGCGGGGGTGGAAGTGCGCCAGCGCCCGGTAGAGCCGCTCCCTGGGCTGCAGCGCCGAGACATAGAGGTTGATCTGCGGCTCCCACTGGCGCTCCAGGTTGTTGGCCAGGTTCTCCAGCTCTTCCACCTGCTGGCTGAGCTGACGGGCCCGCTTGAGGAAGATCTCCCCCGCCGGCGTCAGCACCGCCTTGCGTCCCCTCACCTCCAGCAGGGCCAGCCCCAGGCTCTGTTGCAGCTTGGCGACCGCATGATTGAGGGAGGATTGGCTCTTGTTCAGCGCCTCTGCGGCCTGGGCGTAACCGCCACAGTCCACCACGGCCTGGAAGATCCGCCATTGCTCAAACGTGCTCTTGGGACGAAACATAGTGCAACCTGTCAGGGGCCGATGGGATTCAACAGGGCGCGACTGGCGCCCCTCTTCACTTTAACCCCATCTGGTTAGTTTGTTGATTTATTTGGGCTGGGCCACGAAGGTCTGGCCTGTCTTGCCACGGCTGTCCGGCCCCATCAGATAGAGATAGAGCGGCATCAGGTCGGCCGGGGTCTTCAGCAACTGGGGATCTTCCGCCGGGAAGGCGCTAGCCCGCATTTTGGTGCGGGTGCCGCCCGGGTTCAGGCTGTTGACCCGCACCCCGGTATTCTCCAGCTCGTCCGCCAGCACCTCCATCATGCCTTCGACGGCGAACTTGGAGATGGCATAGGTGCCCCAGTAGGCGCGCCCTTTTCGGCCCACGCTGGAGGAGGTGTAGACGATGGAAGCCTCGCCGTGTTCCTTGGCGGTCTGGCGAATGAGGGGCAGCAGGGCCTGGGTCAGCAGGAATTCGGATTTGACGTTGACCTGCATCACCTCGTCCCACTCCTTCTCCTGGATGTGCTCGAAGGGGGAGAGGGTGCCGAGCAGACCGGCATTGAACAGCACGCCGTCGAGGCGGCCAAACTGCTGGGCGAAGGTCTCGGCCATGCCGCGGTAGTGAGCGGCGGTGGCCCCTTTCAGATCGACAGGGACTATGGCGGGCAGGGGGTGACCGGCCGCCTCTATCTGGTCGTAGACCGCCTCGAGCTTGGCGCTGGTGCGACCGAGCAGCACTACTGTAGCGCCGTGGGCGGCATAGGTGAGCGCCGCTTCGCGGCCGATGCCGTCACCGGCACCCGTTACCAGAATGACCTTGTCCTTGAGCAGATCCCGGGGGGGCTGATAATCGAGCATGTGCACTCCTGTTAACAAATCCGTGACGGATGGGCGCGACCATAGAGGAGGCAAGTGTACTGATCCGGCCCTGCCGTTGACCAGTATGAGACGGCAAAAATGTGAAGAAAACAGGGCTGTAGCGTGAATTGGCGCTGTCTGCCCCTGGCCCACGGCAGAGTTTTTGCACCATACCGCCAAACTCCTTACTATGTGAAAAAACCGAACATAGCGCGGAGTATCAAGTGGCATTTTTGACCGAATACGGCCTGTTTCTGGCCAAGACCCTCACCCTACTGCTGGCCATAGGCGCCGTCGTCCTGATGGTGGTGAGCAGCCGTCAGCCCAGGGCCCGCAAGGGGGAACTGGTGGTGACGGATCTCTCCCGGGAGCTGGAGCAGGGGCGTCATCAGCTGCAATCGGCCCTGGCCGGCAAGGCCGAGCGCAAGCAGATGGACAAGGCGCGCAAGGCCGAAGAGAAGGCGCGCGCCAAGAGCGAGGACGAGCGTAGCCGGCTCTTTGTGCTCGATTTTCACGGCAGCATGGATGCCAGGGAGGTGGCCTCCCTGCGGGAAGAGGTGAGCGCCGTGATAGGGGTCGCCCGGCCTGGGGATGAGGTGCTGCTGCGCCTCGAGTCCGGCGGCGGCGTGGTGCACGGCTACGGCCTGGCGGCCTCACAGCTGCAGCGCCTGCGCGACAAGGACATCACGCTGACGGTGGCCATCGACAAGGTGGCGGCGAGCGGCGGCTACATGATGGCCTGCGTGGCGGACAAGATACTGGCGGCGCCCTTTGCCATCGTTGGCTCCATCGGCGTCATTGCCCAGTTGCCGAACTTCAACAAACTCCTGAAAAAGCACGACATCGAGTTCGAGATGCACACCGCGGGCCAGTACAAGCGCACCATCACCATGTTCGGCGAGAACGACGATCTGGGGCGGGAGAAGTTTCGCGAGGAGCTGGGGGCCATCCACGAGCGCTTCAAGGGATTCGTGGCCGAGCACAGACCCGGTCTCGACATCGACCAGGTCACCACGGGGGAGCACTGGCTGGCGAGCCAGGCCAAGCAGCTCGGTCTGGTGGATGCGCTCTGCACCAGCGATGACTACCTGCTGGCCCAGGCCAGCCAACACAAGGTGGTCGGCATCAGCTACCGCAAGCCCAAGAGCCTGACCCAGCGGCTGGGTCAGCAGGGGGCCCAGGCGCTGGAAGGGGCCCTCGGTCGCCTCTGGCAGCAGAGTCCCTGGCGCTGAGTCACAGTTCAATGGGTTGAAACAAGAGAGCCGGGCATTGCCCGGCTCTCTGTTTATGCTGATGTCGCGGCTTCGCTGCGAGCGTGTGCTCAGCGCTGGAAGGGGTAGACGGATCCCAGCTTCAGGATCTGGGTCAGCTCGTCCAGGGCGGTGCGGGTCTCCAGCACCAGGGAAGGGTCGCGCAGATCGTCCAGCGACAGGCTGTCGCGGTAGTGGCGCTCGACCCAGTTGTCCAGACGGGCAAACTGGCTGTCGTTGATGAGGCAGGCCGGGTTGACCGCCGCCAGCTCGGCGTCGTTCATGGCAACCCGCAGTCGCAGGCAGGCGGGGCCGCCGCCGTTGCGCATGCTCTGCTTCACATCCATGAAGTGCACCCCCTTGATGGGCGTGCCCAGGGTCACCAGCTTGGCCAGATAGGCGGCTACCGCCGGATTGTCACGGCACTCGGTGGGGGCGATGATCGCCATCTCGCCGCTCGGCAGAGTCAGGATCTGGGTGTTGAACAGATAGGATTTCACCGCCTCCTGCACCGACACCTCATTGGTCGGCACCTCGATGAAGTGCAGCTCCCCCTCTCCGAACTTGGTGCGCACCTCGGCCAGGGCCGCCTCGGTATGGAGGAAGGCCTGCTGGTGGAAGAAGAGCACGTTCTGGTTGCCCACCGCTATCACGTCGTTGTGGAACACCCCCTGATCGATCACGTCCGGGTTCTGCTGGATGAAGACGGCGCTCTCTTCCCCGAGTCCATGCAGGCGGGCGATGGCCTGGCTGGCCTCCAGGGTCTGGCGGGCCGGGTAGCGCTTGGGAGCGGGCTGGGAGACGTCGAAGGCGCTGCGGCCATAGACGAACAGCTCGACCCCGGCCTCGCCGTAGGCGCGACACAGACGGGTGTGGTTGGCGGCCCCTTCGTCACCGAAGTGATCGTTCTGTGGCAGGTGCTGGTGGTGGCTGAAGTGACGATCGTTGTTGAATACGGCGCGCAGGATGCGGCCAGTCACTTCGGGCTCCAGGGAGCGGTGGAACTTGTTGGTCAGGTTGGCGGGGGTGAAATGGATGCGGCCATCCTGGGTGTCGGCGCTCGGCGAGACGGTGGCGGCGTTGGCGGTCCACATGCTGGAGGCGGAGTAACAGGCGGCCAGCACGGCAGGGGCCTGTTTCGCGGCCTGGGCCAGGACGCTGGCATCGTTGCCGGTGAAGCCGAGGCGGCGCAGGGTAGCGAGATCCGGCCGCTCCTGGGGCGCCAGCACCCCTTGCGTCATGCCGAGCTCGGTCAGCGCCTTCATCTTGCGCAGCCCCTGCTTGGCGGCCTCCTTCGGATTGGACGCTTCCTTGGCGTTGCTTTGGGACGCCACATTGCCATAGGAGAGGCCGGCATAGTTGTGGGTGGGGCCGACCAGGCCGTCGAAGTTGACCTCGAAGTGCTTCATGACTACATCCTTTCGATTTTTATATGGGGAGCGGTTCCTTCCGCGCACAAAGCTGCGGCGTGCGGCCATTATAAAGAGATTTCATCCTTTGTAACAAGCTGATAACCAAGGTGGTTTTTTATGTGACGGGGGTGGCTGGATATGTCATTTCCAATCTAAAAAAGGGGGGGATATAGCATAAAAACAAAAAAGCGGTTGCTTCCCGCGCGTCCCCTTCGCATTAATAAATAAAGAAGCAAGGCGGTTCGGGCTGCATGGCAAATTTGTTCACAAGATTGCTTTTTCCCGTCAAATCTCTTATACAGCCCCACAAAACCGCACGCCAACCCCGTCGGGTGCAATGAGGATAATAGTTACAGCATGGGCAAATCACTGGTCATAGTGGAGTCTCCGGCCAAGGCCAAGACCATCAACAAATATTTGGGCAAGGACTACGTGGTGAAATCCAGCGTCGGTCACGTGCGCGATCTGCCGACCAGCGGCAGCGCCAGCACAGAGCCCAAAAAACCTGTCATTCGCGGCATCAAGCTCAGCGAATCCGAGAAGGCGGCCAAGGATCGCAACGCCCTGTTCTCCAGGATGGGGATCAACCCGACCGCAGGCTGGCAGGCCAACTACCAGATTTTGCCCGGCAAGGAGAAAGTGGTCAGCGAGTTGCAGAGTCTGGCCGAGAAGGCCGACACCATCTATCTCGCAACCGACTTGGACAGAGAAGGAGAGGCGATCGCCTGGCACCTGCGCGAGATCATCGGCGGAGACGACAGCCGCTACAAGCGGGTGGTGTTCAACGAGATCACCAAGACCGCCATCCAGGAGGCCTTTGCCCAGCCGTCCGATCTGAACATCCATCGCGTCAACGCCCAGCAGGCTCGTCGCTTCCTCGACCGCGTGGTGGGTTACATGGTCTCCCCGCTGCTGTGGAAGAAGCTGGCCCGCGGTCTTTCCGCCGGTCGGGTCCAGTCCGTCGCGGTGCGCCTCATCGTCGATAAAGAGCGCGAGATCAAGGCCTTCGTGCCGGTAGAGTTCTGGGATCTCAACGCCGACCTGCTGACCGGTGACAAGGCCGATCTGCGGATGGAAGTGGTCAGCCGCAACGGCGTCGACTTCAAGCCGGTGACCCAGGCCGAGACCTTCGCCGCCGTGGCCGCCCTGGAAGGGGTCGACTACAAGGTGGTGAACCGGGAAGACAAGCCGACCGGCTCCAAGCCGTCCGCCCCCTTCATCACCTCTACCCTGCAGCAGGCGGCTTCCACCCGACTGAGCTTCGGGGTCAAGAAGACCATGATGATGGCCCAGCGTCTCTATGAAGCGGGTTACATCACCTACATGCGTACCGACTCCACCAACCTCAGCAAAGAGGCGGTCGAGGCGGTGCGCGAATATATCGGCGAGCAGTATGGCGCCGCCTACCTGCCGGCCGAACCGACTCTCTATGGTTCCAAGGCTGGCGCCCAGGAGGCCCACGAGGCGATCCGTCCCTCCAACGTGCTGGTGACTGCCGAGATGCTGGAAGGGATGGAGCCGGATGCCATGCGGCTTTATGACCTCATCTGGCGCCAGTTTGTGGCATGCCAGATGACCCCGGCCCAGTACGACTCCTCCACCCTGACCGTCAAGGCGGGCGAGTTCGAGCTCAAGGCCCGCGGTCGCACTCTGCGCTTCGCCGGTTGGACCAAGGCCTTGCCGCCCATGGGCCGCAAGGGGGAAGACAGCCAGCTGCCGGCGGTGACCGTCGGCGAGATCCTGAAGCTGGTCAAGCTGGATCCCCGTCAGCACTTCACCAAGCCGCCCGCCCGCTTCACCGAAGCGGCCCTGGTGCGCGAGCTGGAAAAACGCGGCATAGGCCGCCCGTCCACCTACGCCTCCATCATCTCCACCATCGTCGATCGCGGCTATGTGCGGGTCGAGAGCCGCCGCTTCTTCGCCGAGAAGATGGGCGAGATCGTCACCGACCGTCTGGTGGAGAACTTCGTCGAGCTGATGAACTACGAGTTCACCGCCAAGATGGAAGACAAACTCGATGGCATCGCCGAAGGCAGCCTGGAGTGGAAGAAGGTGCTTGACGCCTTCTACGCCGAGTTTACCCAGGAGCTGGAGCAGGCCGACAAGCCAGCGGAAGAGGGAGGCATGCGTGCCAACCAGATGGTGCTGACCGATATCGACTGCCCGGACTGCGGCCGCAAGATGGGCATTCGCACCGCCACCACAGGGGTCTTCCTCGGCTGCTCCGGCTACGCCCTGCCGCCGAAAGAGCGCTGCAAGAAGACCATCAACCTGGTCAGTGCGGACGAGTTCGTCTCCGCCACCGACGGTGACGAGGCCGAGACCGAGGCGCTGCGCGCCAAGCACCGCTGCGGCGTCTGCGGCACCGCCATGGATGCCTACATCATCGACGACAGCCGCAAGCTGCACGTCTGTGGTCGCAACCCGGACTGCGACGGTTACGAAATCGAGCAGGGTCAGTTCAAGCTCAAGGGCTATGAAGGGCCGAGCATCGAATGCGATCGCTGCGGCTCCGAGATGCAGCTCAAGAACGGTCGCTTCGGCAAGTACATGGGGTGCACCAACGAGACCTGCAAGAACACCCGCAAGATCCTGAAAAACGGTGACATAGCACCACCGAAGGAAGATCCGGTGCCGCTGCCCGAGCTCAAGTGCACCCAGTCCGATGCCCACTTCGTGCTGCGTGACGGGGCGGCCGGTCTCTTCCTCGCCGCCAGCAACTTCCCGAAATCCCGTGAGACTCGTGCGCCACTGGTGGAGGAGCTCAAGCGCTTCCGTGACCGGCTGTCGCCCAAGCATCAGTACCTGGCCGACGCCCCGGCGTCAGATCCTGACGGTAACGCATCCGTGGTGCGCTTCAGCCGCAAGAGCAAGGAGCAGTACGTGATGACGGAGGTGAACGGCAAGGCAACAGGCTGGACCGCCCATTACGACAATGGGAAGTGGCAGGAGAGCCTGGCTAAGGCGAAGAAGTCCTGATCGCGTCACCGCTCACATCATGATGAAAGAGGCCCCTTGCGAGGGGCCTTTTTATTGGGAGATGGCGGTATACTGAGAGGGCTGCATGGATGGCAGCACAAGACAGGGAGGTTGTCATGGAGATACATGAAATCCGGCCAGGCATGACCTGCCTGACGCGGGAAGGAACGGCCTATGTGCTGGAAGTGGACAGGCAGAGTCTGCTGGTATTGCTGCAGCGGGAAGACGAGACCATACCGGTGCAGGTACGTTGCGACGACATCCTGGGCCCCCTTGCCAGCGACTAGTGACGGCGCCCCTGACAGGCGCTAGAACGGGATCAGAAAGAGCAGCTCGGCGAGGTCGGGCTGCCACTGCCACTCCCGCATCCTGACCCGCCCCTTGATCACCGGCACCCCCTCTTCCTGCAATCTTCCTATCTGTTCATCGAAACCCGCCGAGCCCTTGGGCAAGGAGATGGTACCGCCTGCGCCCAGCACGCGATGCCAGGGCAGCGTCTTGTCCGTCTCCCGCAGCACTTTTCCCACCAGCCGCGCCCGCCCGGGCAGGCCCGCCAGATCGGCGACCTGGCCATAGCTCACCACGCGGCCGGCCGGGATCAGGGCCAGGATAGCCTCGATGCGTGCCACCTTGTTCAAGGGGGAAGGGGGAGGGGTCATCATCATGTGTTACTCGGCGTGAAACAAAAGCGCCACCATTGTGGCGCTTCCGTGGTCTGGGGGGCAACAGGGGATCCTGCTCAGCCGAAGGTCTGGCTCAGCCCCCTGAGCTCGCTGGCGCGCTTGAGCAGCTCCTGGCTGGAGTTGTCCACCGCCTGGATCTTCTGGCTGTTGGCGCGGGAGTACTGGGAGATCTGGTGGATGTTGCGGCTGATCTCCTCCACCACCGCCTGCTGCTGTTCGGCCGCGGCGGCTATCTGGGTGGAGAACTCGGTCACCTGATCTATCTCCCCCAGCACCAGATGCAGGTTGCCGGATCCCTGGCGCGTCATCAGGGCGCATTCCCGGGTCTGGGCCAGGTTGTCCTGCATCATCCCCTGCCAGCGGCCCAGGGTCTGCTGGATCTGGCGGATGCTGCCCTGGATCTGCTCGGTCGCCTTGTGGGTACGGGTGGACAGGGTGCGCACCTCGTCCGCCACCACCGCAAAGCCGCGTCCCTGTTCACCGGCCCTGGCCGCCTCGATGGCGGCGTTGAGGGCCAGCAGGTTGGTCTGCTCGGCGATGCCCTGGATCTCGCCCATGACGCTGCCGATCCGCTCGGATTCGTTCGCCAGCTCGACGGCGGAGTGGAAGGCATGCTCCGCCTGCCTGGCCAGCAGCTCCATCTGCTGCTCGGTCTGATCCAGCTGCTGCACCGTATGCTGGCAACTGCTGCGTGCCTCTGTCACCTGGCTGTTGGTGTCCTGGATGTTGCGCGCTATCTCGTGTGCAGTGCTGGCCATCTGGGTCATGGCGGCGGCCATCTGCTGGGTCTGGGCGTCCTGCTCGTTGATGTCGAGGAAGGCTTGATGGGAAGAGTCCTGCAGGTCGGTCGCCAGGGTCTGCAGGGGATGGGTGGCGTCGTTGACCCGACCCAGCACGGTACGAATGCGGGCCTGCAGCATCTTGAGATGGAAATCGGCGATGGCGCCCGGGGCGTCCCCCGAGTAGACCAGCCGGGTCAGGCTGTCGTATTGCTGGCCGAGCCGCTTGAGGTAGCGTGGCAGCGAGATGAGCTCGCGCCAGTAAGCGCCGGCGACGGCCAGCAGGGGCAGCAGCATCAGCAGCACCGTCAGGGCTCCCTGAGATAAGGCCGCCCAACCGAATAGGGCCAGCATCAGCAGGCCGAGCAGCAGGGGTCTGGCACTGTGCAGGGAGGGCAGCTTGCTGGCACCGCCCTGTTCGGCCTTGAGCAGGGCCTGATAGGCCTGGGCGGCAACCTGCTTGAGCTGGGATTCGGGCTTGCAGCGCACCGACTGGTAGCCGCTTATCTTGCCGTTCTCGTAGATGGGGGTCACATAGGCGTCGACCCAGTAATAGCGGCCATCCTTGCAGCGGTTCTTGACCATGCCACGCCAGGGGTTGCCCTCCTTGAGGCGATCCCAGAGGTCGGCGAAGGCGGCCTTGGGCATGTCGGGGTGACGCACCAGGTTGTGGTTGTGTCCGACCAGTTCATCGACATGGTAGCCAGCGATGCGGCAGAAGGCGGGGTTGGCGTAGGTGATGACGCCGCGCAGATCCGTGGTGGAGACGAGTTGCACGTCGGCGGGGAACTCAACTTCACTGTCCTGGGTCTGGACGTGTTTGCGGGCCATAAGGATAAGCTCCGATGCGTTGCTGGTTGTTATTGTGGTTGAACCGGATGCAGGCCCGGGCGCAGTGCGTCTTGCCCGGCCTCATCGGGGGCCTTATTTTGCCAACAAAGGCGGAGTAAAAGTAGGGGCCAGGTTGGATTTTTGTTGTTTGGTGGTAAAAAAATGGCGACCAAAAGGTCGCCAAAAAGAGAAAGATAACACTACCTCTGTGGCACCCGGTAACGCACCTGTAACTGATCGAGGATCTGCAGCTGGCCGGGCAGGCGGGCGGCGAAGTGATCCCAGGCCTTGCGGGCGGGGTCGCTCCAGGCCACCTCGGCCGTGGCGAGCATGCGCGGGAACAACATGTAGTCGAGACGATCGCGAGAGGTGATCAGTTCCGACCACAAGGGGCTCAGCACCCCCAGGATGTTATCGTTGGCATGGAAATCGGCCGGCGCAGGATCGCATAGATAGACCTGCTCCAGATTGAGGGTCCCCGCCCAGTAGAGGCCGGGTTCATGGATGTCCGGGCTCCAGGCGAGATCCAGATAGAGAGACTGGGCCGGGGCCATCACCACGGGGTAGCCCGCGGAGGCGGCATCCAGCCCCGCCTGGAAGCTGGTCCAGGCGAAGATGGTGGCGTCCCGGCTCACCTTGTCCCCGTGCAGTATCTCCTCCCAGCCCAGCATCTGCTTGCCTCTGGCCGCCAGGTATTGCTGGCAGTGGCGCAGCAGGTGGCCCTGCAGCTCCCGGCAATCGGTATAGCCCTGCTCTGCCATCAACTGCTGACAGGCGGGGCTGTCGGTCCAGACCCCGGTCGGCACCTCGTCCCCCCCCATGTGCACCTGAGTGCCGGGGAAGAGCGCGCACACCTCGTCGATCACCGCCTCCAGGAAGCGATAGGTACCGGGCAGGGCCGGGTTGAGCACGTTGTCGTCAAAATATTGCACCGAGAGGTAGCGGGAGCTGTCCGCCTCTTCCCGCAGCAGCTCGGGCAGCGCCTTGATGGCCGCGTGGCAGTGACCCGGGATGTCTATCTCCGGGATGATGGTGATGCCGAGCCCGGCGGCATAGGCCACCAGCTCGCGCACCTCGCTCTGGGTGTAGTAGCCGCCATAAGGATCGGGGCCGCCGCTGAGCTGGGGGCCGACCGCCAGGCCATGTCCCCGCCAGGCCGCCACTTCGGTCAGCCGGGGGAAGGCCTTGATCTCGAGGCGCCAGCCCTCGTCATCGGTCAGGTGCCAGTGGAAGCGGTTGAACTTGTAGAGGCTCATCTGCTTGAGCAGGCGCTTGAGGGTGGCGATGGAGTGGAAGTGGCGGGCGCAGTCGAGGAAGATGCCGCGAAAACCGAACCTGGGCGCGTCCTCCACCTCGAGGCAGGGCAGGCTCTCCCCGTGTTGCAGGGCCCACTGGGCCAGGGTCACCAGACCGTGGCGCCAGCCCGCCTCGCCGGCAGCCCGGATGCGGATCTCCTCTGTGGTGATGACGAGCTGGTAAGCCTCCTGGGGGAGGGGGGCCTCGACCAGGTGGATCTCGGCGTCGTGATCCTGGGTCAGGGCGAGCCCCGTCAGCTCGTTGAAATGGGCCAGCAGGGGGGCCAGGGAGACAGGGCCGCTGACATGGGCCCGCTCGGCCAGGCGGAAGTTGCCCTCCGGCAGCCGCAGCTGAGCCGGCTGGGGCACTATGCCGTTGGCGGGCTCCACCTCGGGTAGATCGGGGGCCGCGGCCGGGCTCGGCGGCAGGCCGAGATCCTGGCCCGCCTGCACCAGGGGTTGCAGCTGCGGCTGGGCGCCTTCGTCCGTCAGGCTGAGGAAGAAGCCCTGAGGCAGATCGGAGTAGCGCTTGATGGGGGTGTTGCGGCAGCAAAAACGCAGCTCGCTGACCCCCTCATGGGGCACCAGCACCTTGTAGCTGCCGCTCTGGCGCGCCAGGGAGCCCCCCTCCACCGACTGGGGATCTATGTGGCGGGCCAGGCAGAAGTGCAGCTTCCAGGGGCTGGCCGGGAGCTGGCTCAGGGTGAAGCGGAACCAGACGTCTTCACCGTCGCGACGGTCGATCTGGGTATGGATCAGGGGTGCAGACATGGGTATTCCTCTGATTGGGCGAACAGTGTGGTGCCCTCTTCGGCGTATGGTTCACGCCGGGCAGGGCTCAGGGGGGCAGAGATAGATAGGCCTCTGGCTGGGCAAACAGGGCTCAGGGATGCAGGCATGGATAGGCGTCCGACTGGGCGAACAGTGCTCAGGGGTGCAGGCATGGATAGGTGTCCGACTGGGCGAAAAGGGCTCAGGGATGCAGGCATGGGTAGGCCTTTGACTGGGCGAACAGGATGGCGCCTTCCAGCGCATCGGCTTGCGGGGGCACCAGGTTGAGGTGACCCAGGCGAGGGGCCAGGCGCATGCCGACGCCGCCCAGCAGGGCGATGCGGTCGGCTCCCAGCAGCCTCATCCCCTCCAGCAGGGTCTGCAACTGGGCGCAGGTTTCGTCCAGCAGCTGGTTGGCGAGCTCATCCCCGTCGCTGGCGGCGTCGAACACCCAGGGGGCGAAGCGGCCATAGTCGGCGGGAATGGCGCGGGCGGCCCAGCGCACCACCTCGGCCTGATCCCGCTTGAAGTGATCGAGCAGGCGCACGGCGAGCAGGCTGGGGGGCAGGATGCCGTCGTGGCAGAGCAGGGATTGCTGGATGGCGCGCAGCCCCAGCCAGGCGCCGCTGCCCAGATCCGAGATGGGGAAGCCGCGTCCTGAGCAGCTATGGAGCTGACCATGGCGGTAGATGAGCCCGGCGGACCCTGTGCCTGCGATGAGGATGGCCCCCTCCCGGCCACCAAAGGCGCCGAGGCAGGCGCCGAAGGCGTCGGAGGTGAGCCTGACGCTCGCGAAGGGGAAGGGCATCTCGAGCAGGGCCTGGTAGCAGTCGGCCAGCTCGGCGGAGGCGAGCGCCAGCCCCACCCCCATCCGCTGTTCGCACTCGATGCCAAGCCCGGCGGCCAGCCGGGCGCTGGCGATGGCTGCCAGCACATTGGCGTGAGCAACCTCTATGCCGAGCTCCAGGTTGGAGCCCGCGGCGCGCCCCTCTCCCAGCACTCTACCCCCCTTGTCCCGAATGCGGGCGCGGGTGTGAGTCCCGCCGCCATCGACCCCGACCCAGAACTCAATCATGACGAGCCCCCGGCGCACTCTGCCAGCTGATGGCCAGGGCAAACCAGGCTGAATGATTGGAGGATCCACTGCTCTCTCCTGCGCCAATGATGTCCGAGCCGATCCTTGTGCGTCTCAATCATGACGAGCCTCCGGCGCACTCTGCCAGCTGATGGCCAGGGCCAACCAGGCTGAATGATTGGAGGAGCCACTGCTCTCTCCTGCGCCAATGATGTCCGAGCCGATCCTTGTGCGTCTCAATCATGACGAGCCTCCGGCGTACTCTGCCAGCTGATGGCCAGGGCGAACCAGGCTGCGTGGGGGATCCACTGCTCCCCCCAGCGCCAGTTCTGATCCAGCCGATCCCTGTACTCCTCGGGAATGAAGGCCACCTCAGCCTCGTCATCGAACCCGGCGGTGATGCCGTTGCAGATGCCGCCGAGGGCATTGGGATAACCGGCTGTATAGCTCGGATTGTTGATGCCGTGCCCCGCCAGCATGCAGGCGTTGAAGGGGTTTTGCCCGAGGATCCAGTCGAGCTGGCGCTGACCGAACGTCATCAGAAGTGGGCTCTGCTGGGGGAAGTGGAGGGCCGCGGCGAAGGCCATGGCGGCCAGGGAGGCCAGCCGGGCATTCTCCCCCTGCCACCAGTAACCGGACTCGTTGTGGTGGGGCATAAAGAAGCTGATGCGAGGGTCTTCGTCGACCCCTTTCACATACTGGCGGGCGAGGACGAAGGGGTTGCCCGCCCGGGCGGCGAGGGCCAGCTCGGCGGCCAGCGCCTGCTGCACCACGGCATTCACCCGGGCGCGGCGCTCCTGATCCGGCTCGACTCCAAGGTATTCCAGCAGAGCCAGCACCGGCAGACCTGCCTCGGCGGCGTGGTAGTAGGGGCGCGAGCCGTCGTCGTTGGCACTCCAGTAGTGGCCGAGCTCGGGGTGGGGGCGCTGGCGGGCGCAGAGCCTGCCGGCCCTCTCCCTTGCCTCCCCGAGCCAGTCGCTGCCAAGGGTCTGGGTCAGCTCGACCGCCGCCAGCAGGGCGCAATAGTCGTCGATGATGTTCTCGAGGCCGTCGTCCAGGTAGGCGAGGTTGTGCTCGCGCAGGTGCAGGTAGCCGCGCCTGGCCGTCTCGGCATAGTGGCTGGTATCGAAGTCGCCGCCGGACTGCTCGCGGGCGGCCCGGGCCAGGGCGGCGATGGCCATGCCGCCCCCCTGGCGAAAGCCCGCCTGCCAGTCGTTGGACTTGAGCCCCTGCTGGGTGGCGTAGGCGCACAGCTCCCGCTGCTCGGGATCCTTGCTCCACTTGTCGAACAGCGTCATGTAGAAGAAGCCGGCGTCATCCTGCATCCGGCAGAGAAAATCCGCCCCGTGCAGCCCCTCGTCACTGAGCCGCTTGCACAGGTTCAGCCCGTCGATGTCGCGGCGCGTCGCCAGGAGAGCCCGGCTCTTGAGCAGGCTCCATACCACCAGGGGGGTCTGCTGGGGGTTGAGGTAGTTGGCGTAGGAGAGGTGGCTCAGGTATTTGCTCATGTCGCCGCTGGCATCGAACCAGCCGCCGTGCACATCCTTGCGCTGGTCGGTGCCAAACAGGCGGGCGCTGCGGTCGGCTCTATCGAAGGCGCCGCTGGCACGCTGGCCCTTGAAGTAGTGAATGACATCTGAGAGGCAGCGGCTGGTCAGCAGATCCTGACCTATGGCGAAGCGGGTGGAGCGGACTATGCCCTGTGCTGTGATGGCTTCCAGCCGGTAGTGGCCGGGCTCCTTGAAGGCGCTGAAGTCGGCACGCCAGTAGGCGCGTCCCTGCCAGCCTGGCACCTGGCCTGCGGCCTGGAGAGGAACCTCCAGCAGCAGGCGGTCATCATGCAGGCGCCGCAGTCGCACCAGGCCGCTTATTTCCACGTTGGCGTCGGTCTGCAGCAGGGCAATCTTGTGTCCGTCACAATCGTAACCCACCTGATTGATCAAGAGTTCCATCCAGCTTTACTCCCTGGTCTGGGGCAATGAAGGGGCCTCGCGAGGAGGCCCGGGTGAAGGTGTCGCGGGCCGGTAAAGCCGCCCCCGGCGTGGGGGGCTGGCTTATTCGTGCAGGTAGCAGCGCACGAAGTGGTTGTCGGCAAGCTTGGTCACCGGCGGCAGGCTCTCCTTGCAGCGAGCCATTGCCTGATGGCAGCGACCGGCGAAGGGGCAGCCCCGGGATTCCGGGGTCCAGAGCGGTATCTCCCCCTTGCGGCCCCCCTCCAGCTCGGCATGGATGCTCTTCTCGGGATCCGGCACCGCCGAGATGAGCAGCTGGGTATAGGGGTGCTGGGGGTGGTGCAATATCTCGTCCACCTCGCCCCACTCCACCATGTGGCCCACGTACATCACCGCCAGATCTTCCGCCACGTAGCGGGCGGTGGCGATGTCGTGGGTGATATAGAGCATGGAGACGCCGAGCTCGTTCTTCATCTGCTCCATCAGGTTGAGGATGCCGATGCGAATGGAGACGTCGAGCATGGAGGTGGGCTCGTCCGCCAGCACCACTTCCGCCTCCACCGCCAGGTTGCGGGCTATGTTGACCCGCTGGCGCTGGCCGCCGGAGAGCTGGTGGGGATACTTGGCCGCCGTGGCCTTGGCCGGGGTCAGCCCCACTTTTTCCAGCAGGGCATAGACCATGTCCGGCAGATCTTTCTTGTCGAGCACCTTGCTGTGCAGCAGCAGGGGGCGGGCTATGTGGTGGTAGATGGTGTGGGTCGGATTGAGCGAACCGAACGGGTCTTGCCATACCATCTGCACGCTCTGGCGATAGTCCAGCAGGGCTGTGCCCTTGTTGAACTCCTCCAGATCCCGGCCCCGGTAGAGGATGCGGCCGTTGGAGAGTTTGTACATCTTGGCGATGATCTTGGCGATGGTGCTCTTGCCGGAGCCCGACTCCCCCACCACCGCCAGGGCGCGGCCCCGGTGCAGGTTGAAGGTGATGTCGGAGAGGGCCCGCATCTTGCCGCTCTTGATGGCATTGGAGTTGACGGCGAAGTCCTTGTAGAGATGCTGGACCTCGATGATGGGCGCGTCGGTTTGGGCGATTTGCATGACAGACATCCTTAACAGCCAGCGGCCTTGTCCAGATAGATGGGGTGGTCCAGTTGTTCCTCGGCCGAGTCATAGAGGTGGCAGGCGGCCTGCTGCCCGGGCCGGATCTCGGCGAGGACTGTGTACTCCTGACGGCAGCGATCGTGCACCTTGCCGCAGCGGGCCTGGAAGCGGCAGCCGACCGGCACCTCCAGCAGGTTGAGCGGGGTGCCGGGGATCCCCTCCAGCACGGTTTTCGGGCCGTGCAGGGGCGGGAAGGAGTTGCCGAGCCCTTTGGTGTAGGGGTGCAGGGGCGCGGTCAGTATCGCCTTGGCCGGCGCCACCTCCACCAGTTCGCCGGCATACATGATGCCGATGCGATCGCAGAACTCGACCATGAGCGAGAGGTCGTGGGTGATGAAGAGAATGGAGAAGTTGAACTTCGCCTTGAGGGCGTAGACCTTCTGCAGTATCTCCCGCTGCACCACCACATCCAGCGCCGTGGTGGGCTCATCCATGATCAAGAGCTCGGGGTTGAGGGCCATGGCGATGGCGATCACCAGCCGCTGGCGCATGCCGCCGGAGAACTGGTGCGGGTAGTCCTTGAGCCGGCTCGGGTGGATGTCGACTATCTCCAGCAGCTCCTGGGCGCGCTTGATCGCCTCGTAGCGGGTCATGCCGGGGTTGTGGGCCAGCAGCACGTCGCAGAACTGCTCCTCCATCCGCAGCACCGGGTTGAGCGCATTCATGGCGGACTGGAACACCACGCTCGCCTGGCGCCAGCGGTAGCTGCGCAGCCGCTCGTCGTCGAAGCCTAGGATGTTCTCCCCCTTGAACAGGATCTCGCCGCCGCTGATGTAGGCGGGCGGCTTGTGCAGCCGGGCCACCGAGAAGGCGACCGTGGACTTGCCGCAGCCGGACTCGCCGGCGAGGCCGAAGACTTCGCCTGGGGCTATGTCAAAGCTGACCGAGTTGACGGCGCGCACGTCGCCGCTCTCTGTGATGTAGTCGACGCAGAGCTGGCGCACCGACAGCAGGGGTTGTTGCGAGCTCATGCTGTCTTCTCCTGGGCTGCGATGGGGGGGACGGGGGCGGCGAGCTGTTTCCAGCGGCGCAGACCCTTGTGAGAGCGCAGTTGCGGGTTGGCTATCTCGTCGATGGCGAAGTTGAGCATGGCCAGACCCGCCCCCAGGGTGGCGATGGCGAAGCAGGGGGCCAGGATCTCCCACCAGGCGCCTACCAGGATGGCGCTGGAGGTCTGGGCGTTGTAGAGCATGATGCCCCAGCTGACCACGGTCGGATCGCCGAGCCCCAGGAACTCCAGGGTCGCCTCGGTGACGATGGCGTAGATGATGGAGCCGATGAAGCTCACCCCTATGATGGAGATGAGGTTGGGCAGTATCTCCACCAGTATGATGCGCCAGGCCGGCTCCCCCAGCACTTCGGCGGCGATGACGAACTCTTTCTCCCGCAGCGCCAGGGTCTGGGCACGGATGACCCGGGCGCCATAGGCCCAGGAGGTAAAGCCTATGATGAGCGCAATCACCGTCGGTGACGCCTCCCCGATAAAGCTTGCCAATACCAGCAGCAGAGGGAGGTTGGGGATCACCAGCACCACGTTCATCAGGAAGGTGAGGCACTCATCCACCACGCCGCCGAAGTAACCGGCTGTGATGCCGATGCCGATGGCGAGGGCGCAGACCAGCAGGCCTGCCCCGAAGCCCACCATGAGGGAGATGCGAGCGCCGCTGGTGAACTGGGCCCAGAGATCGTGGCCCATGCGGTTGGAGCCCATCACCAGCTCCACGCTGGGGGGCTGGTGCGGGCGGGCGACCCGCTTGGTGGGCTCGTTGCTGGCGAGCAGCGGGGCAAACAGGGCCATCAGCACGAAGGTGACCACGATGGCGAGGCCGAAGGCGGCCTTCTTGTTGCCCAGCAGGATTTTTAAAATAGTCGGCATACGCATCTTATTTGCCTCCTGTACGCAGACGGGGATCCAGGAAGACATAGAGCACGTCCGCCAGGAAGTTGAAGCTGAGCATGGTGATGGTCATGATGAGCAGTTGCCCCTGAATGAGCGGGTAGTCGCGGGCCAGTATGCCCTGGTAGAGAGTGAGCCCGAGGCCCGGGTAGTTGAAGATCACCTCGGTGATGAGGGAGCCGCCGATGACGAAGCCGAGCGCCATGGAGAGGGCGGTGACGCTGGGCAGCACGGCGTTGCGGGCGCCGTAGTTGAAGATGACCCTGTTGCTGGAGAGCCCCTTGGCCTTGGCCATGGTGATGTAGTCCTCGCCGAGCAGGTTGATCATGTTGTTGCGCATGGTGATGAGGAAGCCCCCCACCTGCACCATGGCCAGGGTGCCCACCGGCATGATGGCGTGCAGCATGATGCTCTTGATGTGTTCCCAACCGAAATCGGCGGGGATCTCCGGGCTGTAGGCGTAGCCGATGGGCAGCCAGCCGAGACTGACCCCGAACAGGAAGAGGGCGAGCAGGGAGACCACCACCGGCGGAATGGCCTGCATCACCAGAGTGAGCGGGGAGAGGATGCTGTCCATGCGTCCCCCCCGGTACCAGGCGGCGAAGATGCCGACGATGGAGCCGATGGAGAAGCTCAGTATGGTGGAGGTGCCCACCAGGAACAGGGTCCAGCCGATGGCGCGGCCGAGCACGTCGGCGACCGGTTGGGGGTAGTAGCGCACCGAGGTGCCGAGATCCCAGGTGAAGACACTCTTCACATAGGCGAGAAACTGGGTGGTGATGGGACCGTCAACGAACCCGAAGGTGGCCTTGAGGGCTTCGAGGGCGGCAGGTTCCATCATGGCGCCGGCCCGGGCGAACATGACGGAGACGGGATCTCCGGGCATGGCTCTGGGCAGCAGGAAGTTGATGGTGGCGGCCACCAGGAAGGCGACCAGATAGAAGGAGAAGCGTCTTAGTATAAATCCCATGGTGATACCTTTTACTGCAAGCCTGCCCCGCGCCGGGCAAAGCTCCCCCAACCCCGGCAAATACGGGGGATGGAAGACATGGCGGGGAAAAAGGCCCCCCGCAGGGGGCCGAGGTGGTTAGCTGTTTGGCTTGAGTGACAACACGTGCAGCAGACGTTCCGGGGTGTCCGGGTGTACCTGCGGCTTGGCGACCGGGTTGTCGGCACTGAACCAGCCATTGAAGCGCTTGGTGCTGTATTCGTACCAGGTCGGGTTGTTGAACACAGGGATTATGGTCTGGTTGGCACCGACGCGTTCCTGGATGGCAAACATGATCTCCTTCTGCTTGGCCGCATCGGCGGTCTGGGTGAAGTCATCGATCAGCTTGTCGAGCTCGGGATCCTTGTAACGGGGCGCCGCGAAGCGGTTGCCGCGCTCACCCATGTTGCGGGAGTGGAAGGCGGTCTCGAAGTACTTGTGCGGGTTGGCACCGGCAAAGTAACCCTGCAGGGCGACGTCGAAGTCACCTGTGATCAGGTTCTCGGTCCAGACGGTGGCTTCCGGGGTGGAGGTCTTGGCGTTCAGGCCCAGCGCCTGCAGCCCTTCCACACCGATCTGGACTGTGTTGACCCAGTCGGTCCAGCCGTTCGGTACCAGCACCTTGAACTCGATCTTCTTGCAGCTCGGGGTGTCGAGGAACTTGTCGCCGTCACAGTCCTTGTAGCCAGCTTCCTTCAGCAGAGCCTTGGCACCTTCCAGGTCGAACTTGTTGTATTTGCCGTATTTCTTCTCGACGTCCGGGTTGTCCCAGGAGGCGAATGCCTTGCCAAGGCCCGACGGGTATTCGTTGACGGTCGGGTAGCCGTAGCCCGCGATGTCCACCATGGACTGGCGGTCCATCGCCATGGAGAAGGCGCGGCGGAAGTTGATGTCGTTGAAGGCTTCGTTATTGCCCGGGTTCTTGCTCTGGAAGTTGACGTTGAACGCCACTGTGCCGGAGGCGGGGAACCAGTACTTGTTGTTCTTGGGATCGTTGCCGACGTAGAGGCGCTCGATGTCCGGCACGAAGGAGCCGAACCAGTCCACGTCACCCTTCATGACGGCAGCCAGTACCTGGTCGTTGGTGGCCATCTGCGGCATGCGCAGGCAGTCGATGGCAAGGTTGGCGTTGTCCCAGTAGTGCGGGTTGCGGCACTGGGTATAGAGCTGGGCGGAGAAGTTGTCCACTTCGGTGAAGGGACCTGTGCCGACCGGCTTGTCGTTGGTGAAGGCAACCGGGTCTTTTACCGACTTCCACTGATGCTCGGGGACTATGGGCACCAGCACCAGGTCGTTCACCACGTTGGTGTTGACCTCGGCCAGGTCGAATTTGACCTTGTGCTCACCCAGCTTCTCGACACCCTTGATCTGAGTCCAGATGGAGCGCTCGTCCAGCGCCTTGTTGGCCTTGACCAGGTTGAAAGAGAAGAGGATGTCGTCGGCGGTGAAGGCTTCACCATCGGACCACTTGACCCCTTCGCGCAGGTCAAAGGTGACCGACTTCAGGTCATCGCTGAAGGCGTAGTTGGTGGCCAGACGATAGACGGGTTTGCCACCCTGCATATCGTTGAAGATCACCAGCGGCTCGTAGATGAAGTGACGGGTGGTGTGCAGCAGACCGGCCTGCAGGAAGGGGTTGAAGTTCTTGACCCATGCGGTCTCCTGTTGCGCGACCAGGGTCAGCACCGTCTTGTTCTCGGCGGCCATGGCGGTACCGGCGGCACCTAGCATCAGGGTTCCCAGCATGACTGAGGTAGCGATTTTGGATACTTTGGCAAGCATATTTTTTCCTTTCTTATTGGTCTTCCATGGTTTTGGAATGGAGCACCGGATCCCATGCTTGGATGCCGGCCCTCAATGTTGGTCAGGTTTTGCACCCTTGTAGTTGTGTCATCCAACGCCCTTAGAAAAGCAGAGTTAACAGGAAAACAACAACTCTTCATTTCGTCGATATCGTAAAAACTCGGACTCTCTCGTCATTATCGTCAAACTCTATTTTTAATCCTTTTAAATTATACGCTTGCATTAATTCTCACAAAGTACCAAGTCATCCTTTATGACAATTCAAAGACGATAGTGTGAAGTGGATCGTGCTCGTTTTTACTCCCCTTCAGTGGCTTTTTTTTGAGCTTGAAACAAGCGAACCGGGGTGAGGGGCAGAACTGTGCGCTGGCTCACTGAGGGGCATCTCCCGGTGAGTCGGGTGATGATGGGGGGCGTCCTATTTGCGCAAGGACCCGGCGCCAGCTGCCAAGGGGTTTTCGTGTTGACTGATTTCGGGCAATAAAAAAGCCAGTCAGCATTCACTGACTGGCTTCGGGCGCCACATCCGTTAGCGGATTACTGGACCAGGCTGGCCCACAGGTCGTACTCGTCCGCCTCGTCGATGCGGACCTCGTCCACGCAGTAGGTGGAGGTGTCCTGGGAGATGACCAGGATCTCCTTCACGCCGGCCTCTTTCAGGCGCTTGGCCTCGGCCAGTACCTCGCCGATGGCTTCCAGCGACTCCTGTACCGCACTGTCGATGAAGCCGCAGGTGTTGACCACCACCAGCTCCGCATCGTCATAGCTGGGTACCTCTGAGCCGGGTGGGCCAGGCCAACGAGAGCTGGTCTTCAGCTTTGCCGTGGTCGGTCAGGGGTCCGACATCCATGTCACCACGGGCAACTGGAATTTCGTGTTCGGTGACAATATCCAGGCGATCCTGGACACCAATCTGGGCTCCCTATTCGGGATCCTGACCCAGGAGTTCACCTCGACCGGGCAGGCCAAGACCGCCTTTACCTTCACCCCGGCCGATCTGCCGCGCCAGCTGCAGAACCGGTTGCTGGGTCATGGCGGGAAAGTACGCCTTGGCTCCCGATCCCTTCCACTCCCCGGCTGGTTATGATATCCATTCGATAACCTTGTCTAGAGCATGCCGGTCTCGGAGCCTCGCTGCTGGCGAGGCCGCCGCTCGCGGGTGCGACCCTGGGTTTCGCCTCGCCGTGTTCATCCTTCCCCAGCCGGTCAGGGGTTATACGAAAAAGAGGCTTTATGGAGTTGTTGTTACTGGCGGATGCGCCATCTGCCGCAGTCGTGGTTGCCTCATGGTATTTTGACGAATGGTGCCGCGACAGTGGTCGCTTTACTCAAGATCAGGTGCTGGCCAAGGTCATGGCGGCCACCCAGGTTGACCGGGCTCCGCTGATCGTACTGGCCCGCCAGGCCGGTGAATGGGTGGGGGCTGCCGAGCTCAAGATCCGTGAAATGGCGATATTTCCCGAGTACGAATATTGGTTAGGTGGGGTATATGTCGTTGAAAAAGCGCGCGGGCAGGGGGTCGCCTCCTTGCTGGTAACAGAGATCCTCAGCCGCGCTCGCAGGGCGGGGATCAGCAAGCTGTACTTGCAAACCGAAAACCTGACCGGTGGCGTTTATTGCCGTCATGGTTTCAAGGCCCTTGAGGAGGTCAATGATAAAGGCGTTCATGTTCTGGTGATGGTGGCGGATACAGGCATCTAGCCCTCGTCAGAAGCGTTGACCCGGTGACGCCTGGCGCCCCGCTTCAGCGCGCATAACCATTTCGTACTATCAATAAAAAAAGCCAGTCAGGGTCACTGACTGGCTCTTTTATTGGCGCCTGTCGGGCAGGCGCCATCGTGGACTGCGGACTTAGCCTATCAGGCTGGCCCACAGATCGTACTCGTCCGCCTCGTCGATGCGGACCTTGACCAGATCGCCGGGCTTCAGATCGGTTTCGCCGTTCAGGTAGACCAGGCCGTCAATCTCGGGGGCGTCGGCGAAGGATCGGCCAGTGGCGCCCTCTTCGTCCACTTCGTCGATCAGCACTGTCATCTCCTGGCCGACCTTGCGGGCCAGCTTGCGAACGGAGACCTGCTGCTGCAGCTCCATGAAACGCTGGAAGCGCTCTTCCTGGACGTCTTCCGGCACAGGATCCGGCAGCTCGTTGGCCTTGGCGCCTTCGACCGGGCTGTATTTGAAGCAGCCAACCCTGTCGAGTTCAGCCTTGTCGATGAAGTCCAGCAGCATCTGGAACTCTTCTTCTGTCTCGCCGGGGAAGCCGACGATGAAGGTGGAGCGCAGGGTGATCTCGGGGCAGATCTCGCGCCACTTCTGGATGCGCTCCAGGGTGCGCTCGACGGTACCCGGGCGCTTCATCAGCTTCAGGATGCGCGGGCTGGCGTGTTGCAGCGGTATGTCCAGGTAGGGCAGTACCTTGCCATCGCGCATCAGCGGGATGACGTCATCCACGTGCGGGTAGGGGTAGACGTAGTGCAGGCGCACCCAGATGTCGAGCTTGGCCAGCTCTTCGCACAGGGCGACCATGCTGGTCTTGACCGGCATGCCGTCGTAGAAACCGGTGCGGTGCTTGACGTCCACGCCGTAGGCGGAGGTGTCCTGGGAGATGACCAGGATCTCCTTCACGCCGGCTTCTTTCAGGCGCTTGGCCTCGGCCAGTACCTCGCCGATGGGACGGCTCACCAGATCCCCGCGCATGGAGGGGATGATGCAGAAGGTGCAGCGGTGGTTGCAGCCCTCGGAGATCTTGAGGTAGGCGTAGTGACGGGGGGTCAGCTTGACGCCGTGGGCCGGCACCAGGCTGGTGAAGGGGTTGTGGGTCGGCTTCGCCACGTACTTGTGGACGTGGCCCAGCACCTCTTCATAGGCGTGGGGACCCGTGATCTCGAGCACCTTGGGGTGGATCTCGCGGATCTGGTTCTCTTTGGCGCCGAGACAGCCGGTGACGATCACCTTGCCGTTTTCAGCCAGGGCCTCACCGATCGCTTCCAGGGATTCCTGTACCGCGCTGTCGATGAAGCCGCAGGTGTTGACCACCACCAGTTCCGCATCGTCATAGCTGGGCACCACATCGTACCCTTCGGTACGCAGCTGGGTCAGGATGCGCTCGGAATCGACCAGGTTTTTGGGGCAACCCAAGGAGACGAATCCTACTTTGGGGGCCTGTTTTGTGTTGGACATCGCTCAATCACTCTTAGGTGGCTCTTATTCAAGGGCGCGGATTTTACCGGAATGGCTAACCAAAAACTATACAACCGAGGTTGTCAGGCCGAACAATATTTACGGTCAGCTTCTGTCCCTTGTCGTCAGGGAGGCTGTGCCCGCTCATGAGGGCGGCCACCGCCGTCCCCTCGCCGCCGGGGAAGCCTGGCCCTGGTTGACCCGGGTGGAGGGGGCAAGCACACAGGACTTCTTTGAGTTGGCTTAAATCTGATAGGGTGGCATGTCCGCTGATGGGATATTTAAGGAGCACACAATGAAGAGCCGATCCTGGTTGATTGCCGCCGTCCTGGCATTTGCATCTGGCCCCAGCCATGCCGACTGGGCGAAATTGAAGGAGGCGGCCTCCGAGCTTGGCACCGCGGTGAGCGACACCAGCAAGGAAGCCTGGCAGGGGATCACCGACTTCTCCAAGGCGACCTGGGAGTCTGTCTCCAGCTGGGGAGCCGATGCCTACAACAAGGCGGGTGCCTGGTCGGAAGAGAGCGCCGCCACCGGCAAGGAGTGGTTGACGGCCGCCGACAAGAAGCTCGACACCATGCTCGAACCCAAGACCCCCGCTGAGGCTAGAACCGCCCTGGATACCATGGCCGATACCGCCCTGGTGCGGCTGTTCAACGAGCAACCCTCCGCCAAGCTGCTGTTTGACCAGGCTTATGGCTATGCGGTGTTCGACTCGCGCAAGTTCTCCCTGATGGTGCACACCAACCAGGGATCCGGGGTTGCCATCAATCGCAAGACGGGCAAGCACACCTATATGAAGATGTTTGGTGCCGGGCTGGCCGCCGGCATGGGGGGCAAGTTCTACCAGCAGGTGGTGCTGTTTGAAGACAAGGCCAGGTTCGATGCCTTCGTCAACAAGGGCTGGGAGGCCACCTCCGAAGTGGGGGCCGTGGCCGGCAAGGAGAGCGCCGAGCTGACCGCCAAGTACAATGGCGGCATGGCCATCTACCAGATAGGGGAGAAGGGACTGCTGCTCGATGCCAATATCTCGGGTTCCAAATACTGGCTGGATGACGATCTGAACAAGTGACGGTGGTCGTTGGCAGCGATCCGGTATTTTTCTTTTATCATGTTGAAATACTGCCTGTTTAAATGACCTGACTTGCAGTAAAAAGGGGGCCTTCGGCCCTCTTTTTCATGGGCGAAAGCAAGACACAGTCGTTAAACAAGGAGAGTGGTATGACCCAGGCATCTGAATCTGCCGTGGACTGGCGCCGGGAATGGGAGCGGCAGAGCATCTATCTGCGGCTGCAGGAGGGCAGCCCCATGGTCCTCTGGGTCAATGGTGATGAGGTCGAGCCCCTGACGGAAGGGGCGGCAAAGGGGGTCACCTTCGGCTGGGGACGGGCGGACGAGGGGACAATGGCGCTGGCGCTCGCCATCGTCGCCAGGCTGGTGGCTGTGGGCCTGGTGGACCCTGGGCAGGCCACCGAGAAGGCGCACTTCCTGCACGACGAGGTGCTGGTCAAGCTGCCAGCGGACGAGCACTACGATCTGCATCTCGGTTATCTGAAGCTGGTGCTGGGGTGACATGAGCCGGGACCAGGGCGCCCGCTTGTGGCTGCCCCTTGGCACCGGCGGCCTGCACCCTCTTCCCGGTTGGCACTCTAATTGCTTAAGGCTTGCCAGTGTCAATGATTTGTCTGGGAAGGGAAGATGGAAATAAGCGCAAGCAGCCTGATGCAAGAGATGCAGGCACTCAAGGTAGAAGCCGGTGCCACGCCGCTGACCCAGCCCGGTCGTCCGGTCAACTCGGATTTCGGTCAGATGCTGCAGCAGGCCCTCGACAACGTCAACGAATTGCAGGGCAGCGCCAACGATCTGCGCACCCGGTTCGATATGGGCGACAAGTCGGTGGACCTGTCCGAGGTGATGATCGCCGGGCAGAAATCCTCCATCGCCTTCGAGGCGACGGTGCAGGTGCGTAACAAGATGGTCGATGCCTACAAGACCATCATGAACATGCCGGTATAAGCGATCTCAATCAATCACGGCGACTGAACATCGTGAAGATGTCGGCAATAAGAGATCTCAATAAATTTTGACGACAGATCATCATGAAGATGTCAGCAATGATGAGCATGTCAGCAATAAGGACCTGAAGAGTGGCTAACGATCCAAACGGCGATCTGCTGATGAACAACGAGGGGGCTGCCGCCCTCGATGAGCACGAGCAGAAGAGCTCGGCCCTGGGCTTCTTGTCCAACACCGATGTGTTGCGGCAGATCACCCTGATCCTGGGGTTGACCATCTGTCTGGCCATCGCCGTCTTCATCCTGCTGTGGGGCAAGGAGCCGGAGATGCGTCCCCTCGGCACCTTCAACACCCAGGAGCTGGTCTCCACCCTGGATTACCTGGATCAGCAGAAGATCCCCTATCAGGTCGATGGCAAGAGCGTGCTGGTCAGCGCCGAGAATTATGCGGACATCCGGCTGCGCCTGACCCGCGCCGGCCTCGCCAGCAGCAGCGAGGCCAGCAACGATGGGGAAGCCATACTGCTCAAGGACTCCAGCTTCGGGGTCAGCCAGCGCATGGAGAGCGAGCGTCTGAAACTGAGCCGCGAGCGCCAGCTGGCGAGCGCCATCGAGCAGTTCCAGAACGTCGCCAAGGCCCAGGTTCTGTTGGCCATTCCCAAGGACAACGTATTCGCCCGCAACGAACGCAAGCCGAGCGCCACAGTCGTGCTGAGCCTGAAAGGGGCAGCGCTGGGCCAGGGGGAGGTGGACTCCATCGTCGACATGGTCGCCTCCGCCGTGCACGGCCTGGAGCCGACCCGCGTCACAGTGACCGATCAGAACGGTCGCCTGCTCAACTCCGGCTCCCAAGACCCGCTCTCTGCCCAGACTCGCAAGGAGTTTGCGATGCAGCAGAAGCAGGAGCTCGAATACAAACAAAAAATTGACGCCATCCTGATCCCCGTCCTTGGGGCTGACAACTATACGGCGGAGGTGGATCTCTCCCTCGACTTCTCCCAGCAGGAGCAGACCCGCAAGACCTACAATCCGGACCTGCCAGCGGTGCGCTCCGAGATGACGGTGGAAGAGAACAGCGCCAATGGCAGCAATGGCGGCGTGCCTGGCGCGCTCACCAATCAGCCGCCCGCCGCCTCCAGCATTCCCGAGCAGGCCGCCGGCGCGGAAGGGGGAACCGGCTCTTCCGGCCGCTCCCGCAAGGAGGCGACCCGCAACTTCGAACTGGACACCACTGTCAGCCACATCCGGCGCCAGCAGGGCGGCATCCGCCGCATGACGGTGTCGGTGGCGGTGGATTACAAGGCCACTCCCGGCGCCGACGGTGCCGTCACCCGGGAAGCCCGCAGCCAGGCCGAGCTCGATACCCTGCGCCGTCTGCTCAGCGGCGGCCTCGGCTTTGACGTGACCCGGGGGGATACCCTGGAGGTGGTCGCCATTCCGTTCAACCGCCCCGAGCTGGAAGCCGTGGCCGACATGCCCATCTACGAGCAGCCCTGGTTCTGGCGCGCGGTACGCATCGCCGCCTCGGTGCTGGTCATCATAGTGCTCATCGTCACAGTGGTGCGGCCCATGCTCAAGCGCCTGCTCTACCCGGATGCCAAGCCGGAAGGGGAGCTGGACTTCGACAACCACACAGTGCTGGGTGGGGATGACGAGCTGAGCCTGCTGGCGGCTCAGGCCGAGGCCGAGCCGGTGTTCGGCCTGCGGGATGGCCAGCTCAAGCTGCCTGACCTGCACCGTGACGAGGACCTGCTCAAGGCCGTACGTGCCTTGGTAGCGAATGAACCAGACCTGGCCGCTCAGGTCATCAAAGAATGGGTAACGAACCGAGATGCCTGAAGAGAAGAAAAACCAAGTCACCGGTAACGAGATTACCGATAACCAGCGCCAGATCCTCGACCAGATGGCCGGGATGGAGATGGCAGCGGTCTTGATGCTGAGCCTCAACGAGGAGGATGCCGCCCAGATCTTCCGTCATCTCGAGCCCAAGCAGGTGCAGCGGCTCGGCATGTCCATGGCCTCCATGTCGGATTTCAGTCACGACCGGGTGGCGGCGGTGCATCGTCAATTTATCGACGACATCCAGAAATACACCAACATCGGCATCGGCAGCGAAGACTTCGTGCGCAAGGCCCTGGTGGCGGCGCTCGGGGAGGACAAGGCCAGCAACCTGGTGGATCAGATCATCCTGGGATCCGGCGCCCGTGGCCTCGACTCCCTCAAGTGGATGGATGCCCGCCAGGTGGCCAGCATCATCCAGAATGAGCACCCGCAGATCCAGACCATAGTCCTCTCCTATCTGGAGCCGGAGCAGTCCGCCGAGATACTGAGCCAGTTCCCGGAGCAGGTGCGCCTGGATCTGGTGATGCGTATCGCCAACCTCGAAGAGGTACAACCGGCGGCGCTGCAAGAGCTCAACGACATCATGGAGAAGCAGTTCGCCGGTGCGGCCGGGGCCCAGGCTGCCAAGATGGGTGGCCTCAAGGCCGCCGCCAACATCATGAACTACCTGGACACCAACATCGAAGGCCAGCTGATGGACTCCATCCGCGAGTCGGACGAGGAGATGAGCCAGCAGATCCAGGACTTGATGTTCGTGTTCGAGAACCTCATCGACGTGGACGATCGGGGCATCCAGACCCTGCTGCGGGAAGTGCCGGGGGATCTGCTGCAACGGGCCCTCAAGGGCTCGGACGACCAGATGCGCGAGAAGGTCTTCAAGAACATGTCCAAGCGGGCCGCCGAGATGCTGGCGGACGATCTCGAGGCCATGGGGCCGATCCGGGTCTCAGAGGTGGAAGCCGCCCAGAAGGAGATCCTCTCCACCGCACGCCGTCTGGCGGACGCGGGCGAGATCATGCTGGGGGCTGGCGGTGGCGAAGAGTTCCTCTAAGCCATGGGCAATGGAATGTGCGATGATGTCGCCCCCTTCGTCCGGCACCCTAGGAGTGTCTTTCGCACATGAATAACAAGAACAGCAAGCTGCGGGGCTATGTCAGACCCGAGGCGGACGAGACCCGGGTGGAAGCCTGGGGCTGGCCCGAGATGGAGGTCGAATCCGAGATCCAGAGCAATGCCCTGGGGCTCGGCCCTGACTGGTATCGCCAGGAGCAGGCGGACGAGATGCCGCCGGAGGAACAGCCCGAGGAGCCCACCCCCAGCATCACCGCCGAAGAGGTGGAGGCAATCCGCCAGGCCGCCTGGGAAGAGGGGCTGGCCGAGGGGCGAGAGGCCGGCTTTGCCAAGGGGCTGGAGGAGGGCAAGCTGGAAGGCTTGCAGCAGGGTCATCAGGCGGGTCTGGAGCAGGGCCGCGAAGAGGGGCTGGCCCTGGGCCGCGACCAGGTGGAGCAGGAGATTGCCCACTGGCAGGGGCTCGTCTCCCGCCTCGCCAATCCCCTGAGCGAGCAGGACAGCGCCGTGGAGCAGCAGCTCATCGCCCTGGTCCAGCAGCTCGCCCGCGCCCTCATTCGCCACGAGGCCGAGACCTCCCCAAGGCTGTTGCTCGAGGCCCTCAAGCAGGGTCTTGCCCTGCTGCCTGCCGCCGAGCAGGGGGTCACCCTGATGCTGCACCCGGATGACGTGGCCCGTGTCGAGCAGGCCTTCGGCGCCGAGGAGTGTGCCCGGCGTCACTGGCGGCTGCAAAGCGACCCCACCCTATCCCCGGGGGATCTGCAGCTGGCCACCGAACTCTCCAGCATCGATCTGACCCTCTCGGGGCGCATCGATCAACTGCTGCGCAACTTCCTTCGTGACAATGCCGACTGACACCCTGTTCCGCTCTGGCATAGGGAAGCCAGGCTGCTGCGCACCATTTCCCTTCGTGACAATGCCGACTGACCCTCTTCCCCGGTTTGGCATAGGGAGTGCGCGCTGCTTCGCACCATGTCCCTTCGTGACAATGCCGGCTGACATCTCTTCTCGGTCGGGCATAGGCAGCGCACTGTCTCCCGGCCTGGTGACAATGGCGGCAGGCTCCTTGTCTCTGCCTCTTTCCCCTTTCTCACTGGAGGCGCGATGACAGCATCCCTGCTCAGTCGACTGCAAGGCTACCGGGTCCGCGATCTCGCCCCCATACCGCCGGTGGCGGGCAAACTCACCCGGGTGGTGGGGCTGACCCTGGAAGCCATCGGCTGCCGCGCCGCCATCGGGGCCCTGTGCCGCATCGACACTCAGGATGGCATGCTGGAGGCCGAAGTGGTGGGCTTCTCCGGCGATCGGCTGTTTCTGATGCCGAGCGAGCAGCTCAAGGGGATCATTCCCGGTGCCCGTGTGGTGCCCATCACCGAGGATCACGGCATCCCGGTGGGCATGAACCTGCTCGGCCGGGTCATAGACGGCATAGGCCAGCCCTTGGACGGGTTGGGCCCCATCATCTCCTCCCAGACGGTGCAGTTCGCCCAGCATCGCATCAACCCGCTTGCCCGTCGTCCCATCCATGAGCCCATGGATGTGGGGGTGCGCGCCATCAACGCCGTGCTCACCGTGGGGCGGGGCCAGCGCATGGGGCTGTTCGCCGGCTCCGGGGTCGGCAAGTCGGTGCTGCTCGGCATGATGACCCGCGGCTCTGTGGCGGATGTGGTAGTGGTGGGCCTCATCGGTGAGCGGGGCCGGGAGGTGAAGGAGTTCATCGAGGAGATCCTCGGTGCCGAGGGGCGCGAGCGCGCCGTGGTGGTGGCGGCACCGGCCGATGCCTCGCCGCTGATGCGCCTCAAGGGGTGCGAGACCGCGCTCGCCATCGCCGAGTATTTCCGCGAGCAGGGGCTCAACGTGCTGCTGCTGATGGACTCCCTCACCCGCTACGCCCAGGCCCAGCGCGAGATCGCCCTGGCGGTGGGTGAGCCGCCGGCCACCAAGGGTTATCCGCCCTCGGTGTTTGCCAAATTGCCGGCGCTGGTGGAGCGGGCTGGCAACGGCAGCGACGGCCAGGGCTCCATCACGGCCTTTTTCACCGTGCTGACGGAGGGGGACGATCTGCAGGATCCCATCGCCGACGCGGCGCGGGCCATCCTGGATGGCCACATAGTGCTGGCGCGGGAGCTGGCGGATGCGGGCCATTACCCGGCCATCGACATCGAAAAATCCATCAGCCGGGTCATGCCCATGGTGACTTCCCCGGAGCACATGGAGCTGGCGCGCGCCTTCAAGCAGTTCTATTCCCTCTATCAGCAGAACCGGGATCTCATCACCATAGGCGCCTACAGCCAGGGATCGGATCCCCGCATCGACAGGGCCATCATCCAGAAACCCTATCTGGATCAGTTCTTGCAGCAGAAAATGCGCGAGGTGGTTCCCTACGACGAGGGTCTGCAATCCCTGCACATGGTGGCCATGCCGCTGATGCGTTAACCGGTGGAGTGTCGTGATGAGTAAAGGATTGACGTTGCTGGCGGGCCGACTGCTGGAGGCCGAACAGCAGGCCGCCATGGCGCTGGCCAAGGCCCAGCAGGATCTCAAGCTGTTCATGGATCAGCAAAACGCCCTCAACCAGTACCGCCAGATCTATCACCAGCAGTGGACGGATCGCGGCCTGCAGGGGATAACGCCCCAGCAGAACAGCCAGTATCACGCCTTCATCAACAAGCTGGAAAATGCGGCGACCCAGCAGTATGAAGGGGTGTTGCAGGTGCGCGAGGCGCTGGCCCAATGTCGTACCCAGTGGCTCGAAGCCCAGCAGCGGCGCAAGGCCGTCGAGCTGCTGCTCGAGAAGCAGGCGGGACGAGCCCAGCTGAAGGCCCAGCGTCAGGAGCAGAAGATGCTGGACGATTACGCCATACTGCGACGCTATCACCATTCTGGCCTGTAACTTGCTTTCTATTGCCAACACAGGCTAAGACGCCGCCTCCGCCCCCCGGATGTGCGGTCATCACCGGATTGTCGTCAGGGATCCCAGCATGATAGAGACCAAGTTGAACCTAGCGCCCAGCCAGGCAATCCCTGCCGACGGCGCCCTGTCGCCCTCGCTCCTCGCCGGGGGGGAAGGAAAGGATCTGTCGCTGGCGGACGGCAAGGCCGCATTTGCCGATGCCATGGCCAGAGCCCAGCTGCTGGGCCAGGAGCCATCGGCCAGTCAAGGGGGTGACGAGGCCCAGGCTGCGGCCACTTCGGATGCCAAATCTTTGGCGTCTGCCGAGGCAACTGGCGATCAGGAGGTGCCCACCAAGACGCCATCTAAGGAGACCGAGCTTCCCCCCGAGGATTTTCTGCAGCAGCTGCAGGCCTCCCTCAGGCAGGATGTCAGCCTGGTGGTGCCCTCTGCCTTGCCCCCCCAGGAGGTGACGGCGACCGTCGACGGCAATGACTTGCCGCCCGAGTCGCATCCTGTCTCACAGGCCGCAGGGCCTGTGACGGCGGGGGCTGCACCAGCCTCGCCGGTGGTCGCCGAGGGGCAGGGCGCAGAGGCGCTCCCCCTTGAAAATGAAGAGAACGGGCTCGCCGCTGGCAAGGTGCCCGTCTCGGGCAAGGGCCAGCCCTCGGAGCCGCAAGAGATCGAGCAGGCCACTGCCGAAAACAGCACGGCGGCGCCCAAGGCCGGCCAGCCGGCAGATGCGGTGGCGACTGAACCCTTGTCTGGCGAGGCGCGGGCGGCCCTGCTTGCCAAGGTGGTGGCCGGTGAGGCCGCCCCTGCGCCGGCGAGCCAGGGGCCTGTGGCGGGCACGAAGCCGTCCGATCCAGTTTTCCATGATGAACAGATCAGCGCGGCCTCTGCGACCACAGCCAGGGCCTTCGACGCCGGCGTGGTCAGGGTCGAGCCGCAGGGTGGGGCGCAGGCCACACCAGAACCTGGCTCTGCCGGTGGCGAGGGCGACAAGGCGAGCCCGGCAGGCGACGCCCGGGAGGCCAAGCCAAGCGCGGCCCCTACCCCCAGAGCCGAGACGACGGCCAGTGCCGCCACTCCCCAGCCCGCCCCATCCAGCCCGGATCCCGTGCTGACGGCGCCCCAGCAGACGCTGGCGCGTCACGAGTCCCAGGGGCCGCAAGCCTCGCTGACAGCGCTCTCGGCCGGCATCCAGCAGATGGAAGCCGAACCCGCGGTGGCCGTCGGAGCCGCCGTGGAACTCAAGCCGGCGGCGCAGAAATCCAAGCTCGATGAGCTGGGCAAGCAGCTCGGGATCGAGGCCAAGGGCACAGAGCCGAGCGAGGGAAGCCAGCCGCTGCAGCATGCCCAGACCAGCGATGGCAAGCCGGCGGCCGAGGTGAGTGCGCGGCGTGAGCCCCAGAGCCTGCCGCATCTCAAGCTGGCCACCCCGGAGGCGCCGGCCCAGTTGCACCAGAAGGTGAACCTGATGCTGGCGGACAAGCTGCAGCAGGCGGAGATCCAGCTAGACCCCCTGGGCCTTGGCAAAATGAAGATCCAAATCCAGATGGATGCCTCCAGCCAGGCCAACGTCCACTTCGTGGTGCAGCATGGCCAGACCCGGGAGATGCTGGAGCAGGCTATGCCCAGGCTACGGGACATGCTGGCGGGGCAGGGGATCCAGCTCGGTCAGACAGTGGTGCAACAACAGGCACAGCAGCAGGGGCAACAGCAGCAGGGACAGCCGCAATCGCAGGGCCAGTCTGGCTTCGGCGGTCAGGGTCAGCAAGGGGGAGGCTTTGCCGGTGGCGACCAGCCGGAGGGGGAGGGCAGGGCCCGCACCCTGAGTCTGCTGGTGGAATCGACAAACGATGCCGGAATTGATTTCTATGCTTGATGCCTGCCCGAGTAAGTTTATGATACCGAACAAGTTTGAGACTAGGGTGGACAAGGGATGGCAGACGATAACGAACTGACGCTGAAGGACCCGGCGGCGGCCAAGAAAAAGAAGCTGATCATGATAGTCGCCCTGGTCGTCATCCTTCTGGGTGGCGGCGGGGCCGGTGCCTGGTTCATGTTTGCCGGTTCGGACGAACCGGCGGCCGAGACGGCCGAGACCAAGCCCGAAGCCAGTGCGCCCCAGCCCTCCCTCTATGTGGGCATGCCGCGCCCCTTCGTGTTCAATGTGGCGGGCGGGCAGCGGGATCGGCTGGTGCAGATCAAGATCCAGCTGATGGTGCGCGGGGCCGCTGACGAGACCCTGGCCAAACAGAATATTCCCCTGATAGAAGGGACCCTGCTGCGGGTCTTCAGCGCGGCCACCGCCGAGCAGCTGATGACCTTCGAGGGCAAGGAGAAGCTGCGTCAGGATTCATTGGAAGAGTGTCGCCGGGTCCTCAAGGATCTGGTCTCTTCCCCCGTAATAGAACAAGTGCTGTTTACCGGCTTTGTCATGCAATGAAAGGTGAAGCGTGAGCGATCTGTTAAGTCAGGACGAAATTGATGCCCTGCTGCACGGTGTCGATGATGTCGAAGAGGAAGAGCTAGGGGCGGCCGGGGATCCCGGTATAGCCCAGTTTGACTTCTCCTCCCAGGACCGCATCGTCCGTGGCCGCATGCCGACCCTGGAGCTGGTGAACGAGCGGTTCGCCCGTCACATGCGCATCAGCCTGTTCAACATGATGCGGCGCACCGCCGAGGTGTCGATCAACGGCGTGCAGATGCTCAAGTTCGGCGAATACGTGCACACCCTGTTCGTGCCGACCAGCCTGAACATGGTACGCTTCCGCCCCCTCAAGGGGACGGCGCTCATCACCATGGAGGCGCGCCTCGTCTTCATCCTGGTGGAGAACTTCTTCGGCGGCGACGGCCGCTACCACGCCAAGATCGAGGGGCGCGAGTTCACCCCCACCGAGCGGCGCATCATCCAGATGCTGCTCAAGCTGGTGTTCGAGGACTACAAGGATGCCTGGGCGCCGGTGATGGACGTCGGCTTCGAATACCTCGACTCGGAAGTGAACCCGGCCATGGCGAACATCGTCAGCCCCACCGAGGTGATAGTGGTGAGCTCCTTCCACATCGAGCTGGATGGCGGCGGCGGCGACTTCCACGTGGCCATGCCCTACTCCATGCTCGAACCCATCCGCGAGCTGCTGGATGCCGGGGTGCAGAGTGACAAGGGCGACACAGACGTGCGTTGGAGCAAGGCCCTGCGCGACGAGATCATGGACGTCAAGGTGGAGCTCAAGGCCAAGCTGCTGGAGACAGAGCTCTCCCTGCGCGAGCTGATGGAGCTGCAACCCGGCGACATCATACCGGTGGAGATGCCGGAGAACCTGCTGGTCTTCGTGGAGGACCTGCCCACCTTCCACGCCAAGATGGGGCGCACCAAGGAGAACGTGGCGCTCAAGATAGTGGACAAAATCAAGCGCCCTGACGGAGTCAAGACAGAGATGCATCTGGTGACCCGGGGGGGCGTGCGCATCGATGGCGAGGCCGAGCTGGAAGAGCTCGAACGCAGCATCGCCGATAAACAGCCCTAACAGACCCGTCGCCTGCGATCTGGGTCACGAAGCAGCATGAGGAATTGAAGATGAGCGGAACCGATGACGAGCAGGATCTGATGGCTGACGCCTGGGCTGCCGCGCTGGAAGAACAGGTAACGGCCGAGGCCAAGCCCGCCCCCCTGGAGGAGCTGAGAGACGACGCCCCCATCAGTGCCGAGGAGCGGCGCAAGCTGGACACCATTCTGGATATTCCGGTGACCATCGCCATGGAAGTGGGACGCAGCCAGATCAGCATTCGCAACCTGCTGCAGCTGAATCAGGGCTCTGTCGTGGAGCTGGATCGGGTGGCGGGCGAGCCCCTGGACGTGCTGGTGAACGGCACCCTGATCGCCCACGGCGAGGTGGTGGTGGTGAACGACAAGTTCGGCATCCGTTTGACCGATGTCATCAGCCAGATAGAACGGATCAAGAAGCTCAAATGATTCGTGCCATCGCCCTGTTGTTGTTCGCCGTCCCCGCACTGGCCAACCCGGGGGCTGGCGTTACTCCCCCCAGCATCACCTCCTGGCTGCTCTCCAGCCTGATGGTGATCGGCCTCATCCTGGTGCTGGGCTTCCTGCTCAAGAAGAGCAAGCTCACCCAGGTGATGGGGGGCGGCCAGATGAAGGTCATCGCCACCCTGCCGCTCGGGTACAAGGAGAAGCTGATGGTGGTCAAGGTGGGCGAGCAACAGCTGCTCATCGGGGTGACGCCGCAGCAGGTCAACTTCCTCTATCGCCTGGAAGAGCCCCTGGACGAGCGTCAGCCCCAGGCCTTCTCCCAGCAGCTCGGCAAATTGATGGGCAAGCATGAAAAAAGTTAACTGGATCGGGTTGCTGGGCCTGCTGTCCGTGCTGCTGTCGCCCCTGGCGATGGCCCAGGACGGCATGTCGGCGCTGACCGTCAAGACCATGGCGGATGGCAGTCAGGAGTACAGCCTGACCCTGCAGGTGCTGGCGCTGATGACCGCGCTCTCCTTCCTGCCGGCCATTGTCATCATGATGACCTCCTTCACCCGGATCATAGTGGTGCTCGGGATCCTCAGACAGGCCATAGGCCTGCAGCAGAGCCCGTCCAACCAGGTGCTGATCGGCATCGCCCTCTTCATGTCCTTCTTCATCATGTCGCCGGTGCTGGATCGCATCAACGAAGAGGCGCTGCAGCCCTATCTGGCGGAGACCATAGGGCCCAAGGAGGCGCTGGAGAAGGCCGAGCTGCCCATCCACCAGTTCATGCTGGCCCAGACCCGGATCAAGGATCTCAACACCTTCATGGAGATAGCGAACGTGCAGGTGGCCGAGCCGGCGGATGTGCCGCTGCGGGTGCTGATCCCGGCCTTCGTCACCAGCGAGCTCAAGACCGCCTTCCAGATAGGCTTCATGCTGTTTCTGCCCTTCCTGGTCATAGATCTGGTGGTGGCGAGCATACTGATGGCCATGGGGATGATGATGCTCTCCCCCATGCTGGTCTCCCTGCCGTTCAAGCTGATGTTGTTCGTCATGGTGGACGGCTGGAACCTGATCCTGGGGTCGCTCGCGACCAGTTTCGGGCTGGGGGCGGGATAAGCCGGTCAATGGAAAGGAGCCGATAAGATGAGTCCGGAAACCTTTGTCGACGTATTCCGTGAGGCGCTCTGGCTGGTGACCATCATGGTGTGCGCCGTTATCCTGCCGAGCCTGATGGTGGGGCTGGTCGTCGCCATCTTCCAGGCCGCCACCTCCATCAACGAACAGACCCTGAGCTTCCTGCCCCGTCTCGTGGTCACCCTGCTGGCCCTGGGGGCCGGCGCCCACTGGGGCTTGCAGAGCCTGATGGACTTCTTCCAGCTGATGGTGAGCCAGATCCCCGAGGTGGTCGGCTGATGCCCGTGTCGGCATTAGCGACCATCAGGCTGCCGATGACCACCAGTCCTATGGCTTCGGTAGCGGCGGCATGAGCTATACCACTGCGGTGATCATGGAGTGGCTGGCGTCCGTGCTCTGGCCGCTTGCCCGGGTGAGCAGCCTGCTGATGGTGATGGCGGTGTTCGGCAGCCGGCTGGCTCCTGCGAACGTTCGCATGGGGCTGGCACTCGCCATTACCTTCATCATCGCCCCCCTGCTGCCCCCCATGCCCAAGGTGGAACTGTTCTCCGTCGGCAGCTTCCTGGTGCTGGGGCAGCAGCTGCTCATCGGCATAGCGCTCGGCCTCATGACCCAGTTTCTGCTGGAAAGCTTCGTGATGGCGGGCCAGATCATCGCCATGCAGACCAGCCTGGGCTTCGCCACCCTGGTGGATCCCATGAACGGCCAGTCGGCTCCCGTGGTGGGTCAGTTCTACCTGATGCTGGCGACCCTGGTATTCCTGGCGGTGGACGGCCACCTCCTGATGATCAGGATGGTGGTGCTGAGCTTCGAGACCCTGCCGGTCTCGGACAGCGGGCTCAGCCTGCCCGCCATCCGCAGCCTGGTAAGCTTCCTAGGGGTCATGTATCAGGCCTCCCTGGTGATGGCGCTGTCGGCCATCATTGCCCTGCTGCTCATCAACTTCGCGTTCGGGGTCATGACCCGGGCGGCCCCCCAGCTCAACATCTTCAGCATCGGCTTCGCGGTCAGCATGATGTCGGGCCTGTTCATCCTCTGGCTCACCATAGGCGGCTTCATGGGGCACTTTGACTCCCTCTGGGAGCGGGTGCAGGAGACCAGCTGCGAGCTTATCCAGGTCCAGTGCCTGGGGGGCCAAAATGGCTGATACCGGGCTGAAAAGTACCGATTATCTCCCCGTCTGCTGCGCGTGGGGGTTAGCTCGCCATGGCGACTTGATGTGCCTGAGAGGCCAGCATGGCTGATACCGATCAGGAACGCACAGAACAACCCACGGGCAAACGACTGCAACAGGCCCGGGAAAAAGGGCAGATTGCACGTTCCAAGGAGCTGGGTACCGCCAGCGTCCTGCTGGCGACAGTGTTTGGCTTGCTGATGATCAAGGAGAGCCTGGCTGGCGCCATGGTCAAGGTACTCACCATGGGCTTTACCCTGGACCGGGATCAGGCGTTCGATCCCAACGCCATGGGGGTCATGCTGCCCACCCTGCTGTGGGAGTTGCTGCAGCCCCTCGGCCTGCTGTTCCTGCTGGTGACCATAGCCGCCTTCGTGGGCAACACCCTGCTCGGCGGGATGAACTTCTCCTCCGAGGCCATGCTGCCTAAGTGGAGCAAGCTGAGCCCCTTGAGTGGTTTGAAGAGGATGTTCGGGGTGCAGTCCCTGGTGGAGCTCGTCAAGTCCATCGCCAAGGTGGTGTTCATCAGCCTGTTCGCCTGGTGGATGCTGTCGAGCCAGTTCAATCACCTGCTCAATCTCTCCCTCGAGGGCTTCCCCGGCGGCATCATAGACGCCCTGGACCTGCTGCTGTGGATGCTGATCATCCTCTGCTGCGCCCTGATCCCCATAGTCGCCATAGACGTGCCCTTCCAGACCTGGAACCACAATCGCCAGCTCAAGATGACCAAGCAGGAGATCAAGGACGAGTTCAGGGACAGCGAGGGCAAGCCCGAGGTAAAGGGCAAGATCCGCCAGTTGCAGATGCAGATGGCGATGCGCCGCATGATGGGGGATGTGCCCAAGGCGGACGTCATCATCACCAACCCGACCCACTACTCCGTGGCCCTGAAGTACGACGCGGGCAAGCCAGGCGCCGCTCCCAAGGTGCTGGCCAAGGGGGTGGACGAGGTGGCGATGAAGATCAGGGAGATAGCGCGGGAATACGACATCCCCGTGATGTCCTCGCCGCCCCTGACCCGGGCCATCTACCACGCCACCGAGATTGGCCAGGAGATCCCCGAGGGGCTCTTTGCCGCCGTGGCCCAGGTGCTGGCCTATGTCTATCAGCTCAAGAAGTTCCGCCGTGGCCGTGGCCGCCGCCCGACTCCGGTCGCCAAGGATCTGCCCATTCCACCGGAATATCGCAAGTAGCCCGGTGTGTTGGGAGAGGTTGGCCATCTCCGCCGCCAAGGTCTGTCCACTATGCCGCCGGACTATTGCAAGCAGTCTGTGCTCTGAGGCGTTGGCTGTCTCCACCGCCAGAGAGCTGTCCACCATGTTCCGTCGGAATATCCTAAGTACCCCCGCACTCCGCCCTGTTTGCCATCAAGTTACCCGAACGTGTCCTCCGACGGACTTCTGACAGCATCAAAATAAAATCCCAATAGATCAATGTGTTGAGTAATTGGCTTGATATTTGCTTTCATTCGGCATCGGCAGTTGTAAATCGAGAAGAACGATGGGATTCAAGGCTGGAGTGAGCCGTTTCAAAGAGTACAGATGGTTGCTCAGCAAGGGGATTGGGACCCCGCTGCTGGTGCTCGCCTCCCTCGGCATGGTGGTACTCCCCATACCGCCCCTGATGCTGGATATCCTCTTCTCCTTCAACATCGCCCTCTCCATAGTGGTGCTGCTGGTGGCCGTCTATACCCGTCGGCCGCTGGAGTTTGCCGCCTTCCCCACAGTCCTGCTGATAGCGACCCTGCTGCGGCTCGCCCTCAACGTCGCCTCCACCCGGGTGGTGCTGCTGGAAGGCCACAACGGCAGCGCGGCGGCGGGCCATGTGATCGAGGCCTTCGGCAACGTGGTGATCGGCGGCAACTATGCGGTGGGCATCATCGTCTTCATGATCCTGGTGATCATCAACTTCGTGGTGGTCACCAAGGGTGCGGGCCGGATCTCGGAGGTGAGCGCCCGCTTCACCCTGGATGCCATGCCCGGCAAGCAGATGGCCATAGATGCGGACCTGAACGCCGGTCTCATCAACCAGGAAGAGGCCAAGAAGCGCCGTCAGGACGTGACCCAGGAAGCTGACTTCTACGGCTCCATGGACGGTGCCTCCAAATTCGTGAAGGGGGATGCCGTCGCCGGCATCATGATCCTCTTCATCAACATCATCGGTGGCTTCATCATCGGCATGATGCAGCATCAGCTCAGCTTCGGCGAAGCGGCCGAGATCTACACCCTGCTCGCCATAGGTGACGGCCTGGTGGCCCAGATACCCTCACTGCTGCTCTCCATCGCCGCCGCCATCATAGTCACCCGTCAAAATACCGATCAGGACATGGGCACGGCCGTGCTCGGCCAGCTGTTCGAGAATCCCAAGGCGCTGGTGATCTCCGCCGGCATACTGCTGATGATGGGCAGCGTGCCCGGCATGCCACACCTGGCCTTCCTGAGTCTGGGGGCCGTGGCGGCGGTGGGGGCCTGGTGGCTGCTGCGCCGGGAGAAACTGAACAAGGCCAGGGTGGCGAGCGGTGAACTCTTGCTGGCCCAGGGCGATGCCCCGGTGGAGCAGAAAGACCTGAGCTGGGACGACGTCATGCCGGTGGACATTATCGGTCTGGAGGTGGGCTATCAGCTCATCCCGCTGGTGGACAAGAACCAGGGTGGCGAGCTGCTCAACCGGATCAAGGGGGTGCGCAAGAAGCTCTCTCAGGAGTTCGGCTTCCTGGTGCCTGCGGTGCACATCCGCGACAACCTGGATCTCGCCCCCAATCAGTACCGCATCACCCTGATGGGGGTGAGCACCGGCGAGGCCACCGTCTATCACGACAAGGAGATGGCCATCAACCCGGGCCAGGTGTTCGGCCAGATCCAGGGCATAGCGACCCAGGACCCCGCGTTCGGACTGGAAGCTGTCTGGGTCGCCAAGGAGCAGGTCTCCCAGGCCCAGACCCTGGGTTATACCGTGGTGGACGCGGCCACCGTCGTGGCCACTCACCTGAGCCAGATCCTCTCCAACCATGCCGCCTTGCTGCTGGGTCACGACGAGGTGCAGCAACTGCTGGACATGATAGGGAAGCATCAGAGCAAGCTGGTGGAAGGGCTGGTTCCCGAGGTGATCAGCATGGGCAACCTGGTCAAGGTATTGCAAAATCTCCTCAATGAAGGCGTGCCAATTCGCGATATGCGCACTATCCTGCAGACCCTCGTGGAATATGCGCCACGCAGCCCGGACCCGGAAGTGCTGACCGCCGCCTGCCGTATCGCCCTGCGCAGGCTGATAGTGCAGGAGATTGCCGGCCCCGAGCCCGAGCTGCCGGTGATCACCCTTTCACCAGAACTGGAACGCATATTGCATCAATCCCTGCAAGCAGGTGGGGGAGATGGCGCCGGTATAGAACCGGGACTGGCGGAGCGGATGCAGCGCTCCCTGGTGGAAGCCACTCAACGACAAGAACTGGAAGGCCAGCCGGCCGTGCTTCTGACATCGGGGATATTGCGCAATACCCTGGCGAAATTTGTCAAGAATGCCATTCCTGGATTACGCGTCCTGTCTTATCAGGAAGTGCCTGATGACAAGCAGATCCGCATCGTCAGTGCGGTGGGACAGGGCTAGTTAGCGGAGATGACGGGTGAAGATTAAGCGGTTTTTTGCCAAAGACATGCGAACGGCGCTGGCCGAGGTCAAGGAGACGCTCGGGCCGGATGCCGTCATCATGTCCAACAAAAAGGTCACCGGTGGGGTGGAGATAGTCGCGGCCGTCGATTATCAGTCCCAGGTGCCTGGACCTAAAGATGCGCCGGTTCGCCGTCAGTTGAACGATGAGAGCGTCAATATCTCGTCTGCGGGCAAGCAGATGACGCGCTCCGCTCCCCCCAAGGAGCAGAACGAATACTATCCCGATACCCTGGCGGCCCTGCTGGCGCGCCAGCAGAAGCTCAACCCTGCCAATCCGGCGGGCGGCAACGCCGCTCAGGGTTCATGGCCTGCGAATGCGGCGGGCAACGGTACCCCATCTCCGGCACCATGGTCCGGGAATGGGGCCGCTGGCGGCAATCAGTCCGCGGGACTGGCGTCCGCCAACGGCGCACCCAGGACGCTGGCCGAACAGGGCCAGTGGGGCGCGGCCCCCGAGCCTGCCAAGCCGAAGGCACGTCCTGCCCCCGGCCCCCGTGCTGCCCAACCTGCCCCGCGGGATCAGGAGATGGAGGGGATGCGCAAGGAGATGGCCAGCATCCGCAAGCTGCTGGAGCACCAGATCTCCGGTCTGATGTGGCAGGAGGTGGAGCGCCGCGAGCCGATGCGGGCGCTGCTCATCAAGGAACTCAAGAAGATGGGG